>Ga0068858_100000222_pt1 | contig 61633 bp, 53 predicted proteins | sample KBSSwiS12_FD_66589 | JGI IMG/M metagenome (GOLD analysis project Ga0068858, IMG submission 66589) | Switchgrass rhizosphere microbial communities from Kellogg Biological Station, Michigan, USA - KBS Switchgrass S1-2 | ecosystem: Host-associated > Plants > Roots > Rhizosphere > Soil ...
CATGTCGGGCGGCTGGAAGATCGTTCACACCATGGGCTCGAAGATCACCCGCCTCACCCCTGCTCAGGGTTTCTGCGCGGAGACTGGTGGCGCCATCACGCTGTTCATGGCGACTTTTGGCGGCGTCCCGGTCTCGTCCACCCATACCATCACCGGCGCGATCGTCGGCGTGGGCGCGGCGCGGCGCTTCTCGGCGGTGCGCTGGAACGTCGCGAGCAGCATCGTGATCGCATGGTTCGTCACGCTCCCCGCCGCAGCCCTGGTCGCGGCGCTGACCTACTGGATCACTGGCCTGTTCCTCTAGAAGCGGACGTAGAGCGTCACCGGCACCGCATCATTGTGGATGTCCCCGCTGGCGCGCGGGAGGAACTGGTTGAGATAGCCGGCCTCGATCTCGACCCGTTTGCCGAGCGGCACTGAAATCCCGGCAAAGCTCCTCAGCTGGTCGAAACCGCTACGTACGCTGGATGTCTGATTGAGCGCAAAGAACGGCTCCACCCAGACAATCCCCGCGACATGGTGTCCCAGTGGCACCGAGGCCTTCACCTGCTCGCGCACTCGCCAGTTGGTCGCATTCGCGCCGCGCTGGAAACGCTGCTCGAGCCGTGTGCGCGACGAGAAGCTGATGCCGGCGATCGATCCCGCTTTCCAGTTGAGCTGCTCGACGGCCTGATCCTCCAGGCCCACCCGGCCGAGCGGCGGATAGCTGACGACATGGACATAACCGACCCAGAGAGTCAGATCGCGGCCAATGCTGCGCCCAAGCTGAAGCCGCGTTTCCAGTTGCGATGGACCGGTATGTTCGCGGTCCGCTCGACCGACCACCTCGCCCGAGATCGACCAGCCCTTGCCGATCGGTGCGCTGACATAGACCGTCGGCCAGGGCTGGACCTTTTTCGCTTGGGCTGGAGTATTGGCAAGCGCGCACGCGGCCATGAAAGCGAGGATGGGGAGAGGCCGCATCGGCCTCCCTCTAGTTTGTTACACTTTTATGACAACCGGCAATATGCGGCGCTTCCTCACTCAGAGTGCGATTGGCTCAGCAGATCGAGCTGTGCGTCCTCGCCCGCCTGATCGAAGGTCGAGAGCGTAACGCCGATCAGGCGAATGCCCGCGCGCAACGGAAACAATGTCCGTACCAGCGCAATCGCAACCTCGTGCAGCGTGTCGTGGTCGTTCACTGTCGACGCCCGGGTCCGGCTGCGCGTCACCGTGCGGAAATCGGCGTAGCGCGCCTTCACCGTCACCGTCCGCCCACGACCGCCCGATTTCTCGCACCACGCCCATACATCGTCCGCCATCGCGCGAACGCCCGCCTCGACCTGCTCGGGCTCGATCAGATCAGTCTCGTACGTCGTCTCCGATCCCGAGGATTTGCGCGGCTGATCCGGGTTGACCCGCCGATCATCCTCGCCCCGCGCGATCGCGTGATACCAGCTGCCCGCCTTGCCGAAATGCGCCTGGAGGAAAGTCAGCGCGCGGTCGCGCAGATCGGCGCCGGTGAAGATGCCGAGCCGGTTCATCCGCTCGGCGGTCTTCGGTCCCACGCCGTGGAAACGGCCGACCGGCAGTTCGGCGACAAAGGCCGCGCCCATGCCCGGGGTGATGACGCACTGGCCATTGGGCTTGTTCTGGTCCGAGGCGAGCTTCGCCAGGAACTTGTTGTACGAGATGCCGGCCGAGGCGGTGAGGCCCGTCGTCTCGAAAATCCGCGCCCTGATCTCGGCCGCCGTCTCGGTCGCGGAAGGCAGCGCGCGCAGATTCTCGGTGACGTCGAGATAGGCCTCGTCGAGCGACAGCGGCTCCACGAGCGGTGTATATTCATGGAAGATCGCCCGGATCTGCTGCGAGACAGCGCGATAAACGTCGAAGCGCGGTGGCACGAAGATCAGGTCCGGACAGCGCCTGAGCGCAGTGACCGATGGCATCGCTGACCGCACCCCGAAGCGCCGCGCCTCATAGCTTGCCGCCGCCACCACCCCGCGCCCGCTCCGCCCGCCGACTGCGAGCGGACGGCCGCGCAAATCGGGATTATCGCGCTGCTCCACTGACGCATAGAAAGCGTCCATATCGACATGGATGATCTTGCGGGTCACGCGGCGAAGATTAGGACGGCGCGCGGCTTTTGTCTCGTAACACAAGCGCATTCGGGTCGGCGTCGGGGCGGGGGCCTGGCTTCAGATCATGCCCATCAGCGCCCTGGCCACCTGCGCGTGGACTGCGTTTCCCGCATCGGTTTCGAGCTTGCTCTCGGTGAGATAGCTCGCCACCAGCACCGGCCCGCGCCGCGGCGGCCAGGAGATCGCGACGTCGTTATAGGTGCCCCGGTCGCCCGTCCCGGTCTTGTCACCGGCGCGCCAGCCCTTGGGCAGTCCGGCGCGCAGGCGATCCAGGCCGGTCCGGCATTCGATCGCCCAGGCGGTGAGCTGCGCCCGGTATGGCGGCGCGAGCACCGGGCCAAGCCACAGCCGTTCGGCGCTGCCGAGCATGGCGAGCGGCGTGGTCGTATCGCGCGGGTCGCCGGGCGTCGCTTCGTTGAGCGACGGTTCGTTGCGGTCGAGCCGAGTTGCCGTGTCGCCGGTCCGGCGCAGGAACTTGGTGAGCGCGGCGGGGCCGTCGATCCCGGCGAGCATCAGGTTCGCCGCGCCATTGTCGCTCTCCACCACCATCGCCCGGCATAGCTCGGCGACCGTCGCGGTGCCGCCGACGCGCTTGGCGGTGAAGGGAGCGTGGCCGATCACGTCGCTCCCGCGGATCGGCACCTGCCGGTCGAGATGTTCGGCGCGCTGCTGCACCCGGGCGAGCACGGCGCCGGCAAGCAGCAGCTTGAAGGTGCTGCACATCGCGAACCGCTCGTCGCCGCGATAGGCGAAGCGGTGGCCGGTGCCGGTATCGTGGAGCGCAACGCCCAGCCGCCCGCCGCTCCGGGCTTCGATCCGCGCGATCGCATCATGCAGCGGATCGGCGACCGGCGCATGCGGAGGCTCGATTTTTCGCATGGCTGCCCATGCTGAAGTCGATACCAGCCCTAGGCTGCCTGCCACCAGAAATGCCCGTCTATCCATTGATCGTCTCCCAATGTCAGGCGAAACCTGACAGGGCGGTCTGCTCGCGACAAAGCATCATTCCTCGGCAAAGCCATGAACAAAACTCATGCCGCCTGCCGTTTGTGCCTGGCCCGTCCCTGGTCGGCCTATTCATCGCCTCGAGCGGAATCCCTCAGGAATAGCGTTCCTCGACCCATGGGTCACCGCGCATGTGATAGCCGTTCACCTCCCAGAAGCCTGGCTTGTCCGCCGGCAGGAAGTCGATCGCGCTGATCCACTTGGCGCTCTTCCAGAAATAGAGGTGCGGCACGACCAGCCGCACCGGCCCGCCATGCTCGCGCGCCAGCGGTTTGCCTTGCCACCCATGCGCGAGGATCGCGTTTGGCGCTGCGAAATCGGCAAGCGATACATTGGTGGTATAGCCGTCCGATCCGTGCAGCATCAGATAAGCGGCTTCGTCCTTCGGCTTGACGAGATCGAGCAGGTCGCGCGTCGCCACGCCGCGCCAGTCATTGTCGTATCGCGACCAGGTCGTGACACAGTGGATGTCGGATCTGAGATCGGTCTGCGGGAGCGCCATGAAAGCGGCCCAGTCGAGCGTGACCGGCTGATCGACCAATCCCCCGATGACGAGCTTCCATCGTTCGAGCGGCACATTCGGCTGCTGGCCGAGATCGAGCACCGGCCAGTCGCGGACGAGATGTTGGCCCGGCGGCAATCGCTCCGTCTCGGGCCGCGCGACATGGCCAGTCAGGAACTTGCCCTCGCTCGCCCAGCGTTGCTTGGAGCGGGTCAGCTTGCTCGTCTCGGGCGGCCTGCCGTCGTCCATCTGCGCGCTCCTGTGCCATCATATTGGCACTATAGCATCGCACCGCGCCAGGACGACAGGCAGCGCGTGCTAATCGTCGTTGTTGTCGTCCTTGGTCATCCTGGCCCTGGCTTCCTCGATCTTCCCGGCATCGATCAGGTTGACGACCTCGCGCGGCAGATTCTCGCCGATCGGGCGATGCGGCGCAAAGGCAATCGGCTGGAGCAGGTTGCGTGCTGAGGGTGCATCGCCATCGATCAGCATCTGGCGCGCGAGCGCCATTCGCACGCCGCTGCTTTCGGGGGCCAACGCGGCCGCGCGCATCAGACCCTTGATCGCACCCGGTGTCGGTTTGGTATTGGCCTGCGGATAGCTGAGATAATAGAGATAGAGCGGAAATACCGCATTCGGGTCGGCCCGGTTCGCTTTGAGAAGCCATGATCGCGCCGCTGTCCATGTCGCCGGATCCGTTGCCTTCGCTTCGCGCGCGCGCCGAATCGCGATCATGCCCTTGCGAATGAGTGCGTCGACGAGATCGGGCTTGAGCCTGAGTGCCCGGTCGGCTGCTTCGTCAGCCTTGTCGAGCCGGCCTGCGAGAAGCTCGGCCTCGGCCGATTGCTCCTGCACGAGTGCGTCGTCGGGATGCTTCGCGGCGATTTTGGCGGCGGGAATCGCCATGCGCAGGCCATAGCCCTTCGCGACACCGTACAGCATCGGCATGCGGATTGGCATCATCTCCGCCTGCCCGGGACTCAGTGTCGTGACCGTCACGTGCGGCGGACTGGCGGAAGGAGGGATGCGGAGCGGCGCGAGAAGGCGGCTGCGCTTGTAGACGTCGAGTTCGGCATTGAGCTTCTTCAGGTCGCCAAAAGACTCCTGCGCTGCGTCGAGGCTTGGCTTGCCGCGGTTCATCGCGGCGAGATAAGCGCCGAGTTGCCCGCTACGCTGCGGGTTGAGCATGAGGTAATGGGTCAGCAACCAGCCGCGGCCGTAGATCAGGTCGGTATTGGCGATGAAACCATAGCGTTCCGGATCGAAAAACTGCTTCGACGACATTTGCGCGCCGCTCAGCAGCGCCTCGGCGCGGTAATTTGCCGGATATCCGATGATGACTGATCCATCCGGCTCGAACGATGTGTTGGCGTTGAACTCGGCAAATCCTTCTGCGAACCAATAGGGATAGGCGATCGGGAAGTTGGAGAAAGTGAAATGATGGCTGAATTCATGCAGGAGCAGCGCCTGTGAGCTCCATGACCCCGTCTTACTCTTCTTGTCCGAATCGGGCATGTGCATGGTGAAGATGAACGAGCCTTCGGCCCGCTGTCGGTAAAATCCGAGGGTACCGGGGCAACCGCAGGACTGGTTGAAGAGCTCATATTTCAGGGCATAGATCGCGATTGGGCGGGCATGCTGGTCGAGGTTGTCCGCCACGGCGTAAAGCCGGCGCATCGCCCCGTCGAAGCGCTCAAGCCGCTCGGCAAAGCTCCGCGCGCCGTCTTCGGTATCGTCGATGGTCAGGATGAAATGGTCGGTTCGTGCCTGCCGCCACTCGGCATTTGCGGGCACCGCGATCGCCAGCACCATGGCGGCGAACAGCCCTAACACCCTGAACATTCGACATATCCCCCTTACCTCGCCCAGAGTAGGCCAGAAGTCGCGGCATCCGCAAGACAAGCCGGCGCACGTGTCCCAATGCCATAACGGTTCGGTATTCTGCTATGCTGATCGGAGAGTGGCGGGCATTGAGCTGCTGATTGAGAAGGGTGATGTGAGACGGTGAAACAGGCGAACGCCATGCTGGCGATCGAAACCCGACGCCAGGGGCTGGTTGAGATCACCCGGGAGATCACCGGCTGGGTCGACCGGCAGGACATGTCCACTGGCCTCCTCACGATCTTCTGCCGCCACACCTCGGCATCGCTGCTGATCCAGGAGAATGCCGCACCAGAGGTTCGGAGCGATCTCGAAACATATTTCGCGCAGATCGCACCCGAGGATCCCACCGCCTATGCCCATGACGATGAGGGGCCTGACGACATGCCGGCCCATCTGCGCACCGCGCTGACTCAAGTTCAGCTTTCAATCCCCCTTATCGATCGGCGCTTGGCGCTCGGCACCTGGCAGGGCATCTATCTGTTCGAGCATCGCCGGCGACCGCACCGGCGGGAGCTCGCGTTGCATTTGATCGGGGAATGAATTTGGATCTCGACGCGCTGCTCTATCATTATTTTGGCACCACCGACATCGAGACCCTGGACGAAGCGGCAATCGAGCTCGGCATCGAGCGGCTCGGCACCGCCTTCTGGACCGAGCATGAGCCCGGCCGCCGCTTCGCGCTCTGGGCTTTGCTCCATGCGCTCGGCGAAGCGCCCGATCCGTCCGCCGCGTTCGAGGATTCGCGCGAACGTGCCGCAGCCGAGGCCTATGCCCGCGCCGCCGGCCGGGTGGACCAGCCCTGACCGAACAGCTGTCGCTGGCCCAGGCGCGGCGGATCGCGCTCGCCGCGCAGGGCTTCGGCGCGCCGTTGCCCGAGCGCATTGATCAGGGCCGCCTCGGCCGCACGATCGACCGGCTGTCGCTGCACCAGATCGACAGCGTCAATGTGCTCGTCCGCGCCCATTATCTCCCCGCTTTCTCCCGGCTCGGCAGCTATGATCGCGACCTGGTCGATCGCGCCGCCTGGGGGCGGAAAGGCGAACGGCGGCTGTTCGAATATTGGGCGCACGAGGCTTCGCTCCTGCCGCTCGCGCTGCACCCCCTGTTGCGCTGGCGGATGGCAGAGGCGGATCGCGGCGAGGCGGGCTGGAAGGCGATGCGCCGATTCGCCGGCGAAAGGCGCGCCGAGGCCGAAGCGATCCTCGCCCGGATCAGGACTGAAGGCCCGCTCGCCGCCTCGGACTTCGAGGACAAGGGCAGCACCGGCTGGTGGGCCTGGAGCGACACCAAGCATGCGCTCGAATGGCTGTTCTGGTCGGGCCATGTCACGACCGCCACGCGCCGCCGCAGCTTCGAGCGGGTCTATGACCTGACCGAGCGCGTCATCCCGCCGCGGATCCTGGCGCTGCCGACCCCGTCCGATCAGGACGCGCACCGCGCTCTGATCGAACGCGCCGCCCGCGCCCATGGTATCGCCACCGCCACAGATCTGCGCGACTATTTCCGCCTCAGGCCCGAACAGGCGAGTGCGGCGGTGGCGATCCTGGCGGAGGAGGGCGTGCTCGCGCCGGTCGAGGTGAAGGGCTGGAGCCACAAGGCCTTTGTCCACCGCGACGCGAAACGCCCCCGGCGCGTGCGGTCCGCAGCGCTGCTGGCCCCGTTCGATCCGCTGATCTGGGAGCGCGCCCGCACCGAGCGGCTGTTCGATTTCCGCTATCGCATCGAAATCTACACACCGGCCGAGAAGCGCCAATATGGCTATTATGTCCTGCCCTTCCTGCTCGACGAACGGATCGTCGCGCGGGTCGATCTCAAGGCCGATCGCCAGGCGTCGCGCCTGATCGCCCACCGCATCCATCTCGAACCCGCCGCGCCGCCCGACACGATCGAGCGCCTCACCGCCGAGCTGCGCCGGATGGCGGACTGGCTCGGGCTTGACGAGGTCGCGCTCGGGCCGGTCTTGTCCTAGATCATGCGCCGCCCGGCATTCCTGCTCTATCCCGTCACTCGCGCGACCGGCCGTCGCCCCGCCAAAGCCAAGGACTCCGAATGAGCGTCGAAGCGCAGCTGAAAGAGCATGCCGAACCGACTTCGGTGCTGAAGCAACTCGGCCCCGGGCTCGTCACCGGCGCGGCGGATGACGATCCCAGCGGCATTGCGACGTACTCCCAGGCCGGCGCGCAATTCGGCTACGGCCTGCTCTGGACGCTCGTCCTCACCTATCCGCTGATGACGGCAGTGCAGCTCGTCAGCGCACGGATCGGCCGTGTCACCGATGCCGGTCTCGCCCGCAATATGGCGAAGATCCTGCCGCGCTGGATCGTGATGGGGCTGGTCAGCCTGTTGTTCGTCGCCAACACGATCAATGTCGGCGCCGATCTCGCCGCGATGGGCGAGGCGGCGCAACTGGTCGTCGGCTATGGCGATCATGTTTTCACCATCGTCTTCGCGATCGGCTCGCTGCTGCTGCAGATGTTCGCGCCCTATCATCGCTATTCGAACATCCTCAAATGGCTCACCCTGGTGCTGCTCGCCTATGTCGCCCTGGTCTTCATGGTCCATGTCGACTGGCTCGCGGCGGGCAAGGGCATGGTCTGGCCCAGCATCGCCGGCGTCAGCGGTGTCACCACCGTGGTCGCGATCTTCGGCACCACGATCAGCCCCTATCTCTTCTTCTGGCAAAGCTCGCAGGAGGTGGAGGAGATCGATCAGGATTCGCACAAGCACGCCCTGAAATATGCGCCGAAAGAGGCCCCCGCCGAGTTCCGCCGCATCAGCCTCGATACCTTCACCGGCATGGGCGTGTCGAACCTCGTCGCGCTGGCGATCATGATCGGCACGGCGGCGACTCTCCACGCCTCGGGCAAGACTGACATCACCACCGCCGCCGATGCGGCGAGCGCCTTGAAGCCGGTCGCCGGCCAGTTCGCTTTTCTACTGTTCGCCCTCGGCATCATCGGCACCGGCCTGCTCGCCATTCCCGTTCTGGCCGGCTCGACCGCTTATGCGGTCGGCGAAGCGCGCGGCTGGAAGACCGGGCTCGAGCACAAGCCCTGGGAAGCGCGCGGCTTTTACGGGGTGATCACCGTCTCGGTGCTGCTCGGCATCGGCATCGACTGGTCGCCGATCGATCCGATCAAGGCCCTGTTCTGGAGCGCGGTGATCAACGGCGTGGTCGCCGTGCCGATCATGGCGGTGATGATGATCGTCGTCACCCGCAAGTCGGCGATGGGGAAATATACCGCCTCGCTCCCCCTGCAATTCTTCGGCTGGACCGCGACCGCGGTAATGGCCGCGGCGGCGGTGGCGATGATGGTGGTGTAGGGTATCAAGCGTCAAATCTGAACCGACTACTTCCCCAGCGAAGGCTGGGGCCCAGTTGGGGGACGCTGGCGATGCGCGTTGCGGCTCATTACCTCTGCCATCGCAGCTGGGCCCCAGCCTTCGCTGGGGAAGGTAGAAGGGTTCGAACTCCGCACGCAGGTCAGATTTAACGCACGCCGCTTTTAGATAGCTTCGCTCAGGCGACTGTCACCACCGCACCCCGAATGAACGGCCCGGCCGCCTCGCAATCCCGCGCCGCCTCGTCGCATAGCCATTCGCGGAACCGTGCTATCTTGCGGCTGCGCTGCCGCGCGACGGGATAGGCGAACCAGAAGGATCGCCCGTCACCCGCGACCAGATCATGCGCGATCACCAGCCGCCCCGCATCGATCTCGTTCGCGCACAATATCGGGGAGGCGATCACGATGCCCTGTCCGGTGAGCGCCGCCGCCACATCCATATGCTCGGTCGCGAGATTGGTGCCGAACCGCTCCGGCGGCGGCCCGTCGGCAAAGCCAAGCGCGCGGTACCACAAGGCCCACCAGTCGGGCCGCCCCAGCAATGGCACATCGAGCACCCGGCGCGGGTCGTCGATCCCGATCGCCGCCTCCTTGAGCGCCGGAATGCAGAGCGGCATGAAGATGCTCGGCAACAGCCCGACCGTCCTGAGCCCCGGCCAGCGGCCATGGCCGTTGCGGATGGCCGCGTCATGCCGCCCCGCGCCAAGGTCTCGCGCCACCTGCGAGAGTTCCAGCTCGAGCAGGATCTCGGGATGCTGCGCCCGGAACCGGCCGAGCTTCGGTGTCAGCCAGCTCGTCCCGATCGTCGGCAAGGTCGTGAGCGACAGCCGCGCCTCGTCCATATCCGCGGCGCGCAGGAAACTCGCGCGCAGCGCCGCGAACGCATCCATCGCCTCGCGCGCGACCACCGCGCCCGGCTCGGTCAGCTCGACCCGGTGCGGATGGCGCCTGAACAACGCCACGCCGATCTGCTCCTCCAGCTGGCGCACATGATAGCTGACTGACGCGGCGGACGTGCCGAGCTCCTGCCCGGCTTGGGCAAAGCTCTCCAGCCGGGCCGCCGCCTCAAAGGCGCGGATCGAGGCGAGCGAGGGGAAGCGGCGATCGTCGACCATAAGTCTGCCTTGGGGTCTAGCCGCAAGTGTCGCATAGTCAACGCCGCGCGCCTGCCGCACCTTCCGCCCCACGCAAAAGCGCGGGAGCCCGACATGATTCAGCCTTCACTCACCGGAGCGACAAGTCTGCCCACACGCCGCGACCTCCTCGCCGGCCTTGCGCTCGGCGCCGCCAGTTTCGGCATCCCCGGCGCCCGGGCCCAGGCTCCGGCCGATGGCTCGGCGCATGCGCGTGACTGGGACTGGCTGGTCGGCACCTGGGACGTTTGGCACCGCCGGCTGAAAGAGCGGCTTGTCGGCGATACGCGCTGGGAAGAATTCACCGGCAAGAGCGTATTCTGGCGCACGCTCGGCGGCCTCGGCAATGTCGACGACAATATCGTGGCGATTCCCGGCGGCACCTATCGCGGCCTCTCACTGCGCGCCTTTGATCCAGCCACCGGAAAATGGTCGATCTGGTGGCTCGATGGCCGCGACCCGACTCATCTGGAGCCGCCCGTGTCCGGCAGGGTCGAAGGCGATACCGGCACCTTTCTCGGCAACGACACGCTGCGCGGCCAGCCGATCATCGCGCGCTTCCGCTGGCTCGATATCCACAGCGCCCGACCGCATTGGGAACAGGCCTTCTCGCCCGATCAGGGCAAGAGCTGGGAGGTCAACTGGGTCAATTTCTTCACCCGCACCGCGGCCGAAGCGGTGCCGATGCCCCGCCTCGAATCAGCGCCGCACGACTGGGATTTCCTCGCGGGAAGCTGGTCGGTCCACCATCGCCGGCTGAAGCACCGGCTGGTCGGCAGCACCGAGTGGGAGGAATTCGGCGGCACCCTGGTCAACTGGCCGGTGCTGGGCGGCTACGGCAATGTCGGCGACAATGTCTTCGATCGCCCGGACGGAACCCGGCGCGGCATCGGCCTGCGCGCTTATGACCCCGCGACACGGCAATGGAACAGCTGGTGGCTCGACGGCAGCGCCCCCGCTGAGATCGGCGCCCCGGCGCGCGGCGGTTTCACGGGCTCGACGGGCCTGCTGCTCAGCGACGATGTCCAGGGCGGCCGCCCGGTGAAAACGCGCATAAGCTGGTCGCGCATCACGCCGCGCTCGGCGCGGTGGGAACAGGCGATGTCCACCGACAGCGGCCAGACCTGGGAGACCAATTGGGTGAGTGATTTCACGCGGCGGGCATAGGGGAAGGCGCTCGCTCTCTCATTTCGAGCCTTCACCGGCGAAGGCCTGGGTCCATTTAATCTGACACGAAGCTCCCGGAGAAGCATTCGATCATAATCTGGAATAAGCTGGAGGCAGATTGGCCAGATATTTCCATCGCAAAATCATCGACGTCAGAAACAACAAAAGTTCCGCGTCGAGGGTTTAAGAGCCCCAGCTTCTTTATCACAGGACCATTTGCACCGAAATTTAAAGCGGCGTAAACAGAAAGTTGTCTTACATCCACCGATCGGAAGGATCTATCTCCGCCTTTTATTTCGTAAAGTATCCCGGCGCCCTCAACGTATATGTCTCCACGGCACGATGATATAATGCCACTGCCTTGGAACTGCGGCGATATAACGATCTTTTTATTACCGTGCCTACTCTCAAAAAAATTTAGGAGTCTTATCGAAAGAGCTAAACCTTCTCGGAGCTCGCTTTTCGTCGGCTTAAAGCCGAGTTCTTCGACTAAATCTCCATAGATGTAACGCTGTGCATCAACAAATCCGGCTTCGACAGCTTCCCGCAATTTCCCACCTGCCTCCTCTCTTGATAAAGCGGCCACATTGGAAAACGCCAAAAATGCCGCCTCGTTTATGACTCCCCGATGGCTTGGCTGGCTCTGAGCAGGTAATGGTGGCCATTCGCGCTGGTAGCCATCCATGTTAATGCGGCGCACGTAATCTTCCATCGCGGGAGTTAGTACTTTCCACATGGAGGCATAGTGATAGGAAAAGAAGGTCTCTGAAATCAAATTGGGATATCCCAGCCTGGTTGAGCTATGCGTGAAGCAACCCAGTCTCGCACCATTAATTCAAGTGCTGAAAATTCATCTTTCGTATGGTCCCGCCAGTGCTTTCCCTCGTCGCCAAGGCGGTAGGAAGCGGCAATGTAGGCCCTGCGCTCCATGGGGCGCATCGATCGAAAGTAGGCGCGGCGGTCTGAAAGCCAAATCCAATTGCGCCATTTCGCCATAATCAGGATAATATCTCGGCGTATCGCCTCGCTATTGGTGCTATCGTACAGCGTTACGAGAACTGCCATTGACTCTTCACTTTGTTGCTCAGAGAGGAGCCGCACCGCATATTGAACATTGAGATCGACGGCCATAGTCGAAGATCCAGATTCAATTAACATGGATACATAATTTATAATTGAGTTCTTCGCCTGCAAATTTATTCTAGAAAATATAGATCTAACGGCTGACAGTACATTGTAATAAACAGGGTATAATAATTCCTCGTGTTCAATGAGGGTTTTTGCGGCATCGTCAAGCTGATCGTCCGAAACAAACTTCATAACAGCAATAAGTTTCCTCGCGAGTGCCACATTGACTCGGCTTTTATTAAGCTCTGACCTTATAATTTCCAATATAGGAAATTTTCCAATTTCGTCGCTAAGTTTCTTATAATCTTCTTCCGCAGTTGGTGAGTATGGGTCAAAATGAAGGGATATCGTAAAGAGGCGCTTCCTCTCCTCGGCAAAATCTTGCTCCTCCGGGAGGACATCGGAGTCCATGGAGAGTGGGTTGGTGGCTAAAAACTCGGCAGAGCTCATAATTCTTGTTTTGGATTTTTGTAACTGTAATCCTTGGTTGCGCTGCAAAGTTTCTGACAAATAAACGAGACTTTTGAACGCCTCCGAGGAATTGTTGGCAAAAATATAAAAATCATCGGCAAATCTACAGAATGGTATTCTTTTGAATTTCAATAGCCTGTCAATTTGATTTAGCGTAAGTTCTGATAGTAACCTTGATCCAGGGCCGCCGACGGGAAGGCCGAAAGAATATGTCTCCGAAAAATTACTCAGAAAACTCATTATCTTCTTTCTGACATCCACGTTGACAGAAAGCTGCTGCAATGCGTTTTCCAGACGATGATGATTGAGTCGCGGATAAAATTCGGATATATCGCAGGAGACGACGTATTTATATTTTCCGGCCATCGATATTGCCTGGTCAATGAATGACCTCCAGCCGTATTCTTTCAAAAATAGGCCGGAGTTTGAATCATCGTTGTCATATCTATATGAAAATACGCAACTCGCCGATGTAGGAATTCTAGCTTTTTCTATTTCGGGGGCGATCTTTATAACAAGTGATAGAAAGTATATATTCCACAATGGGTCGATTTGGGTTGCCCATCTAAATCCCGTATACCCGACGGGTGCCAATGCTCCGTAGTTTGCGGGTGGCTGTGATGTTATAAAGCCATCAAACGATTTATCTTGTTTGAGAAGGTATTTTACTACGATATCCGGAGAATCATGGAAGACGCGGGTTTCTATTGGAAACGGAAAGATATCAGTGTCACCATGTGCGGCGACATTCCGTATTGCGCGCTCTATGGCCTTTTTCATGACGCATCGCAGCACCTGTTGAAAAATTGGGCAAGTATTTTTTACGTTGCAGAGTCGCTCCTTGCTTCTTCCGCTGTAGCTAAAGGTGCCAGCGGAATATCGAGAAGTTGATCAGATCGAAACGCCGGATACCGACGCTTTATCTCTCGAAGTGACTAAGAAGGCGCCAACTTTCTCGATTTTCCCCCGCGAGGTCGCACCCTCCTCAAGCCGAAGTCATAACCCCCCGATAAGCCGGATCCTCCAGCGCCCGCCCGGCGCCGCGCGCCACGCAGATCAGCGCGTCGTCCGCTACCTCGACCGGCAGCCCGGTCGCCTTGGCCAGCACCGCGTCGATCCCCCTCAGCAGCGATCCGCCGCCGGTCATCACGATCCCCTGATCATGGATATCGGCGGCCAGTTCGGGCTCGGTCTTCTCAAGCGCGCCGAGCACCGTCTCCACCACCTGGCCGACCAGGTCGGCGAGCGATCCGGCGATTTCCATCTGGCTCACCTCGACTTCCTTGGGATAGCCCGCGACGAGATCGCGCCCCTTCACCGATATCACCACATCGTCGCGCGCCTGGTCGATGCTCGCCATGCCGATCTCGAGCTTGACCCGCTCGGCGGTGGATTCGCCGATCATCAGATTATGCTTGCGCCGGATATAAGAGGCGATGGCATCGTCCATCCGGTCGCCGCCCACGCGCGCGGAGGTGCTGTACGCCAGCCCGCGCAGCGACAGTACCGCCACCTCGGTCGTGCCGCCGCCGATATCGACCACCATCGCGCCGATCGGTTCGGTCACCGGCAGCCCCGCGCCGATCGCAGCCGCCATCGGCTCCTCGATCAGATGGACGATCCGCGCGCCCGCATTCTCCGCCGCCTGGCGGATCGCCCGGCGCTCGACCGGGGTCGCGCCCGAGGGGATGCAGATCGCGATCTCGGGGCGGCGCGGAATCCGGCTCGGCCCGCCATGCACCTTGTCGATGAAATGCTTGATCATCTGCTCGGCGACATCGATGTCGGCGATCACCCCGTCGCGCATCGGCCGGATCGCGCGGATGCCGTCGGGCGTCTTGCCCATCATCAGCTTCGCCTCGGCGCCCACCGCACGGACGCGCTGCACCCCGTTCAGCGTCTCGATCGCGACCACCGAAGGCTCGTTGAGCACAATGCCCTTGTCGCGCAGATAAACGACGGTGTTGGCCGTGCCGAGATCGATCGCCATGTCGTTGGAGGCTCGGCTGAACAGGCGCGGAAATCGCATTGAGGCTATGTCATTTCCATATTTGGGCAGGCGCTGCGCACCTGAAGTGAACGCCACAGGCGTCGAGAGCGGCGGGGTGGCCGCGACCGAAGACCACGTCAATGCCGCCAGGCGCGGGGCGCGTTCGACCGGGCTGTGCGAACGACGAGGGGCGGCAAACCCGGCCGGAACCGCTTTCTGTCCAGCCGGCGTCGCAGGTTCCGGTGAGCCCGCGCGTCGCCCAGCCCCAGGGATACGTCACCCCGGACGTGTTCCGGGGTCCACCGGCCCGCAAGCATTGCGATCCGAGGCTCTCTCCGCACGGTTGACCCCGGAACAGGCCCGGGGTGACGGGTCAGGCTTTGGGCGCGTGAGCCTCATTCATTGTACAATGCTCTGTACAATGTTTGCGCGATTGACGTGAAACGGTGACCACTTCCGAGCCGGAATGTCTATTATGGCACTGATATTAAAGAGTAATATAGATATACAGCGCCGTTGCGACCGAGGCACGTTGGAAAAGTCAGCTACTCTCCTGACATTCTGACAGCGATCGCCGCGCCGCCCAAAAGATAGGGGACAGACTGGTGTCCCATATCTCCCGATCCGCGCTTCTAACCCGCCTGATTCAACCGCGCCCGCGCCGGCGCTAAGGATGCCGCTCGCTCTTTCTCACTGTCTGCTCCTATGCGAACGGCACCTCGCGGCGCCGCTCCCTCACCGCGTCCGCCTCACTCGGGCAGCTTCATCGTCCCCGTAACCTTGAACGCCGCCGCAACCGTCGCCGCGCCAGTCCCCGGCTGCCCGCCGCCGACGCTCAGCGAATAGGCCCCCGGCGCGACAACCCGGTCGCCCGCCTCGGTCACGCTCGAAAGGTCGCGCGGGTTGAGGTCGAAATGCACCTTGCCGCTTGCCCCGGCCGCCAGATGCACCCGGGCAAAGCCGCGCAGCGCGCGGATCGGCATGCCCGGCGCCTGGGGAAAGCTCAGGTAAAGCTGCACCACCTCATCGCCCTCGCGCCCGCCGCTGTTGCGCACCGCGACATCGACGCCGAGCGTATCGCCCGCCTTCACCACCGCGCGGGAAAGCACCGGCTTCGCATAGGCAAAGCTGGTATAGCTCAGCCCATGGCCGAAGGGATAAAGCGGCTTGCCGGTGAAGTAGCGATAGGTCCGGCCCTTCATCGCATAGTCCTTGAACGGCGGCAGCTGGTCGACTCCGGTATAGACGGTCACCGGCAGCCGCCCGGACGGGTTGTTGGCGCCTGCCAGCGTCTCGCCAATCGCGGTGCCGCCGGCCTGGCCCGGATACCATGCGTCGAGAATGGCATCGGCGTTCGCCGCTGCCCAGTTCACCGACAGTGCCGATCCGTTCATCAGCACCACAGCGAGCGGTTTGCCGGTGCCCTTCACCGCTTTCAGCACCGCTTCCTCATCGGCCGGCAGATCGAGGCTGGTGCGGTCGCCGCCCGAGAAGCCCGGCACGTCCACCTTCATCTCCTCGCCTTCGAGCGCCGAGGTGATGCCCGTCACTGCGATCACCAGATCGGCATTCTTCGCGGCGGCCACCGCGCGGCCGAGCGGATCCTCCAGCACCGGCGCCCAGACCAGGCTGGGCGGAAAGCGGCTCGGCGTCTGCTCGATCTTCACCGCATAGCGACGGCCCTTTTCGAGCCGCATCTCGGTGAGGTTGGGCCCGCGCTGCTGCTGGTCCGTATTGTTCACGATCAGCTTGTCGTCGAGCCAGAGGCGCGCCGAGCGCCCGCCGATCCCGATCTTGTAGAGCCCGTCCGCGGCGGGGGTGACGAAGCCGGTCCAGCGCGCCGATACCACCGGCGCATCGGGGATGGGCGAGGGCATGTTGCGGTCGAAATTGATCACCGCATCGGTCCTGCTTACCGCCGGCGCGCCGGTGAAATCACCGCCACGCCAGAATTCGGCCTTCAGCCCCGGCTGCCCGTCCCCGCTCGACAGCGCGCTGGCTGGCACCGGCTGCGCGCTGCGCAGGAAATTGGTGCCGGGCTCGAAGACGATCTCGGCACCCGGAAAGGCGGCGCGGATGCCCTCGAGCGCGCTGACCGGCGCCACCGCCCGGCCATTGTAATTGCCCGCCAGCACGTCGGTCTGGTCGGCAAGCGGGCCGACGACCGCGATCCGCTTGACCCCCGGCTTCACCGGCAACAGGCCGTTGTTCTTCAGCAAGACCATGGATTCCCGGGCGAGCTTCAGCGCCAGTGCCCCATGTTCGGGCGAATTCAGCGCGCTGTCCGGAATGCTCGCATAGGGTACCATCGCCGGCGGATCGAACAGGCCGAGCCGCATCCGCACGGTGAACAGCCGGCGCAGCGACTGGTCGACCACCGCCTGGCTCACCAGCCCCTGCTTCATCGCATCGGTATAGCGGTCATAGTCGGAGGTCGGCCCGGCCATGCGGCCAAATTCCGTGCAGTCGTTGTCGACGCCGTGCTTCAGCGAGATGGCGGCGGCTTCGGCCACCGTCTTGGTAAAGTGGTGCCCGCGCTCGATATCGGCAATCGCGTCGCAGTCGGAGACGACATGGCCCTTGAAGCCCCATTTGCCGCGAAGCTGGTCGTTGAGCAGGAAGTCGTTCGCGCAGGCCGGCTGCCCGTTGATGCTGTTATACGCGCACATCACCGATTCGACCTTGCCCTCGGTCACCAGCGCGCGGAATGCCGGGAAATAGGTGTCCTCTTCGTCATGCTTGCTGACCGGCACGTCGTCGCTGTGCCGCCCCGGCTCGGGGCCGCTATGGACGGCATAATGTTTGGCGGTCGACGAGACGCGGTAATAATGCGGGTCGTTGCCCTGCATGCCGCGCACGAAGGCGACGCCCATCTTCGCCGTCAGATAGGGGTCCTCACCATAGGTCTCCTGGCCACGCCCCCAGCGCGGATCGCGGAAGATGTTGATATTGGGGGACCAGAAAGTGAGTCCCTGCATGATATGATGTTCGCCGCCGGCGCGTTCGATCATGTTCCACTTCACGCGCCCCTCGGTGCCGATCGCGACACCCATCTCCTCGATCGTCGGCGGATCGAAGGTCGCGGCAAGCCCGATCGGCTCGGGGAACACGGTGGCATAGCCATTGTTCGCCACGCCGTGCAGCGCCTCGCTCCACCAGTCATAGGCCGGCACCCCAAGCCGCGGAATCGCCCGCGCCTGGTTGACGAGCTGCGACGCCTTCTCCTCGATCGTCATCTGCGCGATCAGCGCGTCGACGCGCTGCGCGGTCGGAAGGGCAGGGTTACGCCACGGAGCGTCGGCGGGGGCCGTCTGGGCGAAGGCGGTGCCGGAAAGGAGGAGGGCTGCGAGCGAAAAGCCGACGCGACCAAACCTTCTTCCTTCCCCAGCGAAGGCTGGCGCCCAGGTGGGAGCCGCTCGTGACAGCACGCCGCGCTCCGTTTCCTGCTGTCCCCCAACTGGGCCCCAGCCTTCGCTGGGGAAGGTAAGAAAGAAGGAAGAAAGTGATTTCGAAACGCCCATGATGCTCCCCTTGATTGTCATTTGTGATAGCCCCGCCAGACCCACGCGATCGCTTCAGGCAATGTCTGGCCGACAACGCGCTGGTCGACATGCACGGCGTCCTTCGCGAACACATAGCGATAGGCATAGCCCTTCGCCTTCAGCGCGGCCGCCATGCGCTGGTTGGCGAGTGGCCAGTTGTGGAAGGTCGATTCCGGATCGCCGAAATGCAGATCCTTTTCGCCGACCTCCATCCAGATCCGGATCGGCTTTATGGCGCTCTCGGGGATCAGATGGGCATGATAGTCCCACGCGCCCTCGGGCGTCGCCGGGTCGGGCGGGGACTGTTGATTCACAAAGGTGCCCGAATAGGACAGAACGCGGTGGTACCATTCGGGGTGATACCAGGCCATGGAGAGTGCCGCCGCCGCACCGGAACTCGCGCCCATCGTCGCCCGCCCATCCGGGTTGGCGGTGAATTTGATATGGTAGTTCGCGGCAACGCGCGGCAGCACCTCGCGCTCGACGAATTCGGCATAGCGGCCCGACATGGTGTCGTACTCGAGGCCCCGCTCGGACCCTTGCGCATCCCCGCCGCCCGACTGGATCATCACCGCGACCATCGCCGGCACCCGGTGCTGCGCGATCAGCGTATCGAGCGCGAGCGCGACGCGCACCGCATAGTCGCGCCCGTCCTGCACCACCATGAAGGGTGTCTCGCTGGTCGGCTTGTACCCCGCCGGGACGTAGACGATCACCTCGCGTCGATAGGGCGCCGCCTCGGATTGTTGCGCGGCCTGCGCGGCAATACGGTTGCCATAGGCGTCACGCTTCGCGGTATAGTCGTTGGCCAGTTGCCGGATACCGGGGTAGATTGCGGACTCCGACGACAGCATCACGAAGCCGTGCAGCGTCCCCATCGGCTGCTTCGGATTGACAGCCATCTCGGGTGCATCGGCATAATCCGGCCCGATCACGCTTTCCGGTATACTGTCCTGCGCAACGGCGCCGCTCGCGATCAGCGCGGCGGCAAATGCGATGCTCTTCATGGCGTCCCCTCTGGTTCGAAGCTCAGATCGCACAGGCTGCCGACTACGGCCCTCACACCGTTCCGCGCGCTTCTCGTGGCACGCGTCCCGGCTGAATGCTGCTCTGCTATTTCATATCATATAGGATTGTCAAAGCGCGATAGCGGTAGAGCAAGCGAACCTGGATCGCGTTACGGAGGTCGGCGTGGGGCAAGCCCCGCGCACCATGGTCAGGCGAAGATGTCCGCCAGCTTCTCGGAGCCTGGGCCATCTTTCCAGTTTTTCAGCTCGACATAGAGCGAGGTCTGGATCGTGTTCAGAATCGCGGTCAGAATCGTCGTGACCAGGCCGCTGACCAGCAAAAAGCCGATCGGGAGCCCATTCTGCATGGTGGTGGCCATGCCTTGCAGGCCGTTCCTGCCGTAGAGGGCAAGGAAGAGAATGCCGATCACGAGGGAGAACAGCCAGTACATCAGGATCATGATCAGCCCAAGCCCCAGAACCGTCCAGCGCGCGCCCTTTGTCAGCTCGCGGCTGCGAGCGAACGCCCCGAACACGCCGGTGCCCTCTTCCACCAGCGCCGGTGCCGCGACTGCCCACATCAGGTACAGCAAGACACCGGGGACGATCAGCAAGACGACGCCGAGTATGATGCCCAATCCGAGCAAAACCCCGAGCACGAACAGCGGCAGCACAACCCGCAATCCGGCCATCGCCGATTCGGCGAAACTCGCCTTTCGTCCTTCGCTATGGGCGGCGGTCGCGCGGACAAGAGCGCCCTGGGTCAGCACCGCAAAGAAGATGCTGAGCACGACTGTCACCGCGAGAACGGAAAAGAAGAAAAGCGGCGTGATCACGCCGGTTCTGAAATTCTGCTGAGAATATCCCAGGTTCTGGGAGACGTAATTTATCACAACGCCCGGCAACGCGCCGAACACGAAGGAGATGCCGAATACGGTTACGGGATTGCTGCTCATGGTCGCAAAGGCGCGGCTGAATATGCGCCCGATCGAAACAACGCGGTCTCCGGTGCTGGCCATCGATCATTCCCCCCTGAACAAGCTTCCCCGATCCTGCGGCGGGCCTCCCTCGGAGACTGGCGACGCACCTTCGCGTTGTCCAGCGCATTTTCCGCGTTGCGCGCGGTCGAGCTTGCTTTAAGTCTAGTTCTGATAGCGCCTTACGGGCGCCGGGGAGATGACGTGAGCGGGGGGAATTCGCACGAAGCGGTAGCCGCCGCCGATCGCTTCGCGGCAGCTCATGCCGCGTTGAAAGCGGACAGTTCAATTCAGTTCACGCTGCAGCCGGCGCCAAAACCGCCGGGGCCTCCGCAATGGCTGGTCGACTTCTTCCACTGGCTTGGCGAGGTACTGAGCCCGGTGGGCCGGGTGCTCAACTGGATCGGCAGTTTCTTTCCCGATGCCCCCTATGCGCGCATCTTCCTGTGGACGGTCCTCGCGATTGCCACGGCGATGCTGCTCTGGGTGATCTATCAGCGGCTGCGTTACGGGGTCTGGCGCTTGCCCCGCCGCCGGCGCGCGGCGCCCGCCACGGTCGAGGTGGAGGACGAAGCCTGGGCGCCCGATGCCGCGCCGGTTCGGGCCTGGTTGCGTGAGGCTGATCTTCTGGCCGAGCAGGGGCGTTATGCCGAAGCCGCGCACCATCTCCTCTTCAGGTCGATCGAGGATATCGCGAAGCGCCGGCCGCGTCTCGTCCGCCCAGCGCTCACCAGCCGTGAACTCGCTGGCGCCGATGCGATTCCGGCCCCGGCGCGCGATCTTTTTTCCGGGATTGCGCGGCTTGTCGAACGCAGCCTGTTCGGCGGCCGGCCGGTGAATGCCGAGGACTGGGGCTCGGCGCGCGCCGCCTATGCCGATTTCACCTTGCCGGGGACGTGGCGGGCATGAGCGACATCGCCATCGGCAAGGGAGAAGCGGACGGCACGTTCCGCCTGCGCACCGTCATCCTGATCCTCGCCATCGGTGTGCTCGGCTTTATCGGGACTCTGGTGCTCGGTGCCTATGCGCCGGATTTGCGGTCGGGCCACAATGGCGGCTCGCATGCGCTGTCCAATGCAGCGGTCGGCTTCAGCGGCATCGTCCAGCTCGCTCAGGCAACCGGCCGCAACCCGCAGATCCTCCGCGACCCGCATATGATGGATGGCGAGAATCTGATCATCTTCACGCCCGATACCGGCACGCAGGATATCAGCGTCGGCATCACCGGCCGCGCCGCCAAGCCGACGCTCTTCATCTTTCCGAAATGGCAAACCGCGGGCGATCCCACCCATAATGGCTGGGTCCGCTATCTCGGGCTGAAGAACGCCAGCGATCCCGAAGCGGTGCTGGCACCGGCCCGAAAGCTCAAGGTCGATCGCCATCCCAGCGGGGGCAGGCCGCTGATCACGAAGGGCGATCTGCCACCCGAGATCCGTTTCACCGCGCCCCGTCCGCTCCAGACGATCAGCGGCGCCGACGTCCATCCGCTCATCACTGACGATGCGGGACGGGTGGTTGTCGCTCAGCTCGGCGAAGGGCCGCTCTACGTGATCGCCGACCCGGATCTGCTCAACAACAAGGGTGTCGCGGATGCGCATCAGGCCGCCGCGGCCCTTGCATTGCTTGACCGGATGAACGCGAAAGGCTCGAACGAAATCGATTTCGACGTGACGGTGAACGGCCTCGGCCATTCGCGAAGCCCGCTCAAGCTCGCCTTTGATCCGCCCTTTCTTGCCATGACTCTGGCAATCGCGGTGGCAGTGCTGCTCGCCGCATGGCAGGCGGTCGCGCGGTTCGGCTCGCCGCGCCGGCGCGAGCGGGAGATCGCATTCGGCAAGGCGGCGCTGATCGACAACACCGCGACTCTGGTCCGCAAGGCCGGGCGCCAGGCGATGCTCAGCGGCCGCTACGCCGATGTGATCCGGGATCGCGCGGCGATCGTGTTCGGCATGTCGCCGCGGCTGCACGATGCCGCGCTCGATGCGCAGCTCGACCGGATCGGCGGGCGGGCGCGTTTCACTGAACTCGCCGAGGCGGCAAGGACCGCGACGGATCGGCATTCGGCACTTTCGGCGGCGCAGGCGCTGCACAGATGGTTATGGGAGAAAACACGGTGACGGTAGAAGAGGTTCGCGCACTCGCCGAGGAGATCCGCGCAGAGATCGGCAAGGCTGTCGTCGGGCAGGAGGCGACGGTCGAGATGATGCTCGTCGCGCTGTTCGCGGGCGGCCATATCCTGCTCGAAGGCCCGCCGGGCACCGCCAAGACCCTGCTCGCGCGCAGCTTCGCGGCGGTGATCGGCCTCGATTTCGGCCGGATCCAGTTCACGCCGGATCTGATGCCGGGCGACATCATCGGCGCCAATCTGTTCAACTTCCAGACCTCGACCTTCACCCTGACCCGCGGCCCGATCTTCACCGATCTGCTGCTCGCCGACGAGATCAACCGCACCCCGCCAAAGACTCAGGCCGCGCTGCTCGAGGCGATGCAGGAGCGCCGGGTGACGATCGACGGCGAAAGCCTGTCGCTCGGCGATCGCTTCATGGTGGTCGCGACCCAGAACCCGATCGAGCAGCAGGGCGTCTATCCGCTGCCCGAAGCGCAGCTCGATCGCTTCCTGTTCAAGCAGGTCGTCGATTATCCGTCGGCCGCTGAGGAGCGCCGCATCATCGCCACCCACGGCGCGCGCAAATCGGCCATGGCGCCTGAGGATTGGGGCGTCGAGAAGAAGACTGACGCGGCGGCGATCGGTGCCGCGATCGACGCTGTCTCGCAGGTCAGGCTGGTCGACGAGGTGATCGACTATATCGCCGCCCTGATCCGCGGCACCCGCGACGTGGCTGATCTCGAAAGCGGTGCGAGCCCGCGTGCCGGCGCGATGCTCGCGGGTGCCGCGCGGGCCCGGGCTGCGCTCGACGGCCGCGATTTCGTCATTCCGGACGACGTCAAGGCGCTCGCGCCGGCGCTGCTCCGCCACCGCCTGATCCTGTCGCCTGCCGCCGAGATCGACGGCCGCGTCGTCGAGGACGTCGTCACCAGCATCATCGAAACGATCGAGGCCCCGCGTTGATCTATCCCACCCGCGCGGCAGTCCTGGCGGCGGCGGCGGGTGCGCCGTTCGCGCTGCTGGTCGGCGTGCTCGTGCCGGAGCGCTGGTATGCCGGGCTTGCCTGGCCCTTGGCGGTGCTGTTGCTGACCCTGCTCGATGCCGTATCCGGCATTCGCAAGGGCAGCGCGCGGATTGATCGAATCCCGTCCGTCAGCGTCGGCGCGACGATCGATGCCAAGATCACCGTCCTTTTCACAGGCAAGGGCGCGCCGCGGGCCGCCGAAGTCGCGATCCCGGCCAACCCGCTGATCGCGGTCGAGGATGACGGGCGGTTATGGATCGCGCTCGATGGCGAGCGGAGCGCCGCCTCGCCGCCATTGACCGCTGAGCGGGGCGGTACCCGCGGCGGGGCACTGCTGCCCATCACCGCGGTCCGGCGCGGCATGGTGCGATTCGACCGGCTCTGGCTGCGCTGGCGCGGGCCGTTCGGCCTCGCCTGGAAGCAGCAGATGATCGCGATCGACACGAGCTTCCCGATCCTTCCGGATATCCGTCCCGTCCAGCAGCGCGGCGCGCAGATCTTCCAGCGCCATGCGCTGCAGGGCCTGATCGCGCAGATCGATCGCGGCGACGGCGCGGATTTCGAATCGCTGGTCGAATTCCACTCGGGCATGGATCGCCGTGCGATCGACTGGAAGCAATCGGCCCGCCATTCGAAACTCCACGCCAAGGAGTTCCGTACCGAGCGCAACAACCAGATCGTCTTCGCGATCGACGCCGGGCGCCAGATGTCGGAACCGGTCGCCGGCCTGCCACGCGTGGATCGCGCGGTTTCGGCAATGCTGCTCACCGCGTGGGTCGCGCTCAAGCTCGGCGACCGGGTCGCGCTCCATGCCTTTGATTCGCGGCCGCGAATCGCCAGCGGGCTGATCTCGGGCGCTGCCTCGTTCGCGGCGCTGCAACGGCTTGCGGCAGGGATCGATTATAGCGGCGAGGAAACCAATTACACCTTCGGCCTGACCACGCTCGCCGCGCGGCTCACGCGCCGGTCGATGATCGTGCTGTTCACTGAATTCACCGATCTGACCTCGGCCGATTTCATGGTCCGCGCCGTCGCCCGGCTGGTCCAGACCCATTTGCTCCTCGTCGTCGTGCTCCGCGACGAGGAGGTCGAGGCGATCGCCGATCGCGCGCCGGCAGAGGCTGACGACGTCACCCGCGCGGTCACCGCGGCCGGGCTGCTTCGCGATCGTCGCATCGCGTTGACCCGGCTTCAACATCTCGGCGTCCATGTCATCGAAAGTGAATATGATCGGGTCGGCGAGCGGCTGGTTGCAGGCTATGTCGATCTCAAGCGGAGGAACCTGTTGTGACCGCAAGCTCGGCGATCCTCGAGGTCCAGCCGATCCTCGTCAATGCGACGCGCTTCCGCAAAGCGCGTGAGGCGGATTGGGAGCGGCTCGAATATCTGGTGAGCCGGATCGAGAAACGCTCGGTCCGTTCGCTCTCCGATGAGGATCTGCTGGCGCTGCCCTTGCTCTACCGCTCAGCCCTGTCATCGCTGTCGGTGGCCCGGGAAACCTCGCTGGATCGGGCGCTGATCTCCTATCTCGAGCAGCTCTGCACTCGCGCCTATTTCCAGATCTACGGCGTGCCGACCTCGGCACTGCGCCAGATCGGCCGCTTCTTCGCGAAGAGCTGGCCTGAAGCGGTACAGGCGATCTGGCGCGAAACGCTGGTCGCCTTCCTGCTGACGGTGGCCGGCGCGGTCGTCGCCTATCTGCTCGTGCGGAATGATCCGACATGGTTCTTCGGGATCATGCCCGAGGGGCTTTCGGCGGGCCGCGATCCTTCAGCCTCCGCGGAGACGTTGCGAGCTACGCTGTACGGCGCGCCCAAAGACGACGGGCTTGCCGTTTTCGCGACCGCGCTCTTCACCCATAACGCGCAGATCGCGATCTTCGCCTTCGCGCTCGGCTTCGCCTTCGCTGTCCCGACCGTCCTGCTGATCCTCTATAATGGCCTGATGCTCGGCGCGTTCATCGCTGTGTTCGTGCCCAAGGGGCTGGGCTGGAATCTCGGCGGCTGGCTGATCATCCATGGCTCGACCGAAATTTTCGCGATCGTCCTGGCAGGTGCCGCCGGTTTCAGGATCGGGACGGCGATCGCGTTTCCCGGCCGCCTTTCGCGTGGCGATTCGGCGATCGCGGCCGGCCGCTCGGCGGCGACGGCAATGGCGGGTACGGTGATCATGCTGATCGCGGCCGGCTTGCTGGAAGGGATCGGTCGCCAGACCGTCACCGAGGATTGGGCCCGCTACGCCATCGGCCTCACCATGCTGCTCGGCTGGCTCGTCTATTTCTACATGCCGCGGAAAGCCTGATGCGCTGGCCGATCCGGAAAAAGGCGCGTGGCCCGGTATCGCTCCGGCGCAATTTCGTCACGCCCGAAGGCGTCGATCTGCAGCTTGAGCTGGGCAGCGCGGGGACGCGGGCCGGGGCCTTCATGCTCGATGGGCTGTTCATCCTTGTCGTGCTGATTGTGCTGACGATCGCGATTGTCATGTTGTTCGTCGCGAGCCACCAGGGCGATGCGCTGGCGATTCTGTGGCTGATCGGCTTCTTCGTCCTGCGCAACGGCTGGTTCGTGCTGTTCGAGATGGGGGGGCGCGGCGCGACGCCGGGGAAACGGGTGATGGGCCTGCGGGTCGTCGCCCGCGATGGCGCCCGGCTGACCGGCGGGGCGGTGATCGCGCGCAACGCAATGCGCGAAATAGAAATATTCCTGCCCTTGTCCTTTCTCGGCTCCCAGGCCGCCGAGGGCACGGCGGACGCCTTTCTGACGATCTTCGCTCTGTGCTGGAGCGGCATCTTCCTGCTCTTTCCGCTGTTCAACCGCGATCGGCTTCGTGTCGGGGATCTGATCGCCGGCACCTGGGTGGTGCGCACGGTAAGCGGCACGCTCGGCCATGATCTGGTCGCCGGCAAGGAAAGCGCGCGCCGCACCTTCAGCGATGCGGCGCTCAGCCTGTACGGCGTTTATGAGCTCCAGACGCTCGAGGATGTGCTGCGCGGCGGGCGCAACGACGCGATCGCAACGGTCGCCTGGACGATTCGCAACAAGGCCGGCATCGCTGATGACGGAGACGATTTCGGCTTCCTGTCGGATTATTATGCCGCACTCTGCGCCCGGCTCGAACGCGGCCTGATGCTCGGCAAGCGGCGCGAAAACAAATTCGCGGCCAGCCGGGGATAGCCGCGCGCCCCACAACCCGTTAGCGTTAACATCGGAGCGTTTTCCCGTTAGGTGGACTCATCTGGCGATTCGGAAAAACGCGCAAAACAAACAGCCGCAGATGCGGGGAGGGGCTCATGCTCGGCAAAAAGCTGCGCTGGTGGATCATCGGGCTGGTGATGCTCGGCACGATCCTGAACTATCTCACGCGCAGCATCATGGGCGTCGCCGCACCGACCTTTATGGCCGAGCTGCATATCAGCACCGAGCAATATTCGTGGATCACCGGCGGCTTCCAGCTCGGCATCATGCTTCAGCCGGTGGCCGGCTATATCCTTGACGTGATCGGCCTGAAGTCGGGCCTCGCGCTGTTCGCCGCTGCCTGGGGCCTGATCACCATGGTCCACGGCGTCGCGACCGGCTGGGTGAGCCTCGCCGGGCTGCGCTCCCTGCTCGGTTTTGCCGAGGGCACTGCGCATCCGGGCGCGCTCAAGGTCATCGCCGAATGGTTTCCGGCGCGCGAGCGCGGCTTTGCCGGCGGCGTCTATAATATCGGCGCGTCGCTCGGCTCGGTGCTGGCGCCGTTGCTGGTGGCGGGCGCCGTATGGGTGTGGGACTGGCGCGGCGCCTTTGTCGTCGCCGGCGTGCTCGCGCTGATCTGGGCGGCTGCGTGGCGGCATTATTATTATTCGCCCGAGCTCCATCCTGCCATCTCGCCCGAGGAGAAGGCCGAGATCATCGAGGGTCAGGAGACCTATCTCCAGGCAGTGCCGGGCCGCCCGCCGATTGGTCAGCTGCTGCGCCGGCGCAACCTGTGGGGCATCGCGCTGCCGCGCTTCCTCGCCGACCCGACCTGGGGGACGCTGACCCTGTGGATGCCACTCTACCTCACGACGGTGCGTCACTTCGATCTCGGCCAGATCGCGATGTTCGCCGGGCTCCCCTTCATCGCTGCCGATCTTGGCTGCCTGTTCGGGCCGTTCATCGTTTTCCGCCTCCAGAAGCGCGGCATCAGCCTGATCAACGCGCGGCGCGGCGCCTATACGCTTGGCGCGGTGATGATGACCGGCATGATGTTTGTCGGCCAGGTCGACAGCGCGGTCGCCGCGGTTGCCCTGCTCTGCCTCGGCGGCTTCGCCCACCAGACCCTGTCGGTCACCTGCATCACCATGGCGTCTGACCTTTTCCCGCGCAACGAAGTGGGCACCGCCGCCGGAATCGCCGGCACCATGGCCAATCTCGGCGTTTTGCTGTTCTCGCTTGCGATCGGGCATTTCGTCGAGCGCATCGGTTATGGGCCATTTTTCGTCGCGCTCGGTGTGCTCGACCTGTTCGCCGCTACCTTGTTATGGACCCTCGTTCGCGCGCCTGAGCCCGCGCCCGCAAAGGATGCCGAAACCGCATGATCCGCAATCCGATCCTCCCCGGCTTCAACCCCGATCCGTCGATCGTCCGCGTCGGCGACGATTATTATATCGCGACCTCGACCTTCGAATGGTATCCCGGCGTCCAGATCCACCATTCGCGCGACCTGAAAAACTGGCGCCTGCTCAGCCGGCCGCTCCGCCGTGCCGCGCAGCTCGACATGCGCGGCGATCCGGATAGTTGCGGGGTCTGGGCGCCCTGCCTCTCTTATGCCGACGGGCTGTTCTACCTGATCTATACCGATGTGAAGCGCTATGGCCGCACCACCACCGGTGGCGCATCAGGCGCGTCGCTCAGGGATTTCCCCAATTATATGGTGACGTGCCCGACGATCGACGGCGAGTGGTCGGATCCGGTCCATCTCAACAGCAGCGGGTTCGATCCGTCGCTGTTCCATGATGACGATGGCCGCAAATATCTCGTCAACATGCTGTGGGATCACCGGCCGGGCAGGAACCGCTTCGGCGGAATCGTCTGCCAGGAATATGCGCCCGAGACGCAGAAGCTGGTGGGCGAGCGGACGATGATTTTCCCCGGCACCCCGCTCGGGCTTACCGAGGCACCGCATCTCTACAAGCGCGAGGGCTATTATTATCTGATCACCGCTGAAGGCGGCACCGGCTTCAATCATGCGGTGACGATGGCGCGCTCGCGCAATTTGCTCGGGCCTTATGAGCTCCATCCCGACACCTATATTCTGAGCGCGCGCAACCGGCCGGACGCGCCGTTGATGCGCGCCGGCCACGCCGATCTCGTGGACGGGCCGGGTGGCGAGCCCTGGATGGTCTATCTCTGCGGCCGGCCTTTGCCGAACCGAGGTCGCTGCGTGCTGGGCCGCGAGACGGCGATCCAGCCGATGCGCTGGGACGATGACGGATGGCTCTACACGATCGCCGGCGACGGGCTGCCGGTGATCGAAACCCCCGCCCCCGATCTGCCGTCCTCCGAACTCCAGGCAACGCCGTTCCCTGCCGCGCCCGGTCGCGCAGACTTTGACGGTCCGGACCTTCCGATCGACTTTCAGTGGCTGCGGACGCCGCACTGGGGCGAGATCTTCAGCCTGGTCGAGCGGCCTGGGCATTTGCGTCTCTATGGTCGCGAGACGATCGGCAGCCTGTTCACTCAGGCGCTGGTGGCGCGTCGGCAACAGGCTTTTTGCTGCTCGGTATCGACCGTGATGGATTTCGAGCCGGAGCATTTCCAGCAGGCGGCGGGCCTGGTCTGCTATTATAACGCCGTCAAATTCCACTATCTGCACGTGTCGCATGACGATGATGTCGGCAGGCATATCCGCGTGATGTCTGCCCTGCCCGATCAGCCTCAGGCCGATTCCTTCACGCCGCCGATCCCGATTCCGCCCGGCCGGATCGTCTTGCGCGCCGAGGTGGATTTCGATCGGCTCCGCTTCGCTTATCGGGTCGAAGGCGCGGCCGACTGGACCTGGCTTCCCGAACAGTTCGATGCCAGCGTGCTTTCCGATGAGGCGAGCGCACCCGGGCTGCCCAATTTCACCGGAGCCTTTGTCGGCATGGCGTGTCAGGATCTTGCGGGGACTGGCCGACCGGCGGATTTCGACTGGTTCGAATATCGCGAGCGCGCGTTCAGGCCCAATCCACTGCGCGATTAACATACCGAAAGCACTATGTCGCGTACGTAACGAATCCAGGCCATGGTTTATCGCGCCGGACAGAAGATTAGTCCTGTTCTTCTTCAGCGCCGGTGCGGGCCGAATTGGGAAGTCTCGTCACGGATACATCGCAATAAGAGATATCCTGCAGTTACTCCGAGTATATGCATTGACCGACAGTTGCGGAAATAGAACGAGAATGAATGCATTAACGATTTGGCAGCAAATCGAGCCGAAAATGGACCACGGGGTTTAAGGACATTGGACTGGGGAGGGCGGTGGCTGGCCATGCGGGCAGTGCTGACACCGGACTGAACGCTCGCGGGAGGCGCCCTGATGTTCGACCCAAGTCAAGACAATGAATTGACGACTGAACCTTTGGCATCGGCCGATCGCCGTGGCCAACAGCGCTACGTAACCGTCCTGCGCGTGGCCAAATTGACGACGCCACACAGCGAAGAATTCTGCCTCGTGCGCAATATTTCAGCCGGGGGCATGATGGCGCATATCTATTCCGAGCTTGATGTCGGCGATCCCGTGCGGGCCGAGATCAGCTCCGGCCAGCCAATCTCCGGCAGGATCCTGTGGCGCCGCGAGGGCGTGGCCGGAATCGGGTTCGATGAAAAAGTGGATCCCGCCAGCATTCTCTCCGGTGAGAACCGCGCCCGGGTGCCGCAGCGCGCACCACGCGTCGGGATCGAGGTCCGGGCCAAGATCAGGGTGGGGGCTCATTATCGGTCCGTCACCCTGTGCAACATCTCCCAGGGTGGCGCGAGTATCAGCCCGCCTGAACCCGGCGAACTGGGGGAGAAGCTGATTCTCATGGCAAATGGCCTGCCGCCGATCGCGGGGGTGGTTCGCTGGCAGGATCAGGGGCATGCTGGCATCAAATTCGATGCTCCGCTTTCGTTCGAACTGCTCGCGAAATGGGTGCCCGCGCAACGTCAGTAAGGCGGGCTCGTTGGCGCGATCGGGATTGAGTCGGCTCGGAGACGGCGGAGCGTCCGCCGCCGGGTCGGGGTGGAACTATTCCCGATTTGGAACGCTCATCCTATAACCGGATTTCCGTCCAGGGCGGCTGGTCTGGTGTAGGTTCTGTCATGCCTCCAATCACGATGAACGAGCCGGCGATATTATACCGGAGGCAGAGAGACGCCGCGAATCCTGGGCGCCCGGAATGGGAAACCATCATAGCGCGCGGGCCGTTCATCGTGATGGCGGCCGGGTATCTCGCCTTCGATCCGGAGGATCGCGCCCTGTTCCGGATCAGAAGCGAAACGCGGGAAGTGACGCCGGACGAGATCGAGCAGGCCGTTCGCGAGTGGAATGCGGGAAAGGAAAGCCTTTTTCCCGATTCCAGGTAGCCCGAGAAATCCTGATCGACCGCCGCGCGCCCCGACGCGGCGCCTGAACCGGGTATCGCCCGCGCCTTATATCGCGCGCTATCGAGACTGCTGATCGTCAAAACGATACGGGCACGCTAACGGACTGCGCCATGTCGATGCTGTCCGTCCATCACGCTCATCTTGCCGGGCTTGCCGCGCGCGATCGCCTGCGCGCGCTGGTGCCGCGCAGCGGGGTGGATTTCTCGTCGAACGACTATCTCGCTCTCGCGTCCGCGCCGCGCCTCGCCGACGCCGTTACCCGTGCGATCGCGCGCGGCGTGCCGGTCGGCTCGGGCGGATCGCGGCTGCTGCGCGGCAACAGCGAGGAGCATGAGGCGCTGGAGGAGGAGGCGGCCCGCGTCTTCGGGGCAGAGGCCGCCCTGTTCTTCTCGAGCGGCTTTGCCGCCAACGCGGCGCTGTTCGCCTCGCTGCCCCAGCGCGGCGACCTGATCGTCCATGATGCCCTGATCCATGCCAGCGCGCATGAGGGCATGAAGCTCGGCCGCGCCGCGTGCGTGGCGGTAACGCACAATGATCCACAGGCGTTCGAGGATGCGATCATCGCGTGGCGTCATGACGGCGGTATCGGCCGCCCCTGGATTGCGGTCGAAAGCCTGTACAGCATGGACGGAGACCGCGCGCCGCTCGACGCGCTCGCCGAAATTGCCGCGCGCCACGAGGCTTTCCTGCTGATCGACGAAGCCCATGCCACCGGCGTGTTCGGCGCCGACGGGCGTGGTCTTGCCGGTCATCTCGAGGGCCGGGAGAATGTCATCACCCTGCGCACCTGCGGCAAGGCGCTTGGCTGTGAGGGGGCGTTGCTCTGCGGGCCCATGGTGGTGCGGGATTTCATGGTCAATCGCGGCCGGGGCTTCATCTTCTCGACCGCGCCGTCGCCGCTGATGGCGAGTGCGGTGCGCGAAAGCCTGCGCATCATCGCCGACGAGCCTGAGCGGCGCACGGATTTATGGGCGCTCGTCGCGGCTGCCGAACAGGCACTTGCGGGCTGTGGCGTCGTGCCGAGCGGCTCGCAGATCCTGCCATTGATCCTCGGCGACGATGCGCTGACGATGCGGGTCGCAGCCGCGGTGCAGGCGGCTGGCTTCGATGTGCGGGGGATCAGGCCGCCCACGGTGCCGGCGGGCACGTCGCGGTTGCGCATATCGATCACGCTCAACGTCACCGCGGCACAGATCGAGGCACTTGGTGGTGCGGTCGAGGCGGCGCTGGGATGAGCGGCCGGACGATCATCGTCACCGGTACGGACACCGATATCGGCAAGACCGTATTCGCCGCCGCCCTCGCGGGAGCGCTTGGCGCCACATATTGGAAACCGGTCCAGGCTGGGCTCGAAGGCGGCAGCGATGCCGGGACGGTGGCGACGCTCGGCCTGCCGCCCGCGCGAATCCTGCCTGAGGCTTACCGCCTGCAAACCCCCTGCTCGCCGCACCGCGCCGCCGAGATCGACGGGGTCGAGATCGCGGTCGAGCGGCTCACCCTTCCCGCCATTGATGGCCCTCTGGTCGTCGAAGGGGCGGGTGGCGTTCTCGTGCCCGTCACGCGCGATATCGTCTTTGCGGATCTGTTCGCGCGCTGGGCCCAGCCGGTGGTGCTCGTCGCGCGGACCGGCCTCGGCACGATCAACCACAGCCTCTTGTCGATCGAGGCGCTGCGCTCGCGCGGGGTGCCGATCCTGGGCATCGCTTTCATCGGCGACCCGGTGGAGGACAGCGAAGCGACGATCGCCAGGATCGGCGGCGTCAAGCGGCTCGGCCGGCTGCCGCGCCTGGCACCGCTGAATTCAGCCACCCTGGACACCGCATTCCGCGAGAATTTCGATCCGGAGGATTTCCGGTGAGTGAATCCCCGGTCTGGCATCCCTTCACCCAGCACGGTCTCGGCGAGCCGATCCCGCTCGTCACCCATGCCGAGGGCGCTGCGCTCCATACGGCGGACGGTCGGCGGATCGTCGATGCCATCTCCTCCTGGTGGGTGACGACGCACGGCCATCGCCATTCCCGGATCATGGCGGCGATCGCCGCACAGGCGGCGCAGCTCGACCAGATCATCTTCGCCGGCTGGACTCATGAGCCGGCCGAGACGCTTGCCCGCGAGCTGGTGGAGATCATGCCACCGGCACTGACACGCGTGTTTTTCTCGGATTCGGGTTCGACCAGCGTCGAGGTCGCGCTGAAGATGGCGCTCGGCTATTGGGCCAATCGCGGCGAACCGCGCGGCCGCATCCTGGTGATGCAGCACAGCTATCACGGCGATACGATCGGCGCGATGTCGGTCGGTGCGCGGGGCGTGTTCAACCAGGCTTATACGCCATTGCTGTTCGATGTCGGAACCGTGCCATTCCCGGCCACCGGGCAGGAGCAAGGGACGCTCGACGCGCTCGAGGCAGCGTGCCGCGACGGGCCCGCCGCCTTCATCGTCGAACCGCTGATCCTCGGCGCGGGCGGCATGCTGATCTATTCCGCCTCAGTGCTGGCGGAGATGCGCGCGATCTGCGCGCGCCATGACGTCCTCTTCATCGCTGACGAGGTGATGACCGGCTGGGGCCGCACCGGCACTCTGCTCGCCTGCGAACAGGCCGGAATCGTGCCCGATATCCTGTGCCTGTCCAAGGGCCTGACCGGGGGCTCGGTGCCGCTCGCCGTCACCCTCGCGACCGAAGCGATCTACGCGGCGCACCTGTCGACTGACCGGGCGCGCATGTTCTTCCACTCATCGAGCTACACCGCCAACCCGATTGCCTGCGCTGCCGCCAATGCCAATCTCGCCATCTGGCGCGAAGAGCCCGTTCTCGAGCGGATCGCAGATCTTGCCGCCCGCCAGCGCCAACGCCTGGAGGCGCTCGCCGCATATCCCGCGGCGCGTGGGTGCCGATCGATCGGCACCATCACCGCGCTTGAGCTGGGCAGTGGCGAGGGCAGCTATCTCTCCCAGCTCGGGCCGAGGCTGCTGGCGTTCTTCCGCGATCGAAACCTGCTGATCAGGCCGCTCGGCAACACCGTCTATGTCATGCCGCCTTATTGCATCGGCGACGATGATCTGGACGCCGTCTACGCCGCGATCGCTGAGGCGTGCGAATGGCCTGAACTCGCCTGAGAAGAGCAGCCGAAAAGAGCACCAGCGAAAGCAGAAGCTGCCTGTTGATTCAATCCGTGCCGATAATGTTGCAGGCGGGATATCGACTGGCCCGTTTCGAGCCTCGTCGAGACACACCCGTCGCACGTGTCGCTCTTTCACATTGTCGATGATGCAAATTTGCCAAGCTGGCTGTTCCGCCCGGAATGCTGGCTGTTCCGCTGGCTGATCCTGGCTGTTTTGCTGGCTGATAGCTGGCTGTTATTCGATAACAGCCAGCTTCAAGACAAGCATCTGTTATAGTGGAAGAAATCCGGCCGAGATTCTCCGCATAACAGCCAGCAAAAAAAAGCATTGCAATAACAGTCAGCAATGAGTCGCCGATCCAGGACTCAGCGGCTGCTCGCGACCTTCATATCCGCCTTGCTCCACCCGCCGCCGAGCGAGCGGAACAGATCTATCTGCGCCGCGGCGATCCGGGCGTTCGAAGCGGCGAGGTCGGCGTCCGTATCGGCAAAGGTGCGCTCGGCATCGAGCACCACGAGAAAGTCGATCTGTCCCTCACGCTGCCGGGCGCGGGTGATGCGGGCGGCGGCTGCCGCGCCGTCACGCGCGGACACAAGCGCGGCGTGGCGTCTCAGCTCTTGCTGATAGTTGGAAAGCGCGGTTTCGGTCTCCTCGAGCGCGCCGAGCACGGTGCCGTCGAACTGGGCGAGCGCGGCACGGCTGTCGGCCTGGCTGCCCGCGATGCGCGCGCGCACCGCATCCTGATTGAGCGACCAGCTGATCAGCGGCCCGACCAGCCAGCGCAGCGCGCCGCCGCCGAACAGGTCGCTCAGCGAAGCACTGCTCGCGCCGACCGATCCGCCAAGGCTGATATGCGGGTAGAGGTCGGCAGTGGCGACGCCGATCCGCGCCGTGGCCGCAGCCAGCCTTTGTTCGGCAGCGCGGACATCGGGGCGACGGGCGAGCAGGCCGGCACCGTCACCAACCGGGATCGGCTGATCGATGCGCGGCGTGGTGATCCTCTCCGCCGCGATTGCCGGCAGGTCCTGCGGGGTGCGGCCGGTCAGCGTCGCGAGCCGGAACAAGGCCGCCTGGCGTTCGGCCTCGATCTCCGGGACGAGCGCGGCACGCTGGTCGCGAAGCGTGGTGATCCGGACGAGGTCGAGCTTCTCCGCCCGCCCGGCATCGACCCGCTTGCCGGTCAATATCGCCGATTTGTCGAGCAGGTCGACGATCCGCTTCGCGACCTCGAGCCGCTCGGCGGAGGACGCCGCATCCACATAGGCCCGCGTCGTCGCGGCGACCACGGAAACCCGCACCGCGTCGGCATCGGCATCCGCCGCGCGGACATCGCCGCGTGCCGCCTCGATACTGCGCCGCACCCGCCCGGCGAGATCGACCTCATAGGAGACGTTCAGGCCGACATCATAGGACGCGCCCTCGGCCGGCGTGCCGGGCAGGCGCTGGACGTCGGCCGAGCGGCCATAGCCGCCGGTCGCGCCGACATTCGCTTGAGGCAGCCGATCCGACCGGGTCTCGCGCAGGCTCGCCCGGGCCTTGTCGAGGCGCGCGACCGCAACCCGGATGTCGGTATTGGCGGCGAGGGCTTCCGCCACCAGCTGGTCGAGCACTGGGTCGTTGTAGAGCCGCCACCAGGTCGCGTCCGCAGGCGCAGTCGAGACGGCCGGGGTGGCGCTGCCGAGGAACGCGCCGGTCGCCTTGGGCGGCGCGATCGGTGCCTTGAAGTCGGGCCCGACGGCGCAGGCTGAAAGAGCGAGCGCAGAGAGTGAAGTGAGCAAGAGGCGTTTCATGGTTCCGCGTCCTTATTCGGCGGGCTGAAGGCTGGGTTGATGGGCCGCCGGGCGACGGCGGCGGAGGCTGGAGAGTCTCAGCGCCAGCGCCCGGCAGACGACATAGAAGGTCGGCGTGAAGAGCAGGCCGAAGCCGGTGACCCCGATCATCCCGAAGAACACAGCCGTCCCAAGCGCCTGACGGAGCTCGGAACCTGCGCCGCTCGCCAGCACCAAAGGCACCGTGCCGAGGATGAAGGCGAAGCTGGTCATCAGGATCGGCCGCAACCGGGTCTGGGCAGCGCGCACAGCCGCCTCGATCGGCGACAATCCGTCCTGCTCCTCGGCCTGTTTGGCGAACTCGACCACCAGGATCGCATTCTTGGCGGCGAGCGCGATCAACACGACCAGCCCGATCTGCGTCAGGACATTATTGTCCATGCCCCGCAGGTTCACGCCGGTCATTGCCGCCAACAGGCACATCGGCACGATCAGGATGATCCCAAGCGGCAGGGTGACGCTCTCATATTGCGCCGCCAGCACCAGGAAGACGAACACAACCGCCATCAGGAAGACGAGGCCAGCCGTGCTGCCCGCCAGCTTCTGCTGATAGGCAATCCCGGTCCATTCATGGGTATAGCCGGCCGGCAGCACCTTGTCGGCGAGCTTCTCCATCGTCACCAGCGACTGGCCCGAGGAGAATCCCGGTGCCGTGTCGCCATCGACCTCGACCGCAGGGGCGAGGTTATAGCGGACGACGCGGTATGGACCGGTCTTGTCCTGGAAGGTCGCAACCGATCCGATCGGCACCATCTGCCCCGAGTTCGACCGGGTCTTCAGATTGGCGATATCGGCGGTCGTGTTGCGGAACGGCGCGTCGGCCTGGGCCGTCACATGATAGGTCCGCCCAAGCAGGTTGAAGTCGTTGACGAAGGCAGAGCCCAGATAGACCTGCAACGCCTCGAACACCCGCTCCGGCGGCACGCCGAGCATGTTCGCCTTGGTCCGGTCAACATCAGTGAAGATGCGCGGGGTGGTGGTGTCGAAGAAGGTGTAGATCTGGGCGAGGCCCTTGGTCTGGTTGGCCTTGCCGATCAGCCCGAAGCTTGCCTTGCCGAGCGCGTCATAACCACGCGCCTGCGGGTCCTGCACCATCATTCGGTAGCCGCCGGCCGAGCCGATGCCCTGGATCAGCGGCGGCGGCACGATCATCAGCCGCGCCTCGTCGATATCGGCGGTTGCCTTGCGCGCCTCGCCCATGATGCTGGCGAGCGTGACGCCGAGCTTCTGTCGCTCCTCGAAACTCTTCAGCGGAATATAGGCCGCCGCCGAATTGGGGGCGAGCGTCTGCGACGGCCCGTCGAAACCGGCGAGCATCACCGCACCCTTCACCCCGGCGAGCGGCAGGATGCGCGCGGCCACCTTGCGCATCGTCGCGTCGGTGCGCTCGATCGAGGAACCCGGTGGCAGCTGGATGACGGTCAGGAAGTAGCCCTGGTCCTGTGCCGGCACGAAGCCGGACGGAGTCCAGGCGAACACGGCCGCGGTGAGCGCGATCAGGCCGCCATAGACGAACATCATCCTGCGCGGCGCGCCGACCAGCCGTCGGGTGAGCGCCGCATAGCCGAGGCTCAACCGCTCGAAGCCACGATTGAAGCGATCGCCGGCATTCCGGACGAGGCGCTGGAACCGGTTGCCCGCCGACACATCCTCATGCGGGCGCAGCAGCAAAGCGGCGAGTGCTGGCGACAGGGTCAGCGAGAGGACGAGCGAGATGACCGTCGCGGTCGAGATCGTCACCGCGAACTGGCGGTAGAAAGCGCCCGACAGTCCGGACAGGAACACGGTCGGCACGAACACGGCGCAGAGCACCAGCACGATCGCGACAAGCGCGCCCGACACCTCGTCCATGGACGTCTTCGCCGCCTGGAGCGGGGAGAGCCCGCGCTCGAGGTTGCGCTCCACATTCTCGACCACGACGATCGCATCGTCGACCACCACGCCGATCGCCAGCACCAGCCCGAACAGCGAGAGGTTGTTGAGCGAATAACCGAAGGCGGCGAGTACTGCGAAGGTGCCGATCAGCGACACGGGGATCGCAACCACCGGGATGATCGCCGCCCGCCATTTCTGCAGGAAGACGAGGATGACGAGCACGACGAGGATCATCGCTTCGAGCAGGGTGTGCTTCACCGCGTCGATCGACTGGGCGATGAACTCGGTCGGGTTGTAGATCACGCGGTATTCAAGGCCCTTGGGGAAGTGGGCCGACATGGCTTTCATCTCGGCCGACACCGCGTTGGCGGCGGCGAGCGCGTTCGAGCCGGGGCGCTGGAACACAGCGAGGATCACCGTCGGCTGGCCGCTGATATAGGTGTTGGTGCCATAATCCTGCGCGCCGAGCTCGACCCGGGCGACATCCGACACCTTGACCTGGCGGCCATCGGGGTCGGTGCGGATGACGACATCAGCGAACTGCTTGGGGTCGGTCAGGCGGCCTTGCGTCTCCACATTGAGCTGGAAGGCGTTCCCCGTTGAATAAGGCGGCTGGCCGAGCGTACCCGCAGCGACCTGGACATTCTGCGCCTTGAGCGCCGCGACGATCTCGCCGGCAGTCAGGTCGAGGGCCGCGGCGCGACCGGGGTCGATCCACACCCGCATCGCAAAGTCGCGCGATCCGAACAGCTGCACGTCGCCGACGCCGTCGATCCGGCTCAACCGGTCGCGCACCTGGGTCAGCGCATAGTTGGAGATATAGCCGCGATCGAGGCTGTTGTCGGGTGAGACCAGGTTCACAACCATCAGGAAGTCGGGCGAGGTCTTCCGCGTGACGACCCCGAGACGTTGCACCTCTTCGGGCAGGCGCGGCACCGCGACCGCGACGCGGTTCTGCACCAGCACCTGCGCCGCATCGAGATCGGTGCCCTGCTTGAAGGTCACGGTGATGACGAGCTTGCCGTCCCCGGTCGATTGCGACGACTGGTAGAGCATATTGTCGACGCCGTTTATCTCCTGCTCGATCGGCGCGGCGACCGTCTCGGCGACGGTCTCAGCCGAGGCGCCGGGGTAATTGGCGCTGACGGTAACGGTCGGCGGCACGATGTCGGGATATTGCGATACCGGCAGGCTCATATAGGCGATCGCCCCCACCAGGGTGATCACGACGGCGATCACGGCCGCGAAGATCGGGCGCGTGATGAAGAAGCGCGAAAGGCGCATGGAATTCGTCCTCGCAAGAGAGGTGGAATGACCCGCCACGGGAGCGGGTCAGCTTTTAAAAACGAACACTTTTCCCACCCGTCATGCCGGACTCGTTCCGGCATCCATCGTTCCGCGAGCGCAACCAGCTCTGATTCTCGGGGCTTGATGGACCCCGGAACAAGTCCGGGGTGACGGAGTGGACGGCGCCGCCTAATTCGCGATCGTCGCCTCGCCGGCCACCGGCAGTGACACCGTGGGTGGCGGGGCCTGTGTCGCATTGGCCCCGATATGGCCCGGCTTGGGCGCAACCTTCGCGCCCGGCATCGCCATCTGGGTGCCCGCGATGACCACGCGGTCAGTCGGCGCGAGGCCGGAGCGGATGATCCGCAGGCCGTCGACGACGGGACCGAGCACCACCGGCTTGGCCAAGACCTGGTTCTGCGCATCGACCGTCAGCACGACCTTGCGCGCCTGGTCGGTCTGGATCGCGCTGTCGGGCACGAGCAGGGCCTGCGCCTTGCCGCTGCTCGCCAGCCGCATATTGCCGAACATGCCTGGGGTCAGGAAGTAATTCGGGTTGGCGAGCACCGCCCGCCCACGGATCGTGCCGGAACGCTGATCGAGGCCGTTGTCGGTGAAATCGAGCTGGCCCTTCCAGCGATGCTCGGTCTCGTCCTGAAGCTGGATCTCCACCGCGGCAGGCTCCGCGCCGGGCTGACGTGCACGCTGTGCCTTGAGGTAAAGCGCTTCGGAGCCGTCAAAGGTGAAGTAGATCGGGTCGAGCGCGTTGATCGTGGTCAATACCGTGCCAGTTGTCCCCTCGCCGCCGGCGACCTGATTGCCGGCATCGACGCGGCGATCGGAGATACGACCCGAGATCGGCGCACGGACCTGGGTGAACTCGACATCGAGCGCCCTTGCCCGCACCCGGGCATCGGCAGCAGCAAGCGCGGCCTGCGCCGCCTGCACCTTGGCGCGAAGTGAGTCCACCTCGCCCGCCGAGACCGCTTCATCGGCAATCAGCCGGGTCGCACGACCGAGGTCGGCCTGGGCCAATGCCAGGGCGCTACGGGCGCTTGCCGCATTGGCGCGAGCCTCAGCGAGTGCAGCGTTGAAGGGACGCGGGTCGATCGTGAAGAGCAGCTGGCCCTTGTGCACGATCTCGCCGTCGCGGAAATGGATGCCGGTCACTTCGCCCGCTACGCGCGGCCGGATCTCGACCGTGCGGCTCGGCGCGAAGCGGCCGACATAATCGTCCCACTCGCTGACATCGCGCATCAGGGGTGCCGCGACCGTTACCGCCGGAGGGGGAGGGGCGGCGGCAACGGCCGGGGACTTGCCGGCGAGCTTCGTGCCCGCCGCCGCGACCAGCGCGAGGGGAATCAGGACGAGCGCCGCTCGCTTCGTCCGGGGAAGGCTGGAGAAACCGCCGCGGAGCGGTTGCGCCTCTACGGCCTCTATCGGGGTGATCATGTTCATGCGGCGATCCTCGGATTGGAATAAATCTGGGTCAGGCCGACCCGGTCGCCGGTGACGCTCGCCACCAGCGTCTCGGCCTGATCGATGGTGAAGCCGGCCTCGACGAACCGGTCGATCTCGGCCTGAGGCAGGGCATAGCCGCGCCGCCAGGCGTGGACGGCGAGCCGCCGCAGCGCCTCTAGCCGCGGATCGGCGAGGCGCGATGTGGTGCCAAAGCCGAACAGGCTGCCCAGCGCGCGCGACATGCGGCTCGGATCGTCGAGCGACGCGATGCTGTCACGCCGTGAGACCGCGATGACGCTCCATTCGAGCGCGGAAAAGCCGGTCTCGCTTGCCGCGACCGCCGCCCCTGTAACCGATTGGGCTGTAACCGACCGGGCGCCACGGCTGCGGACGGGGGCTGCGAACATGTTGTCGATGTCCAGATAGGCCATGGATAGTCTCCCTGAAGTTGGCGCAGGGCCCCCTTTCGCGAAACCAGATCGTTTCGCGATCGAGGTGCCTGAAGGCGTGACGGATCGGCGCGGGACGCCGATCGGGCGCCCGTTGTCGTGGTTGGTAATGATGGGGTGCGGCAGGCCGGAGCCAGTCGCGTCAGTTCAGCCGGTCGCTACGATCATGGGTCGATCCCTTTTCGTACGTTCCATACCAAGCGGTATATAACTCTATGCTGCGGCGCGTCAACCGCCTTTTGTACCGGAAGGTATATTTATTTTTTCCCGGACTATCTTCGACCCGGCGGCCCGCAACAATCACCTCAGCGCGTCGGCCAGAGCGCGAGGCTGGTCTCGACCAGCTGGCTCAGCTGGGCGCAGGTCGCTCCCGATCCGGCCTGGACCGACAGCCCCTGCATCAGGGCGAACAAATAGCGAACAAGTGCGTCGGGTTCAATCGTTTTCGGCAGGTCGCCTTCACTTTTTGCACGTTCGAAGCGCGCGAGCAGCGCCGCCTCTGACGAGGCGCGGCGCTTGACCACTTCGGCCTTGATCGATTCGGCTTCGACGCCGCACGCATTCGCGCTGATCACCCCGAGACAGCCCTTGGGGTCGCCCGAGTTGGTCTGCATTTCGAGCGCGCCGTGCAGCAGCCGCTCGGCGACACCGCGCGCGGTCGGCGCCTCGAGCGCCGTGCTCATATAAGCGAGCTTCTCATGCTCGTAGAGGTCGAGCGCCTTGTGGAACAAGGCTTCCTTGTTGCCGAACGCAGCATAGAGGCTGGGCTTGGTGATGCCCATCTCGGCGGTCAGCTCCGACATCGACGCGCCCTCATAGCCGTGGCGCCAGAATACCCGGAGCGCAGCGGCAAGCGCTGCGTCCAGACAGAATTCCCGCGGCCTGCCCTTGGGCGGCGCTGGGGCGAGTGCTTGTTCCATACCGATCGGTATATAGTAGAGTTTTGGGGAACGTCCAGTCCCCGGTTCAGCCGCCCCCGGTTCAGCCGCCCCCGGTTCAGCCGGTAGTCGCGATGACATTGTCTTCGGAGTCGCGGTCGATCCTGACATTATAGGGATCCGCACCCGCAAAAGCGGGTTTGGCCGCCGTCACCAGCTTCATGGTCTGCGTGCCGCTGTGGAGGGGCAGGCGCTGGAGGATCAGCACGTCCTTAGCCGCGAAGCTGCCGCGCCCCGGCATCGCAGCGAACGCGCCGAACTCCGCCTGCTCGGCCATCGGCGCCTCGGTCTCCTTGCCCTTGCCATCGGCGTAGAGCTTGCGCGCCTCGACCGTTAATGTGGTTTGCCAGCGGCCATCAGGCAGCTTCGTCACCGCCGCCGTCTTGGTCTTGATGTCGTACAGGGTGATCTTCTCGAACAGATCAGTGATCAGCGCATTCTCCTCAGGGCTCGCGCCCTTGCGGAATTCGGCGATCAGGTCGAGCGTGCGCGGAAAGGGTGGCCCCTTCAGGCGAAAGCGCTCGAGATAGCGTTTCAGCGCCGCGTTCACCCGCGCCTCGCCCAATGCATCCTTCAACCGGTACATGACCAGCGAACCCTTGCGGTAATGGATATATTGCTGATTCTCGACCCGGTAGAGCGGCTGCTCCTCGACCACATCGCCGCCGCGCCCGCGCAGATAGCGGTCGAGCTCGAACTTCAGGAAGCGGCGGATCTGGTCGCGGCCATAGAGCTTCTCCATCACCATCAGCGCCGAATATTGCGCCAGCGTCTCGGTCAGCATCGTCGAACCCTGCATGTCGGCCCCGACCACCTGATGCGCCCACCATTGATGCCCCAGCTCATGCGCGGCGACATAGGTGACGTAATCGATCTTCTCGGGGTCGGAGAGGTCGGCGTTAAAGCCGATCCCCTCCGAATAGGGCATGGTGCCGGCAAAAGCCTGAGCGAACTGGGCGTAATCCGGGAACTCGATGATCCGCGCCTGGCGGAACTGGTATGGCCCGAAATTGGGCTGATAATAATCGAGCCCATGCGCGAAGGCGGCGAGCATCCTGTCGACATTGCGGTAATGCCGCGCATCATAATAGACCGCGAGATCGATGCCATTGTGCATCACATGTTTCTCGACATAGCGCGCGGACTGGATCGAGTAGAAATTCTGGATCGGCCCGTCAGTCACGAAGCGCGCGGTGCGCCGGCCGTTTGCGGACGTGTCGCTCACCTTGTAGCCCGGCGCGATCGGCGTCTGGTCGGCATCGGTGGTGATGGTGATATCGGTCGTCACGAGATCGGTGCGGATCTCGTTGAAGCGCGTGGCGGACATATCCTCGAGCTTTGCCGGACGCAGCTCGGGCGGCAGGCCGTATTTGCGGCGCTTCACCCGGTCCAGCAACAGCCCCTGCTGATCCATGCCGATCGAGGGCACGATCTCGACATTGTTCACGAAAGTCCCGTTCCCGACGACCTTGGTATCGTTGCCGGTGTTGAGGAAGCCGTGCTGGGTCCGTTCGGTACGGAAGGTCAGATCGGTCGTCGCGCCGGGCGCAAGCGGGGCCGTGAGCCGATAGATACGGTATTGATAGTCTGGATAATCCTTGATCAACGTCGCGCCCGGCAGGCGCATCGCGACAAGCTTGGTCGTACGGTCGCCCATGCGGACATGGACATCGCGGATCGGCGCCGACGTGGTGTTGACGAGGGTCAGCACGCCGGTTGCCGTAAGGCCTGGCTCCTTCGGCCGCAGATCGATCGCCACCCGTGCCGCCTTCACCGAAAGCTGTGCGATCTTTGCGTAAGGCAGCAGCGCCTTTTCATAGTCCGCCATGAATTTGTCGTCGGCGACCGGCGTACTGAAGCGATTGAGGATATGGGTGTTGTAGAAGATGAACGCGCCACTCGACACGAACGCCGCCAGCGCCACCGCGCCGACGATTCCGGCCGGGCTCTTCAGACGGCCCGGCAGGCGTTTCAGGCGGGGCATCAAGCGGGTCTCGGTCCCGCGCCGCCACAGGGCATGGACAAGCACCAGCAGGATCAGCGCAAAAGCCGCCCAGTAGAAGTGCAGCCAATAGGCGCCGATCCAGAAATGCCCGAGCCCGTTCATATCGGACAGCGGGATCGCCGGCCCCTGGCCGTAATTGTAGAGCGCGTCGCCCCAGCCGATATTGCGGAAGGTCGTGCGGATGATGATGAAATAGACCACCATCAAACCCCAGCCGGTATATTTGTTGGGGCTGAGCGCCTGGATGAATACCGCTAGCACCGCGATCAGCGTGAATTCGATCGTGTCGGGCAGCACATACCAGAGCAGATATTTGCCGAGCTCGAACTCGGTGTAGCCGTGGATCAGCTGAGTCAGCAGGCCGGCGAGCACGCTGACCAAGAGCGTCGAGAACAGGACCAGCACCACCGCGAGCGCCTTGGGCACGACATAGGCCCAGTCGGGAATCGCCGAAGCATCGATGATCTCATGCACTTTGCGGTCGCGTTCGCGCCAGACGAGTTCTCCGGCATAATAAATCGCGATGATCACCGGGATGATCGTGAAGCTCTGCTCGAGCAGGGTGACGATCACCCGGGTGATCGCCAGCACCGGCGTGCCGAACAGCTCGCCGAGATCGAACAGCGACGAGCCTGCGTTGAACAGGCCAAGCGCCATCAGCACAAAGAAGGCCGGGCTCTTGAATACCTGCGCCATTTCCAGCCGCGTGCGCACGCGGAGCTGCGCCCAGGCGGTGGCGGTGCCGAAGCTCGGCGCGGGCAAGGTACCGACCGGGGCCGCCGGAGCCTCTCCCTCCATCTGTTGCTGCAGCTTCAGCGCGCGCCGGCTCGCCTTCGAGGCCTTGGTGCCGATGCGGAAGGTCGCGGTCGCAGCCGCCAGGATCGCGACCGCGATCGCGATGATGGTCGCGCGGTTGAACAACAACATCCCGTCGATCGGCGGCAGGAGCGAATTGGCGTCAGACGTGGTCCAGTATTTCGTCGCATAGGCAAAGGCGCTCAACCCGAGCGGGTCGCTATAGGCGCCGACCAACTCATAGGCCGGGTTGCGACCGAGGATGACGTTGGCGATGGTATAGAGGATCAGAAAGCCGACCAGGCCGAGATAGGTCGCCATCATCGACCGCGTCGCGGTCGCGAGGCCGAAGAACAGCGCGGAGGTCAGCAGCAGATTGGGAAGCGCCATCCACAGAAAGGGCACCCAGTAATAGGAAAAATGGTTCGGCCCGAGCAGCTCGCTATCGACCCACCACATATGTGAGCCGACCCATATGCCGAGCGGCACCGCCAGATAGCCGACCGCCGCCGCGATATAGGCGCCGGAAAAGCGACCGATCAGATAGGCGGTCCGGGTAATCCGGGTCGCCCGCACGATCGGGCCGAAGCCCGTCTCGTCGTCCCGGACGATAACGTTCGCGACAAAGGCGGTGGAGACGAACATGTAGAATAGCGAGAAGATCAGCATCTCCAGCGCGATCATGAAGGGCGAGTTCTTGTGGAAGTTTCCACCGCCGCCAACCCGGATCTGGTCGACGGTCGTCGCGCCGAAGGGAAACAAGAAGAAGGCAACCACGGCCACCCAGAAGACCGGGTTGCGCAGCTGATAGCGAAGCTCGAAGCGGAAGACGCCGAGAAACATGTTCATGGCTCAGGCCGCGCGGCGCGAGGTGTCTAGCGTCGAAAAATAGACGTCCTCAAGCCCGCCCGAGACCGGGTCGAACCCTTCGCCCGGCGATGTATCCGCCATGACATGGATGATCGTCCGGCCCGCGAACAGCCGGGTCGAGATGACGCGATATGCGGTTCGCGCAGCGTCGAGTTCGCCTCGGTCGATGGTCTTTTCCCAGATGCGTCCGCGCGTCGCCTCGATCAGGTCGTGCGGTGCGCCCTGGAGCAGAATGCGGCCCTCGGCCAGCACCGCCATCAGTGGACAGAGATCGGCGACATCCTCGACGATGTGAGTCGACAGGATCACCACGACCTTGTCGCCGATCTCGCCGAGCAGGTTGAGGAAGCGATTGCGCTCCTCCGGGTCCAGGCCGGCGGTCGGCTCGTCGACGATGATGAGCCTGGGGTTGCCGATCAGCGCCTGGGCAATGCCGAAGCGCTGGCGCATCCCGCCCGAGAAACCGGCGAGCGCCTTCTTGCGCACGCCCCAGAGATTGACCTGGTTGAGCAGCCCCTCGACCGTCGCCTTGCGATCGCCGCGCCCGGATATGCCCTTCAGCACGGCCATGTGATCGAGCATGTCGTAGGCCGAGACGCGCGGATAGACGCCGAAATCCTGCGGCAGATAGCCGAGCGTGCGCCGCAGCTTTTCGGGCTCGGCGATCACGTCGATGCCGTCGAAGTCGATTGTGCCCGAGGTCGGCGTCTGCAGCGTCGCGACCGTGCGCATCAGCGTCGATTTGCCCGCGCCGTTCGGCCCCAACAGACCGAACATCCCGGCGGGGATCGTCAGATCGACCGCATCGAGCGCCCTCGTGCCATTGCCATAGACATGTGTGAGCTTCTCGATCTTCAGCATAAGGCCCTCCGGAAGGGGCAATCTAACAGGTGTATTGTTGATGTAAAGCAGCTGAGGAGAAGTGCGGGGCGACCGTCGCCGGGCCTGTTCGGTGCAAGTGGAAACAGGAGCGTTTCGCCCCGCTTCAGCCTATTCGTGAATGCGGCGGAGCATCTCGATCAGCAAGGCGGTCTCGCCATCGCTGAAGCGCGCCTTCAGCCAGCTTTCGTGCTTCAGGATGCACTGTCGCGCGTTGATCCGCGCCTCATGCCCTTCGGGCGTCAGGTGCAGCGTCTGGCGCCGCCTGTCGCTCGCCGATTTGCCGCGCTCGACATAGCCACGCTTCTGGAGCCGGTTGATGATCGCCATGATCGTGGCGCGATCGATCTGCAGCCGCCGGCCGATCTCCGCCTGCGAGATGTCGGGATGGTCGTCGATCAGCCAGAGCACGGAGACCTGCTTCTGGGTCAGGCCGAGATCGCTGAAGCTTTCAGTGAAATGCCGGTACACTGCACCATAAGCGAGGCGGATATGGAAACCGAGAATCGAATCGAGTTCGCCGATATCGTCGTCGCGTTCCTCAGGCGCGGGAACGCCCGTTTTCCTGGGGCTCGCCATACCCCGGCTTGGCTCAATATGTCCGGACGGTCAAGCGAAGGCCGGGCCGTAATATCGTATGCTGGGCACGCAATATTTCGCGGCGGGCGGCGAGGCTATTGCCGATAAATAGTATGTGAGGCATGCGAATTGGACAGCCCATATCACTGGAGTTCCCATGCCTGCCAGACTGCCTTTCCGCGCCGATCATGTCGGCAGCTTCCTGCGCCCCAAGGCCCTGCTCGATGCCCGCGCCCAATATCGCAGCGGTGAGATTGACGCGGCGGCACTGCGGGCGGTCGAGGATGAGGCGATCCGCGGCGTGGTGAAGTTCCAGGAGGATCTCGGGCTGAAGGGAATTACGGACGGCGAGTTCCGCCGCACCTATTTCCACACCGATTTCCTGCTGCAGCTCGACGGTGTCGTCGAGAAGGGCGGCACCCAGGTCAATTTCCGCCATATCAGCGGCACCGAGCTCGATTACGCCCCGCCGGCGATGGTGGTCGACGGCAAGGTCCGCCACGCCAAACCGATCCAGAAGGCCGATTTCGAATTCCTGAAATCCGTCACCACCCAGACGCCCAAGGTCACGATCCCCTCGCCGACCATGCTCCATTTCCGCGCCGGCCGCGAAGGCATTCCGGTGGATGTCTATCCCGAGATGGATGATTTCTTCGCCGATGTCGGCGCCGCCTATCGCCAGGAGGTCGCCGAACTCGCTGACGCGGGCTGCCGCTATCTCCAGCTCGACGATACCAATCTCGCCTATCTGTGCGACGACAAGCAGCGCGAAAATGCCCGCAAGCGCGGCATGGATCCCGACGATGCGCCGCGCCTTTATGCCCGGCTGATCAACAGTGCGATCCGCGACAGGCCCGAGGACATGCTCACCGCCGTCCATCTGTGCCGCGGCAATTTCCGGTCGAGCTGGGCTGCCGAGGGCGGCTATGAGCCGGTTGCCGAGGTCATGTTCAACGAGCTCGATATCGACGCCTTCTTCCTCGAATATGACGATCCCCGCTCAGGCGATTTCGCGCCGTTGCGTTTCGTTCCCAAGGGCAAGACGGTGGTGCTCGGCCTCGTCACCACCAAGCTCGGCGAGCTCGAAAGCCGCGACGACATTCTCCGCCGGATCGAGGAAGCCGCGAAATTCCTGCCGGTCGACCAGATGGCGCTGAGCCCGCAATGCGGCTTCTCCTCGACAGTCCATGGCAACGACATCCTGGTCGAGCAGCAGGCGGCCAAGATGCGGCTCGTGCTCGATGTCGCGCGCGAGGTCTGGGGCGAAATCTGATTGTCCCCGCGCCCATGGCCCGGCGGGCCATGGGCGCTCAGGCCAGCTCTTCCCCGGCAAAGGTCTCGGTGTCGATCTGCGCCTGCATCGGTGCGGCATAGCGGGGTCCTCGGATCGCGCCGGCGAAGATGGAGTCGATCTGTGCGATCGTCTCTTCGCTCAGGGTCAGCGCGACCGCGCCGAGATCCTCTTCGAGATGCGCGATGCTGGTCGTGCCCGGAATCGGCACGATATGGTCGCCTCGCGCCAGCACCCAGGCGAGCGAGACTTGCGCCGGGGTGCTGCCCAGATCGGCGGCAAGCGCCTCGAACTGGGCGATCGCCTTCAGGTTATGCACCAGATTGGCGCCGACAAAGCGCGGCATGAACAGCCTGATATCGCCCGGTGCGTAGCTGTCATTGCGCACCGCCCCCGCCAGCATCCCGCGCGCGACCGGCGAGAAGGCGACAAGCCCGATGCCGAGGTCTCGGCAGGTCTCGATCACCGCGATCTCGGGGTTGCGGACGATTGGCGAATATTCACTCTGCACCGCGGCGATCGGGTGCACCGCCTGCGCCCGGCGGATCGTCGCGGCTGACATTTCGGACAGGCCGATCGCGCCGATCTTGCCCGCGTCCTTGAGCCGGACGAGCGCGCCCACCGAATCCTCGATCGGCACCCGGCGGTCGAGCCGGTGGAGATAGACCAGGTCGATATGGTCCGTGCCGAGCCGCGCGAGTGACCCCTCGACCGTCCGCGCGATCTGCTCGGGCGATCCGTCGAGCGCGCGCTTGCCGTCGATCATGTCGAGCACGCATTTGCTCGAAAGCGTGAATTCGGCGCGGCGGTGCAGGATCGCCTTGCCGATCAGCCGTTCATTCTCGCCCATGCCGTAAAGGGCAGCGGTGTCGATCAGGCTGACGCCGAGATCGAGCGCATGGTTCAGCAGCCGCGCGCCATGATCTCCGGAGGGCGGCACGCCATAAGCATGGCTGAGATTCATGCAGCCAAGGCCAATGGCCGATACGGTGAAAGGGCCGATCGAGCGAGTGGGGAGTGTCATGGGGAGCGCGCAAGCCTGTGGTTCAGCGATTGCAGCCTGCATAGCCTCGAACCGGGCGATTCAGGCAAGCCTTCGCGGGGATTACCGATTTTTCTGGAGCTGTTCGATTGCGCCGCGGGTCCAGGCGATGAATTCCTTGTTGGCCTGGCGCACGTCTCGCGCGGAGGCATGAAATTGCTCGAGATCCTCGCCAAGCCGCACGGCGGGCCAGTTTGCCTGATGCCGCGCGGCGGCCGAGCGCATCTCGGAAAGTCGGTCGCGGTAAGCCTGTTTGATGGTGGTATCGGCATTTGCGAAGATCGCGTCGGCGACCGTGCCGACCTCGCCGATCTGCGCGGCGAGCTTGCGGCGCAGCTTGATAAGCTCATGTTTGCGGGCGTCGTCGGTTCGGGTCGCGATGCCGGCCAGTTCGGCCTGCACCCCTTCCAGGGCATCCAACTCCTTTAAAAGCCGCGCGAAATCGCTCATGGGCTGTCCTTCAGTTGCTGCTCGAGCGCATCGAGCACTCGGTAGCAGGGCAAAACCTGCGCGACCGAACTGTTAGGTTCGCGCCCTTTACGGATCGCGTCAATGAATTCGCGATCCTGCAGCTCGATGCCGTTCATCGAGACAGCGACCTTGCTGACGTCGATCGGCTCTTCCTTGCCGGTGAACAGGTCATCATAGCGCGCGATATAGGTCGCGCTGTCGCCAATATAGCGGAAGAAGGTGCCGAGCGGCCCCTCATTGTTGAAGCTGAGCGACAGGGTACAGATCGCGCCACTCTCCGCCTTCAACTGGATCGACATGTCCATCGCAATGCCGAGCTCGGGGTGGATCGGCCCCTGGATCGCATTGGCCTTGGCGATCGGCCCGGCCTGATAGGCGAACAGGTCGACGGTATGCGCCGCATGGTGCCAGAGCAGATGATCAGTCCAGGATCGTGCCTCGCCCTTGGCGTTCATATTCTTGCGGCGGAAGAAATAGGTCTGCACATCCATCTGCTGGATGTTGAAGTCGCCCGCCGCGATCCGGTCATGGATATATTGGTGGCTCGGGTTGAAGCGTCTGGTGTGGCCGACCATGCAGGTCAGCCCTGTCGCTTGCGCCTTGGCGAGCACCGCCTCGGCATCGGCAAGGCTGTCGGCGAGCGGGATTTCGACCTGGACATGCTTGCCCGCGTCCATGCACTGGATCGCCTGCGCGGCATGCATCTGGGTCGGGGTGCAGAGGATCACCGCATCGAGGCCGGGCTGCTCGAGCGCCTCGGCGAGATCGGTGCAGGCATGGGGGATGCCATATTTGTCCGCCACCGCCCGGGTCGGCTCGAGCCGGCGCCCGACCACCGAGATCACCTCTACGCCGTCGATCAGTTTCAAGCCGTCGAGATGCTTTTCACCGAATGCGCCGGCACCGGCGAGCGCGATCTTCATTCTTCTTCCTTCCAGTAGAGCCGCATCGGATTGTCGACCAGCAGCTTGCGTTGCAGCTCGGCGGTCGGTGCGATGCGCGGGATGATATCGACGAGCTTCCCGTCGTCGGGCATATGGCCGACCATGTTGAGATTGGGGTGCGGCCAGTCAGTCCCCCACAGCACCCGGTCCGGGAAACGCTCGACCACCGCGCGGCCAAAGGGCACGAAATCGTCATAGGTGGGCGGGCCCGATTTGGAGAGCCGCTCCGGGCAAGTCACCTTGGACCAGATATTGTCGCGCTCCATCAGGCGCAGAAACTGGGCGAATTCGGGTCCGTCGGGGCTTTTGGTCACATCGGGCCGGCCCATATGATCGACCACGACGGTCGTCGGCAGCGAAGTGAAGAAGTCCCATTTCTCGGCGAGATCGGCGGCCTCGAAATAGACGACCACGTGCCAGCCGAACGCGGCGATCTTCTCGATGATGCCGCGATAATAGGCATCGGGCTTGGGGTCGACGAGCCGCTTCACATAGTTGAAGCGCACGCCCCGCACCCCGGCCGCGTGCATCGCCGCAAGCTCGTCCTCGCTGATGTCAGCCTTCACCGCCGCGACACCGCGTGCCTTGCCGCCCGAATTCACGAGCGCGTCGACCATCGCGCTATTGTCGGTGCCATGGCAGGTCGCCTGCACCACGACATTGCGCGAAAAGCCCAGGAAGTCGCGCAAGGCATAGAGCCGGTCCTTGCCCGCGTCGCACGGCGTGTATTTCCGCTCCGGCGCATAGGGGAACGCGTCCCCCGGCCCGAACACATGGCAGTGCGCGTCGACCGCGCCAGGCGGCGGCGTGAAGGCGGGTTTCGACGGTGCCGGGTCGAAGCACAGCCAGTCAGCGTCCATCGTGAAGCTGCCCGCCATCTACAGCCCCCGCGCGCGCAGCTGCGCGTCGAGCCGCGGGAAGACCCGCCGCGCATTGCCCTCGAAGATCGCATGGCGCTGCGCATCGCTGATCGGCAGCGCATCGACATAGCGCTTGGTGTCGTCGAAATATTGCCCGGTCTCGGGGTCGATCCCGCGTACCGCCCCGACCATCTCGGAGCCGAACAGGATGTTCTTCGTGTCGATCACCTCGGCCAGCAGGTCGATCCCCGGCTGGTGATAGACGCAGGTATCGAAATAGACATTGTCCATCACATGGCCCGCCAGCGCCGGCTTCTTGAGCATATCGGCGAGCCCGCGATACCGGCCCCAATGATAGGGCACCGCTCCCCCGCCATGCGGGATGATGAAGCGAAGGCTCGGGAAATCAGCGAACAGATCACCCTCGATGAACTGCATGAAGGCGATTGTGTCGGCGGCGATATAGAAGGCGCCGGTCGCGTGCAGCCCCGGATTGCACGAGCCCGAGACATGGATCATCGCCGGCACGTCGAGCTCGACCATCTTCTCGTAAAAGGGATACCAGAAGCGGTCGGTCAGCGGCGGCGAGGTGAAATGCCCGCCGCCCGGATCGGGGTTGAGATTGCAGCCGATAAAGCCGAGCTCCGAGACGCAGCGCTCTAGCTCCTCGATCGATCCCGTGAGATCGGCCTTGGGCGATTGCGGCAGCATACAGACCCCGGCAAAGATTTCGGGGTACAGATCGACGCAACGCTTGATCAGATCATTGTTCGCCCGCGCCCAGGCCTTGGACACACCCTCGTCACCGACATGATGCGCCATCGCCGAGGCGCGCGGGCTGAAGATCGTCATGTCAGCGCCCCGCTCCCGGAGCAGGCGAAGCTGGTTCTTCTCCAGCGTTTCGCGGATCTCGTCGTCGGAGATGACAGGGTAAGGCGGCGGCGCCTCGCCTGCCTTGAACGCCGCCTTTTGCGCGTCCCGCCAGTCATTATGCGGGGCGGGCGCGGTCGTATAATGGCCGTGACAGTCGATGATCATGCAGCTTCGGCCTTCCTGTTCGGATCGAGCAATGCGAGTTTCGCGGCAAGTCCCTCCGGCGAGGTCGCGCCGAGTGCGCCAATCTCGCGCTGGCGGACCACCGTGCCCTGCGTCATCGCAGAACCAGTGCCGAGCGAATCGAGCGTCTTCACCACCTCCTCCATCTCGGCGGCGCGGCGCAGCCCATGCTCGATCATGCGATCGAGATTATAATCGGCACGGGCAGTCCAGTCGGCCGGTGCCGGGCTCGCATCGAGCGAGGCGATCACCTCGTCCAGCACGCCCGCGCGGTCCGCGGCGAGAACGCACTCGGCGGTCAGTGCCTCGATGCCCTTGACCATCACGGAGCGGATCATCTTGATCGACGAAGCGCGGCCGACCGCGCCCTCGATGATCCGAACCTTGGTGAAGCCGATCGCGCGCAGCACCGCGGCGGCCTCCTCGGCATGTGGCCCTGACACCAGCAGCGGCACGCTGGTTCGGGCTGGATGCACTGGCGCCATCACCGCGACATCGACATAGCGTCCGCCGGCGCCTTCGATCACCCGGCTCGCGGCGATCTTGGTCTCGGGCGCGACGCTGTTCATATCGAACCACAGGGCACCCGGTTCGAGACAGGCGGCGGCATCGCTTGCCGCCTTGAGCGCCTGATCGGCGGTAACGAGCGAGAGCGACGCACTGGCACCAGCGAGCGCGTCCCTGTTGGAGGCCGTGGCCCGCACATTTGCGAGGGCAGGCCGGTCCGGCTTGATGTCGAACGCCGTCAGCGACGCGGAAAGGCCGGGCGCGAAGGCCATCGCCGCTTCGCCAAAGCCGATCATCGCCACCCGGATTGCCATAGGGTCGGCCTAGGGCCGCGCGACGGGCCACATCTAATCGGAAAGGCGGCGGCGCTATTCGAAATCCTGAGTCGTGATCTCGGCGGCGATTTCCGTCAGCGCTTCGAGGAACCGCGCCTGCAACCGGGTCGGGCGCCATCCGGCACGCGTCGTCACCCCGATCACCCGCCCGCCCGAGGCCAGGATCGGCCCGACCGTCGCCAGCACGCCGCTGTCGATCTCGAGCGCGACCTGGTCCGGCGAGAGCAGAGTGAGGAAGTCGCTGTCGCGCAGCACGCCGCGAATCACCATCACGGAGCCACACTCGATCGGCGCGGCCGGCGGCTCGGCGTCAGCGAACAGGCCCTGCCACAGGCTGCGCACCGGCGCGCCGGCCCGTCCGACGATCCAGGGAAAGCGCAGCAATGCCTCGCGAGGCGGCATCGCACTTCCGGCGAGTGGGTGCCCGGCGCGGCCGACGATCACCAGCCGGTCGTCGAGCAGCGGCGCCTGGGCGAGGTCGGGCGGTGGATTGTCGCGCAGCGCACCGATCATCATGTCGATCGCACCGTCGCGCAGCGGCTCGAGCAGTTCGCGCCACGATCCCTCGACGATATCGAAACGCGCGCGCGGTGTCTTGGCCGCAATCCGCGCAATCGCGCGCGGCAACAGCACCGCCCGGGAAAGCGGCATCGCCCCCACCGCGATCGTGCCGCTGCCGCCGGGTTCGGCCGCGACCTCGACGATCCCCGCCGTGATCTCCGCGCTCGCCAGCCTTATGCCGCGCGCAAGCCGCCGCCCGGCCTCGCTAAGCCCGATCCCGCGCCCGCGCCGTTCGACCAGCACCGCACCGCATACCTGCTCAAGATCGCGGACGGCGCGGTGGATCGCAGGCTGCGACAGGTCGGTCGCCAGCCCGGCGCCGACAAAGCTCCCGGCGTCGGCAAGTGCGAGAAAGGCGCGCAGCTGAGTCGCCGTCATCAGCCGGTCGGGCCGGGTAAAACCGCGCCCGCCGCCGCGCACCGCGGCAGCGAGATGTTCGAACGCCGTTTCCGCCCGAGACGCCAGCGCCCGGCCCGCCTCGGTCGGCAGCATCCCGTCGGCGCGCCGGTCGAACAATCCAGCGCCCAGTTGCGCCTCAAGCTTGGCGAGGCCCTGGGTGAGTGCCGGTTGCGAGAGGCTGACGACCTCGGCCGCAGCGCTCATGCTCCCCCGTGCAACGATCGCTGAAAGCGCGCGCAAATGGCGCAGGTTGAGATCGAACGGGGCTATCATTGCGCCCACGTATAGAGAAAACTTATTGGCTGCGCGCAATTCCGAATTGCGAGCGCATCGGCCGCGCGCGCAGGCACCGTGCAGAGGAGATCGTCATGGCCAAGGTCGTCACCACTATCCATCGCGCCGATACGGCGGTGATCGACGGACTCGCCTCGGCCGGTGTCGCCACGGTGCACGAGGCGCAGGGACGGATCGGGCTGCTCGCCAGCCGATTGAGGCCGATCTATCCCGGTGCGCGGATCGCCGGCTCGGCCGTGACGATCTCGGCACCGCCCGGCGACAACTGGATGATCCATGTCGCGATCGAGCAATTGAAGCGGGGCGACATCCTCGTCCTCGCGCCGACCTCCCCGTGCGAAGACGGCTATTTCGGCGATCTGCTCGCGACCTCGGCCATCGCGCGCGGCTGTCGCGGGCTTGTGATCGATGCCGGCGTGCGCGATGTGCGCGATCTGACGGCGATGGGCTTCCCGGTCTGGTCGAAGGCGGTGTTCGCGCAAGGCACGGTCAAGGCGACGCTCGGCTCGGTCAACGTACCGATCGTGTGCGCGGGCGCGGCGATCGAGCCGGGCGATGTCATCGTGGCGGACGACGACGGCGTCTGCGTCGTGAAGCGTGGCGATGCGGCCTCCGTGCTTGCAAAGGCACAGGCCCGCGAGGCGAACGAGGAATCGAAACGCCAGCGCCTCGCCGCCGGCGAACTCGGCCTCGATATCTACGATATGCGCGGCAAGCTCGCCGAACTGGGGCTCACCTATGAGTGACGGCGTCCGCTGCATGTGGATGCGCGGCGGCACCTCGAAGGGCGCCTTCTTCCTCGCCGACGATCTCCCCGCCGACACAGCCACGCGCGACGCCTTTCTGCTGCGGGTCATGGGCTCGCCCGATCAACGCCAGATCGATGGCATGGGCGGCGCCGATCCGCTCACCTCGAAAGTGGCTGTCGTGTCGAAATCGACGCGTCCCGGCGTCGATATCGATTATCTCTTCCTCCAGGTCTTCGTCGATCAGCCGATCGTCACGGACGCGCAGAATTGCGGCAATATGCTTGCCGGCGTCGGCCCCTTCGCGATCGAACGCGGCCTGTTCGCCGCGACCGGCGAAGAAACCCGGATCGCGATCTTCATGGTCAATACCGGCCAGATCGCGGTCGCGACGGTGCAGACGCCGGGCGGTGTGCCGACCTATGAAGGCGATGCCAGCATCGACGGCGTGCCCGGCTCCGCCGCGCCGGTCCCGCTCGAATTCCGCGATACCGCTGGCTCGTCCTGCGGCGCGCTGCTGCCGACCGGCAATGCGGCCGACATGATCGATGGTGTCGCCTGCACCCTGATCGACAACGGCATGCCCTGCGTCGTGTTCAAGGCGGCTGATGTCGGCGCGACCGGTTACGAGGATCGCGAGACGCTCGACGCCGCGACGGATCTCAAGGCCAGGATCGAGGCGATCCGCCTCAAGGCCGGGCCGCTGATGAACCTCGGCGACGTGACCGAAAAATCGGTCCCGAAGATGATGCTCGTCGCCCCGCCCGCGCATGGCGGCGCGGTGACGGTGCGCAGCTTCATCCCGCACCGCGCCCATGCGACGATCGGCGTACTCGGCGCGGTCAGCGTCGCTACCGCCTGCCTGGTCGCCGGCTCGCCCGCCGCTGAAGTGGCGGCGATCCCCGAAGGCCGGCGCAAGACGCTGTCGGTCGAGCACCCGACCGGCGAGATGAGCTGCGTGCTCGAACTGGACGAGAAGGGCGAGGTCGCGACCGCCGCGCTGCTACGCACTGCGCGCAAGCTGATGGACGGCACCGTGTTCGGCTGAGTGCCCCGCCATCGCCGCAAGTCCCAAAAAAATGGCCCGGCCAGCAAGCTGGCCGGGCCAAGTGAAAGAGAACCCTTGCGGGAGCTCTTCGGGTCGCACCATCGTTAGAACAGGGAGCTCGCCGGCTTTATTGGATGAAAGCGTCAGATCGCACGGGTTCGTCGCAATCTCGTCGCACCTGCCGGAGCATGGGGTGCAGCTATATGGATTGAGCAGCAGCGCGCCGGTCGAAACGCCCTGCGTTCGAACAGCCATCGGCCCTGACGTAGACATCGTCATAAACGCCGTGATGCCGCTTGATGCTGCCGGCCTGATCATAGACTTCGGAGGTATAGCTGCGCACCGCCGCGTGATCGCCGTCGATTTCGATCGATCCCGGCCACGCATGGAATACCAGGCCAGGCACGAGTCGAAGCCTTTATACGCCCGGTCGTGCTCCCCTATAAAAAGATCCGAGAGCCAAGGGGGTTGGTCACGGCCCGCTTGATGCACTCGTCATGGAAAGGCGCGAAAAGGCAGGCGCCTCGACCTTGCGCAGCACTGCCAGCGCCTGCTGCTTCTGCGGAAGAGCAAATGGTGCCCAGGGACGGGATCGAACCGCCGACACTGCGATTTTCAATCGCATGCTCTACCAACTGAGCTACCTGGGCATGTCCGGCGCCACCGGATGGAGCGCGGGAAAGGCGGCCTCTTAATCGGGGTCGTTGGCGCTGTCCAGCCCGGGCGGCGGACTGTTTTCCTCATCGCGCTCAGCGGGCCCCGCAGGAATGCGATAGCCTTCGCCCAGCCATTGCAGCAGATCGCGGTCGCGGCAGCCCTGGCTGCAAAAGGGCGTGTGGGCCGGGCCGACCGTTTTGCCGCAGATCGGGCATTTGTCTTTCTTCATCTCACATCACCTCGAACAGGGGCTCGACACCGGTTCGCCGCCCTAGCTCGGCAATCAGGGATGGGCGAGCGGCCAGCCATGCGTGAACGCGCCGCGAAACGCAGTGGTGCCGCGGCACCGGCGGCGGCGTCCGCTCGATCATCCGGAGCAAGGCGCGCGCTTCGGCGCCCGCCGGATCGGCGCGCAGTGTCTCGGGCAGCGAGGCACGGGCGCGGCGGCGGACGATCTGGAGGAAGCCGAAGCCGTTCATCGCCGTCCGCTCGAACGGCAGCGGCAGCCCGGCATCGATCACGGCCGCGACGGCCTGACGTGCCGCCTTGCCCTCCAGCGTCGGGAAGTCGATGCCGATCGATCCGGTGATGTCGTGGCGCAGGATCGCCTTCACCACCGCGCCCGCGGCTGCGACCGCAAGTGCCTCCAGCGGCGCCTGGCCGTCGACATCGAACAGCGTCATCGCCGGGGTTGGCGTCATCCGCAGAGCGCCGCCGGCAAAAACGATCTCGCCGGCCATGGCTTCCTCGAGCACCTCGGACCAGCCAGCCGCCTCGAGTCGATCGACTTCATGCGCACGAAGCTGGCGAACCGGTCGGCCCGATTCGGCGAGCCGGGCGAGCAGATCGGGGCCGGGTGAGGGCAGGGCGCCCGGCATGGCGGGGATTGCCTTGGCCAGCTTCGCCCGTCCCGGCTCGGGGATGGCTTCGCGGACAATCTCGACGATCAGCGCGGCACCTTGGGTGATGCCCGCCGGCAAGGGGCTCAGCAGCGCCTCGCCGCCGCTATCGAGCGCCACGCGGCCCTCGCGGCCGCGCACGGTGATCTCGGTCAGCCGGGCGGGAAGGATCGCGCCGACACGCGGCGCGCCATCCTCGACTTCTATCCGCGCTTCGAGGATATCGCCGCCTTCGATCAGCGCCGCGCGGGTTTCGCCGATCCCAGCCTCATAGAGCCACTCAGCCAAGCGGGAGTCCCGCCGTAGCGAGCAAGGCACGCGTCTCGAACAGGGGCAGGCCGATCACGCCCGAATGGCTGCCGGAAAGGAAGCGGACGAACGCCTCGGCCCGGCCCTGAATGGCATAGCCGCCCGCTTTGCCCAGGCCCTCGCCACAGGCGATATAGGCCTCGATCTCCGCGCTATCGAGCGGCTTGAACGCGACGATCGTGTCGGACAGCCGGGTCCGCGCCTTGCCGTGCAAGTCGATCGCGCAGATCGCGGTGAGGCAATGATGGCGCCGCCCTGAAAGCAGGCCGAGCAGCTTGCGCTGGATTTCGGGGGTTTCGGCCGGCGGCAGGATGCGGCGGCCAAGCACGATCGCTGTATCGCCTGCGAGCACGATCTCGTCCGCGGCACGATCCACCGCACGCGCCTTGGCTTCGGCGAGCCGCAGCACATAAGCCCGCGGCACTTCGCGCGGCAGCGGTGCTTCGTCGATATCGGGGGCGGCCACGCGCGCCGGCACGACACCGAGGCGCGCGAGCAGGTCACGGCGGCGGGGGCTGGCGGAAGCGAGGACGAGCCGCACGGGCGGCTCCATTCAGCCCGGATCCCGGCCCTGGCCGGGGTGACACGCCATGCGCGTCACTTGAAGCGGCCCCGGTGACACGCTGTGCGTGTCACTTGAAGCGGTAGGTGATTCGACCCTTGGTGAGGTCGTACGGGGTCAGCTCGACAAGCACCTCGTCGCCCACCAGCACGCGGATGCGGTTCTTGCGCATCTTGCCGGCGGTATGGCCGAGAATCTCGTGATCATTCTCAAGCTTCACGCGGAACATGGCGTTGGGCAAAAGCTCCACCACCTGGCCGCGCATTTCGAGCAATTCTTCCTTGGCCAAACAAACCTCTAGCGATGTTGGGAAATCCTGAGCGCGCGCCTTAGCTCAGGAGGCGCGAAAAGGGAAGCAACGAACGCCATCGCGGATGGGCGCGCGGTAACGTCGCTTCAGGCGGGGTTATATTCCTTCAGAAACGCGTCCAGCTCCTTGAGAAACTGCACCCGGTCCGCCTCATTCGCGAAATGATGGTCTGCGTTGGGCTGCTCGACATAGCGATAGGTCTTGCCCGCCGCCTTCAGTCTCTCGACCATTTCGCGCGATTGCTTGACGGGCACGGTCTTGTCGACCTTGCCATGCATGATCAGGATCGGGATCGAGAAGTCGGCGGCGTAATAGATCGGTGAGATCGCCTTGAAGTCCGGCGCCTGGGTGCGCCAATAATCCTTCGCTCTCCCGCCATACAGAAAATCGCTTTTGTAGCGGACCATTCCGCCCATGTCCGACACGCCGGCATAGGAAGCCGCGCAGCGATAGACGCCCTTGTCCCGCTGGGCGGCGCGGAACGCCGCATAACCGCCATAGGAGCCACCGACGATGCAGACTCGCTTCGCGTCGGCTATGCCCTTGTCCGCTGCCCATTTCACGGCATCGGTGAGATCATCCTGCATGGCGAGGCCCCACTGGCCTTCGCCCTTCTTCGTGAATTCAGTGCCAAAGCCCGAGGAACCCCGATAATTGGGCTGGAGCACGGCATATCCACGATCCGCGAGGAACTGCGCCTGCCAGTCCCAGCTCTCGTCGTCACGCGCGAACGGGCCGCCATGCGGCATCAGGATCAGCGGCAATTTCGTCGCGGGTTTGTTGCGCGGTAGAGTCAGCACGGCTGAAATATCGAGCCCGTCACGCGCCTTGTAATGCACGGTGCTGACCGGTGAGTAATGCGCGGCCTTCAGGTCCGAGCTGATATGGGCGAGGAAATGCATCGTGCCCTCGGCGGGACGATAGACATAATAATCGCCCGGCCGATCGGCGCCGCCGACAAAAACGATCATCACGCCGAAATCGCGGCTCCATGAAACGATCTGCGCCTGGCGAGGTGCGACGCTCTTGTCGATCAGCGCCTGGGTTTCCTCGAGCATCGGATCGAACCAATGGGTGCGCGGGCGAGTGTCGGTGTAGCGTACCCCGATCAACTTCGTGCCGCTGTCGCCGGTGACGAGGCCGTCGAGATCATAGCCCGGAACGCCGTAGATCTTCTCGCCCGTCTTCAACGTGGCCAGATCGAGATTGTAGAGCGTGGTGTATCCGTTGTCGTCGTCGTCATAGGCGATCGCCTTGCCGGGCTCGGGCAGGAACATGGCCGGGACATTGCCGAGCGATGATCCGCGCCCATGCGCCCGGGCGATGGTGTGGAAATTGTCGCCGGTCTTCTCGCGGTACAGCAGGCCCGAACTGCGGTTGGTGTCGCTATAGGATATGCCGATCCGCACGGTGCCGGCACCGTCCGCATACCAGTCCTGAACATTCTCGGTCGAGGGCGCCACGCGCTTGCTCTTGCCAGTCGAAACATCGAAGTCGCGGACCTCGGGCCAGAAACCGGGCTCATTGGAGTAGATCGACGTCTGCATCGCCAGCAGGATGTGCGGCGAGCCGTCCGACGCTTTCCACAAGATATCGCTTGCGTTCTGGGCTGCCGTCTCCTTGCCGAGAATCTGCATTTTCTTGCCGTCGGCGCTCATTGCGAGGGTGCGGCTGAGGTACCAGGATTCGGTCTGCACGTCGCGGGTCGCCCCGAGAACCGCGACCAGCCAATCGTTGTTCACCCAGGACCAGGCCTGAAGGTCCATATCGCCAGGGTCGATCTGTGCGATCTTCGAGGTGTCGCCAAGGTCGAAGATCGCAAAACGCTGCTTGCCCTTGATTGCGATTTCGGCGGCGACCTTGGTGCCGTCAGGCGAAAGCTTGGGCCCCTCGATAAAGGGAAGCTGCGCGAAACTCTCGATCGGGACTGGACCAGCAGGCGTGGCCGGTGCCGCCGGTGCAGGAGTCTGGCCGGGAGCCTCTGCCTGAGGCGGAGCGGCCGAGCCTGCCGACATTCCCATGGCCGCCGACAAAGCCAGCGACACAGTGGCGAAACGCAATAACATTGAAGACCCCCGGTTCTTTCAACACGCATTATCCGACCGGCGCGCGCTCCAAGCAACCGTTTTCACATGGCTTTTTGGAGACAAAAAAGAACCGCGCCGGAATTGCTTCCGGCGCGGCTTTCGGTCTCTGGTCCGGAAAGCGTCACCATTCCGGTTCGATCGGGTTTGATCCTCAGCCGGCAACCCCGGCATGCGCCGC
>Ga0068858_100000223_pt1 | contig 61546 bp, 46 predicted proteins | sample KBSSwiS12_FD_66589 | JGI IMG/M metagenome (GOLD analysis project Ga0068858, IMG submission 66589) | Switchgrass rhizosphere microbial communities from Kellogg Biological Station, Michigan, USA - KBS Switchgrass S1-2 | ecosystem: Host-associated > Plants > Roots > Rhizosphere > Soil ...
ACCCGCCGGTGATCGTCGCAACGGTCACGCCGCCGCCGAACGAAGCCGGCTGGAACCGTGAAACCGTCACCGTCACGTTCACCTGCTCCGACGCGCTCACGTCCGTCACGCAATGCACGCCGCCGATCACCGTCTCCGCCGAAGGCGCGGCCCAGATCCTCGCCGGCACCGCGACCGACAGCGCGGGAAACACGGCCACCAGGAACGTCACCATCAATCTCGACAAGACGCCGCCCTCCGGCGCGATCGTGTCGCCTCATAACGGCGCGGTCGTTCGCAACGCGACGCTCGACCTCACCGGCAACGCAAGTGACTCTCTTTCCGGCGCCGTCGCCGTCCGCTGCGGAATGCTGCAAAGCGCCATCAGCGGCGGGACGTTCCAGTGCCAGGCGCCGCTCGACGAAGGGGGAAATGACGTCGCTGCCCTGATCTTCGACCGCGCCGGCAACTCCACGTTGACGAATGTCGTCGCCGTGCAACTCGATACCGTCGCACCGTCCTTGCGGATCGATACGCCCGTTCCCGACGCGCACACGAACGCCTCGCTCGTCGGCGTGACCGGCGTCGCCTCCGACAACGACCAGATCGCGACGCTGACCGTCAACGGCCAGCCTCTGTTTCACACGTCGGACCTTTTCGAAGCGATCGTCGCCGTCTCCGAAGGAAGCAACACCATCACCGCCGTGGCCACCGACCGCGCCGGCAACACGACGACCAGAACATCGATCGTCAACCGCCTGACCATCCCGAAAGTCTCGATCAATTCTCCGGCCGATCTGTCGACGGTATCGCAGGCCGCCGTCACGATCTCCGGCAGCGTGACCGGCGCGCCGGCGGTGAAGGTCAACGGCGTCGCGGCGATCGTGTCCGGCAGCTCATTCACGGCGCGCGACATCCCGCTGGCGCAGGGGAGGACCGTCATCACGGCGACGGTCGAAGCGTCGGGAACGACCGCCACCGACAGCATCATTGTTTATCGCGATTCGATCCCGCCGCGGGTCGTCCTCCGCTCGCCCGCCGACGGAGCGACCGTGTACCAGTCGCCGTTCGACGTCAGCGGCATGATCGACGACATCGTCGTCGGCACCATCAACTCCGGACAGGCCACCGTCACCGTCAACGGCCGGAACGCGGAGGTGGCGAATCGCGCCTTCGTCGCGCACGACCTGCCGCTCGTCGCGGGACTCAACACGCTCACGGTCGTGGCCACCGATCAGGGTGGCAACTCCGTGACGCTGACGTCGCATGTCACCTACCAGCCCGCCGCCGGCCAGCCGAAGATCGTCGTCGTCTCCGGCAACGACCAGCTCGGATCGATCGGAGCGCGCCTTGCCGCGCCGCTGGTGGTGAAGGTGGTCGACGGCGCGGGCGCTCCGCTCGCCGCGCGCCTGGTGACCTTCACGGTCGAAGAGAACAACGGCTTCCTCACAGGCAGCGGCCAGCCGGCGCGGACGGTGAGCGTCGCGACCGACGCTCAGGGACGGGCCGCGGCCGACTGGACGCTCGGCATGCGTGCCGGCGCGGGAAACAATCGCGTCGGCGTGACCGCCGCCGGCGTCAGCGGATCGGTGCAGATGTCGGCGACCGCGCATGTCGGTCTTCCGAGCCTGATCGTCGTCGACTCGGGCAACAATCAATTCGGTCAGATGGAGACGCCGCTGCCGCGGCCGCTCATCGCCGTCGTCGTCGACGCGGGGAACAATCGCGCCTCGAATGTGCCGGTCACGTTCAGCGCAGGGGAGGGGGGCGGCACGTTCGGCGGCCAGCCTTCCATCACGGTGATGACCGACAGCGACGGCCGCGCGATCGCGACGCCGCAGCTCGGTCCGTCCGTGCGCAACACCTTCACCGCCCAAACGGCGGGCAGTCCCTCGGCGGCGGTGTTCGTCGCCAACGGTCGCGTCGCCGGGCCGGCCGCGGAGACGCGCATCACCGGTCTCATTCTCGACAACACCGATCAGCCGATCCCCGGCGTCACCGTGAGGATCGACGGAACGGTACTCGTGGCGCAGTCGGACGCGCAGGGCCAGTTCACCATCGCCTCCGCGCCTGTCGGCTACGTGAAGCTCCTCATCGACGGCAGCACGACCCAGCGGCCCGGCACCTGGCCGACGCTGGAGTACGCCATGTACACGATCACCGGCGCGAACAACACGCTGGAGATGCCGATCCATCTTCTGCCCATCGACGTACGCCGCGGCTTGTTCGTCGACGAAGTCACCGGCGGCACGCTCACCATCCCGGAACTGCCGGGATTCTCGCTGACCGTGAAGCCCGGCTCCGCGACCTTCCCCGGCGGCGGCCGCACCGGAACGGTGTCCGCCACCATCGTTCACGCCGACAAGATCCCGATGGCACCCGGATTCGGCCAGCAGCCGCGATTCATCGTCACCATTCAACCGCCGGGAGTGCACTTCGATCCGCCGGCGTCGATCACGTTCCCGAACGTCGATGGTCTCGCTCCGGGCGAGATCACCGAGATGTACTCGTTCGATCACGACCTCGGCCAGTTCGTCTCCATCGGTACCGGCTCGGTATCCGAGGATGGGACCGTGCTCCGTTCCGACCCCGGCGTCGGCATTCTCAAGGGGGGCTGGCATTGCGGCGGCAACCCGGCGAGCTCCGGCACGCCGTTCAACTGCCCGCAGTGCAAGAAATGCGATGGCGCCACCGGCAACTGCGTCGCCGATCCGGCGCAGAATGGCAGCCAGTGCCAGAACAACATATGCAAGACCTGCCAGGGCGGGAGCTGCCTGCCCGACAACACGAAGGTTCCACCTCAGAATGCGCCGGACGACTGTAAGAAAGAGGTCTGCCAGGGCGGCTCCATCCAGACGGTGGAGGATCTCACCGAGACCGCCGCGGTCCACGACTTCGCCGAAGAAAACTTCTGTGCTCCCCACATTCCGAGCTGTCTTCGCGCGCGCGACATCGCAAACGAAGCGCTGGCGTGGGCGGAACAGCAGATCCCGTTGCAGGGATGGCCGGCAAACTCGCTGCACAATGGAATCGCCGACGCCGCGCGTCACGCTTACTGGATGTGCCGCACCGCGCAGGAGCTCGGCGTCGATTTCGCACGAGGCCTCGGCAACGCGCACGAGGAAGACAGCGGCGCGGCCGCCGGCTACGGCGGCGGGGACGGCAACAACTGCGAGGAAAAGAAGATGGATCTCCACAACAACGGCGTCGGACGCAATCTCTCCCTCACGCCGCCGACCAATTGCTGTTGCGCCGAGAAGGTCCTGCAGTCGTTGAACCTCCTCACGACGTGCTGCGGACAGTGAGGAACGACGGGATGAACACGCGACGCGTTTTGCCGCTGCTGGCGCTCCTGGTGCTCGCCGCCTGCCGCGCCGGCGCGGAAGAACAGGCGACGCCGGCGCTGCCGGCGGGGTTCGAGACCGTCCATCTCGGGATGTCCGTCAGCGAGCTGCGCGCAGCGCATCCGTCCATTCGCCACGACGACTTCCCCTACTCCACCCTCTATTTCGAGCGCCTTCCCGCGGACCATCCGAGCCGGTTCTCCGACGTCGGCTACATGTTCGACGACAAGAGCGGCCGCCTCGTGCAGATCACATTCTCCTGGACCGGCGCGAAGCCGGAGCTCGAGCGGCGCTGTGGCGCATTCGTCGCGTCGCTCGAGTCGCGGCTCGGCGTACCCGCAGTACGCCGCATCGGCGTCATCAGGCGCCACTACATCACCAATGCGACACACGAGTTTCCGGTGATGGAGTGGAGCCGCGATGACGTTGTTGTCACCGCCCGCTGCGTGGCCATCTCCGACGCGCCGAAGGTCAGGAACTTCTACGACCTGACCATCGCCACCGCCGCCTTTGCCGCCACCCGCCCCGCCGGCGAGCTGCGCGCGTCCGACGCCGCCGAGCAGGAACGTCTCTTCGCGCCGTTGCTCTCGCGGCGCGCCGACGCGCCGGAATTCCGATGAGGGGGTGAGCCCCGGGCCATCACTTCCCGGATTCCCGCCCCGAGACTTCGCGCACGAACTGTTCGATCTCGCGCAGCACCGGCTCCTGATCGCCGGCGAACGGAAGATGATCGATGCCGGGCAACTCAACGAAGCGAGCACCGGGAATGTGACGGGCGAGATACCGTCCTTCCTCGATGTTCATGTCGCGGTCGCCGCTCCGATGCAGCACAAGCGTCGGCGCGCGAATCGCCGCCAGCTCTTCCCGAATGTCGATGTTCGTATTCATCTTCGCGAGCGCGACCGCCGCTCCCGGGCTGGCCGACATCCGCAGATACGTCGCCCACCAGTCGCAGAACGACGGATCGTTCATCTCCGAAGGAGCGATCGTGTCGAGATCGACCACGCCGCCCCAGTTCTGCTCGATGTCGCGGAAGAACCGCTCGCGTGCTTCCGGCTTTGCCGCCCACGGATAGTCCGGCGCCCACGTGCGCCGCGCATAACCGCCGTAGATCACGAGCCCCTTCGTTCGCTCCGGAAACGTTGCGGCGAAGAGCGCCGACATCGGCCCGCCTTCGGACACGCCCATGACGAAGGCTTCCGTGGACCCGGCACCGACCATCACCGCACGAACGTCGTCCATCCGTTGACGCAGATCGGGCATCGTCGTGATGCGGTCGGAAAGGCCGGTGCCCCGCTTGTCGAACAGGATGAGCCGCGAGAACGCAGCGAGGCGGCGGAAGAAGTTTGCCACGCGCGGATGCGTCCAGAAGTATTCGACGTGCGAGACCCACCCCATCACGAAGACCAGATCGGGACCGTTGTCGCCGACGACCTGATAGGCGATATTCACGTCGCCGCTCTTCGTGTATCGCGTTTTCGGGATGGCCACGGCCGCCGCGCTTCGCGTTGACGGCCTCTCGAAAGTCCGCACGCGCTCTGCGATGCGCGCCACGACGTCTTCGCTGGCCGGATCGACTGCCGCCACGCGGCGGAGGATGTCGAGCGTCCGGCCATCGTCGAGCGTCCGCGCCGCCGCCACGCGCAGCGACGCATCGACGAATGTTCGCCGCAGCAACTCGCGCTTTCGCGTCACCAGCTCGAGGTCGTAATCCTCGGGGAGCAGATCCGCCGTGTAGAGGTCGAGTGCGCGCGCAACGCGTTCGCTGTCCGGTGACCGCGTTTCGGCTTCGAAGACATCGGCATCGACCACGACATCGTGCAGCTCGACGATTGCCTGCCGGAACGTGACGCGCTCCTCGCCGACGACGGAGCGGAGATCGTGGACGGCACGATAGAGATTGTTCGCTCCGTCGGCCGGCGGCTTGCCCGGCCATAGCATCTCGACGAGCTGGTCGCGGTGCAGCACATGCTTCGCGGAGAGCGCCAGCAGCTTCAGCAGGTCGGCCGCCCGCTTGCGGAATGCGTCCGGCTCGATGCGCTCGTCATCGAGCGATACCTCGAACCGTCCGAAGAGAGTGATGCTTAGTGCGATGCATCCGAGTATAGCGAGTAAGAAACGCGGGAGGTCCGCTCCCTAAGCTTCCTCAAACAGAAGAGAGGAGAAAGCCGATGAAGCACCGAGCCCTCGCGTTTCTTGCCGTCGTTGTTCTGCTGAACGCCACCATCGTCCGCGCAGCCGAGGAGAAGAAGTCCCTTTACGACCGCCTCGGAGGGGCGTACGCCATCGCCGCCGTCGTCGATGCATTCATCGAGAAGCTGCTGGTGAACGACACGCTGAACGCCAACCCCGCCATCAGCGAAGCGCGGGCGCGCGTGCCGAAAGCCGGCCTGAAGTTTCAGGTCACCGCTCTCGTCTGTCAGGTCACAGGCGGGCCGCAAATGTACACCGGCCGATCGATGAAAGACGCGCACCGCCATCTGCACATCACCGAGGCCGAATGGGATGCGATGGTGCACGACTTCGTCGCAGTGCTCGACCAGTTCAAGGTGCCGAAGGCGGAGCAGGCGGAGCTATTGACGATCGTCGGCTCGACCAGGGGCGACATCGTGACCCGGACGCAATCCGCCGGTACCGCACGGCCGTAGCATGAACGAATCCCGAGCATCGAATCCTGCTGCGGGGAGGCCTCTCATGGCGCTGCGCGAAGAGAAAGTCCTTCTGCTGATCGCCGACATCAGCGGCTACACCGACTTCATGCTCGCGAACGAGAAGTCGCTGGAGCACAGCCACGTCATCATCAGTGAGCTGATCGAGACCATTCTGAACGAGGTCCAGCTTCCGCTCACGCTGGCGAAACTCGAAGGTGATGCCGTCTTTCTCTATGCGGTGAAAGACGCCTCCTTCGCCGAACGCGCCGAAGATCTCGGCTCACGCGTGCTTCGTTTCTTCCACGTGTTCGCGAACAAAGTCGCGGAGTTGACGCTGTCGAGCTTCTGCAAGTGCGGCGCGTGTACGAACATCGAGCGGCTGAAGCTGAAAGTGGTCGTCCACAGCGGCCGATGCGCGTTCTACCAGATCGCCAATCTGACGGAGCTGTCCGGTGTGGACGTGATCATCGTGCATCGGCTGCTGAAGAACTCCGTCGGGTTGAACGAGTACGTCCTCCTCACCGAAGCGGCGCAGCAGGACTTGCAGCTACCGCTCACCCTTCTCTCCAAAGGGGAGGAGACCTACGACGGCATCGGTGCCGTCGCCACGTACGTCTATTCGTCGCCCGAGAAGCCCGCGTATGTTCCCGACCCGTCTGCGCCAGCGCCGGCGCTGTTTCTCGAGACGCTTCGCTGCGAGATCAAACGCGAATACGCGGAAGTAGCGACGAATCCGACGAAGGGTTTTCACTTCCACACCGGACGCACGCTGGCAGCGCTGCTTGGCTACTCGGACGAGTTGCTGGAAGGCATCCCCGAAGAATCGATCAGCCGTCTCGCAGGCACCGGCAATCCGTTCGCGCTCGGGCCGCTCCATCCCGGCGACACCGTCGTGGAGCTCGGATGCGGCGCAGGCATGGACACGCTCATCGCTTCGCGGATGGTCGGCGCGAGCGGGCGCGTGCTGTCGATCGATATGACGCCGGAGATGCTCGACGAAGCGCGCGCCGCTGCTTCCGCCGTTGGCGCGACGAACATCGACTTCCATCTCGGCTACATCGAGAACATTCCGCTTCCCGACGCTTCGGCAGACGTGATCATTTCCAACGGCGTGATCAACCTCGCGCCCGACAAGAAGCGCGTCTTCCGCGAGATGCACCGCGTGCTGAAGCCGGACGGACGCCTGCAGATCGGCGACATCATCGTGCAGAAGGCGGTGCCGGAGTCCGCGAAACGCAACATTGATTTATGGGCCGGTTGAATCGCCGGCGCTCTGCTGGAAGCAGAGCTCATCGCGCTCCTGGCTGAATGTGGTTTCGACGAGATCGAGGTTCCGTGGCGAGCGGATGTCTTCCGCGGCGCACCGCAGGACAAGAACTCGGCGACGTTCGGAACCCTCGGCGTGAACTTCCGGGCACGGAAGAAGATCGCGCCGCTGCAACCAACCGATGCAGCGCTCGCGGAGACGCAAGCCGTGTGACCCAGACAGGGAGCAGAATTGGCCATGCCGAAGCGATCTCTCATTGCCGTTCTGGTGTTCCTGCTGGCACCGCTTGCGTCGATCCATGCGGACGAACGCGCTTCCTCAGCCGCCGCGACGCCGTCCGAGGCGCTATGGAGTTTCAACACTCACGGTTGAGTCTTCGTCTCGCCGACGGTCGTCGGCAATGCCGTCATTCTCGGGTCGTGCGCCGGCACGCTCTACGCGCTCGATCGCACAACAGGTAAGCCCCTCTGGATCTATGACACCTCAGCGGACGGCGCCGCCGCGCAGTTTCATGGCGAGCCGCTTCTCATCGGCGACCGCATCGTCATCCCGAGCGACGCCGATCCGAAGGGTCACCTCTACTCCTTCGACACCGCGTCCGGCGATCTGCTGTGGAAGCTCTCGTTCCCTCGAGGTGTGGCAGCCACGCCGCTCCTCATCGACGGCCGTGTCGTCGCGGTGTCCGCGGAAGGCAAAGTCGTCGCCGTCGATCCGAAGAACGGAGAGATCGTTTGGAACGAGGCGCCGGCCGGTGCCCTGAAGGTGAACCTCTTCGTTCCCTCGCCGGCATTCTCAGCGAAACGCATCTTCTTCGCCGACAACACGACGAAACTGCTCGCGCTCGACGCCGCAACCGGCGCGACGGTCTGGCGCAAAACGCTGCCGGCGCGTACGAGCACGGCACTGGTGGTCGTCGCCGGCATGCTCGTTCTCGGCACCGAGGATGGCTACATGAACTGGATCGCGCTCGACTCCGGCGACGTGAAAAAACGCATCCGTCTCGAAGACGGGCGTCCATACGGCACGCCCATCCTCGCAGCACCGTTGCTTTATGTTCTCGCGGCCGGCGCGCAAGGCAATCTGATCGCGCTCGATGCGCAGAGCGGCACGGTCAAATGGAAGCGGCAAACGCCGAAGGAGTGGACCACGTATCGACCGCTCGTCACCGGCTCGACCGTCATCGTCGGCAGCGAGGAGAACGATCTCTGCGCCTTCGATCGATGGAGCGGAGAACGTCGCTGGTGTCGTTCGGTCGGGCAGATCCCGCGCGGCCTGGGGATCTCGAGCGACGGGATCCTCTACGTCGGCTCACTCTCCGGTGTCGTGCAGGCATTCCGCATCGGCGTGGTTGATCCTCGGTAACGTCAACGACGCCCATTCCTACCCTTGGACGAGGCCACATGATAAAATGCCACCAGCACTGTAGAGGGTGCTTGCAGTGGTTTATCTCGTGGAAAACACGAGACCTTTCTCTCCGCAAGCGGGCGTAGCTCAGTTGGTAGAGTAGGAGCTTCCCAAGCTCTTGGTCGCGGGTTCGAATCCCGTCGCCCGCTCCAGCGTAAATCCTTCAAACCGAAGCGTGTTGCCGTGTCGGTTTCTTCCGCCCCTTAATCGTTTGACGATTGGGTAGTCTCGGGCGTGGTACCTGACGCGGCGATTGAGCGATGCGCGCATGACCTCCAGCGCTGCATCACTTGGGGTGGTGAAGTACGCTATTTCTCACGACGCTTATGATGACGATGAGTGATCGAGGAGAGGCCATTGCTCTCTCGTCCCGAGCATCGCTGAGTGAGTCCTAACGTCTGCTCTGTGTCCCAGTTCTGAGCCCGTCGCCCCGCTCCAATCTTAGGTTTGAGTCAGCCGCCAGATGCCGTGACCGCTGGACTTGCGCGCTTAACCCGTAGTCACCCCGACGGCTGGCACCGTTGCTTTATCAGCCGTAAAAACGCCGTATGTCATGACGCGCTGGTTAAATAGCGCTTTTTGGTATCGTGCCGCAAGATCACGGCGCGGCGAACCAAATAATCCCTTCATGAAGCTGAATACCCACGTTGCGACACCATGCCAATAAATTCTGTCGATTGACTTGTCGATGTAGCGTTGCATGTTGTGAAAGGTGACATTCGAGAACCCGGCGCTCGTCAGCCAATTGTCAAAATCAGCGAGTACGGCAAGATGGGGCAGCGCCCATCCTTCGAGGAATCGCAGATAATGCGTGTGTAAGTCAGCTTCGAAATCCGTGGCTGTCAGGAACCCGTCACATATGACGAGACGCCCGCCAGGCCGCAAAAGCCGGTAGGCTTCATTGAGAAACCCCACTTTATCCATCGCGTGACTTACGGACTCGATACCGAAAATCTTCGAGAAAGCGCCGTCATCGAATCGCGTATGCATGAAGTCCTGCCGTGAGAAAATAACGCGCGAAGCCGCCGCCGACCGCGCCGCCTTCGCCTGCGCGATTCGCAACTGCACGTTCGATAACGTTATCCCTTCAACGCTTGCGGTCGTTGTTTCGGCTATGTAGAGGCTCGTTCCACCCACGCCGCAACCCGCGTCGAGAACCCTGTCATTCGACTTGATGTCCAGGGCGGCGGCAACAAAACGATCGGTGTTCGCCAATGCCTCAGCCAACGTTCGTGTACCTTCAAACCAGAAGCCGTAGTGTAGCGCCGACCGGGACCACAAATAACTGTAAAAGATCTGCTGCCTGTCGTAATACTTGGCGACGTCACGCGTGGAAGCAATCACCAATCCACCTCCGCCATCGGTTTATCCGACGCAGTCCGATCGAGATCTACCCATCGAAAATGGGAGATGCCGCCCGCCGCGATATCAGATCTGACCACTGAAACTGGGGTAGGGAAACGCACGTCCCAATCACTCCTTGTTCAGAGTACATCGAGCGTCCGACACCTAAGGTTGGATAACTAGGAGTTATCGTGCTTCGTTTGTCACCGTTCAGACTGATGTACACGGTGTGCTTGGGCCTGACCGCTAGTCTGCTGTATGGCCTGCTGGGCCTCGCGCTCGTCCGCGCCGTTGATGGGGCCGCCGAAGGCACGCTGTTTTGGGTCGACTACGCGCTCTCGTTCGACACGCTAATCTCTTTCGGGCTGGCGCTTGGCACCGCGTTCATCATTTTCGACTCGCAAGAAGTCATTCCCAAGACAATCGAAGGTGCCTTTACCTCGAGTGCTTCGCTGCCTCCCGATTACTTTAAACAACGCGCCCGCTTCAGAAGTCTTCGCCGATCGGTGACGTTCTCTGGTGTATTCATCGTCGCCGGATTCTACGTGTTCCAACAGTGCCAATTCCCACATGCCGGCCTACCAGAAGCTTTGATGCTTTTCAGCGCGGCAGCGCACTGGGGCTTGGGTGTTTATGTTGGGCGTAAACTTTTCTATGCGGCCATGATGCTACGGTCGCTGCTAACAGTTGCAGTCACGGAAAATCTCTTTAAGACGCGCAAGCTGGACGAGATTAACTCATATGTTCATGTGACTTCGACGCTCACGATCATCTGCTCATATTTGCACGTGCGTGGCTATTACAAGGGACCGTTCCTGTACCATGGAATCTTTGGCCAGGGCGCCAAGATAGCCTTCATTTTGATGGCAATAATCGCCACGCCCGTGCTGATCGCTTTTAGCGTCTACTCGCGCGTTGTGCTCAACAAGTTGTACGCTGATTCCATTAAGCTTGAATCCGATGCGCTTCATCTGGCGCTTAGCGACGAAGCATTGAGTCCGTTTGAGAAACGCTACTATATGATCGAATATGACAAGATGGTTAAAGATGAATTGCGCCACAGTTTAAAGCTGACGCTGGCCGATGTGCCGCTCGGCATCACGCTTCTAGTTATGGTTTTGGAACCGATGATAAAGTGACGCTAGGTCAGCATACGAAATACAAGCCAAATAGTAGTTGCAGCTTCATGAGTGCCAATGCTTTCGTGGGTTGATTTTCTATAAACCAATAGCGCCGCGCTCGCGCAAGGAGGATCGTCAACAGCACAAAAGCCATGGCGTCATAGAAGCGCCGAACCTGCGTAATTAGTAGCAGTAGCGCTGTTGCTTGCGAAGCGAAAGCCAAGCCGGCGACGCGGTTGCGTGCGATTCTGTGCATGAATGAAATAGTGTCGCCCGGCCTATCTTGAAGATCCATACATAGCTCTTTGCCAAGGCAAAATAGAAAGACGGCGGACGCGATTACATACAGATTCGTCTCGGCTGGATAATACGTCACGATGATAACGACTGGCAACGCAATTGCGGCCGCGACGTATGGGGCTTTAACGGCGGGCAAACGATCGACGATGTGCACATAACTCGCGGATATGGTTAACAGCAGGTAATATAGAAATGCGGCGCTGAATGGTACGAGAAAGCGGATCGTGATCAGTGCTATGAATAAGCACACGAAATAGAGTGTCGCCGCAAACCCTGGCGCGATATCGCCCCGCGCTAGAGGGCGTTCGGGGTGATTCACGCGGTCTCTTTCCATGTCCGTCATGTCGTTCGCGATGAAGGTGCAAAAGCTAATAAAGAACAGCGGTAAGGCTGCAATCGTGCTCGCGCGAATGTTTTTCGTCCGGCTCAGTACCGGCAACCAGATCGACAAAAAGCCGGCAAACGACGTGTCGAGGCGGACGAGTGCCGCCGCCGCGCGAACGATTTTCACGATAACTCCTAGTTATCGTTACGAGCGATCGTCGCTATCACGCAATGGCGAACTGATGGCAGAGGAGAGGCGTGTGTTTGGTGCAATTATTAACGAAATGGATACCGTGCGAGATTTGATTAGTTAGCGGCAAAAACCCGGGAAGAGCTCGTTCTCGATGTGGGTCGGGTCCGACGGGCTTTCGGCCGTGCTCCGTCCGACAATGTCCACTAGTGGTATAATAAGGCTGTAGTTCCCAGGCCCTATGTGGTGAGCGTCATGGAATCGTCGTATCCGCGCCAGCATCGTGGACACGGAGTCGAGACGTAGCGGCCGCCATCGCATCACAATTTCTTCGGACTTGTGACACATGTTGTGAAACGCCACTGCCAGCGCCGCATGGAGCGCGATACCACTAACGGCGCCGAGCAGGATCGCGGGACGTATCGCGTCTGTCAGCATGAGGGTCGTTATTGCACCGATGAGGAGTACTTCAACGCCTCCAAACGTGATGTCCCAGGACGGGACATACGCGTCGGCACGAAGCCGATGTGGTGGGTATTGCTCGAAGTGATGATGAAAATGGCGTTGCCGAAAGACATCATTTGCGAACCACCACAGAAGACCAGCATGGGAGATCCATCGGTGCCAAGCGTAAACCGCGATCTCTGCGACAATGAACGCGAGCAACGCTGTAGTGGCTATGATGATCATGGGTAGCCGTTACTCCGTTTGAGTGGTTATGTCAACTTGGTTGCGCGTTGGAGTTGTCTACTACGATCTTATATCACCTTGGCGTGCAGCTCGAGTCGGCTCACTGATGGATCACGCCGATCTCCATCTCGCGCGTCCAGCCCGTCGCGAATTTTCTCCACGCGCTCACCTGGGAGCCGATGAGCTCGAACAGCGAGATATGTTTGTACCGCACGTGGTTCTTGTCACAGATCGCCTGGACGATCGGCCGGATTTTCGGGTAGAGCGCCGGATTGAGGCCTGGAAACAGGTGGTGTTCGGTGTGATGGTTGAAGTAGCCGAGGAGCCATTGCAGCAGCGGATTGGTGTACCAGGTGGCGGAGGTGCGAATCTGGCGCAGCGACCATGGCTCATCCCCGTTTTCCGGTAAATACGAATCTTCGTGCTGTATGAAAAGTGTAAATAGCGAGAAATAGCTCTTCGACACCGCAAACAGAAACAGATTCACAAAGGCGATACGGGGAGAGAACAGAAAAAAAGAGGCCGTGATCGGAAGCAGAAAGCCGATGGTCTTCGCCACGAGGTGGCCGATCTTTTCCGACAGCGGGACGCACTTATACCGGTAGAGGGTGTTGTAGCTGTGCACGATCCACGAGTTCGGTGAATAGAGAATGAACACGAACCAGATATAGAACATCTGGTAGCGGTGATAGGGCTTGTACTCCTGGTGCTCGAAGAAACGCACCACCGTCGCGCCGGCCGTCTGCAGGTCGATCGCCGAATGCGGCGCCTGGTGATGGCTCTGGTGCTCGACGTCCCAGCATCGCGATGAATACCCGACCAGGTCCCAGATCGTGCGGCCGAGGAGGTTGATGATCTTCGAATCCGTGAACCCTCCATGCATCACCGTATGTGCGACATTCACGGCCGCGAAGGTGATGATGGGGCCGAGAAGGAGGGCCCAAACGGCCGAGCCGCGGATGAACGCCATGTACATGCCGACGAAGTAAAGGGTGTAGAAGAAGATCAGCAACGACCAAGCCGCCGGCAAGGTTTTTTTCCAAGGTAATCGGTTCTCGCGCAGATATCCATAGACCGCGTGGCGCAGCTCGTCGGCCATGGGATCGGGCCGGCGGTACTCGCGGCGCGACTGATAGTCATGATGGCCGATGCGGTTCCGATTGCGGTCGATCCGCGGCGCCACTGTGCCGAGCAATCGAATTCCTAATTGGTCATGCATTGCTTCATTGCGGAAAAAACGCGGTACGTAGCCTTCATGCTGGCTTTCCACCGCGTCGGTGATGTCGGTGCCGAGGGCCGGAACGAGAATCGATCGGCCGCCCGGGTGGTGTCGGAGAAATTCCGTGACGTCATATACTCGCCCGTCGAACACGACGAACGCCGAGTCCTCGTTGTCGTGCAAGCCGATCTGGCTATACTCGATCATCGGGAGCTCCGATGGGCGTGCGTGGACGGTGCTCATATACAAGGAGGGTGCGTCCAGAGAGTTTTCCCTACCTGTGGTTTCGCGTGGAGAGACCTTGCGTTACCGAGTCGATGACGTACCGTGGTTCTATCGGCCGTTCTGGCTGGTGTGGTCGTGGATCCTCGCGCTGATGTTCGGAGCGCTGCTCACCATTCTTCACGTCACCTGCCGCATCCGATTCGAAGGCTCTGAGAAGCTCTCGCCGGGTGCGAACTACATCTACAGCTTCTGGCACCGCGGTCTCGGATTGTGGTTCATCGCGTTTCTGCGCAGGCAGCGCGGCCAGGCCTGGCTGCAGCATCCGGCCGCCTACATGAAACCGATCCACCTCGTCCTGGGATGGATGGGCGTGCGCATATGCCTCGGCTCCAGGGGCGAGGAAGGCCAACATGCCGCGGCGGTATTGACGGAGTTGGTGAAGGACGGCGCCTCGACCGTCATCACTCCCGACGGTCCGAAGGGGCCACCCGAGGTACTCAGGAAAGGCGTGCTGCACATCGCGGCCGGCAGTGGCGTTCCGATCGTTCCCGTCCGGCTCAGCGCCAGTCCAGCCATCCGGCTGCGAACATGGGACGGCAAGTGGCTTCCTCTGCCGTTCTCCCGGATCGTCGTGACGTTCGCGTCACCGATCACAGTGACTGCGGCGAATTTCGATGAAGCGGCACGCGAGCTTGCGAGGGAAATGACGTTGTGACCTTGTCCGCATGAATCGCGTCGACGCGCGCGTCGTAGAGGGCGTCGCCTGTGGCGTCGGCGCCGAGCTTGTCGAGGTGGCGTTCGATCAGTTTTCGACGCGAAGGGACTCTGGTCAATTCCGATCAGCTCATTCCGCAGCTTCGCCAGATCACTCGGCTGCGCGTGCGCGACCGGCGCGGCCAGGCGATCGCAACGACCGTGGCGAAGCCGGCAGCCCATGTCATGAGGCCGTGATTTTACGCGCGTCTCGCTCCCCTCACTGTTCATCCGTGGCGGATGTTGAGGATGTCGCCGTCCCGGACGATGTAAGTCTTCCCTTCGAGACGCCAGTGCCCGGAGTCCTTCGCGGCGGAGAACGATCCGCCCGCGGCGATGAAGTCGTCGTAGTGCACGACCTCGGCGCGGATGAATTTCTGCGCGAGGTCGGTGTGGATCACCCCCGCCGCCTCCTGCGCTGTCATTCCGGCGCGGATCGTCCAGGCCCGGCACTCGTCTTCGCCGACCGTGAGGAACGACTGCAGGCCGAGCAGCGCGTAGGCCTCGCGGATCAGCGTGTCGAGCGCCGATTCGCGAATCCCGTACTCCTCCATGAACATCCGCGCGTCGTCGCCGGAGAGCTCCGACATCTCCATGTCGATCTTCCCGAAGAACGCGACGACGCGCGTGCGCAGCCCGGCCTTGGCCGCCGCCACGCGAAAGACTTCCTGCTCGACGATGGACTGCTGCGACTCGTCGAACGAGAGGGCGATCAGCATCGGCTTGAGGGTGAGGAGCTGGTACGGCTTGAGGAGGTGCAGCTCTTCTTTCGGGAGGTCTTCGTTGCGCAGCGGCTTCTCGGCCTGGAGAAGCGTCAGGCACTTCTCGAGGACAGGAAGCTCCCGTTTCCATTGATCGTCGTGGGTGCGGCCGATCTGCTTGTGGATCTTCTCGATGCGCGACTCGAGGATGGCCATGTCGCCGAGGATGAACTCGGTCTCGAACGTGGCCACGTCGCGCAGCGAGTCGATGCTGCCGTCGGGATGCGGCACCGCGTCGTCGTGGAACAGACGCACGACCTGAATCAGTGCGTCGTTCGTCTTCACCGCCGACAGAAAGCCGGTCGTGAATTGCGTCGTGCCGCTGGCGCCTTTTTGCAGGCCGGCGACGTCGACGAACTCGATCGTGGCGTGCACGGTGCTCTTCGGCGAGAAAAGCGCGGCGCAGCGATCGAGCCGCTCGTCCGGCACGCGGGCGATGCCGAGGTGCGCTTCGGTCTTGCCGGCGGCGGCGCGATCGAGATGCGTTCGGGTCACTGCCTGAAAGAGGGTCGACTTGCCGGAGAAGGGGAGACCAACGATGCCGAGTTGCATGGGCGCAGTATCTCAGCCGGCCGTCCGATCTGTTAGGTTCTGTCATTGCATGACACGGCGGACCCTCGTCCCGAAGCGTGATCCTTTCAGCGCGCGAGTCTCGTACGATCAAGCCGCTGACGTAACTCCTGACGGCGGCGTCGGCGCTCCGCTTCTCATAGACGCGCAGCGCCTCGACAGTGCGAATGGTGCAGGAGGCGGTGCGCAGTCTGGACGAAAAGGAAATCGCCGACCGGACGCTCTCCGATCTGCTCTTCCCGCTGCTGACGGCGAGATCGCGCTGACGATCGCGATCATGCGGTCGCAGGGCAAAGCGGCTCTTGGCGATGAGCACGACCCGGCGATCGAGTCGCTGGGGCGGGCGGTCAATAAGACCACCGCGATCGCCGACCTGAAGATCTCTGGGAAGAGGCGGTCGTATTCGCCGCAACCTCTACTTCAAGCTGATCCGCGCGGTCGGGACCGACGAGCACTGATCAAGGACCGCGGCTTGAGCAACGCCTACATAACGGATCCGAGGGAGCCGAAGGAGCCGATCCTGGTCACACCATCATGAGCGAATCGAGCTCGGCGATCAGCGCTTCCGCCGACGGATAACGATCACCCGGTTCGCGCTGGATCAACCTGGCGACGATGGCGTCAATGGCTTCCGGAATGTCTTCAATGACGGACGAAGGTCGAGGATGTGTTTGGCCGAGCCGCCGTTCAGGCTCGAGCGCTGTCTTGCCGGTCAACAATTCGTAGCAGATGAGTCCCAGCGAGTAGAGATCGCTGACAGATGTGGCTTTGCCCGTCCGCAGCTGTTCAGGCGAAGCATAGAGCGGTGAGCCAAGAACGAAGCCCTCCTCGGTCAGGGGCGAGAACGAGTACCGCTGGTCCTGGGCTGCGCCGAAGTCCATGATTTTCAGCCCATTCGCGTCGAGCAGCATCACGTTGCTCGGCTTCAGGTCACGATGAACGATGCCGCGCCTGTGTGCGTGTGCCAGCGCCTCGGCCACCTGGCTCATGATGTCCACGACCTCTGCGGGCGGAAGAATCTGGTGGGCGGCGACCGGGATCTCCAGCGTCCGGCCGGTGAGAAACTCCATCGTGAAATAGGGAAAGCCGTTCCATTCGCCCTGCACGAAAACGCGAACGATGTTGTCGTGCTGTAGCACTTTTGCCGTCTCGAACTCCCGCATGAACCGCTCTCGATATTTCTGGTTGCTGAGGTGCTTTTCCTTCAACCGCTTCAGTGCGACGACGCCGCCGTCGTCCCCCGTCGCGCGGTACACGTCGGCCATGCCGCCCGAAGTGACGTACTCGATCTCCCATGACGCAAACTTCGTTCGTCCTTTGGCCGCGACGGGAGCCGGCGGCGGAACCGACGCGACAGCAGAACGCTGCGTCCGTTCGTCGCGCGACACTCCCAGCTCTTCGTCGGAGAACTCCTGCAGCCGATCGGACGTGTCCTTGTACCCATCGGGATCGGCACAGGCCGCGTATAGCGCATTCGCTTCCTTCAGCCAGCGATAGCGTTCCTGCGCAGTCGCCGCGGCAAAGGTTCGCGCGTCGGCGGCCCGGGCCCGCGCTTTCGTCGCGACGCGATAGTCGTGCCGCCTTTCGAAAATCTCGGCAGCTTTGTCGAAGAGGTCCGCAGCCGTCTTGTAGTCGGCCGGGTTACTGGCCTCCTCCCCGTGATAGCGCGATTTGAATCCCGACACCGTCAGGATTCGCGCATCGACATAATCGAGATACTCCGCTCTCACATCGCCCTTCGGGAGAAGGTATACGTCGCCGACCTCGGCGAGCTTTCGTCTGCCCGACTGGAGCAGGTCGAGTGCGCCTCGATAAATGCCTTCCCACGCCCGCTTGCCGGCGCGCTCATTCATTCCGATGAGCACCTGCGCAATGCCCTGCATGTAGTCGTGGAGCGCGTCGAGGCCGGTGGCGTCGATCAGCTTCGACCGGTAATCTCCGGAGCCGATGAGCGCGGAATCCGCCTCGCCGAAATGATCGGCGATTCCCTTCAAGGAACGCCTGATCGTCGCGGTCGGCAACTGGTTCGCGCGCTGGGCCACGTAGATGTCCGTAAACAGTTCCAGCGCGCGGGCCAGGCTGCGATGGCAGGCCAGCCGGGCGATGAGCGAACGGCGGGTTTCGGGATAAAGGTCGAGATAGCGGCTCTCGACCACCAGACTCAGTTCCTGCTGGTCGATGGTGATCGTCGTCGTGTGCAGTGCTTTCCTTTGAAAGTCGTGACGGTTCTCTTCCCCTTTCGCGCCGCGAAACACGAAGTCGACCGTCGTTTGAAAAATGGGGTCGGCTCCCACCTCCAGCAATTGATCTTCCACGACGTCCTTGTCCGGGTCGAAGAATGGATTGGCCATGAGCAGCTGGCAGCGGCCGGAGAAGAGGGTGCCGAGGCGCACCGACTGATTGCGCATCTGGAACATCTCCAGCAGGGACCAGGCGTAGCGCGTGCGCACACGCAACGTCGCGAGGAGCGGGTAGTTTCGCGCGCGGAGCTCCTTGAGGATCGATCGGATGGTCACGTCCAGGCTGACGAGGTGGGCGTCGTTCGGTGCTTTGGCGGCGCCGGACTTGAGATGGCCCGCCATCTTCTCGTACCAGTCGGTCGCGGATTCCAGGAGGCGGAGAATCTCGCGAATGGCGGTCGTGTACAGCTCGCACGTTTCATGAACGGAGGAGGAGTACGCGTTGAACGTTTCCGCTTCGTTGTCGCTGAATGCGATCGGTTGCTTGTCGAGATCGATGATCTCGCCGGGTCCATCGGTGGCTCGCACCAGAAAACGATCGGCTCCGCTCCTGATGATCCAGCTCGCCGCGCCCTCCGGGAACACCGTCGCCTGAACGTCCAACCGGACTCCGATGGTTGCGGCGGCCTTGATGAATTTCGGTGGAACCCGCGACCAGTCCTGCTCGGTGGGGATCTCGCGCAGCGCGGCGGCTGCGTCGTCCGGCAGCAATCTGGGCTGGACTCCGGCGCGCGCCAGAAGTCGGGTGCGCTCGTCGTTGTCCCGTTCCTGTGCCAGTCTGAATTCGCGGGTGCAATGACGGAGCGACGCTTCGGCTAGCCGGCTTTGAAGAGTCACCCGGTTGTCTGCTGCGCGAACCACCAGGCCGACGTCGTCGCAGATGATCGCTGATTGCTCGTAACTGTCGGCGATCACTTTTTCGCAGCGGGCCAGCGTTTCGGAGCCACCGTCGTCGAGTTTTTTCCGCACCTCGCTGATGAGTTTCACGACCTCCTCGTGCATCTGTGCCATGGCGCACAGCGGTCGCACGTCGGCGAGCGCGTGCTGCACGGGCCAGGACATTCCGGCAGCGGCCGACGGAAAGGCCCACGGCGGTGCGGGAAACGCGTCGAGGTGTTTGACGATGGCATCGATCGCCGCCGGCAGGGGTTTCCTTTTGGCCCGGGCGATCCGAACCTGCAGCTCCTTGCGATACGTCCGCAGCTGCCTTTCCGTGCGTGCGATCGACGCGGCGTCCGCATAGATGTGCTGAAGCCGGACGTCTTCCTCGCGCCGTGCCGCCGCTCCGAATCGCGCCTCCGCCTGTTCGAGAAGGTCGGGGCCTTTGTCGGTGGGGTCCGCCGTCTTTCCGTCGAGAGTGATCATCGCGTCGCGAAAGAGGAGCTTCCCGTGCAGAAAGGAATTCAGCGCGGAATCGGCGGGCACGAGAAGCATCGCCTCCTCGATGAAGCTCAGCGCCTTGTGCCAGTAGAATCGCTGCGAGTTGCTCAGCCAGGGCGTGTGGCGCGCGGAGTAACCCAACAGCTCGTACGTGCGCGCCAGAAGGTAGAAGTACTTTGCATTGACGTCGGCCGGGACGACCGGCATCGCCACGCGTTCAGACGCCGCGTCGACCAGAACCGCGATCAGGTCTGGAAACCCGGCGTCGGGGAAGGGAAGCTCAAAGCGGTTGATCAGATCCTGCAGCCGCGTCGGCATAGCAATGCTCATCGCCTGGACAAACCTCCACTGCTTGTGAGTTGGACCTCACACAGGGAGTGACTCGGAGAGGTTTTTCCCTACCCATGAGTTACGATCCTTTCATGGTGATGAAAGGCCGCCGTGGGCGCCGTGTCGCGCTCGTTTTTCTCCTGGTCGTCATCGCCGTCGCCGTGCTGCTTCTTTACTCGACGGAGTGGCTGGCGTCGTTCGGCGGTCGCATCAAAGGGGCGCGGCTGGAGCGCGCCAAGCGCTCGCCGCAATTCGCCGACGGCCGGTTTCGCAACGCGCAGAAGTCGCGAATGCTGAGCGGCTCCTATCGCGACATGCTGCGCCGGCAGTTCTTCGGCAAGGAGCAACGGAGTCCGCTGCGGCCGGTGCCGGTGGTGAAGAGGACGCGGCAGGACTACATGACGCGGCCCGCGACGGGGCTGCGCGCGACGTGGATCGGCTGGGCGTCGGTGCTCGTGGAGCTCGACGGCCGTTACGTGCTGACCGATCCGATCTGGAGCGAGCACTGTTCGCCGTCGACGCTGGTCGGCCCGAAGCGTTTTCACCCGCCGCCGATCGCGTTGGACGAGCTTCCGTCGATCGACGTGGTGGTGATCTCGCACGATCACTACGATCATCTCGACATGCCGGCGGTCCGTTTCCTCGGCGCGCGCGGCACGCACTTCGCCGTTCCGCTCGGCGTCGGCGCGCATCTCGAGCGATGGGGCGTGCCGGCCGATCAGATCCACGAGCTCGATTGGAACGAAAGCCTCGAACTGCGCGGACTGACGATCACCGCGACGCCGGCGCGGCACTACAGCGGACGCCGGCCCCGCCACCCGAGCGAAACGCTCTGGGCGTCGTGGGCGGTGAAGGGCCCGCGCCATCGGATCTTCTTCAGCGGCGACAGCGGCTACTCCGATCAGTTCCGCACCATCGGCGCGACGCACGGCCCGTTCGATCTCGCCCTGATCAAGATCGGCGCGTCCGACCCGACGTGGTCGGACATCCACATGACCCCCGAGGAGGCGGTGCAGACGAACGTCGACCTCGGCGCGCGCGTCATGCTCCCGGTGCACTGGGCGACGTTCAACCTCGCGTTCCACGCCTGGCGCGATCCCGCCGACCGCGCGCTCGCCGCGGCGAGGAAGGCGGGGGTGGCGATCGTGATTCCGCGTCCAGGGGAGTTTGTGGAGCCGGAGGCGGGAGTACGGCCGGTCGATGTTTGGTGGGACGCGCTCTGACACATTCGTGTGAACGCATGTATGATTGCGCTCATGCAGCCCGATCTCGTCACCCTTTTCCAGGCCCTCGGCGACCGCACGCGCCTTCGTCTCCTCAATCTCCTCGCCGCGGGTGAAATCTGCGTCTGTTACTTCATCGACGTGCTCGATGATCCGCAGCCGAAGATCTCGCGGCATCTCGCGTACCTCCGCCGCGCCGGCCTCGCCTCCGCGCGGCGGGACGGAAAGTGGATGCATTACTCGCTCGCGCGGCCGGCGTCGCCGGCGGTCGCGCGGGTGCTCGACGCGACGCTGGAGGAGCTGGCCAACGACAAGCAGATGCAGCGCGATCGCGAGCAGCTGGAGCGCGCCTGCTGCGCCGTGCGCCTGCCGGCGCCGCTGGTGAACGCGCCGAAACCACAACTTCGCTGATCGCGTCACAGACGCACGCGACGCTGCCCGCAGCGGACGAGACGTCCGCGCTTACTCGTACCGCAGCGCGTCGATCGGATCGAGCCGCGCGGCTTTGCGCGCGGGGTAGAAGCCGAAGAAGATCCCGACCGCGGCGGCGACGCCGAACGACATCAGGATCGACGTCGGCGTGACGATGATCGGCCACTTGAGGAATCGCGCGACGAGCACCGAGGCGCCGACGCCCATGCCGACGCCGATGACGCCTCCGACGATGGCCAGGGTCACGGCCTCGAAGAGGAACTGCAGCATGACGTGGCGGCCCTTCGCGCCGATGGCCATGCGGATGCCGATCTCGCGCGTCCGCTCCGTCACCGATACCAGCATGATGTTCATGATGCCGATGCCGCCGACGAAGAGCGACACGGCGGCGATGGCCAGCAGCAGGTTGCGCAGGATGCCCATCGACGCGGCCTGCGTCTGCGCGATCTCTTCCTGCGAGCGCATCTGGAAGTCGGCGTCGCCGCCGGGCGGGATGCGGTGCCGCTGCCGGAGATAGGCGTCGACCTGGTTCTGCGCGTCCTGCACCTGATCGGCCGACGCCGCCGAAACCTGGATCATGTCGAGCTTCGTCTTGCCGGAGAGGCGCTTCATCACCGTGGTGTACGGGGCGATGATCGTGTCGTCCTGGTCCTGCCCCATCATGTTGCCGCCCTTTTTCTCCAGCACGCCGACGACGCGGAACGGCACGTTCTTGATGCGCACGATCTGGCCGATCGCATCGGCGTTCGGGAAGAGGTTGTCGACGACGGTGCTGCCGACGACACAGACCTTGGCCGAGGCCTTCACGTCGGCGTCGGTGAAGAACGTCCCCTGCGCCACGTTCCACGAGCGGATCAGCGGGTAATCGGTGCTCGCCCCCTGGATCGACGTCCCCCAGTTCAGCTCACCGGCCACCACCTGCGCGGCGGTGCGCACCGTCGGCGAGACGTACGACACCGCCGGGCACTCCTGCTTGATTCCTTCCGCGTCTTCCGGCGTCAGCGCGGAGTTGCCGGTGAACATGCGCGCGCCGCCGGAGGTCGAGGCGCCGGGGAAGACCATGATGTAGTTGGTGCCGAGGGAGTTGATGGTGTTCTCCACCGACTTCGTCGCGCCGTTGCCGATGGCCACGACGGCGATCACGCAGCCGACGCCGATGATGATGCCGAGGGCGGTGAGGAACGAGCGGAGCTTGTTCCGCGAGATCGCCTTCAGGCCGACGATGGTGATGTTGCCCATGCGCTGGATGGAGTTCTTCATGACGCTGCCCTCTTCGCCGCCGCCGCGCGGCGCTGCGCGATCCGCTGGTCCTGCTGAATGACGCCGTCGCGCACGTGTACGATGCGTTTCGCGTGCTCGGCGATGTCGGGCTCGTGCGTGATGAGCACCACGGTCTTTCCTTCGTCGTTGAGCGCCTGGAAGATCCCCATGATCTCTTCCGAGGTCTGGGAGTCGAGGTTGCCGGTCGGCTCGTCGGCGAGGAGGATGGCCGGGTTCGTGACCAGGGCGCGCGCGATCGCCACGCGCTGCTGTTGTCCGCCGGAGAGTTGCGACGGCTGGTTCTGTTCGCGTCCCTGCAGGCCGACGCGATGGAGCGCGTCCATCGCCGCTTTCCGCCGCTGCGCGCGCGCCCAGCCGAACTCGCCGTAGAGCAGCGGGAGCTCCGTGTTCTCCACGGCCGAGGTTCGCGCGAGGAGGTTGAAGCTCTGGAAGACGAAGCCGATCTTCGCGTTGCGGATCACGGCGCGCTCATCGCGATCGAGTTGCGAGACGTCGACGTCATCGAGAAGGTACGTGCCGTCCGTCGGCCGGTCGAGGCATCCGAGGATGTTCATCAGCGTCGACTTGCCGGAGCCGGACGGCCCCATGATGGCCACGAATTCGCCCGTGTCGACGGTGAGGTTCACGCCGTTGAGCGCGCGCACCTCGAAGTCGCCCATCTTGTAGACCTTGGTCAGGTCCCTGATCTCGATGACCGGTTTGGCCACTTACCGCCCGCCTCTCCGGCCGCCGCCGCCCATCGGTCCGCCGCTCGATCCCGGAGGGGGAGGACCTTCGACCTTCGACGTGGCGAGACCGACGATGACGTTGTCGCCGACTTTCACCGTGCCTTCGACGACCTGCGTGAAATGGCCGTCGGTGATTCCGGGACGGATCCAGACCGGCTTCAGCTTGTTCTCCGCGTCGAGGATGTAGATGTTCTGCCCCGGTTTCCTGACGCCGTCGCCGCCGCGCCTGAATGCGCCGCCCGCACCGCCGACACCGCGATGCCGCTCGCCCATCTGTGCGGCGGAACGCTCGGGATTCGCCGTGGTCGTTGTCGTCGTCGTTGTGGTGGAGGAAGTCTGTTTCGCATCCTTCGTCGTCTCCGGCTTGAAGCGGAGCGCGGCGTTCGGGATGCGGAGGACGTCGCTGACCGTGGCCACGTCGATCGTCACGTTCGCCGTCATCTTCGGACGCAGTTTCTCGTCCGGATTCGGCACTTCGATGATGACCGGGTAGGTGACGACGTTCTGCGAGACGGTGGCGTTGAGGCGGATCTGCGAGATGCGGCCGCGGAACTCCTGATCGGGATAGGAGTCGACGGTGAATCGCGCCGGCTGGCCGACCTGCACGCGGCCGATATCCGACTGATCGACGTCGGCCTGCACCTGCATCTTGGTCAGATCCTGCGCGATCTGGAACAGCGTCGGCGCCTGGAACGACGCGGCGACGGTCTGGCCGACGTCGTACGCGCGGTCGACGACCACGCCGTCGATGGGCGAGAGGATCTTCGTGTAGCGGAGATTGGTCTGCGATTGGGACAGAGCCGCCACCGCCTGCTGCACGCCGGCCGCCGCCTCTTCGTACTGAGCGCGCGCGGCGTCGAGATCGGCCTCGGCGGCGAGTCCGGCCGCGGCGAGACGGCGCTGGCGCTCGTACGTGACCTTGGCGTTCGCGGTCGTCACGCGCGCCTTCGTGACGTCGGCCTGGCGCTGCTCGACCTGCGCCTGAAAGGGCGTCGGATCGAGCTCGGCGAGGAGCTGGCCCTTGGTCACGTGGCTGTTGAAATCGGCGTAGAGGCGGGAGATCACGCCCGACACCTGGCTGCCGACCTGGACGGTCGTGACGGCGGCGATCGTGCCGGTGGCGGTCACGGTCATGGTGATGTTGCCGCGGTCGGCTTTCTCTGTTTTGTACTGTTCGTTTTTCTTGCCGGTGCCCTTGCACGCGATCACCGCGGCGAGCATGAGGATGGTGACGGCTTTACGTTGCACTGTGCGAAGCTCCTCTGCGAGGTACGACTCAAAGAGCCGAACGTTGAACGCTGGCGAGTCTAATGCACGCTTCTCGCCGTCACCGGAGGACGTCACCAAGAATTCGCGCGAATGCCTCGGCCGGGTCATCGCCGACGCGATACTCCTCGGGCCTCAGCTCGTAGCGGAAGACGGTGCGGCCGTTTTTCGTGATCGAGGCGTTGGCGCTGCGGCGCTTGCGTCCGCGGCCGAGACGGTCGAGCGCGCCGTCGAAGTGGATCACGACGTCGGCGTCGTCGGCGACCGTCATGTCGTGGCGGGCGAGGATGCGCGTCAGCTCGATCGACCAGCGTGGGTCGCCCGCGCGGACGGCGACGCGCGTCGTGCCGCTGAGCGCGCGCTGCGCGGAGGCGAGCGCCGCGTCGTTCGCGTCGCCGTCGCCGCCTTCGATGTACGGCGCGATCGACGATACCGGTGCAGGCGCCGGCACCACCGGCTTCGGCTCCGGCGCCGCCTGCGTGGAAGACGAAGAAGAAGAGAGGGGAGCGGACGTCTCGTCCGCTCGGGTGGGCGGCACGAGCGGACGAGACGTCCGCTCCCCTCTGCTCTCGGTCGTCTGTGTTTGCACTTCGATCGTCGATTGCGCGGGAACAGGAGCAGGCGCAGGCGCCGGCGCCGGCGCAACCGTGGTCGTCGTGACCGGCTCCGGCACGATCGGCGGCTGCGACTTCGGTTTCATCAGCAGCGCCGCGAGCACTCCCGCGAACGCGATGGCCAGTAGCGCGATGACCACGATCGGCGCGCGGCTCGGCCGCTCGATCACGGTCTGCGCGGCCGGCATCGGCGCCGGCGCCGGTGTCAGCCGGATCGTCGCGTCGGCCTCGGTGGCGCTCATCGAACGCTCCACTTCCTCGAGCGCGTTCGCGAAATCCGCCGCCGATGCGTAGCGCTTGTTGCGATTGCGATCGAGCGCGCGCGCCAGCACGGCCTGCAGGCTCGCCGGCATCGACGGCGGCAGCACCGGCATCGGGATGACCTGCGACTCGCGCGAGGAGTGGTGCATCAGATATTGATGCGGCGACGTCGCTTCGAACGGCGGACGTCCGGTGAGCATCTCGTACAGCACGACGCCGAGGGAATAGATGTCGGCGCGGCCGTCGATCTTCTGGCCGTCCTCGAGCACGCCGAGGTGCTCCGGCGAGGCGTAGCGGAGCTTGCCGACGAACATGCCGGTCTTGGTGACCGCGTTGTCGATCTCCTCCGACTTCGCCACGCCGAGGTCGATGATCTTGACCTCGGAACCATTGGTGACCATCAGGTTCTCGGGACTGATGTCGCGATGGATGATGCCGGCGCGATGGATGGCGTCGAGCCCGCGCGCCGCCTGCGCCGCGAGACGGAGCGCCTGGCGCACGGGGAACGTGCCGCGCTTGCGCATGACCTGCGCGATGTTCTCGCCCTCGATGAACTCCCAGACCATGTAATGCGAGCCGTCGGGGAGGCCGGAGAAATCGTGCAGCGTGGCGACGTTGGGATGTTGCACGCGCGTGGCGAGGCGCGCTTCGCGCAGGAAGCGGTCGTGCGCTTCGTTGCTGTCGGCGATCTGCGGGCGGATCACTTTCACCACGCGCGTCGTGCCGAGGTAGGTGTGCTCGACCTTGTAGACCTCGCCCATGCCGCCCATGCCGAGACGCTCGACGATGCGGTACTTGCCGTCGATCGGCTCGTCGGCATAGCGGCGCTGGAAATCGGTGATCGGCTCGCCGCAATGCGGGCAGGCCTTGAAGTTCCGGTCGATCTCAGCGTGGCAGCGGGGACATTGAAACGGCATTCCGGCTCCGATGTTAGCGGGCTGCGAAAAAAATAGGAAAAGAATAGGAACCTGCGGGAAAGCCGCTCCGGCGAGACGGGCCCATGTTCCTCCCCATTCGGAGGACAGATGGACCTGGTGACTCTTTTCCACAACACGAATTCGGAACTTTCTACCTACAAACGAATCAGCTCCGGCATCGAGCGGGCGGTGGCGCGGGGAGAGATCGCCATCGGCACGCGGCTCCCGTCGGAGCGGATCCTGGCCGGGCAACTCGGCAAGAGCAGGACGACCGTCGTCGCCGCCTACGACGATCTTCAGATGAAGGGGATCATCCGCCGCTACGTGGGGCGGGGGAGCTTCGTGGCCGGCGGCGTCGGCGAATCGAACGCGCCGTTCGCCTGGTCGGGGAAGGTGGCGCGGTCGGCGATGGGCGTGACGTCGAACGCCAACCTCGTCGATTTCAGCGCGCCCTCGATCGACTTCTTTCCGCACGACAAGCTCGGGTCGGCGATCGACGACGTCCTGCGCCGCAGCCGGCGCGCGGCGCTCGCGCCGGTGCCGGTGGAAGGGGAGCCGCGGCTGCGCGGGGCGATCGCGGAATTCGCCGGCTGTTCGCCCGAGGAGGTGCTCGTCACGACCGGTGTGCAGCAGTCGCTCGACCTGATCGGACGGTATCTCATCGATCCGAAGGACGCGGTCATCGTCGAGCAGCCGGGACACACCGGCGCCTTTCACGCGTTCCGCTCGAATCGCGCGCAGGTGATCGGCTGGAACGCGCCGGCGTGGAACATCGGCGAGCTGCAGCACCTGATCGTCCGCCACAGGCCGAAGCTCATCTACACCAATCCGACGTTCCACAATCCGACCGGCGCGACGATGCCGATCGATACGCGGCGCGAGCTGCTCGCCACGGCGTCGGTGCTGGCGGTGCCGGTCGTCGAGGACGACACGTATTCGCTGCTGCACTGGAATCGTCAGCCGCCGCCGTCCTTACGCGAGCTCGATCACAACGGCATCGTGATCCGCGTCGGTTCGTTCTCCATGATCCTCACCCCCGGAATCCGCCTCGGATACATCGTCGCGCCGCGGCAGATCATGCGCGACCTGGCGATGCTCAAGCGCGTCTCGGCCGGATCGTGCGACGGCATTACGCAACGCGCCGTCGGCGAGCTGCTGCGCAACGGCGTCATTGAAGAGCATCTCGCCACATTGCGGCGTGAGCACAAGCAGCGCTACGACGCGCTGGCGCGCTCATTGAGCGGCACGGCGATCAAACACACGCCTCCCGCCGGCGGCATTTACGCGTGGCTGAAACTCCCCGACCAGACGACGCGCATCGCCGATCGCGGCGTGACACCGGCCTCGCGTTTCTATCCCGCGCCGTTCTCGTCGTCGCACGTGCGGGTCTGCTTCGCGGCGTTGGGAAGCCACTATGAAAATGGCCTTACGACCGCCGCCGCTTGATACCGATCTTGAGAGCAACGACAAGGAGGTGAGTAGAAATGAGGACCATCCGATTCATTCTCTGGTTCGCGATCATCGTCGCGTGGGCGGTCGCCAGTACGCTCCACCCGGAGAGCGACCAGACGGCGCGGACGGTCGTCTTCATCTGCGGGGCGATCATCGAGATCGTCTACCGCATCCGGAAGAAGAACCCCGATGACACGCCGATCACGCCCGATCCGATCCAGTCGCTGAACCTCACGAAACGTCAGTGATCAGGAGGGGAGCGGACGTCTCGTCCGCTCGTTCGCGGCAGCAGAGACGCCGGCGCGCAGTGCCGGATGTGCGGACGAGACGTCCGCTCCCCTCGCGTGCGGCAGGGGCCGAGGGCATTTTGATATGCTCTCGGCCCCTATGGCGCTCTTCTCATCCAAGGACCCCGTTCCGCAGAAACCGATGCCCCGTAACGACCTGCAGCCTCTGCCGGGCGGGACGCATTTCGGCCCCCAGATCATCATCGAAGGGACCGTCTCGGGCAGCGAGAAGGTGTTCATCGAGGGAACGGTCAAGGGAAAGATCAACCTCTCCAGCGACCTCCACGTCGGCAAGCAGGCGCGTGTCGAGGCCTCGGTCCATGCCAAGAACGTGGTGGTGGAGGGAAAGGTGACGGGCGACATCTCCGCCGACGACCGCGTGGAGCTCGTCACGACCGCCACCGTCGACGGCAACATCAAGGCGCCGAAGATCGTCGTGGCCGAGGGAGCCCGGTTCCGCGGCTCCGTCGATATGGGGTCGGCGAAGCCGAAGGAAGAATTAAAAGCGAAATAGTTGGCAGTTGACCGTTGGCCGTTGGCGGCGACTACTGCCTGCTGTCAACTGCGAACTGCCAACGAATCCGAAGGAGTCCACATGTCCGCAACCGCAACCAAGACCCTGCACGAAGAGTATTCGCTGCGCGAGCCGCGCGAGTACGGCAACTACATCGACGGCGAGTGGGTGAAATCGTCGTCGGGCCAGACGTTCGAGAACCGTAATCCGGCGAACACCGACGACCTGGTCGGCACGTTCCAGGAGTCGAACGCCGACGACACGGCGCGCGCGGTCGACGCCGCGTCGAATGCCTTCGAGAGCTGGCGTCTCACGCCGGCGCCGAAGCGCGGAGAGCTCATCTACCGCGCCGCCGAGATCATGAAGCGGGACAAAGAGAAGATCGCCCGCGAGATGACGCGCGAGATGGGCAAGGTCCTCGACGAAACGAAGGGCGACGTGCAGGAAGCGATCGACCTGGCCTACCTGATGGCGGGCGAAGGGCGGCGGCTGCACGGCGTGACTACGCCATCGGAGCTTCCGAACAAGTTCAACATGTGCGTCCGCATGCCGCTCGGCGTCGCGGGCCTCATCACGCCGTGGAACTTCCCGATCGCCATCCCGGCGTGGAAGTCGATGCCCGCGCTCATCGCCGGCAATACGGTGGTGATCAAGCCGGCGTCGCTCACGCCGCTCTCCGTCGTGATGCTGGCCGAGGTGCTGCACGAGGCGGGACTGCCGAAGGGCGTGTTCAATGTGGTCACCGGCGGCGGACGCGAAGTCGGCGAGCCGCTGATCAAGAATCCGAAGACGAAGGTCATCTCCTTCACCGGTTCGACGGAAGTCGGCCGCGACATCTCCATCGCCTGCGCGCCGACGTTCAAGCGCCTGCACCTGGAGATGGGCGGCAAGAACGTGATCATGGTGATGGACGACGCCGACGTCGACCTCGCGGTCGACGGCGCGCTGTGGGGAGCGTTCGGCACGGCCGGACAGCGCTGCACCGCCTCGTCGCGCATCGTCGTCCACAAGAAGGTGTACCAGCAGTTCGTCGACAAGCTCGTCGGCCGGGTGAAGAAGCTGCGCATCGGCTTCGGACTCGATCGCGTCGACATGGGACCGAACATCTCCGCCGGCCAGATCGAGACGGTGAAGAAGTACGTGAAGATCGGGACGGACGAAGGGGCGACCTGCGTCGCCGGCGGCCACGAGCTGAAGGACGAGGCGTTCGCCAAGGGCTACTTCCACGAGCCGACGGTCTTCGCCGACGTGAAGCCCGACATGCGCATCGCGCAGGAGGAGATCTTCGGACCGGTGACGGCGGTGATCCCGTGCGACTCGCTGGAGAACGCCATCGAGATCGGCAACGGCGTCCGCTACGGACTGTCGTCGTCGATCTACACGCGCGACGTGAACAACGCGTTCATCGCCATGCGCGACATGTACACCGGCATCTTCTACGTCAACGCGCCGACGATCGGCGCGGAAACGCACCTGCCGTTCGGCGGCACGAAGGAGACCGGCAACGGTCATCGCGAAGCGGGCGTGGCGGGCATCGACGTGTTCACGGAGTGGAAGTCGTGCTACATCGACTACTCCGGCTCGCTGCAGCGCGCGCAGATCGATACGGAGGAGATTTAAGCGGCTTCGCCGCGTTACCGGTTGCCGGTTGTTGGTTGCCGGCAACTGGTCACTGGCAACCGGCAACTCGATGCGCACGCTGACTCTTGCACTCGCACTGACCCTCGCGGCCAACGCCTTCGCTCAGTCCGATGCCGACCGTCTCGTCACGTCCGCGCTGTCGAACACGCGGGCGTACGAGACGTTGTCGTATCTGACCGACGAGATCGGACCGCGTCCTTCAGGCTCGGCGAACGCGGCGCGCGCGGTGACGTGGGCGACAGCGCAGTTCCGCGCCTGGGGCATCGACGTCCGCACGGAGAAGGTCACGGTCCCGCACTGGGTGCGCGGCGAGGAGCGCGCGCGCCTGGTCTCGCACAATGATCAGAAGATCGTGCTCACCGCCCTCGGCGGAAGCGTGGCCACGCCGCCGCAGGGGCTCACGGCCGAAGTGATCGAGGTTTCTTCCTACGACGAGTTGAAGCAGCTCGGGACGAAGGTCAAAGGGAAGATCGTCTACTACAACAATCCGATGGACCTCGAGCTGGTGAAGGCGAGGCATTCGTTCGAGGCGTATTCGCGCGCCGTGATCTATCGCGGCAGCGGCGCGAGCCGCGCGGCGGAGTACGGCGCCGTGGCCGCGGTGATCCGCAGCGTCGCGTCGGCGTCGCTCCGTACGCCGCACACCGGCGCGATGCGCTACGACGCGAAGCAGCCGAAGATCCCGGCGGCGGCGCTGACGACGGAGGACGCGGAGCTGGTGCACCGCCTCCTCGCGCGCGGCGACCGCGTGCGGATGCACATGGTGCTGACGCCGAAGACGCTGCCGGACGTGGAGTCGGCGAACGTGATCGCCGAGATCCGCGGCAGCGAGCACCCCGAACAGATCGTGCTGATCGGCGGACACCTCGACTCCTGGGACCTCGGCACAGGCGCGATCGACGACGGCTCGGGCGTGGCGATGGTGATGGAGACGCTGCGCCTGATCAAGGAATCGGGGATGCGTCCGAAGCGCACGATCCGCGGCGTGCTGTTCATGAATGAGGAGAACGGCCTGAACGGCGGCCGCGCCTACTTCGCGGCGCATCGCAACGAGAAGCACGTGGCGGCAATCGAGACAGACGCCGGCGCCGCCGCCCCGACCGGCTTCACGACGACATTGAAAGGCGATTCACTCGACACGATCGTAGCCCGCTCGACAGCGCTCGACCGCGTCGGCGCACATCGCTTCGAATACGCGGCACAGACCGGCGCCGATACGTCGTTCCTCATCGAAGCGGGCGTGCCCGGTTTCGGACTGGTTCCCGATCCGCTGCACTACTTCGACTACCACCACACGCCCGCCGACACTCTCGACAAAATCGACCCGAAAGAGCTGGCCCAGGACACCGCCGCGATCGCTGCATTAGCGTGGGCAATCGCGGGGGATTGACGCGGAGCGCCTCCGGCGGGCGGGCACGGCCCGCTGCGTTTGTTGGCCAAGCCTGAACGCACGATTCGCGTCGAACACGATTGACGCGAAAACAAACGCCGCGGGCCGTGCCCGCCCGCCGGAGGCGCCCTGGTCGTCCTCTCACTCCACGTCGACGCCTAGCCTCCGCAGCGCGCGCTGAGCGGTGCGCGCCTGGCGGGGCAGCAGGCAGCGTTGATCGAAGACGCGGCGATACATCGCAATCGCCGCGTTTTTTTCGCCTGTCTCCACTTTCGTCCGCGCCAGATCGAGCTGCTTCTCTGCTTCGTCTTCCCGCGCGTGCACCTCGTCGCGCACCATCCGCTCCACCGTCGTGATCCGCAGCGCGCCTGCCTCGCTGTCGATGTGCGTCAGCTCGCGGCCGTCGCTGTCGAGCAGCAGCACGACCGGCGATTTGCCGTTCGCGCCGAGGCTTGCCACGCGCTCGAAGTCATCGGGACGGACCACGTGCATTGCCACGCATTGCGACGAGTACAACGTCAGCGTGCGTGACGTGAGCAGCTCCGAGTGCCGCATGTCGTCGCGCGACGACGGCAGCCAGTAAACGACGAGTTGCGCGTGCGGCGGCGCCTCGCCCGGATTCAGCACCTTCCACGGCACGAACCAGACCGGCTCGGGCGGCGGTCCGGCGTACGCGGCAAGCGCGATCGCGACAGCGGCCAGACTGCGAACGGAAAACCGGCGCATGTCGATCCTTCGGGAATGCCGCGGATTATACGCCGCCGCTACAGCTCGGTTTGATGCGCCACCGTGCGGACCACCGCGGCGCGGGCCGTGCGTCCATGAGCCTCGAGATCGCTCGCCAGCATCCGCAGCTGGATTCCCGTGACCGACAACACCCGCCGTGCGGCCGCCGCCCCGTAATCGGTGCCGCCCGCCTGCTTGCGAAGATGGGCGAGATCGAGATCGATGGCGAGCGTCGTGCCGAGCTCGGCGTCGTTGTCGATGAAGTCGTGGATCGCGCGCACCATCCGCTGCTTCGCGCTCTTCTCGAATTCATCGACGCGGCCTTCGTCGCGCAACGCCCGCTTCACCTGCGGCGACGCGCGGAGCCCGTCCGCTTTCGTCTTCGCCGCCGTGCTCTCGGCGAGTCCGTCGAACGTGCGGACGATCGCGTCGTATCGGCGCAAGGCGTCCGCGTCGGTGAGCGTCGCGGCGCCGGCGAGATCGCGCTCGAGCATTCGCGCGATGAACGCGTCGTCACGCGCACGCGTGCCGCGTTTCATCGCCTGCAGTTCCATCCACTCGACCGCCTCGCGGAGCAGCGACGATGACGGCCATTGATGGCCGCCTTCGAAAATTTCCACGCGATACGTCGTATGCAGCGCGGCGAGCTTCGACTCGATCAGCCGCGTCTCGCTGAAGTTGAAATCGTTCACCCCGGCGGTGCCGAACCAATCGAATGTCACGTTGTCCGTGTCGTGATCGTCGGCCAGGCGGCCGCTGCATCCGATCACGCCGGCCACCGATTTGCTCACCTTCGCCAGCGACCACGCCATGATCGCGCCGCCCGACATTCCGGTCGCGTAAATCCGCTTCGGATCGACCGTGAAACGGCGCTGCGCGTCGGACCACATGGCGTTGATCGCCTTCGAGTTCGGCTGCCAGTCGGCGTTGCTGCTCGTGTCGTTCGAGCTGACGACGATCCAGCCGTACGCTTCCGCCGCGTCGCGAAAGAGCTCCGCGCCGAGGGGACCGCGTTTGCGCGGATCGAAGACGTAGAGGGTCGGCCAGCGCTTCGATGCGTCGTAGTTCTTCGGGAGGTAGTAGGCGTAGGTGATCGACGGATCGATCATCGTCGGCAGGCGCTCGACGACGCGGCCGCGCTCGTAGGACTCGGGCTCCTGTGAGCCTGCGAAGAAAAGAAGAAACAACAGCAGAACCCGCATCGAATTCGAGTCTAGCGCCCCGAGGCATGCTACTTGCCGGTGCTCCTGCACATGACTGAGTTTCGTGACCGGCGAGGCGGACTCGTCGCGTTCGGCATCCTGCAGATCGTCGTCGGATTGATCTGCGCGCTCTTCGTTCTCGTGTTCGCGGCGGCGCTGGAGCTCACCTCGCGCCGCGGCATCGCGCCGCCGGCGAACATCGCCCCGGCGTTCGTGCTGTACGGCGCGGCCGCGTTCTACTTCATCACCGTCGGCGCCGGCTCGATTCGCGCGCGACGATGGGCCCGCGCGATGAGCGTGGCGTTTTCCGCCGCCTGGATCGCGGTCGGCGTCGCCATCGTACTGAGCTCACTGCTGTTCATCCGCCGGACGCTCGTCTTCGTGCGTCCATCAGAAACCACGCTCGTGGTCGGAATCACCGCCGCGATTCTGATCATCGCGTTCATCCTTCTTCCGCTCGCGCTCTTCCTTTTCTATCGCCGCGATGATGTTCGTCTCACCTGCGAGTCCAACGACCCGGCCATTCGCTGGACCGATCGCGTGCCGTGGCCGGTACTCGCGGTGGCGACACTGATGGGATTCATGTCGTTCGCCACGCTGGCGAACGTCGGCGCGCCGGTCGTGCCGTTCTTCGGAATGGCGCTCACCGGCGCGAGCGCGGCGCTGACGATGCTCACGTTGTCGGGACTCTTCGGATTCCTGACCGTGCAGTGGATCGTGCTGCGGAAGTCCGCCTGGTGGACGACGCTGCTCGTCCACGTCATCGGCGGCATCGTGGCGCTGGTGACGCTCGCGCGCGGCGACGTCGGCGAGGTCTACGCCCAGATGAACGTGCCGCGGGAGCGGATCCAGGCGATGCAGCTCGACACGCTGGGACGCAGTCCCGCGCTCTGGGCCGTCGTGATCGTGGTGTGGGCCGCGTACCTCGGAGTGCTGCTCTACACGCGGCGTTACTTCGATACGCCGGCGCCGCGAACTCGCGTCACGGATGCGACGCGAGCCGCGGCTGCCTGAAATTACTTCGTGATGTTTTCGGGGAAGGTGGCGATCTTGCTCGTCGCGCGAAGCTCGTTCGTCAGTCGGGCCACCGCTTCGAGAACCTGAGTGGCGTGCTGCGTCATCAGGTACTCGCGGATCTGCGGCTTCGCTTCGTCGAACGACAGCGTTCCGGCCGGCTTGCGGTCTTCGACGAGGATCAGATGAAAGCCGAACTTCGTCTCGATGATGCCGCTGATCACGCCCTTCTTCAGGAGGAACGCGGCCTGCTCGAACTGCGGATCGAGGACGTTCGGACCGATCCATCCGAGGTCGCCGCCGCTCTCGCGCGCGCCATCCTCGGAGTACTTCTGCGCGGCCTCGGAGAAGTTCTTGACCACCATGCGCTGCATGGTCTCCACGTCCGTGCCGGGGGGAAAGACGTTCTTCCCGTGCAATTCGGCGGCGATCGCCTGGATCTTTTCCTGCGCCTCGGCCCTGGTCTTGCGGTTCGGGCCGTTGTCGGTCGGCACGATGATGATGTGCCGGACTTTGACCTTCTCGGCGGTGGCGAATTCCGCCGGATTCTCATCGTAGAACTTCTTCAGCTCGTCATCGCTGATGATCGGCTGCGAGACGACGTCGCGGACGTAGCGATCGAAGAGCGTCGACTCCGCCGAGGCCTGCATGTCCGCCTTGACCTCGGGCTTCTGATCGAAGTTGTGCTTGATCGCTTCCTGAATCACGAGGCGCTTGCGGAGGTAGTTCTCGAGGAACGCCGACTTCCCCCCCTGGCTCTCGTACTGCGCGCGCATTTTCGTTCCCAGGCGGTCATACAGCAGGTCGAGGTCGCCGGCCGTGATGGTCTGGCCGTTGACGACCGCGACCGGCTTCTTCGCCGGGTCGACCGGCGCGGGCGCCGACTGCGCCAACAGCGGCAACGCCGCCAATGCGGCCATCGCCGCGAAAAGATGCTTCATTCGAAAGGCCTCCAGACGTGAGCTGTGACGAATCACCGCGCGCAAAGTATTGCGCGCAAACGGGCGGAGCAACGCCGCCGCTCTGCGCCCCATTCCGGCCCGGCACCGTTCTTGAGATGGATGGGAGCGGAGGAAACAGGACATGGGCACCATCGACCAACCGAAGCCAAGCGAACCGGGATCACCCGTCCCCGACCAGCAACCGCTCCAGCCCGGCGGCACCACTGAAAGCCGGGCGAACGCCTTCTCGTCGCAGCGAAACAACCCGCAGACGCCGGAGATCGTGAAGGAGGAGAGCGGGGAAGAGGAGCATCGGCGCGGGTAGAACTCCACAACGTGTAGAAACAGCTCTTCGTCGCACCCTGCGGAATTCGCTTTTGTTGCGTCGCAGGGCGGTCGCCGTCACTCTACGAGTTGTGGAAATCGCTGCGGATGAATCTGCGGATGCTTTGAAGGCGGCGAACGCGCACAATCCGCCGATCAGTTCATGTCGGTAGCCCAACTCGACGTCACACTCGATCGGCCTTTGCCTCAGAATCCTGACGCGGAGCGCGCGGTGCTCGGCTCGATTCTGACGAACGCGAATGCTTTCTACCGCGTCGTCGGCATCATCAACACCGAGGATTTTTTCAAGGATGCGCATCGGACGATCTTCGCCACGATCCGCCACCTGGCCGAAGAGAGCCGCGAGATCGACACGCTCACCGTCAAGGAAGAGCTGGCGCGCAACGGACTTCTCGAACAGGTGGGCGGCCACGCGTATGTCTCGGCGCTGATGGACGGCGTCCCCGACACGGCGAACGTCGAGCGCTACGCGAAAATCATCAAGGAAAAGTCGACGCTGCGGCGCCTCATCGTGATGGGCAACAGCGTGATGCGCGCGGCACTCGACGTGCCGAGCGAGCCCGCCGAAGTCCTCAACATCGCCGAGAAGACCCTCTACGAGATCGCCGAGGGGAGCATCGAAAAGGGATTCGTCGGCCTGGATCGCATCACGCGTCACAACATGACCGCGATCGAACAGATGAACAGCTCCGGCAAGCTGCTCACCGGCATCCCCACGGGGTATGACCGATTCAATGAGTTCACGTCGGGGTTTCAGCCGCAGGATCTGGTGATCATCGCGGCAAGGCCCTCGATGGGAAAGGCGCAACCGCTCGACGCGAAGATCCTGACGCGCCGCGGTTTCGTTTGCATGGGATCTCTCCGCATCGGCGACGAGCTCGCGTCGATTGACGGCGCGCCGTCCCAGGTCGTCGGAATCTTTCCCCAAGGCGAGCGACAGCTTTACCGCGTCGAGCTTTCGGACGGACGCAGCGCCGAATGCTGCAGCGAGCACCTGTGGCGCGTTTCGTTCCGGCTGTGGAGTGAACCTCGCGTCCTTTCGACGGAGCGGCTCATGGAAATGCTCCAGAAGGTGCGATATCGCCGCCGGCTGTACATCGAAACGTTTTCGGGCGAGTTCGGCGATGACAGCGACTTACCGATCGATCCATGGCTGCTTGGAATGCTCCTCGGCGAGGGAACGACGCACGGCTCGAGCGTCGGGTTCTCGACCTCCAGCCCTGAGATTCTCGCTCACGTGAAACGTGCAGCGGGGGACGGATACGAAATCACGCAAAGCGACCGGTATGACTACCGGATCATCCAGGCCGGACCAAAGACGCGAGGACGCGGTTACCGCACCGCAAATCCGTTGAAACAGGCGTTGGAATCTCTCGGCATGTGGGGAGCGCACGCGCACGAAAAATTCATTCCGAAGAGATATCTCACGGCCTCACGCGACACGCGCAAACAACTACTGCGAGGTCTCATCGACACCGACGGATGGGTCGAAAAATGGGGCAGCATCCGCTTCGCGACATGTAGCGAGCGTTTGGCGCGCGACCTGGTCGAACTCGTGCGCTCGATCGGCGGCACGGCATCGTGCCTGAATAAAGCTTCGTTCCACACGTACCGCGGCGAACGTCGCGATGGACGACCATCGTTCGTCTGCAACATTCAATTGCCGGAAGGCGTCGACCTCGAGCTCATCGACGCGAAGCAACAGCGGATCGTGTCCCGTAAGCGCATACGCCGCCTGAACATCCGCTCGATCACGTCGACGCGGTTCTCGCAAACGCAGTGCATCGCCGTGTCACATCCATCGCAGCTTTACATCACGAACGACTACACGGTCACCCACAACACCTCTTTTATGATGAACATCGCCGAGTCGATCGCGCTGCCCGGGAAAGACGGCGGGCCGCGCAACGGCGGGCCGCGGCTGTTCTCGGTCGGTGTGTTCTCGCTCGAAATGTCGAAGGAGCAGATCGGCCTGCGCATCCTCTCCTCGGAGTCGGGCGTGCCGAACCACCTGGTGCGCGCCGGCATGCTGAGCGAGCGGAACTGGCGCGATCTGGCGGAGGCTTCGGGGCGCCTGGCGAAGGCGAAAATCTTCATCGATGACACGCCGGGCATCGATCCGATGGAGATGCGGGCGAAGGCGCGCCGGCTGAAGATGGAGGTCGGCCTCGACATGGTGATGGTCGACTACCTCCAGCTGATGTCGATCAAGGGGAAGATCGAGTCGCGGCAGCAGGAGATCTCGCAGATCTCGCGCAGCCTGAAGGCGATCGCCAAGGAGCTGAACGTCCCGCTGATCTCTTTGTCCCAGCTCTCGCGCCGTCCCGAGCAGCGCACCGGCGACCATCGGCCGCAGCTCTCCGACCTTCGTGAATCGGGATCGATCGAGCAGGACGCCGACCTCGTGGCCTTCATCTATCGCGATGAGGTCTACAACAAGGACACCGAGGAGAAGGGGATCGCCGAGATCATCATCGCCAAGCAGCGCAACGGCCCGATCGGCGATTTCAAGCTCGTCTTCCGCAACGACATCACGAAGTTCTTCAACTACGAGCCGCAGCCCGACTTCATGCCTGAGTAGCGAGCCCGATCGCGCGCCGCACCCGCGCGGCCACCATCTCCGCGTCCCGTTTCGACTGTACGTACTTCGCGGCGGTGAATTTCTTCTCGCCGCAGTGCACGACGACGTCGTACACCGCCACGCCGTTCTGCGAGCCGCCGATCGAGGTCGTGATCGCGGTGACGTCGCGCGGCGGGAGCTCGTGCGGCGACCCGAATCCGATCCACGTCCGCAGCAGCGAGAGCGTCTGCCGGTCGGCGCGGATGCGGCTGCGGCCGAGCATCCAGTCGAAGCCGACCAGGACGATGATCAGACCGATCAGGCCGAAGAAAATCGGGAAGAAGCGCGGCGCGCCGAGGGCGAACATGGCGACGATCACGCCGTACCAGATGACGCTGAAGAGAATGAAGCCGAAGCGGCCCTTCGTCGCGGGGCCGACGGTGATCTCATCGCCGCCGGTCGGCAGCGGCGTAATCGCGATGTGCGACTCCGGATCGGGCGTCCACCTCGACAGATCGATCTCCGGCGCGGGCCATACCGGCTCGACGACCGTCTTTTCGCCCGTCGCAAACACGGGGAGATCGAACGTGGAGCTGTAGTCGACGCCCGGCACTTCCGCCGATACCTGCAATCGCCACGCGATGCTCGTCGATCCGAGCGTGGTCTGAATCGGTTCGGCGTCCGCCGGAATGGCGAACGAAAACGGCACATGCGCCCCTTCGTAACCCGGCGTGGCGAGCGCGATCTTCTGACTGTCCTGCCAGAGGATCGTCTCATTCGTGCTCTTTCCGCTGCTCACGCGCCGGACGCATGTGAGGCGCAGATCGAAGCCGTTCGGCGGCGCCTGACGGACGCGCGTGTCGATCTCGCCATGGAACGCGCGGCCCGGAACGATCGGCATGTGATCGATGTGGCAGACGGACGCGCCGAACTTCATCCGCTGCGCGCTCAGGTAGAGCACGAGGATCAACAGGACGACGCCGATCAGCGGAAAGAGAAACGGCAGCACGGCGACCGGCGAGTTGCGCACCTCGCTCCACGGGAAGACGAAGAGCAGCGGCGAGGAGATCAGGCACCAGAGGATGGCCACGATCGCGAATACGCCGAGGCCGACCGCGCCCTGGTCGTGGATCGCGTTCGACGCCCAGTCGCGGCGCCACATCCACGGCTGATCGGGATAGCGCCTGCGCAGCTGGTACGCCTCGGCGGTCACACCGGAGAAGACGACCGCGCCGAAGATGACCGCCAGGCCGACGAACAGGAACGCCGAACCGGCGGCAACGCGGACGGCAAGGTCGCGTCCGGTCGACTGGGGAGCGGAGAAGATGGTGGCGATTCCGCCGGCGCAGAACGGCAGCGCGAAGAGGCTCGCGCACCCGACGGCTGCCCAGCGGCCCTTCCCCATCGCGTTCATTGTCCTACACTGTTCGCATGCGCCGGCTCACGTTCCTCCTTGCGCTTCTCCTGGCCACAACCACTCAGGCTTCGATCATCCGCGTTCCGGTCGATGACGTGATTCATCCGATCAGCGCTGAGTTCATCGGCCGCGGCATCGACGAAGGAGCGAAGACGCACGCCGATCTCGTGATCATCGAGCTGCGCACGCCGGGCGGCCTGGAAGACTCGATGCGCACGATCGTGCAGAAGATCCTCAAGTCGCCCGTGCCGGTCGCGGTCTACGTCGCGCCGAGCGGCAGCCGCGCCGCGTCGGCCGGCTTCTTCATCCTCGAAGCGGCCGACATCGCCGCGATGGCGCCCGGCACGAACACCGGCGCGGCACATCCCGTCCTCCTCGGCGAAAAGATGGACGACGTGATGAAGATCAAGCTGGAGAACGACGCCGCGGCGCTGATGCGCAGCGTGGTGCAGAAGCGCCAGCGCAACGTCGCGGTGGCGGAGAGCGCGGTGCGCGAGTCGAAATCGTTCAGCGATCAGGAAGCGCTGCAACAGAAGCTGATCGACGTCATCGCGCCGAACATCCCGTCGCTGCTGCGCGCCATCGACGGCCGCAACATCACGCGCTTCGACGGCACGCACGTCGTGCTGCACACCGCCGGCAAGCCGGTTGTCAATTACGAGATGTCGCTGAAGGAAGAGATCCTGGCCGCGATCCTCAATCCGAACATGGTCTTCTTCCTCCTCGTCATCGGAGGTCTCGCGCTCTTCGCGGAGTTCAACCATCCGGGCGCGATCGTGCCGGGCGTGGTCGGACTGATCTGTATCCTCCTCGCCGCGTTCGCGCTCGACATCCTGCCGACGCGTTTCGCCGCGCTGGCGCTGCTCCTCGCCGCCTTCGCTCTCTTCGCGCTCGAGGCGAAATTCGTCTCCCACGGCGTCCTCGGGATCGGCGGCGTGATCTGCATGGTCCTCGGCGGACTGCTGCTCATCGACAGCCCGATTCCGGAGATGCGCGTGAGGCTGGCGACGACGCTTGCCGTCAGCATTCCGATCGGATTCATCACCGTGTTCCTGATGAGTCTCGTGCTGAAGGCGCGCAAGAACCGCGTCGTCACGGGGCAGGAAGGAATGGTCGGCGAGATCGGCGTCGCGCGCACGACGCTCGAGCCGGAAGGAAAAGTGTTCGTGCACGGCGAGCTGTGGAACGCGGTGGCGAAGTCGCCGGTGCCCGAGGGATCGCGGGTGCGGGTGAAGTCAGTCGATGGACTGCACGTGATGGTCGAGCCGGCGGATTGACAGGCTGAGAGCCTGTCCTACGTTTTCTTCACCCACGGCAACTCCCACCGCTCCTCTTCCTGATCGAGCGACGGCAGCGGCACCGGCTTGCCCATCCGCTTGAGGCGGTTGAACTCCCACAGCTTCGCGTACTTCCAGAACGTGTAGTAGACGTGCATGCCGACCGAGATCAGGCCCGGCGCGCCGTCGAGAAAACCAAAATTGAAAATGTAGTCGCGGATGAACTTCGCCAGCGGGTGGCCGAGGATGTCGAGGAGTGACGCCTCTTTCCCGTCGATGAACATCTGCGTCGCAGCCCAGTTTCCGTAGCGGGTCATCTTCGCGATCATGTGGTCGAACGAGCGGATGTAGAGGTGGTCCATCTTGTGCCCGAGGCGGCCGGCCTCGCCGTCGACGAGCAGATCGGCGTGGACGCGCTTGTTCGGATAGCGGGCGTGCTTGCGATGAAAGAGCCGCGTGACGCGGTCGCGCTGCAGGCCGCTGAAACGGACCGGCCGTCCGAGCATGAAGTTGAAGCGGCCGACCGAGTACGCCCAGAGATCGAGCGGACCATCGAGCGTGCGCAGGATCTCGTCGCGCAGCTTCGGCGTCACGCGCTCGTCGGCGTCGATGACGAAGATCCAGTCGTGCGTGGCGCGATCGATGGCGTAGTTCTTCTGTGAGGCCGCGCCGAGGTATTCGCGTTGTTCGATGCGGACGCGGGGAAACTTCTCGCGCACCAGCTCCACCGTGCCGTCCCTGGAGAACGAGTCCATGAGGTAGATCTCGTCGGCCCAGTCGACGGAGCGGATGCAATCCTCGATGTAATCGTGCTCGTCGAGCGTATGAATCAGCGCCGTAACTGGAACTCGCATTATTCAAGGGCTAAGTGCTGAGTGCTGGGTGCTGGGTGCTGATCGACAGCACGCAGGACCCAGCACTCAGCACATGTTTTTAGAGCGTGTAATTTTTCTCGAGCAGCACGCGCGCGCGGCGATCGCGGAGGTTCTTGATCTGCGACTCGATATCGCGCTCGAACGGGATCTTGCGATGGCTGGCATAGACCGGCGCGTCGACGCTGATCTTCTTCAGCTCTTCGCCGAACGTCTGCGGCGAGAGATGCGCGGTCTCATCGGCGAGCGATTGCTGATCATTCGGGAACGACGCTTCGGTCACCACCGCCACGACGTTCGCCGTCTTGTTCGTCCGTTTCCAGATCTCGTCGGTCGGGCCGGTGTCGCCGGTGAAGGTGATGGCCTGGCCGTTCATCTCCACGATGACGCCGGCGGCCGGAATCTGATGGTTGACCGCGACGGGGGTCAGCGAAACGCCGTTGAAGGCGACCTTTTTGCCGGGTGCGAGCAACCGATACTGCACCGCCGGTTTACCGGTCAGCGGCGAGATCAACGTCGAGAAGTCGGGCCACACCAAACCATTGAAAACATTGGCCACCAGCAGCTCCATGACCTCTTTCGCGGCGAAGATCGTGAGCGGTCCGGTGCTTTGGCTGAAGCGATTGTGGATGAGGTGCGGCAGGTCTCGGATGTGATCGGCGTGAGAGTGGGTGATGAAGACCCCCTGGATGCGCGCCTGCTGCGCAAACGAGAGCTTGGAAGTCAGCGTTCCGGCGTCGACGGCGAACCAGTCATCCAGCAAATAGCCGGTCAGATTGTGTTCCGCATCCGACGCCCCATAGGCGCCGAGCACCTTAAGCCGCATTCCCGTCCTTACACGTTTCGTGGCGTGGAGACTGGCTACTATTCTTGCAGTGGAAAGAGTTAATGTCCAGCGACTCCGTTCATGCAAGGCAACCGGTCTATATGTTGACCATCTCATCGCAGACTGTTGAAAGGGTGTGAGATTGCTCACATTCTTTCATCCCGCAGTTCAGGACTGGTTCAAGGCCTCATTCGGCGCTCCGACCCGCGCGCAGAGCCTCGGATGGCCGGCGATTTCGGCGGGTGATTGGACGCTGATCACCGCCCCGACCGGCAGCGGAAAGACGCTGACCGCCTTCCTCTGGGCCCTCGACCGGATCATGTTCACGGAGCGCCCCGAGAAGCCGCGGCGCTGCCGGGTGATCTACGTTTCGCCGCTGAAAGCGCTGGCGATCGACGTGGAGCGGAACCTCCGCGCGCCGCTGACCGGCATCGCCAACCTCGCCGCCTCGCGCGGCGAGCCGTTCGTCATGCCGCAGATCGCCATCCGCACCGGCGACACCCCGCAATCGGAGCGGGCGAAGTTCCAGCGCGACCCCGCCGACATCCTGATCACGACCCCCGAATCGATCTACCTGATGCTGACGTCGAACGCCCGGGACGTCCTGCGCGGCGTGCAGACGGTGATCGTCGACGAGATCCATGCGCTGGTCCCGACCAAGCGCGGCGCGCATCTCGCGCTCTCGCTGGAGAGGCTCTCGATGTTGTGCGACGAGGAGCCGCAGAGGATCGGGTTGTCGGCGACGCAGAGGCCGTTGGAGGAGGTTGCGCGCTTCCTCGGTGGGGCTGCCAGTGACCGGTTGCCGGTGACCAAGGCAACCGGCAACCGGCAACCGGCAACCCAACTCCACGACGAATTCACCGACCACACCAGGCCCAAGTTCCGAAAAACCCACATCATCGACACCGGCGAGCGCAAGCAGCTCTCGCTCCGCGTCGAGGTACCGGTGGAGGAGATGGCGAAGCTGCGGGAGCGGGACGACATCCCGAGCGGCGCGGCGGCGCAATCGCCGCGGCAGTCGATCTGGCCGGCGATTCATCCGCGATTGCTGGAGATCATCCGCCAGCACCGCTCGACGCTGATCTTTGTCAACTCCCGGCGCCTCGCGGAGCGGCTCGCCGCCGCGCTCAACGAGCTGGCCGGCGAGACGCTGGTGCAGGCGCATCACGGCTCCATCGCGCGCGCCCAGCGGATCGAGATCGAGGACAACCTCAAGTCGGGCCGTTTGCCGGCGCTCGTCGCCACGTCGTCGCTGGAGCTCGGCATCGACATGGGGGCGATCGACCTGGTGATCCAGATCGAGGCGCCGCCGTCGATCGCCTCGGGGATGCAGCGCATCGGACGGGCCAGCCATCACGTCGGCGCGGTGAGCGAAGGGATCATCTTCCCGAAGTTCCGCGGCGACCTGATCGCCTGCGCCGCGATCACGCACGCCATGCACGAGGGCGCGATCGAGCCGACGCGCTACCCGCGCAATCCGCTCGACGTCCTGGCGCAGCAGATCGTGGCCATGGTGGCGATGGACGACTGGCAGGGCGACGAGCTCTACGCCGCGATCCGCCGCGCCGCGCCGTTCGCCGAGCTCTCGCGGCCGGCGTTCGACGGCGTGCTCGACATGCTCTCCGGCCTCTACCCGTCCGATGAATTCGCCGAGCTTCGCCCGCGGCTGACGTGGGATCGCGTGGCGAACACGCTCACGGCGCGGCCGGGCGCGAAGAAGATCGCCATCACCAGCGGCGGGACGATCCCCGACCGCGGCCTCTACGGCGTCTTCCTCGCCGGCGCGGAGAAGATCCAGAGCGCGCGCGTCGGCGAGCTGGATGAAGAGATGGTGTTCGAGTCGCGCGTCGGCGAGACCTTCCTTCTCGGCGCCTCGACCTGGCGCATCGAGGAGATCACGCACGACCGCGTGATCGTCTCCCCCGCGCCGGGCCAGCCGGGGAAGATGCCGTTCTGGAAGGCCGACGCGGCGGAGCGCAGCGTGCCGTTCGGCGAGGAGATCGGCCGACTGGTGCGCGAGATCCGGGAGATGAAGCCCGCCGCGGCCGTCAACAAGTTGACTAAGTCGCACGACCTCGACCGCCGCGCCGCCGACAACTTCCTGCAGTACCTCCGCGATCAGGAAGAAGCGACCGGCGCGGTGCCGGACGACCGCACGATCCTCGTCGAGCGCGTCCTCGACGAGCTGGGCGACTGGCGCATCTGCGTCCTCACGCCGTTCGGCGGACGGATCCACGCGCCGTGGGCGATGGCGGTGGCGGCGAAGGTGCGCAACGAGCTGGCCATCGACGTGGAGACGATGTGGAGCGACGACGGCTTCATCGTCCGCTTTCCCGAAACCGACGTCGCGCCGCGCGCGGAGCTGGTCGTTCCCGACGCCGACGAGATCGAGCAGCTGGTGATCCGCCAGCTCGGCTCGTCGTCGCTCTTCGCCGCGAAGTTCCGCGAGGCGGCGGCGCGCGCGTTGCTGCTGCCGCGCATCCGCATCCAGGGACGGACGCCGCTCTGGCAACAGCGCAAGCGGGCCTACGACCTGCTGCAGGTGGCATCGCGCTTCGGCTCGTTCCCGATGATCCTCGAGGCGTATCGCGAGTGCCTGCGCGACGTCTTCGATCTGCCGGCGCTGGTGGCGATGATGCGCAGGATCCGCGAGCGGCAGATCCGCGTCGTCACCGCCGACACGCAGCGGCCGTCGCCGTTCGCCGGCTCGCTGCTCTTCCGCTACACCGCGAATTTCATTTACGACGGCGACGCGCCGCTGGCCGAACGTCGCGCGCAGGCGCTGGCCATCGACCACGCGCAGCTCCGCGAGCTCCTCGGCGAGCCGGAGCTGCGCGAGCTGCTCGACGCCGACGCGCTGCAACAGCTCGAGCTGGAATTGCAGCATCTCGACCCGAAGAGGAAAGCGAAATCGATCGACGCGCTGCACGACCTCCTGCTGCGCCTCGGCGATCTCACGCGCGACGAGATTGGGGAGCGGACGTCTCGTCCGCTCGGTTCTCCCGGTGCGGACGAGACGTCCGCACCCCTCATCGACGAGCTCCTGAAATCGCGGCGCATCATCGAAATCCCCGTCGCCGGCGAGCGCCGCTTCATCGCCATCGAGGACGCCAGCCGTTACCGCGACGCGCTCGGCACGCCGCTGCCGCACGGCATCGCCGAGCGCCTGCTCGAATCAGTCGCCGATCCGGTCGGCGACCTCGTGCTCCGTTACGCCCGCACGCACGGCCCGTTCACCCCGCGTGACGTCGCGCATCGCTACGGTCTCGGCGAAGCGGTCGTGCTCAACGCGCTGGAGCGCTTCGTCGAGCGCGGCCGGGTGGTGGAAGGAGAGTTCCGCCCCGGCGGAACGCAGCGCGAATGGTGCGAATCGGAAGTGCTGCGCGCGATCCGCCGCCGTTCGCTGGCCAGGCTGCGGCACGAAGCGGAACCGGTGGAGCAGTCGGCACTCGCGCGGCTGATGACGTCGTGGCAACACGTGACGCGCAAGCGGCGCGGACTCGACGCGCTGCTCGAAGTCATCGAGACGCTGCAGGGCTATCCGATGGCCGCGTCGATCTTCGAAAGCGAGATCCTCGCCGCGCGCATCGAAGACTACAAACCGTCCGACCTCGACACGCTCAGCGCGGCGGGCGAGATCGTCTGGGTCGGCCTCGAGCCGCTCGGCGAGAAGGACGGCCGCATCGCGCTCTACCTCACCGATCACCTCCCGCTGCTGCACGTTCCCGTGGGGGAACAGGCGCCCTCGCCGGTTCTCGATTTCCTCCGCGCGCACGGCGCTTCGTTCTTCGACGACATCCAGCTCGCCGCCGGCGGGTTCCCGAACGAGACCGTCGATTCGCTCTGGGACCTCGTCTGGCGCGGCGCGATCACAAACGACACGTTCCAGGCCTTGCGCGCGTTCACGCGGCGCGCGCCGGCGGCGAAGCGCACCACCACGCCGCGCGGCGCGTTCCGCTCCCGGCGCATCGTGCCGCCGTCGACGCAGGGGCGCTGGTCGCTGATCCGCACGCCGAGCGCGAACACGACGCAGCGCGCGAACGCACTGGCGCATCAGCTCCTCACGCGCTACGGCGTGCTGACGCGCGAGGCGCCCGGCTCGGAGAACGTGATCGGCGGATTCAGCGCCGTCTATCCGGTGCTGAAAGCGATGGAAGACGCAGGCCGCCTGCGCCGCGGCTACTTCGTCGCGGGACTCGGCGCCACGCAGTTCGCCATGCCGGGCGCGGTCGATCTCCTTCGCTCCATGCGCGACGAGAACGACGAGCCGGAGACGCTGCTCCTGGCATCGACCGATCCGGCGAACCCATACGGCGCGATCCTGAAATGGCCCGGCGAAGGGTTGTCGCGCAGCGTCGGCGCGAGCGTGATCCTCGTCGACGGCCTGATGGCCTGCTGGATCGGCCGCGGCGAGAAACAGATCGCGACCTTTCTGCCGGAAGACGAGCCGTCGCGCTCGCGTGTGGCGCGCGCGGTGGCGAAGGCGCTGGCGTCGCTCGTCGACAGCGGCGCGCGGCGGGCATTGCTCATCACCGACGTAAATGGCGACAAGGCTGCGAAAAGCGTCGTCGCTCCGTTTCTTGTGGAAGCGGGATTTGTAGCAACATCACTCGGATATCAGAAGAGAAGCCTTTGAGCTGTTGAGCTGTTGAGCTGTTCAGCACGGTGCGGCTCAACGGCTCAATCGCTGAACGGCTCAACAGCTTCGTCATGCCTGAAGGCGACACCATCTTCCGCACCGCCCGCACGCTGCAGCGCGCGCTCGGCGGACACGTCGTCACGAAATTCATCACCGTCCTGCCGAAGCTGGCGCGCGTCGACGATCAGTCGCCGATCGCCGGACAGACGATCGTGCGCGTGCACGCCGCCGGGAAGCACCTCCTCATCGAGTTCTCCGGCGGACTGACGCTGCGCACGCACATGCGGATGAACGGCAGCTGGCACATCTACCGGCCCGGCGAGCGCTGGCAAAGGCCGCGCGACGACATGCGCATCGTCATCGAGACCGCGTCGTTCGTCGCCGTCGGCTTCAACATCCCGGTCGCCGAATTCACCACCGAGTCGCCGCAGCTCGGTCCCGACCTCCTCGGCGAAACATTCGACATGGACGAAGCGCTTCGCCGCGTCCGCGAACATGCGCACGAGGAGATCGGCAACGTCGTGTTGAACCAGCAGGTCGTCGCCGGCATCGGCAACATCTGGAAATCGGAATCGCTGCATGCCGCCGGCGTCGATCCGTTCCGGCAGGTGAAGGACTTGGGCGACGCCACCATCGTCAACATCTTGACGATCGCGCGGAAGCAGCTCGGCGCCAGCGCGAACGCCACCTCGCGCGTGCGCCACGCCGTCTACCAGGGAAACCTCTGCCGCAAATGCGGCACGCGGATCGAGTACCGGAAGCAGGGAGAGGATGTGCGGGGAACGTGGTGGTGCCCGCGTTGCCAACGATGAACGATGAACGATGAAAAAAAGCTGGTTCATCGTTCATCGTTCATCGTTCATCGTTACAATCCCCCCATGGCCATCATCATGTCCCACCCGATGACCGCGCAGGAGATGCGCGTCCTGCAGGAGTTCCGGCGTGTCGCGGCGGAAACGCTCTCCGCCGCGGCGATCAAGAGCATCAAACATCCCGCCGGCGGCGGCGAAGCGCCCGCCGCTTCGCTCGTCTCGAAGGGGTACCTCACCGCCGACGCCGGCGCGGAGAACTACACCCTGACCGAGAAAGCCAAGGAGTTTCTTGCCTTGGACGTGAAGCCTGAATTCGAAGAAGCAGGCTCGGCCAGCGCCGACGCAGAATAGACTGCACACGAACCAGTGCAACCCTCTAACTAGTCGCTTTTCAGCGACTTAGCTGCTGTGCCCGCCTTCCATTTCAAAGGGGTCAAGAGTTGAGATGGGCCGCAAATCCCATTGACTCAAAGACTTAACAGCCTTACGATATGTGGCTGAGGACTGAAATGAAGCATGGCGACAAAGCAAAAAAATCAGCCAAAGCCGTCCAAGCCTCAGGGAAAAAAAGTAGCAGTCAGGAAGCCGTCGCCAAAACCCGCAAAGAAAGCGGCAGCAGCGCCCAAATCAAAACCAGCGGCAAAGAAGCCGGCTCCAAAACCGCCGGCAAAAAAGCAGGCGTCGAAGCCGCCGCAAAAACCCCAGCCAAAGCCGCCGCAGCCAAAACCGTCGCAGCCAAAGCCCCAGCCAAAGGGAGCGAAAGCAAAGCCGGCGGCAGCAACGGAAAAAACAAAGTCGTCGACACCGGCGGCCCTTCCTTCGCCAACCCCCTCGTTGCCGCCTCCTTCAAGCGTGCTGTTAAGAAGTATCCCAACGCCTTTCGGCGCCTCACCGACTGACAGCGTCCGCTACCTCACGGTGCAGGACATCGTCGATCTGCACAAAGCGGTCAGCGTCGAGTTCGGCGGAAACCAGGCGCATCCCGGCGTCGTCGAGTCGCAGTTCGGACTGGTCCAGGCCGTTCAACGCCCGCAGGTGACGACGCTCGGACGCCAGGCGTATCCGACGTTCCCGGAAAAAGTGGCCGCGTTCCTTTTCGCGTTGCTGCAGAACCGTCCCTTCCGCGGCGGCAACCGCCGCGTCGCTCTCGCCTCGCTCTTTGCGTTCTGCGAGATCAACAACAAGTCCGTCGACTCGCGCGTCTTCGACGAGAAGACCGCGGAGAACCTCCTCCGCCGCGCCTCCGCGTTCCGCGAGCTCAACATCCCGCCGGAGAATGTTTTCCGAGAGATGCGCGAAACGATGTCGAAGGCCATCGTGGCGGCCGCGTAGCCGGGAAGAAGTGCCGCGGCACGGCCGTTGTCGGCTGCGTGTCCAAAATCAAAGGAGGCTCGCCTGATGCGTAGGTTCGCAACATTCGCTGTTGCCGCTGTCCTCGCTACCGGTCTCGCGAGCGCGCAATCGGGCGAAGCACCGCTCGAGTCGGCGCGCCGGATCGAGCAGAAAGAAGCAGTCAATCTGGTGAAGAAGCACAAGGCCGTGTTCGTCGACGTCCGTCCCAAGGACGCGTACGAACAGGGTCACATCAAAGGCGCGATGAACATCCCGCTCGGTGAGGTGCTGCAGCGTCTCAACGATCTCCCCAGGGGGAAGATGATCATCACCTACTGTGCTTGACAGAACGAGCACACCAGCGCCCGTGCGGTGCTTGACCTCAACAGCAAGGGAATCAAAAACACGGCCTGTCTCCTCGGTGGCTGGAATGCCTGGACCGCCGCGAACATGCCGATCGAAAAGGGCTCAAAGTAAATGCGACGTTTGACCATGATCGTGATCGCGATGCTCGCCGCCTCCGTGGCGGGCGCGCAGACAAGAACGCTGACGCCGCAGCCGGTGCAGGTCGGCTCGTGGGAAAGCGCGCGGCGCATTCCGCGTGAAGCGGCGATCCGGATGGTGGACACCGGCAAGGCCGTCTTCGTCGACATCCGTTCGTTCGAGACGTACAGCAAGGGCCACATCAAGGGCGCCATCAGCATCCCGCGCAGCCAGCTCATTCACCGCCTGCGCGAGATCCCGCCGGGAAAACTGATCGTCACCTACTGCGCCTGCGTCCGCGAGCACACCGCGGCGCTGGCCGTGGTCGACCTGGCCGCGCATGGCGTGAACAACGCCGCGGCGCTGGCCGGCGGCTGGAACGAGTGGACGGCGGCCGGCCTGCCGACGAAAACCGGCGCCACACCGAAGTAAGACTGATCCCCACCTGAACATGGCCTCGAATAGAATCGAGGCCATGTTCAAGATCGACGAAATCTTCGCCCGCGAGATCCTCGACTCGCGCGGCAATCCCACCATCGAAGTCGACTGCCTTCTGCAATCCGGCGCGCTCGGACGCTTCGCCGTTCCTTCCGGCGCCTCCACCGGCTCGCGCGAAGCGCTCGAGCTGCGCGACGGCGACAAGAAGCGCTATGACGGCAAGGGCGTGACCGACGCGGTGCACAACGTCAACGCGCGCATCGCCAACGAGGTCGAAGGGATGGACGCGCGCGAGCAGGTCATGATCGACCTGGTCATGAAGCAGCTCGACGGCACGGACAACAAGTCGAAGCTCGGCGCGAACGCGATGCTCGGCGTCTCGCTCGCCGTCGCGCGCGCGGCAGCGGAGGCGTCGGGCTTGCCGCTGTTTCTGTATCTCGGCGGACCGGGCGCGCGCACGCTGCCCGTTCCGATGATGAACGTGATCAACGGCGGCGCCCACGCCGACAACAACCTCGACGTCCAGGAGTTCATGATCGTCCCCGCCGGCTTCGACACGTTCAGCGACGCGCTGCGCGCCGGCGTCGAGACGTTCCATCAACTCAAGAAGACGCTGCACGACCGCAAACTGACCACCGCGGTCGGCGATGAAGGCGGCTTCGCGCCCGACCTGAAGTCGAACGCCGAAGCGCTCGACCTGATCCTCGAAGCCATCGGCAAAGCCGGTTACAACGCGGGCGAGCAGATCTACCTCGGCCTCGACGTCGCGGCCTCGGAGTTCATCGACAAAGGCAGCTACACGTTCGAAGGAAAGCCGCGCACCTCGGCGGAAATGATCGCCTACTACCAGGAGCTGACGGCGAAGTACCCCATCATCTCGATCGAGGATGGTTTGGCGGAAGGCGACTGGGACGGCTGGGAAGCGCTGACGAAGGCGATGGGGGCGAAGACGCAGCTGGTCGGCGACGATCTCTACGTCACGAACACGGAGATCTTCGCCAAAGGCATCGCGCGCAACATCGCCAACGCCATCCTGATCAAGGTCAACCAGATCGGGACGCTGTCGGAGACGCTGGAAGCGATCGAGATGGCGAAGCGCGCCGGCTACCGCTCGGTGATCTCGCATCGCTCGGGAGAGACCGAGGATTCGACCATCGCCGACCTGGCCGTGGCGACGAACGCCGGGCAGATCAAGACCGGCTCCGCGTCGCGCAGCGACCGCGTCGCCAAGTACAACCAGCTCCTGCGGATCGAGGAGGAACTGGGCGACGCGGCGGCCTTCGCGGGGCGAGGCATTTACAAAAACCTCAATAGTCAATAGATTGACTGTTGCATGCCGGGAACTACTGAACGCGATCTCATCGTCGGCGTCATCCAGCTCGCAAACCTGCTCACCCGGCGCCTCGCGCCGATCTTCGAGAAATCGAAAATCACCCCGCAGCAATGGGCCGTCCTCTCGGTGCTCGGTGAGTCCGACGGGCCGATGACGCTGGCCGGGCTCGCGCGCAAGCTGCTGGTGTCGAAGCAGAACATGACCGGCATGGTGGCGCGGCTGGAACAGCTCGGCCTCGCCGAGCGGGGCGACGATCCGAACGACCTGCGCTCGTCGCGCGTTCAGCTGACGCGCCGCGGCCGGGCCATGGTGGACAAGCTGCGGCCCGCGTACAGCGAGTGGATCGGCACACTCGGCAAGGATGTGTCCGAGCGCGACATGCAGTCGCTCACGCGGACTGTCGACCGCTTGATCGCGGAGCTGGGGGAGTAGGTTCCGCGGTTGCGCGGATACGCGGTTGCGCGGTCACCACGCGATTCCTTCCGCTCTCCTTCGCCTCATAAAGCCGCTCATCGGCCGTCTTGAATAACGCCTCGGCAGTCGCGCCGTCACTCGGGTAAAGCGCCGCGCCGATGCTCACCGTCACTTTCGCGCCTCCCGCCGGCGCGGCCAGCGCTTCGATCGCGACGCGAACGCGCTCCGCGATCACCGCCACCGCCGCCGCGTCGATCTCCGGCAGGATGACGGCGAACTCCTCGCCGCCGTAGCGCGCGGGGAAATCGACGGACCGCACGGTCTCGCGAATGGCGCGCGCCACGCGCTGCAACGCGTCGTTGCCGGCGAGATGACCGTACGTGTCGTTGTAGTTCTTGAAGCGATCGAGGTCGAGCACCAGCACGCCGAAACGCGACTCGTAGCGCGCGGCGCGATCGATCTCGCTGTCGATCCGTTCGCGGAACGCGCGGAAGTTCGGCATCGCGGTCAGGTCGTCGGTCCGCGCGCGGGCCTTCAGCTCGTCCGCCATGTGATTGAACGCCACGCCGAGGCGCGCGATCTCGCGGTCGCCGGCGACGGGAGCGCGCGCGGTGAGGTCGCCCTCCGCGATCCGATCGGCCGCCGCGGAAAGCTCTTCCAGCGGCCGGACGACCTTGCGCAGCGTCACCTGCACGACGGCGAAGCTGACCAGCACGATGATCCAGGCGATGGCCAGGCCGCTCGACATCATCGCGTCCGTGTCGCGTTGCAGCGCCGGCATCTGGCTCGCGACCACCTGCTTGCGGGCGTCGATGACGCGCTGCGCGTCGGCGATGATCGCCAGCGACGCCGCGTCGAGATCCTCGGGCCGCGTCTCGGGATCATCGAGCAACGCCGCGAACGCGCGCACCCGGGCGCGCAGCCGCGACACGTCGATCTCGTCGAGCGCCGGATCGTTGAGCAGTTGCGTGACCACGCGATAGTGGCCATGCCGTACATGAAATCCGTTCTGCGCGCGGATCAACTCCTCCAGCCGCGCGATGGCTTCGGTCTCCACCGACATCAACCGCGTCCACCGCTCCTGCGCCAGCTTCGCACGCCACGACAACCCGAACGTGATGGAAAAGAGAGCGACGGCGAACGCGCACGTGAGCAGCAGCACGCGCGCACGGAGACGTGGCCGGGCGCTCAACCGGCGCTCCGCAGCTTCCGCAGCCGCTCGCCCACCGCGTGCAGCGTCATCACGTAAGCCGCGTGGCTCCAGGTCAGCGGCGACACCGACATCGGCTTGCCGTCGTACGGATGCACCTGCTCGGCGAGCACGCCGCTCTGCAGCGCGTGCGACGCCGTCCACTCCAGCACGTCGATCGCCTTCTGCAGTTCCGCCTCGCTCTTCGCGCAGCGCGCGTACCACTCGCCGATGGCCAGGGTGCAGAGGATCCACGGATTGCCCGGCACGTTGGCCACGTCGTGCGAGACCTGATGGTAGTAGTCGTTCTCGTAACGGGCCACGCCGCCGATCGGCGTCTTGATCGTCAACCTGTTGACCACCTGCTCCATGGTGGAGACGATGCGCGGATCGTCGGCCTCGAACATGCCGAACATCCAGAGACCGCTGAGCGAGCAGTCGATCGTCGGATCGGCCTGCACTTCGCCTTCGCGCGTGACGTTCACCATGCGCCGGAAGCGCCCGAGCTGTTCGTCGTACAGATGGCGGATCGTCGCCTCGCGGATCTCGCCCGCCGCCTTGCGGTACTTCTCCGCCATCGACGCCTCGCCGAACGCGTCGGTGAATTTCGCCGCCGCGGTGAGGCCCGCCCACACCGCCCCGACGGTGAAGGCCTGGATGCCGCGGCGCTCCTCCCACAGGTCGTACGACGCCGCGGGGAGCAGCGTGTGCGGCTCGCGATAACGGGTCATGAAGTTCGCCGTGGTCTTCACCAGCGGCTTGTAGAGCGGCTTCACGAACTCGACGTCGTGGAACTTCTCGAAATGGTTCCACAGCGCCCACACCACGAGCGCCGTCTCGTCTTCCTGGATCGGCAGCTGGCGCTTGCCGTCCGACGACATCCACGGATGCCACGACGATCCGACCGAGCCGTCGGGGTTGTACTTGTGCAGCAGGAATCCCTCGTTCGTCAGCAGCGACGAACAGAACTGGAAGAAGCGGCGCGTGATCTCCGGATAGCCGGCCTGCGTCATCGCCGCGGTGACGATCGCGCCGTCGCGCGGCCACATGTACGTGTAGGTGTCGCGGCCGAACTGCACGATGTCGGAGTCGGTCGCCGCGATGACTGCGCCGCCGTTGTCGATCTGCGTGCGGATGATGAGCAGCGAGCGCCGATACAGACGCTGCACGGCCTCGGACAACTGATCGAGTCCCGGCACCGCCCGGCCCTGCACCCAGAGGTGCCAGTAGTCGCGGGTGCGGCTGAACAGCGACGCCGCGCCGCGCTCGTGCAGCATCCCGTCGAGCGCGCTGACTTCGATGTAGCTCTTGCCGAACGCCCACCACACCCACACCACGCGCGAGGCCGACGGGGCGAGCGTCAACTCGATCATCCCGGTCGCGTCGACCGAGCCCTGCGCGATCGGATTACGCCCCAGGTTTCCGTCCTCGGCGTCGCGCCAGGTGCCTTCCGCGCCGTCGCGCTCCTTGTTGCCGATGGCGAACGATTCGAAGCCCTGCTGGTCGTCCGACGAGGCGTTCATCAGCACGTAGCGCGACGACTTGTACGCCACCAGCGCGCGATGTTCGGGATCGTAGAAGACCGTATCGCCGATGTTGTTGCCCCACAGGTGCGGATCGAAGTGCACGTAGATGCGGACCGTCCGCCGCTCCTCGCGCAGGTTCGTCAGCTCGACGCGGCGGATGAAGACGTCGCGATCGAAATCGACCGTGTCGTTGATCTTCATGTCCAGGCCGAGGGCGTCGGAGTGCGCGGTCATGGAGGTGACGAGCGTGTCGTCGTCGTAGTCGAGGCGGCGCGTCCAGTCGTTGCTGTCGATCCAGGCGAACCTGCCGTCGCACCAGACGCCGAAGTGCGAGACGTCGCCGACCGTCTGGTTGTCCTGCCCTACGTGCGGGTAATAGACGTCGCGGATGTTGTACGCATGATCGAAGTTGATCATGAGGTTGCCGTTGGAGATCGGCAAATCGCGAGGCATTGGTGTAAGGATAACCGGCGTGCTCGAATCCATCTACCTGCGCACTCTCGAACGATGCCGGCCGGAGACGCTGGTTCATGTTCCGGACGACGCGCCGCGCGATGTCGTGGCCATCGGCAAATGCGCAGCCGCGCTCTTTCGCGGCGTGCGTGAATATCGGGATGCGCTGGTCATCGTGCCGGAGGGTTATGACGCGGAGGGGAGCGGACGTCTCGTCCGCTCGGTCCGCGATGAGCGGACGAGACGTCCGCTCCCCTCACGCTCAGTCGAACATCTCACCGGCGGGCATCCCGATCTCACGCCCGCGAGCTTCGCCGCGGGGAAGCGGCTGCTCGAATTCGTCGATCAACACGACGACATTCTTTTTCTGATCTCCGGCGGAGGCTCGGCATGCGTCGAGTGGCCGCTCGAGGGATACACATTCGAGCAGCTGACGAAGATCAATCACGAGCTCGTGGCGAGCGGACGTCCGATCGGCGAGATCAACGCGGAGCGGAGAACGTACTCCGCGATCAAGGGCGGGCGGTTGGGGGCGCGGGTGCGGGGGCGATGCGTGACGCTGGTTTACTCGGATGTGTCGACGGGGAAGCTGGAGGACGTCGCGTCGGGGCCGGTGCTCGAGAACATGCAGCTCATCGCCGACAACTCCACGCTCGTGCGCACCGCCGCCGAGATCGCGGGCAACGCCATCGTCTGGAACGATCAGATCGAATGCGACGTCGAGATCGCCGCGCGGCAACTGGCGGACGCGGCACGCAAACTCGGGAAAGGCGAATTTCTCGTGGCCGGCGGCGAGCCGACCGTCCCGCACACCGGCAACGGCAAAGGGGGACGATGCTGCGAGCTCGCGGCGCGGTTCGCGCTGCAACAGGTCACCGGCGTCGAGGCGCTGTTCGGCAGCTCGGACGGCGTCGACGGCAACAGCGGCGTGGCCGGCGCGATCGTTCCGGCCAACGCGCCGGTCGATCGTCACAGAATCGAGTCAGAGCTCCATGACTCCAACTCGTTAGCAGTAGTGGAGATGCTCGGCCGCGCGATTATGATTCCTCCCACGGGGAACAACCTCCGCGACCTCGTGTTACTGGCCCGCGCTTAGCAAGCGCCACTGTTTGCCGCAATGACCGATTCGCCGCCCCCGACCCAGCATCAGGAAGGCCACCACCGCTCAGCGCGCGAGCGTCAGCGGAAGGGCCCGATGTGGGGCTGTCTGCGCACCATCGTCATCGGCATCTTCATCCTCCTTGGCCTGCTGTTCCTCGTCGTCGGCGGTGGCTACTGGTATCTCGGCTCCTCGAGCTTCGCCGGCCTGGTGAAATTGCGCATCGAGAACACGCTGAAGAACCGCCTCGGGCGTGACGTGACGATCGGCGAAGTGGAAGTCATTCGCTCCCGTCCGCAGAAAATCATCCTCCGCGACCTGCGCATCGCGAATTCACCGGGCGCGGTGAACCGCTACTTCGCCACGGTGAAAGAAGTCGTCCTCACCGGCGGCGTCGAATCGCTGTGGGGCCGGCAGGTGAAGGTGAGCCGCGTCGACGTCACCGAACCGCATCTCTGGTTCGAGGTCTATCCGGCCGGCTCGACGCTCGTCCACAACTTCCCGCACTGGCGCTCCGGCCCACGCAGCAAGTACGAGATCGTGCATCTCGACCTCGGCACGATGTACGTGGTGAACGGCGCGTTCAACTTCCTCGACCGCAAACACACCATCGCCGCCGACGCCACCGGACTGGCGTCGACGATCAACGTCACGCTGGCCGAGAACGTGTACGCGGGGACATTCACCGGCTCGAACGTCCTGGTGCGCATCCAGGATTACGTGCCGTTCGACGTCGACCTGCGCGGCGGCTTCCGTTTCACGCCGAACGTCCTGGTGCTCGACTCCGTCGCGTTGCGCGGACCGAACATCGAGGCGTTCCTCAGCGGCCGGCTCGATCCGCTTGCCGACGCCGTCTACAACCTGCGCGTCCGTTCCAACATCGGACTGAATCGGATCAAGGAGATCTTCCGCATCAACAAAGAGCTCGCCGGCATCGTCTCGCTCGACGCGAATCTCAAAGGCAAGGCAGGCGACTTCACGCTCAACGGCGGATGGATCTCGAGCCGGGTGAAGGCCGACGCGTACGACCTGGCCGGCCTGCGCGGAAAGCTGGCCCTCACCGGCGAGCGCGCCGTGGTCGACGTCGACACCGCGCGGTACGGCGGCGGCACGATCGGCGCGCATTACGTGCTGCCGGGCTACGCCGAGCCGTATCCGCAGGCGGTCGAGCTTCGCTACAACGGCGTCTCGCTGGAGAAGCTTTTCAACGACTGGGGGATTCAGGACACCGGCCTTCGCGGCGGCGCGACCGGCAAGCTGACCTATCGCTGGAACAAGGACAAGGTCCTCGACGGCGAGGGAAGCGGCAACGCGACGCTGACGAAGAACGCGCAGGCGTTCTCGAACGCGAAGTATCCGATCTTCCTCGCCGGCTCGGCCGACTTCGCGCTCGATCACGGGACAGTGAAGTTCAAGCGCGCGGAGCTGACTACCGACAAGACGCGCATCGACTTCGAAGGCTCGCTGCGCATCGAAGACGTCTTCACCGATCTCGCGCTGAAGATCCACAGCACCGACCTCTCCGAGCTCGATCGCATCGGCTACAACTTCGCGAAGTCGGGGGGCAAGAAAACGTACACGCTTCTCGGTCTCGGCGGCGCGGGCGACATCAACGGATCGATCAAAGGAAAACTGAAGACGCCCGACGTCGTCGCGCACATCGCCGGCTCCAGGCTCGCGTTCAACGACGTGGTGCTCGGCGACGGCGAGATCGATCTGAAATACGACGGCGGCAGGAGCGTGCTGACCTTCGATCGCGCGGTCTTCCGCGAAGCAGGGGGACGGATCGCGCTCACCGGAACCATCGGATTCCCCGAAAACAGTCCCATCAAATTCGACATCGCCGCCGACGCCGTCGACTATCCGGTCGATCGCGCCATCAAGGCGGTGACGCTGAAACTGGCCATCGGAGGAGTGGGCACCGGACGCCTGATCGTGACCGGAACGCCGGACGCCGGCACCACGCGCTTCGTCAACCTGATCGTGCGCCAGGGAACGTCGGAGATGCGTCTCAACGGCGTTGTGCGCTGGTCGCCGGGCAAGGGGAACGTCGTCTTCAACCTCGACATCGCCGCGCGCTCGTTCCCTGTCGCGGACATCGCGAAGTTCCTCGACCTCGGCACGCTGCCGGTCACCGGCGAAGTCACCGGCACGCTGCACCTGGAGGGACCGAAGTCGAGTCTCGAGGGCGCCGGCGCGGTGACGGTACGCAACGGCACGATCGCGGGCGAGCCGGTGACGACCGCCTCGGCCGACATCGTCTTCACCAAGGGAACGCTGAAGGCGACGAACGTCAACATCACCGCGCCCGCCGGCTCGATCACGGCGCAGGCGGAGCTCAACCTCAACACCAACCAGTTCACCTACGAGATCACATCGAGCAACCTCGACCTGTCGAAGCTGAAGATCCTCTCGTCGCTTTCGAACCTTCTCGGCGGACACATCACGCTCGTGTCGCGCGGCGGCGGCACGTTCGATCAGCCGGAGCTGATGGTGCAGGCGACGCTGAACGAGGCGACGATCAAGGGTCTGTCGCTGCCGCCCGGCACTCCGGCGCCGACGATCTACCTCTCGATCCACAACGGACGGCTGACGATCAAAGGCTCGGTCGCCGACGTGCTGACCATCGACGGCGACGGCACCATCGGCGCCGACTTCGCCGTCGACGGCAACGTGAAGATCGCCATCAGCGACATCGCGAAGCTCGTCTCGTTCTTCCCGCAGACGCAGTCGTTGCCCGCGGCGGGCAGCATGACGATCGAGGCGAAGCTCGGCGGCAAGCTCTCGGCGCTGGAGACGCTCCTCGTCGACGCCACGATCCCCACGCTGAACCTGCAATTCGCCGATCACCAGTTCACCGCGCCGCAGGTGCCGCACGTGATCCTGCAGAACGGCGTGCTGCGGGTCGCCTCGTTCGAGCTCGACCAGGAAGGCTCGCGTTTCGCCGTCACCGGCACCGCGGAGCTGGTCGGAGCGAAGCGCCTCGGCATCAACATCAACGGCAGCATCGAGGCCGCGCTGCTGCAGCTTTTCGTCACCGGACTGCGCGCCGACGGCCACATCACGGTGAACGGCACGGTCGCCGGCACGTTGAGCGATCCGCGCATGACCGGCAGCGCGGAGCTGCAGCACGCGCAGTTCCGCTTCGCCGGATTTCCGCAGATCCTCGACGACGTCGACGGCCGTCTCACCTTCCGCGGCGATCGCATCGACATCGAGCAGCTCCGCGCCACGCTCGGCGGAGGAACGATCTTCGCCGGCGGCTTCATCGCGCTCGAAGGGATGACGCCGAAAAACGTCCGCCTCACGCTGCAGGGGACCGACGTCGCCATCCGCTACTTCGAAGGACTGACGGTGGAGGGGAACTTCAACCTCCTGGTCAGCGGCGGCGTCGATCGCGTGGTGGTGCAGGGCGACGTCGACGTGACGCGCGCGCTCTACTTCAAGGACTTCGACATCAATCAGGCGCTGGTCAACGTGCTGCTCTCGCGCAGCCGCGTCACGCCGATCGTCGCCGCGTCGTGGCAGGACCGCGTCGATCTCCGGCTGCACCTCAGCGCGCCCAACACCATCGCCGTGCGCAACAACATCGCCGACGTCACCGGCAGCACCGACATCGAAGTGAACGGCACGCTGGCCAATCCGGTGGTGCTCGGACTGGTGACGTTGAACGAAGGGGGCACGGTCCGCTTCCAGAAGATCGACTACCGCGTCGTCCGCGGCACGATCAATTTCCAGAACCCCTTCCGCATCGATCCCTACTTCGACATCACGGTGGAGGGTCGCATCTCCGGCAGCTTTTCCGAGGTGGAGAGCGGACCGGTCGACGTGACGGTGAACCTCACCGGGACGATCGATCGCATGACGCCGACCATCACCAGCGATCCGCCGGCGTCGGACATCACGCTTTTCTCACTTCTCGGCTTCGGCAGTTTCGGCACCACGGCCGCCGGCGCCGCCGCGGGACCGGGCGCGCTGACCACCGGCACCTCGCTCCTGGCGACGAGCCTCAGCGGCCTGATCGGATCGAAGATCCTCCCGTTCGCCGATTCGTTCACCATCGATCCCGGCCTGCTCGACACCACCACCGGATCGGGAACGAAGGTCACGATCGAGAAGCGGATCTCGAGCAACATCCGCCTGCTCGTCGTCTACAACCTGAACGATCACCTGAACAAGGAAGTGGTGGAGTGGTCGATCAATCCCGAGTGGACCGTGCAGTTCACGCGCGACGAGCCGCGCAAAGAGTGGCGCAGCGAAGCGCGCTTCCGCCGGCGGTACGAAGGGCACTGGACGTGGGGCTCGCGAGGGCGGAATCCGTTCGAGGTGTTCAGTTTCGGGGTGAGCAACGCGGTGTCGGGGATCGTCTCAGGAGGAGAGCGGACGTCCCGTCCGCTCAGGGCGGACGAGACGTCCGCCCCCCTCGTGCAAGAAGTCTCCTTCACCTCCGACGGCCATTTCGACACCTCTCTCCTCAATCAATACATCTCCATCAAGCCCGGCCAGCCGCTGTCGATCCGCGATGTGCAGGATTCGATCAAGACGCTCTT
>Ga0068858_100000225_pt1 | contig 61439 bp, 56 predicted proteins | sample KBSSwiS12_FD_66589 | JGI IMG/M metagenome (GOLD analysis project Ga0068858, IMG submission 66589) | Switchgrass rhizosphere microbial communities from Kellogg Biological Station, Michigan, USA - KBS Switchgrass S1-2 | ecosystem: Host-associated > Plants > Roots > Rhizosphere > Soil ...
TGCAGCAAGCCGTCATCACAGATCCCGTGACCTACGCCGACATCGTCGTGCCCGGGCCAGAACAGCTCGTATCCGCTTAGTGGAGCTAAGTGGATACCCCTTACGAATATACAGCTTGCGTCACAATCCGGGTCAGCACGCGAGAAAGAACCCCGGGCTCGGCCGGGGCCTGTTCGCGCCGATCCGCACCGCCGCCCGCACCTTCTGGAAACCGTCGCCGTCATCGATTTCGAGACCACGGGCATGTCGCCGGCGATGGGGGCGCGTGCCACCGAGGTCGGCGCCGTGCTGGTCCGGGGGGGCGAGATCGTCGGCCGCTTCCAGAGCCTGATGCGCAGCGGCGCCTGGGTGCCGCCGTTCATCGAGCAGCTCACCGGCATCACGAATGCGATGCTGGAGCGCGCCCCGCCCGCGCGCGCGGTCATGCGCGAGCTGATGCGCTTCACGCAGGGCACGCCGCTCGTCGCCCACAACGCCGCGTTCGACCGCGGCTTCTGGCGCGCCGAGGCGGAGCGGGCCGAGTGCGCGCCGGACGAGGCGCATCGCTTCGCCTGCACGCTGCTGCTGTCGCGCCGGCTCCATCCCGAAGCGCCCAACCACCGGCTCGGTACCTTGCGCGCCTGGCACGCCCTGCCGGATGCGGGACGGGCGCACCGCGCCCTGGCCGACGCCGAGACGACCGCCCACCTCTTCATCCGCCAGCAGCGCGACGCGGCCGCCCGCTTCGCCGCGACGCTCGACGGCTGCACGCCCGGCCACGAGCTGCTGCTGGTGCTGCAGAAGGCGAGCCGGGCGCGTCTCGCCGAGCGCCTGTCGCGCCATCTCGAGACCGCGCGGAAAGAGTGGAATCGCCATCGTGTCGAGCCTCTCGCGGAGGAGCTGCCCGCATCGGGCAATCCCTGCGCCCACCGGCCCGAGCCGGCGCTCGAGCCCTCGCTCGAGGCTATGCCGGCACGTTGAAGACCTGGCGCAGGTAGGCGAGGAAGGTCTCGTCGTCGCAGAGCAGCTTGCCCGGGCTGTCGGACAGCTTGGCCACCGGCTGGCGGTTGGCCTGGGTGAGCTTCATGACGATGTGCAGCGTCTTCAGCCCCATGTCGTTGGTCAGGTTGGTGCCGATGCCGAAGCCGACCATGGTGCGGTCGGCGAAGTGGCGGTAGAGGGCGAGCGACTTCTCGAAGTCGAGCCCGTCGGAAAACACCAGGCGCTTGGTCTTCGGGTCGATGCGCAGCTTCTCGTAGTGGGCGAGCGCCTTCTCGCCCCAGACGTAGGGGTCGCCGGAGTCGTGGCGCAGGCCGTCGAACAGCTTGGCGAAATAGAGGTCGAAGTCGGCGAGGAAGGCGTCCATGCCGACGACGTCGGTGAGCGCGGTCCCGAGGTCGCCGCGGTACTCCTGGACCCAGGCCTCGAGCGCGGCGCGCTGGAAGTCACGCAGGCGCACGCCGAGGGTCTGGAAGGTCTGCAGGTACTCGTGCGCCATCGTGCCGATCGGCACCAGGCCGAGGTCGCGGGCATAGAGCACGTCGGAGGCGCCCTTGAAGAACTGCGGCACCTCGCGCTTGAGGATGGTCAGCACCTCGCGATGCCATTCGCCGGAGAAGCGCCGGCGCACGCCGAAGTCGAAGAACTCGAACGGGTTGAGCCGCTTGGGCTCCTTCTCGAACTCGCGCAGCCGGGCGATCTTGGCGTCGAGGCGCTTTCGGCCCTCGGCCCAGGCGTCGCGCCGGTCGAAGCGGCGGAAGTAGAGCTCGTTGACGATGGCCAGCACGAAGATCTCGAACGCCATCACGTGCACCTGCGGGCCGCTGGCGACGATCTCGAGGCCCTTGCCGTCGGCGGCGGCGCGGGCGGTGATGAAGTCGCGCTGGAAGCGGAAGATGCGCAGGAAGTCGACGAAGTCCGAGCGGATGAAGCGCAAGGAGCCGAGGTAGGCGAGCTCGCTCGGACGGAAGGAAAGGGCGCAGAGCGCGTCGAGCTCGCGGTCGATCTCGGTCAGCAGCTCGGCCAGCGGATAGGCGGGGGTGTTGCGGCAGACGAAGGTGTACTCGGCCTGCGTCTGCGGATGCCGATGCAGCATCGCCTGCCACATCGTGAACTTGTACAGGTCCGTGTCGAGCAGGCTCGTGATGACGGGTTGCATCGGACGCTCTGAGGTCGGCTGCGGTGTCCGACGATAGCGCGAGCGCGTCCTACGCGCGGTGGGGTTGTTTCGGTGCGGGTTGTCTTCTCCTGCTCGGGTTGGCCTTAGGCACGGGGCGGCCCCCTCCGCTCATGTCCCCCGAAGGCCGCCTGCGGCGGCCTTCTCCTCCTAATGCTCGCTGCGGGGGCCGCCCCATGCCCGAGGCCTGCGCGCACAGGGTCGTGAAAGCAGCGCGGCGGTGGCGGATCGGGGCGGTGGGGCGCCCTGCGCAGCGAAGTATTAGGAGGAGGAGAACCGGCGCGAAGCGGCGGTTCGGGGGACATGAGCGGAGCAGGGTGCCCCGCCGCCCCGATCCATCGGGTGCCGGGCCGACCGACTAGATCGGATAGATGATCGAGTTCGGGATCATCTCGCTGTCGTAGACCACCACCCGGCTTTCGAACTTCAGCCCCGCCGGCGTGCGCACGACGGTGTCGAGGTAGCGGCCGACGTTGAAGACCGTGCTCAGCTCGTTGAGCTTGGTGCGAAAGACCGCGTAGTTGGCCTCGCTCGTGATCCGTCCGGCGTCGACGCTGCGCACCAGCGGCGCACCGACGACGTGGCGCTGGTAGTACGGGTCGTGGAACAGCGTTTCCTTGATGCCGTAGACCCGGTCCCTCAGCATGCCCTTGCTCTCGAACGCCAGGGTGGCGAGCGGAAAGCCGCGCTCGTGGTTCTCGCGCGGCACCAGGCGATAGCTGCAGGCGTCGACGAAGAACTCGGGCCACAGGCTCCAATCGCCCGAGTCGACGGCATAGGCGTAGTCGGCATAGAGCTGCACCAGGGCGTGGTAGTCGGCGAAATCCATCGCGGCCGTGCCCACCTCAGGCCTCCATCGTCCGGCGCCAGTACTCGTACATGCCGCGGATCAGCGTCTCGGTGACCATGTGGTCGGCATCGGCCACCTCCTTGCCGCCGAGTTCGGCCAGGGTGCGGTGGTAGGGCTTCTGCTCGAAGCCCTTCTGCGACAGCTCGATCACCTCGCCGTCGTCGGCCGAGACGAAGCCGGCCGGGCCGAACAGGTTGGCCTGGCGCAGCCGCCGCTGCATCATCTCCTCGCTGTCGTCGGCGAAGGCGAAGTGGGTCCAGACGAAGTCGAAGGCGCCGTGGCCGTCGGGCCGGATGTGCCGGGTCGAGACCGAATTGACCTGCTGCTGGAAGATGACGCTCGGGAACACCGTCGTCATCACCGCCGTCGGCCCACCCCACCAGGGCTCGGGCACGATGTCGAGGAAGCGCGGGTCCTCCAGCTTCATGTCGGCTTTGAAGCTCGACACCGCCGTCACCTGCTCGGCCTTGCCCATCTGGCCGCGGGTCGAGATCATGGCCGCATGACGGTGGTGCGCGTCCATCACCAGCTGCGACTTGTTGTCGGCGCGCCAGAGGCCGAAGGTCACGAACCAGGTGTGCAAGAGGCCCGGGTGATACGGGTCCTTGATGTTCTCCTGCATCAGCTTCCAGTTGCCCGGGATGCGCTGCCGGTTGTAGCCCAGGATCTTCAGCGCCCGGCCGTCGAACAGGCGGTCGAAGTAGCCCAGCACCGCCGGGCCGAGGAAGTCCTCCAGCGGCTCGACATCCGGATCGAACGAGGCGAAGACGACGCCGCCGCGCGTCGCTACGCGGAGCTTGTTGAGGCCGTTGTCCTCGAGCTTGAAGTCGGCCGGCATGCCGCCGTTGGTCTTTCCCTCCTGGCGCACGCCGCGGCGAAACGGCACCCCCTGCAGGTCGCCCTTGAGCGAGTAGTTCCACTGGTGGTATGGGCAGGTGAAGTCGCGCCGGTTGCCGGATCGCTCGCGGCAGAAGCTCATGCCGCGGTGGGCGCAGACGTTCTCGACGACGTGGACCCCGCCCTCGAGGTCGCGGACCAGGATCACCGAGCGCTCGCCGACGACGCTCACGCGGAAGTCGCCCGGGTTCGGGATCTCGGCCTCGAGGCCGACATAGCACCAGTGCTTGCGGTAGAAGAAGCGCTCCAGCTCGAGGCGGTGCAGCGCCTCGCTGGTGTAGGTCATGAACGGGATGCGGCTGGTGCCCTCGTTCTCCCAGGCGAGCTGGCCGGGGAAGACGGAAGCGGGTGCGGGTCGGTCCATCGCGGTCTTTCGGCGGGCGGCTACGGCCCTACTGTGCCTCAAGCCGCAGCCGGCCGAAAAGGGAGAGCCTAACCCCGCGCAACGACAATGCGGCTCCGCCTCGTCGCTGCGTGTCACATGAAACGCTGTCTCCTCCCGTCGCTCGCCCTCGCTGCCCTGCTCCTGTCGTGTGCCGCTCCGACGCCGCCCGATCGGCGCGCCATCGACCGCATCGACACAGTGGTCGTGATCTACGCCGAGAACCGCGCCTTCGACACGTTCTATGGCCTCTTCCCGGGCGCCAACGGCATTCCCGGGCTGAACCCGAGCGCGACGGGAACGGTGCTGCCGCAACGCGACTTCGACGGCAGCGTGCTGCCGGTGCTGCCGCCGGCCTGGGGCGGGCTCACCGCGCCCGGCCAGACACAGGTCGTCACGCAGGCGCAGACAGTCGGCATGCCGAATCGCCCGTTCCCGCTCGACGGCCCGAACGGCATCGACGGACGTGGCGTGGTCGTGCCGGCGTCGATCGCCACGCGCGACATGGTGCATCGCTTCTACAACAACATCATGCAGATCGCGGGCGGCCGCAACGACCGCTTCGCCGCCTACTCGAATGCCGGCGGCCTGGTGATGGCCTACTACCAGGGTGCCGACATGGCGCTCTGGAAGCTGGCGCGCCAGTACACGCTCGCCGACAACTTCTTCATGGGCGCCTTCGGCGGTTCGTTCCTGAACCACCATTACCTCGTCTGCGCCTGCATTCCCGAATATCCGAACGCTGACCAGTCGCCGGCCAAGGGCCTGATCTCGGAGATCGAAGTTGACGCCGAGGGCCGGTTCGTGCGCCTGGCGCTTGAAGCCGGGGCCCCGAGCAGCGCGCTCGCGGGGCCGCCGCGCTACCGCCGCGACGGCGCGCTGACGCCGAAGGACGCTACGGGCATGTTCCGCGCCGTCAACACGATGCAGCCGCCCTACCAGCCGAGCACCGCGCTTCCCGCGCCGGGCGGCGACCCGCGCTATGCCGAGCCGGCTCAGCCGGCCGTGCTGCCGCCACAGAAGCTGCTCACCATCGCCGACCGGCTCGACGCCAAGGGCGTGTCGTGGGCCTGGTACGGCGGCGCCTGGAACGCGGCCAGTAGCGCCACCCCGGCGGCGCGCGACATCATCTACAAGGGCGAGGTCCAGTTCCAGAGCCACCACCATCCGTTCAACTACTTCGCGGCCTTCGACCCGAAGGAGCATGCCGCCTACCGCGCCGCTCATCTGCGTGATTTCGACACCGAGTTCTTCGCCGACGCTGCCGCCGGGCGGCTGCCTTCGGTCACCTTCTACAAGCCGCAGGGCAACCTCAACCAGCATCCCGGGTACGCGAACGTCACCGACGGCGACGCCCATATCGCCGAGGTGATCGCCCGACTGCAGCAGAGCCCGCAGTGGCCACGCATGCTGATCGTCGTCGCCTACGACGAGAACGGCGGCTTCTGGGACCACGCGCCGGTGCCGGTGGCCGATCCCTGGGGGCCGGGCACGCGCGTCCCGGCGCTGATCATCTCGCCGCTGGCGAAGAGGGGCTTCGTCGACAAGACGCAGTACGACACGGCATCGATCCTGCGCTTCGTAACACGACGCTGGAACCTGGCGCCGCTGCCGGGCGTGGAGCTACGCGACCGCGAGCTGGTCAAGCACGGCTTCGCGCCGATGGGCGATCTCAGCGCCGCCCTGGAGCCGGCACCCTGACCGCCCGCTTCGTCGTCGCCTTGGCGGTGGTCGTCGAGGTGTTTCAAGCCGGGCCGGCGTTCGACCTCAGGTCGCGACCAGCCCGGCGCGGGTGAGCGGCAGCCGGCGGACCCTCGGGCCGCCGAGCCGGGCGATGGCGTTGACCACCGCCGGCGCGAGCGGCGGCACTCCGGGCTCGCCGACGCCCGTGGGCGCCGCCGTGCTCGGCACGATATGCACCTCGACCACGGGCATCTCCTGGATCCGCAGCGACCGGTAGGTGTCGAAGTTGCGCTGCACCGCCCGGCCGTCCCGGATCTCGATCTCGCCGTAGTACAGGGCGCCGAGGGCGAAGCCGATGCAACCCTCCATCTGCGCCCGGACCACGTCGGGATTGACGGCGACGCCGCAGTCGACGGCGCAGACCACGCGCTCGACCTTGACCTTGCCGTTCTTCATCGAGACCTCGGCGACCTGGGCCACATAGGTCTTGAACGAATGGTGCATGGCCAGCCCCAAGGCGACGCCCGCCCGCGGAGGCCGGCCCCAGCCGGCCTTCTCGGCGGCGAGCTTCAGCACGCCGGCGGCACGCTCGTTCTTTTCGAGCAGGGCGAGGCGGAAGGCGAGCGGATCCTTGCCGGCGGCGGCCGCCAGCTCGTCCATCATCGTTTCCATCACGTACGCGGTGTGGGTGTTGCCGACCGAGCGCCACCAGAGCGGCCTGACCGCGAGCGCCTGACTGTGCAGTTCGCCGGCCATCATCGGCAGCGCGTAAGGCGACTCGGCCACGCCCTCGACCGAGGTCGGATCGATGCCGTCCTTGGCCATCCCTTCCATCGGCGTGCCGGCGACGATCGACTGGCCGACGATGTCGTGCTTCCAGGAGGCGATGCCGCCCTTGGCGTCGAGGCCGACCTTGACCGCATGCACGTACATCGGCCGGTAAAGCCCGGCGCCGGTGTCGTCCTCGCGCGTGAACTGCACCCGCACCGGCGCCCGGCCGTCGATCGCCTTGGCGACGTTGACGGCGGCGACGGTGAAGTCGCTCCAGGCGTTGGCGCGTCGGCCGAAGCTGCCGCCCGAAAACACCGTGTGCAGCTTGACCTTCTCCGGCGGCAGGCCCGCCGCCTTGGCGGCGAACAGGTGGTCGAAGCTCGGGAACTGGTGCCCACTCCAGGTCTCGAGCATGCCGTCGTGCAGCCAGGCGACGCAGTTCATCGGCTCCATCGCCGCGTGAGCGAGGAAGGGGAATTCGTAGACCGCCTCGACCGTCTTGACCGCGGTCGCCGCCGGCGCGTCGGCGGCCGGTTTGGCGAACGGCTTGCCGGGCTTGGCGGCTTCCTCGCGGAAGAGAGCGAGCAGCTTGTCGGAGTCGAGCTGGCTGCTGGCGGATTCGTCCCACTGGACCTTCAGCGCGCGACGTCCCTGCAGCGCCGCCCAGGTGCCGGTCGCGACCACCGCGACCCCCTCGGGCACCTGCACCACGTCGGTGACACCTTTCACCTGCTTCGCCGCGGTGGCGTCGAACGACACCACCTTGGCGCCGAAGCTCGGCGGGAAGGCGATCACTGCGGTCAGCAGGCCCGGGAGCTTGACGTCGATGGTGTAGACCGCGCTGCCGTTGCACTTCGACGCCGAGTCGACTCGCGGCGCCGACCGGTCCTTGCCGATGACGCTGAACTGGCGGGCTTCCTTCAGCGTCGGCTTCTCGGGCACCGGCTGCCGGCTCGCCGCCTCGGCCATCTCGCCGAAGCTGGCGCGCTTGCCCGAGGGATGGCCGAGCATTCCCTTGGAGACCGTGATCTCCGCCGCCGGCACCTTCCAGGCATCGGCGGCGGCGGCGACGAGCATCGCCCGGGCCGCCGCGCCGGCACTGCGGTACTGCAGGTACGAGTTGGAGATCGCCGAGGAACCGCCGGTGCCCTGCATCGGGCCGAACTCGAGGTTGTTGTAGCGGGTGGCGTCCGAAGGGGCGGCCTCGCTGCGCATCTGCGCCCAGTCGGCATCGAGCTCCTCGGCGACGAGCGAGGTCAGGCCGGTGAGATTTCCCTGCCCCATCTCGTGGTGCTTGCAGACGACGGTGACGAGGTTGTCGGTGCCGATGCGCAGGAACGGGTTCGGCGCCAGCGGACCGGCGGCGCTGCCTTCGGTGGCCACACCGGCGGCCGAGGCGGCACGCTCCGGAAGGCCGAAGCCGAGGATCAGGCCGGCGCCGGCCAGGCCCTGCAGCACGAGCCGACGGCTGAGCCGCGGCGGCCCGGCGTCGACGGCCAGGCCGAGTCGGCGCGCGACGCTTGCCTGCCACTGCGGATCGAGGGCGTTCATCATCAGCGGATGCATGGCGTTGGCCTCAGGCGAGTTGCTTCGCGGCCGCATGGATCGCGGCGCGGATGCGGTGATAGGTGGCGCAGCGGCAGATGTTGCCGGCCATCGCCTGGTCGATGTCCTGGTCGGTGGGCCGGGGCTTCTTCTCCAGCAGTGCGGTCGCCGACATGATCTGGCCCGACTGGCAGTAGCCGCACTGAACCACGTCGAGATCGACCCAGGCCTTCTGCACCGCCTTGGCGGCGGGCGAGCTCACGCCCTCGATCGTCGTCACCTTCCGGCCGGCGACGATGCGCACCGGCGCCGCGCAGGAGCGCAGCGTCTCGCCGTCGACATGCACGGTGCAGGCGCCGCACTGGGCGACGCCGCAGCCGTACTTGGTGCCGGTGAGGCCGAGATCCTCGCGCAGGACCCAGAGCAGCGGAGTGGCCGGGTCGACGTCGACTTCGCGACTCTGGCCGTTGACGTTGAGCGAAATGGGCATTCGAAGAACTCCGGAAAGTCGTGTACGGGGCGGCGCTCAGCGCGGGCAGGCGGCGCCGGTCTCGATCCAGGCGGCGATAAGCGCGCCGAACTGCTCCTGCGTGCCGGGCGCCGGCTCGCGTGTGCCGCCCGGCCGCCAGGCCCAGCCGACCAGAGTGTCGTGCGCCATGTGCTCCTGGATTTGCGAAAGGGTCTTGCCGCCGTTGCGCCGCGGGTCCTTGACCTGCTCGCAGATCTGCTTGAGCGACTGCTGCTGCCAGGCCATTTTCTTGGGCGCGACGTGCCACAGCGGGTGGCCGGGCACGCCGGCGGGATCGAAGTTCGCATCCTGGTGGCAGGTGGTGCAGCGCATGCCGACCGCGCCCTCGTCGTCGGCGCCGCGCACCACGAGCGGGCTGTGCGGATGCATGTCGGTGCCTTGGGTCGGTCGCTCGCCCACCGGATGGCAGTTCAGGCAGCGCGGGTGCTGGATCACCTTGCCCGCTTCGGCGAACAGGGCGCGCGACCGCTCGGCGCGGTCGCCGACCGTGGCGAAGCTGTCGGCCGGGCGCAGGTCGGCCGCGAATGCCGCGCCGCTCAGGACCAGGGCCAGGAAAAACGTGGACACCGATTTGCCGGTCTGGAGCTTCATCGTTCCCTTTCTACGTGCGGCGAGGCCTGTCCGCCTCGCCCGGATGGGCAGAACTCGGCAATCGGTGCTCCCGAACGACAATGCGCCGCCATGACCATCGCCCCTGACTCGACCTCCCTCCCCGTCGCGCCGCGCGAGCCGAAGGACGTGACCGTGCACGGCGACCGCCGCATCGACGACTACTTCTGGCTGCGCCAGCGCGACGATCCGCGCACCCTGCCGTATCTGCGGGCCGAGAACGCCTACGCCGACGCCTGGTTCGCGCCGCACGCGGCGCTGAAGGAACAGCTCTACCAGGAGATGTTCGGCCGGATCCAACAGGACGACGACTCCGTGCCCTATCGCAAGGGCCGCTGGTGGTACTCGAGCCGCACCACGAAGGGCGACCAGTACCCGCGCTACATCCGCCGCCGCGCGCTCGGCAGCGAGCGCGGCTACGACCCCCAAGGCAGCGACGAGACGCTGCTCGACCTGAACGAGCTCGCCCGCGGCCAGCCGTTCCTGCGCCTCGGCCTGGCGACCGTCACCCTCGACGCCGACACCCTTGCCTATACCCTGGACCTGACCGGTGGGCGCGACTTCACGCTGCACGTCCGCGACCTCGCGACCGGCAAGGACGACGCCTGGACGATGCCCGAGGTCTCGTCGGCGGAGTGGGCCAACGACGGCCGCACCCTGTACTACGTGACGATGGACGAGACCAAGCGCGCCAACCGGCTCTGGCGCCACGTCGTCGGCGCCGCCGGCGCCGACGCGCTGGTGCTCGAGGAGAAGGACGAGCTGTTCGACCTCGGCATCGGCAAGACCCGCGACGACCGCTTTCTGGTGCTGACGAGCGAGAGCAAGGACGCGAGCGAGCAGAGCGTCCTGGACGCCGACGCGCCGTCCGACACGGCGACGTTTCGCGTCGTCTTCCCGCGCCGGCCCGACATCGAGTACGACCTCGACCATCGCGCCGGCAGCCTCTATGTGCTGATCAACGACACCGGCCGCAACTTCCGGCTGGTGAAGGTCGACGCTGCCCGGCCCGACCTCGGCCGGGCCGAGGAGCTGATCGCCGCCCGCGACCGCGTCATGCTCGACGACTTCGACATCTTCGCCGAGGACCTGGTGGTGACCGAGCGGGTCGCCGGGAGCCTGCAGCTTCGCGTCATCGACCTCGTGCGCGGCGGCGAGCACACGGTCGCCTTCGACGAGCCGGCCTACACCGTCCACACCTCGGGCAACGCCGAGTTCGAGACCCGGACGCTGCGCTTCGTCTACACCTCGATGACGACGCCGGCCTCGACCTACGACTATCACCTCGGCAGCCGCGAGCGGGTGCTGAAGAAGCGCCAGCCGGTGCCCGGCTACGACCCGGCGCTCTACCAGAGCGAGCGCATCGTGGCCACGGCGGCCGACGGCACCGAGGTGCCGATCTCGCTGGTCTGGCGGCGCGACCGCAAGCTGAGCGGCCCGCAGCCGCTGCTGCTCTACGGCTACGGCAGCTACGGCATCCCCATGGACCCGGGGTTCTCGCAGACCCGGGTGTCGCTGCTCGATCGCGGCGTGATCTTCGCGATCGCCCACATCCGCGGCGGCGGCGATCTCGGCCGCACCTGGTACGAGGCCGGCAAGATGGCGCAGAAGGCGACCACCTTCGGCGACTTCATCGCCTGCGCCGAGGCCGTGGTCGCGCGCGGCCTGACCACGCCCGGGCAGCTGGCGATCGAGGGCGGCAGCGCCGGCGGACTGCTGATGGGGGTGGTGGTGAACCGGCGGCCCGAGCTATTCAAGGCGGTCGTCGCCGAGGTGCCGTTCGTCGATGTCATCAACACCATGCTCGACGAGAGCCTGCCGCTGACGGTCGGCGAGTTCATCGAATGGGGCAATCCCAAGCTGCCCGAGCAGTACGCCTGGATGCGTGCCTACAGCCCCTACGACAACCTCGAGCGCGGCGCCTATCCGGCGCTGCTGGTGCGCACCGGCCTCAACGACAGCCAGGTCGCGTACTGGGAGCCGGCCAAGTACGTGGCCAAGCTGCGCACCCTGAAGACCGATGCGAACCCGCTGCTCTTCAAGATCAACCTCGAGGTCGGACACGGCGGCGCGTCGGGCCGCTTCGACTCGCTGCGCGAGATCGCCGAGGACGACGTGTTCCTGCTCGTCGAGCTCGGCCTCGCAGGCTAGATCTCAGATGTCGAAGAACACCGTCTCGTTCTCGCCCTGCAGGCGGATGTCGAAGCGGTAGACGGCGGCGCCGTCGTCGCTGCGCCGGTCGGTGCGCTCGGCGACCAGGGTCTTGCGCCGCGCCTCCCACTCGATCAGGTTGATCACCGGGTCCTTGGCGTTGGCGGCGGCCTCGTCGCTGAAATAGATGCGGGTATTGAGGCCGATGTTGATGCCGCGGGCGACGATCCAGGCGCTGATGTGCGGCGCCATGATCCGGCCGTTCCGGCCCTCGGCCGCGCCCGGCTTGATGGTGTCGAAGGTGTAGATGCCGGTCTCGAAGTCGGTGCAGCTTCGGCCCCAGCCGCGGAAGTGCGGATCGAGCGACTTGCCCGGCTGGCGATCGGCCGGGTGGGCGTACTTGCCCTCGGCGTTGGCCTGCCAGATCTCGATCAGCACGTCCTTCAGCACGGTGCCTATGCCGTCGAAGACGCGGCCCTCGATGCGGATCCGCTCGCCCTTCGTCTGGGCATCGAAGAGGACGCTGCCGAAGCTGTTCTCGAAGATGTCGAAGCCCGCCGCCTTGGGGGCGAGGCCGATGTGGACGTAGGGACCGGCGGTTTGCGACGCGGTCTCGCGCCGCACCCCGAGCTCGCTGCCGCCGGGGGCGCTGAATACGTTGCTCATTGCAGCGCTCCTTCAGGTGTCTTCTGCACATGGTTCTCGAACAGGGTCGCGCGATGGCCGCGCAGGACGATGTCGAAGCGGTAGGCGCGGCTGTCGAGCTGGACGAAGGCGCCGACGTCCTGGAGCGCGATCAGGCCGCGGATCTGCTCCTCGCTCGGCACGACACCGAGGATCGGGCAGCTCCTGATGAGCGGGTCGCCTTCGAAGTACATCTGCGTGATCAGGCGCTGGACCCAGCCGTCGCCGGAGATCGCGTAGTGGATGTGCGACGGCCGCCAGTCGTTGACGCGGTTGCGCCAGGGGTAGGGGCCGGGCTTGATGGTGCGATAGGCGTAGTAGCCGTTCTCGTCGGTGAGCATCCGGCCGCAGCCGCCGAAGTTCGGGTCGAGGGCGCCGATGTACTGGTCCTTCTTGTGCCGGTAGCGGCCGCTGGCGTTGGCCTGCCAGACCTCGACCAGCGCGTTCTTCACCGGCCGGCCGAGCTGGTCCTGGACGTAGCCGTGGACGACGATGCGCTCGCCGACCGGCAGGCTCTCCTTGGCGTAGTTCAGGATCAGGTCGTTGTCCTTCGGGCCGAACTCCTCGGCGCGAAACACCGGCGCGGTCACCTCGGACAGCGACTGCTGCAGCGAGATCAGCGACAAGCGCGGACTGCGCAGCACGCTCGTCTTGTACGCCGGCGTGTAGGCCGGCGGGTGCGAGGTCGTGTCGCGCATCAGGAACTCGGCGTCGGGGGCGGGCTTGGTCGACATGGCGTGCGGAGGGTTGGGGGTGAAGGTTCAGGCGGCGATCGCGGCGCTCGCCGCGACGGCGGGCAGGCGCAGCATACGGCGCGCTTCGTCGGCCGTGGCCGGCCGGCGCCCGTAAGCGTCGCACAGCTCGGCGACCTGCTTGACCAGCGCGGCATTCGACGGCGCCAGCGTGTCGCGGTCGAGGCGGACGTTGTCCTCGAGGCCGGTGCGGCAGTGGCCGCCGAGCTCGAGCGACCACTTCGCGAGGGTCAGCTGCTCCTTGCCGATGCCGGCGCCGGTCCAGGTGGCGTCGGGCGCCAGGCGCGCCAGCGTGCGCACGTAGAACTCGAACACCTCGCGGTCGACCGGCATGGCGTTCTTGATGCCCATGACGAACTGGATGTGCAGCGGACCCTCGATCTTGCCCGCCTTCTGCAGCGCGACCGCCTGGAAGATCATCGACAGGTCGAAGGCCTCGACTTCCGGCTTGATGCCGTAGGTCTTCATTTCCGTGGCCAGCCAGTCGACCAGATCGGGCGCGTTGTCGTAGACGCGGGTCGGGAAGTTGACCGAGCCGGTGGCGAGCGACGCCATGTCGGGCCTCAGGTGCAGCATGCCGCCGCGCTCCCTTCCCGCGCCGGAGCGGCCGCCGGTCGAGACCTGCGTGATCATGCCCGGGCAGTGCCTGCGGATGCCGTCCAGCACCAGCGCGAAGCGCTCGGCCGAGGAGGTCGGCGTCTCGTCGTCGTTGCGCACGTGCAGGTGGACCAGCGTCGCGCCGGCCTCGTAGGCAGCCTGGGTCGACTCGACCTGCTCGGCGACGGTGATGGGCACCGCCGGGTTGTCCTTCTTCTTCGGCAGCGAGCCGGTGATGGCGACCGAAATGATGCAGGGGGTGCTCATGGCTTCTCGTCTCCTCGGTTCAGCTTGGCCGCGGCCGCCTGCAGGGCGAGCCGGTAGCCGATGGTGCCCAGCCCGACGATCACGCCTTCGGCGATGTCCGACAGGTATGAATGGTGGCGAAAGGGTTCGCGCCTGTGCACGTTGCTGAGGTGCACCTCGATGAACGGAATGGCGACGCCGGCGAGCGCGTCGCGCAGCGCCACGCTGGTGTGGGTCAGCGCCCCCGGGTTGATGACGACGAAGCGCACGCCTTCGTCGCGTGCGGCGTGGATGCGGTCGAGGATCTGGCCTTCGTGGTTGCTCTGGAAGGCATCCAGCGCCAGGCCGAGCGATTCGCTCTCCTTGCGGCACATCGCTACCACGTCGGCGAGCGTCTCGGCGCCGTAGATCGCCGGCTCGCGCGTGCCGAGCAGGTTGAGGTTGGGGCCGTTGACGAGCAGGACCTTCATGGCTTGCCTTTCGCGTTCTGTTCCTGTGCCGCCATCCGCGCCGGGGCGTTGACGGCGCCGTAGCCATCGTAGGCCCTGCGCTGCACGATCTCGAAGAAGAAGCGGTCGGCGAAGGGCTCGGCGTAGGCGTGCAGGAATTCGCCGCCGGGCGAGCGGTCGTAGAGGATGTCGAGCGACTGCATCCGCCGCACGGTCGCCTCGTCGAGGTCGAGGCGGGCAATCAGGTCGTCGTAGTAGTTGGCCGAGATCGGCACGAAGCGGACGCCGTCTGCGCGCAGCCGCGCCATGGTGGCGAAGATGTCCTCGGTGGCGAGGGCGATGTGCTGCACGCCGCCGCCGGAACGGCCGGTCGCGCTCACCTGGCGCGCGGTGCGCGTGCGCTGGCTGAGCGAGACGTTGAGGACGACGCGGACGCTCCGCTCGGCATTGGCGACGCCGCTCGAGCGGATCAGGCCGAAGGGGTCGGCCAGCTCGAGGCTCTCGCCGCACTGCAGGCCGAGCACGGCCTTGGCGAACAGGATCCAGGTGTCGAACTGGTCCTGGGCGAGGCCGAGCGCGATGTGGTCGATCGCGACGAGGCCGGCGTCGGATTCGGCCGCGCTGTCCGGCTCGGCGACGAAGTCGGCATCGAGCGCCGCGCCTCCGGCCGAGGGCACGAAGTGGACGATCGTGCCGCCGGGCGCGACGATCGCCGGCAGCTGCAGCTCGTGGGCGCCGCGCGGGCTCTCGTGCCGCGCTGAAAGCAGGGCGCCGGCGCGGTTGGCCGCCTGGAGCGGATCCGGCGTGGCGAGGCCGATGGCGCAGACCGCCGGTCCCTGGGCGTCGAAGCGGACGCGCGCCGGCGACGCCGGCTCGGCGTTGACGACGAGCTGGATGCCGCCTTGGCGGTACAGCTTGGCCGCCTTGGTGCGGTGCCTGCCGACGCCGGTGAAGCCGAGGCGCACGAGCAGCGCGCCGAGCGCCTCGGCCGCCGCGTCGTCGACGCCGAACTCGAGGAAGGCGAAGCCGGCCAGGACCGGGGCCTGCGGGGCGTCGAACAGGGCGATGCGCTGCAGCGTCCGCGCCGCGTGCTCCCGTGCCGCGGGCTCGGCCGCGGTATCGCGCTCGCGCTCGAGCTGACCGCGCACCTGGCTCTCGAGAAAGAGCAGCGATCGCATCGCGTCGACGGCGGTGCGCCGGTTCGGCGTCTCGCGGAACTGGTCGTTGAAGATCTCGAGCGACAGCGGCCCCGCGTAGCCGGAGAGCAGCACCTGGCGAAAGAAATTCTCCAGGTCGAACTGGCCCTGGCCGGGGAAGTTGCGGTGATGCCGCGCCCACTGCAGCACGTCCATCGCCAGCAGGGGCGCGTCGGCCATCTGCAGGAAGAAGATGCGCTCGCCCGGAATCGCGGCGATGCCGGCGGGGTCGTCCTGCAGCGAGAGGGTGTGGAAGCTGTCGAGGATGAGGCCGAGGTGCGGATGGTCGGCCTCGGCGACGATGTTCCAGGCCTGGCCGTAGAGGCGCACGTGCCGGCCCCAGGCCAGCGCCTCGTAACCGATGCGCAGATTGCGCTTGGCGGCGCGCTCGGCCAGGGTGTGCAGCTGCGCCGCCGCGCGGGCCGGGTCGTCGATGGCCAGCGGCGAGGTGTTCGAGCAGACCAGCATGAGCGGCGCGCCGAGCGCCTGCATCAGGTCGAACTTGCGCTCGGCACGGTCCAGGCTCTTCGTGAACGCATCGTCGGGCATGCCTTCGAAATCGCGGAAGGGCTGGAACAGGTCGATGCCGAGGCCGAGGTCCTCGGCCATGGTGCGCAGCTCGCCGGCGCTGCCGTTGAAGGCGATGAAGTCGTTCTCGAACAGCTCGATGCCGTCGAAGCGTGCCGCGGCGATCGCCTCCAGCTTCTGCCGCAGGGTGCCGCTCATCGACACGGTGGCAATGGATCGGCGCATCGTCGTGCCTCGGCTCAGTAGCGGAGTTGCGCCACGGCGCGCAGCTCGTCGGCGGTGGCGGTGCCGAAGCCGAAGAACTCGAGATAGGCGGGAATCATCTCGAACAGCATGTCCGAGCCGACCTGCACCTCGAGGCCGCGCGCCAGGGCGGCGCGCAGCAGCGGCGTGTGCTCGGTCTTCATCACGACCTCGCCGACCAGCGCGCCGGCATCGACGCGGGCGATGTCGAAGGGCAGGGCGTCGCCCTCCTTCATGCCGAGCGGCGTGGCGTTGACGACGATGTCGTGGCCGGCCGGATCCTGGGAGCCGGTTCGGGCCGCGAGATCGGGGTAGTGCGCGAGCAGGCGCTTCTTCAGCGACTCGGCCGAGGTGCCCTGGGCGTCGAAGAGGTCGATCGCGGCCGCGCCGGCGGCGGCGAGCGAGGCGGCGATCGCCGAGCCGACGCCGCCGCAGCCGGCGACGAAGACACTGGCACCGGCGATGCGCCGGCCCTTGCGCGCGACGCCGCGTGCGAAGCCGGCGCCGTCGAACTGGTCGCCGAGCCAGGTGCCGTCGGCGCGCTTGAGGAGCGCGTTGCAGGCGCCGGCGATGCGCGCCGTCGGCGTCGCCTTGTCGACCAACCCGAGCGTCGTCACCTTGTGCGGCATGGTCACGAGGGCGCCGCGCAGGTTGGTCACGGTGGCGAGCGCCGCCAGCGTCGCCGGGTAGTCCTCGGGCTTGACGCCGATCGGCACGACGACGGCGTCGATGCCGCGTTGCTCGAACCAGGGGTTGTAGATCATGGGGGCCTTGAACGCCTCGGTCGGGTAGCCGAGGTGGGCGATCAAGGTGGTCTTGCCGCTGATCATGGTTCGGTGTCTCTCAGGTGAAGGTTCAGGCGGCGAAGGCGAGCTGCTCGCGCCGCGGCACGTCGATCAGCCCGGGCTCGGGCGCGAGGCGCATCACGGTGGGCGAGGCTGCGGCGTCGACGAAGGTCGGCCAGTGCGGCAGGCCCGCGCCATTCGGATCGCCGGACTTCGCGAACTGCAGCCAGCACGACTGCATGAGCTCGGTCATGCGACGGTCGGCGCCGCCCCAGTCACGCGTCAGCACGGCAGTGCTGCCGAAGACGTAGGGGTACTCGGCGCTGTGGAAGACGCCGAGCGTGGCCGGATCCTCGGCCTCGCTGAAGCGCTGCCCGGCAGAGAACGGCTGAGGATGGTCGAAGTGGTAGACGTAGGTCGGCGCGACCCGGGCATGAGCGCGCGCGGCCTGCCAGACGCCGCCGGCGAACAGGTCGTCGCCGACCAGCGTCAGGCTGGCGTTGCGCGCGGTCGCATCGTCGGTGCAGGGATAGAAGCGCTCCGCGGCGGCGGAGCGCTCGCCGAATCGTGCACCGAGCCGCCGGCGCAGGTCCGCCGCGCCGGCTGCGGCGGGAAAGGTCGTCCCTTCGTCGGCGTTCCAACCGGTGAGCAAGGGCACCGGCGCGGCCCGGCCTTCTTCGAAGAGGCTACGAACCGGGCGGGAGATGAAGTCGCCGTCGACGATCGGCATCCAGCGCTCGCCGCTCTCCTGGTAGCGCGCCAGCAGCGTCTCGGCGTCGAGCTGGCGCAGCTCGCCGGGGCCGGCGGCGCCGACCCGCGCGGCGAAGGCCGCGCCCGATCGTTCCGCGTCGGTGAGCGTCGGCATCGGCGTGACGCCGAAGCTCTGGGCGACCGCCCGGGCGAACAGGCCGCGCACGCTCGGCGCGGCCATCAGGTCGACGATGCCCGCAGCGCCGGCGGATTGGCCGAACAGCGTCACCTGCTCCGGGTCGCCGCCGAATGCGGCGATGTTGCGGCGCACCCAGCGGAGCGCGGCCGCCATGTCGAGCAGGCCATAGTTGCCCGAGCTCCGCTGCGCCGACTCCGCGCTCAGGCCCGGATGGGCCATGAAGCCGAATAGGCCGAGCCGGTAGTTGAAGGTGACCAGGACGACGCCCTGCTCGGCGAGATCGCCTTGCACGAACACCGGGTTGCTGCCGGCGCCCTGCTGAAAGGCGCCGCCGTGGAACCAGACCATGACCGGCCAGCGCGCGCCCGCGGGCGCCGCGCTCCAGACGTTGAGGTAGAGGCAGTTCTCGCTCATCGGCTGCACGCCGGCGTATTCGGCGTAGACCGAGTCGCCCGGGCGCTTGGGCTGCAGGCACTGCGGCGCCAGCGCTTGCGCGGGACGGATGCCGTGCCAGCGCGATACCGGCTGCGGCGGCCGCCAGCGCAGCGGACCGACGGGGGCCGCCGCGTAGGGGACGCCGAGGAAAGCGCGAACCCCGGTATTCCCCTCGCGCCGCCCGCTGATGCGCCCGCCTTCGACGGCGATGACGAGCGGGTCGAGCTCGTTGCGCGGCATCGCCGGATTCGAAGGCGTGGTCGCGAAGCTCATGCCAGGGCGAGCCGCTTGCCGAGCTGGTGCATGGGCACGTTGTAGGTCTCGCGGGCGCTGAAGGCCGAGATCGCCGACACCACGCAGGCGGCGCTGACGAAGGCGGCGACCGGCATCCAGCCGTTCGGGCCCTCGCCGAGGATGGCGGCGCTGATGGTCGGGGCGAAGCCGCCGAGGGCGAAGCCGATCTGCGTGCCGATGGCCATGCCGGAGAGGCGGACGCGGGTGTCGAACATCTCGCCGTAGAGCGAGGGCCAGATCCCGTTCGCCGCGCTGTAGACCACGCCCGACAGCAGCAGGCCGAAGACGAAGATCAACGTCAGGTCGCCCTGCGAGATCGCCCAGAGCGTCGGCCAGATCAGCACCGCCGAGCCGAGCGCGCCGGTCAGGAACACCGGGCGGCGGCCGATCCGGTCGGAGAGCGTCGCCCAGAGCGGGATCGCGGCCAGGGCGACGATGTTCGTGCAGACCAGCAGCAGCAGCATGCTCGAGCGCGGCAGGTGGACGGTGTTGACCGCGTAGGAGAGCACGAACACGCCGAAGATCGTGCTGACCACCGAGACCAGGGCGGCGAAGATCACGCGCAGCACGTCCGGCGTGTGGTTCTGGAACAGCTCGGCGATCGGCAGCTTGGGCGTCTCGTGCGCCTTGGCCTCTTCCTCGAACGCGGGCGTCTCGGGCAGGGTGCGGCGGATCCAGAAGCCGACAGCAACCACGATCGCGCTGAGGAAGAACGGCACCCGCCAGCCCCACGACAGAAGCTGATCCTCGGGCAAGGCCGAGATCGGCAGGAAGACGAGGGTCGCGAGGATGAAGCCCATCTGCGTGCCGCTCAGGGTGAAGCTGGTGAAGAAGGCGCGGCGATCCGCCGGCGCATGCTCCAGCGTCATCGAGTTGGCACCGGCTTGCTCCCCGGCCGCGGAAAGTCCCTGCAGCAGGCGCAGCAGGACGAGCAGGATGGGCGCGGCGATGCCGACTTGGCCGTAGGTCGGCAGGGCGCCGATCAGGAAGGTCGACAGGCCCATCAGCAGCAGTGTGAAAGTGAGTACCTTCTTGCGTCCGAACTTGTCGCCGACGTGGCCCATGAAGAAGGCACCGATCGGTCGCGTGACGTAGCCGACGCCGAAGGTCGCGAAGGCGGCGATGGTGCCGATCTTCGGGTCGACCGACGGGAAGAAGATCTTGCCGAAGACCAGTGCCGCGGCGGTTCCGTAGATGAAGAAGTCGTAGTACTCGACGGCGCTGCCGATCCAGCTGGCGATCGCCGCCTTGCGCGGGGCGCGGGCCGGCGCCCCAGCGCTCGTGTGCTCTTGAACCATGCCTTGTCTCCGTGCAGCCCTCGAAACGGGACCGACGCGTGAATGTACGAACTGGTACGTTCTATAGCATTAGTATTTACCCTAATTTCCTAGGCGCGGAAATGGGCTCTGCGCGTGCTAGCCTGCAAGAATGAACGAACCAGTCCCTTTTGAGGTCAAGACAGCCGGAAAGCGCCGGCCGCCGGAAACCCGACCCTACGACGCCGAGAAGTCGCTCGCCGACATCCTCGAGGTCGCCACCGCCGAGTTCGCCGACAAGGGCCTGGCCGGCGCCCGCATCGACGAGATCGCCGCGGCGACGCGAACGAGCAAACGGATGATCTATTACCACTTCGAGAGCAAGGAGGCGCTCTATATCGCCGTTCTCGAAGCGGCCTACCGGCGCATCCGTGCCATCGAGGCCGAGCTTCATCTCGAGGACCTCGCGCCGGAAGACGCGCTGCGCAAGCTGGTCGCCTTCACCTTCGACTACCAGCACGACAACGAGCCCTTCATCCGCCTCGTCATGAACGAGAACATGCATCGCGGCGAGTACCTTGCGCGCAGTTCCATCATCCAGGATCTCAACGTGCCCGCGATCGACGCGGTGAGCCGCGTCTACCAGCGCGGCTTGGACGCGGGCGTCTTCCGGCGCGACGTCGACCCGATCGACCTGCACATGTCGATCTCGGCGCTCTGCTTCTTCAACGTCGCCAACCGCTACACCTTCTCGCTGATCTTCAAGCGCGACCTCACGTCGCCGGCAGCGCTGCGGGCGCGGCGCGACAGCGTCGTCGAGATGATCGTGCGCTACCTGCGCAAGTGAGTCGCGCCGGCGCCGGCTAGTTCGCGGCGGCGTCGGACCGTCGCGGATGCTCGGCGAAGAAGCGCAGCATCTCGCGCGATGCGTCGGGCCCTGCGCTTTCGGTATAGCTGCCGGCGGCATCGCCGCCGATCCAGGCATGGCCGGCGCCATGCACCACCCAGTGCTCGGCCCGGCTCGGCCCGGCGGCCTCGGCGGGGGCGTAGACGGTGCGGGTGAAAGCGCGGCCGGCGGCACCGGCCGGGCTCATCTCCCGTGTCGCCTGGGCCGGGTCGCTGCCGAGCACGACGTCGATCAGGAGGCTGCCGTTCAGGGCGTGGACGGTGCTGTCGGCGTCGCCGTGGAAGACGATCATCGGTGCGTCGATGCCGTTTTCGGGCGAGATCGCGCCGCGGCCGCCGGATTTCATGGCCGAGAACGCCGACACGACGTCGTGCGCCGCGCCCGGCGGCACGCCGGAGTGGACGCCGGCGGCGGCGAACAGGTCGGGGTACTCGCGCGCCAGGATCGCCGCCATCGCGCCGCCGGCCGAGAGCCCGGCCACCCACACCCGATCGGCATCGATCCGGTGCATCGCCATGACATGGCGCGTCATGCCGGCGAGGAGCGCGGGCTCGCCCTGGCCGCGCCGCTGGTCGCCGGCCAGGAACCAGTTCCAGCATTTGTGGGCGTTGGAGCGCGGCGCCTGCGCCGGGTAGAGGATGTAGAGGCCCTGCTCCTGGGCCAGCGCGTTCATGCGGGTGCCGGCGGCGAAGTCGTCGGGGTTCTGGCTGCAGCCGTGCAGCATCACCACCAGCGGCAGGGTGCGCCCCTCGAAGCCCGCTGGTTCGAACAGCTTGAAGCTGCGCGTGCCGGCTTCGGCGGTGAAGGTGCTCGCGCTGAAGCGGCCGGTGCGAGGACGATCGGTTTCGGGCGGCGGCGCGTCGAGCGGGAGATCGTCGACTTCGACAGCCGCCTCGACGTCCCAGACGCCGGGCTTGGTGTCGACCGGGATCACGTCGAGCTCGCGCACGCAGTCATCGAGCACATCGGCCGAAGGGGCGAATCGCGAAGTGTGCGCTCCCATTGGCTTATCGGTAGGCAGTGCACCAGCCAGCGCTCGCTGGATGGCTGCGGTGGCTTCGACGAGCTCGCCCCGGCGGGTCAGTCCGGCGACGGCCAGGATCTTTTGCAGGATTGGGTTCACGGGTATCTCGGAAGCGGGTCAGGGCACAGGGTAACCCGAATTTTGCTGCAGTGCAGCAATCACTTCGGCCGAGGTCTCGGAAAGTCGGTGATTTCCGCCTCGAGGGCGCCGCGACGGAGCGCCCGGGTGACACCGGCGACCGCGCGGGCGACGTTGCGCGTCTCCTCCTGCAGCGCCTGGTCGTGGTCGAGCGCGTCGTGGCTGGTGGCGTAGGGCTGGTAGTAGCCGACGTAGCGGTCGAGCCGAGCCTGGTCGCCGGCGTCGATCAGGCCCATCCAGTCGAGCCAGTCCGAGAGCGCCCGCCGCGAGCCTTCGATGCCGGCCACGTCGCCATGCACCACCAATCCGTAGACGCGATCGGCGAGGTGCTTTGGATAGTTCCAGCCGCCGATCTCGATCGCCTTGGCCTTGGCCGGGTCCTTGCCATGGGTCGAGGTCGGATCCGGGTTGCCGCCGTCGGCGCAGACCAGCCGGTCGATCATCAGCTTGAGGGCGCTGGAGGTCGAGTACCAGTGCGTCGGCGTGACGATGACGACCGCGTGGGCCGCGACCCAGCGCTCGTAGATCTCGGCCATCCAGTCGTTGACCTGGTTGAGCGAATGGTTCGGGTAGCAGCTGCAAGGCCAATGGCAGAGCGGCATCGCGGTGGAGACGCAGCCCTTGCACGGATGGATGTGCCGGCCGTAGTCGGACGTGAGTTGGCTGAGGTCGAGGAAATCGACCTCGGCCCTTTCCTTGACCAGCACCTCGCTCACCAGGCCGGCGAGGCGAAAGGTCTTCGAGATCTCGCCCGGGCAGGTGCCGTCGTTGCGCGGCGAGCCGCAGATCACCAGGACCCGCGTCTTCGTCTTCGGATCGGCCCAGACCTTCTGCGCCTGCTGCAGCCGTTCGCGGGTCTCGATCCATTCGACCGAGAGGTCGTAGTCCGGATCGGCGAACCCGCGTCCGGCCTTGCGCGTGATCGGTGCCTTGCGGCCGTCGACATAAGCGTCCCAGGCGATCGCCTCGAGCTTGTCGATGGCGGCGTCCTCGCGGCGAAAGGCCGGGTCGACGAAGGCGTTGCGAAAGCGCCGGCTGAACTCGACCCGCTCGAGCGGACCGGTCCATTGGCCCTTGCGCACAGGGGTGGTCATGTCGCCTCCTCGTCGTGTCGATGGATCGAGGCAATGTAGACAGCGGGCCGCGGCGACGCTGTCGGCCAACACCGCGTGACGATGCGATCCATCCCCACTCCTCGCGATATCAATGCACCGATGGCGGCGCAAACAATCCGCCCGCTTCGGGCATGTCGCCCGGGCGCGCACGCCCAGCCGTGTGCCACCAAGAGGAGAAACCCATGGCAACTTCCAGAGCAAGTAGCAAGCGCAAGGTCGCGGTCACGCAGATGCATCTCGGCCTGACCTCGAGCAGCTCGTTCGACGATCTCGTCGCCGCCCTCAAGATCACCCTCACCGTGCCCGAGCTGCCCGGCTTCAAGGGCTGCCGGCCCTGCCTCTCCGGTCTCGATCGCCTCGTGATCGAGGACCTCGCGATGCGCGGCATGCGCTGAAGCGATGCGCTCTCCCACGCTCACGTTGCCGAAACTGGGCGTGGGCCTGGCGTACCAGGCCGCGCTTGCGCCGCTGCTCGCGGTCGTCGGGCCGGAGCTCGACTACGTCGAGGTCGTTCCCGACATCCTCTGGACCGATCTCGGCCGCACGGCCGAGCCGCGCTATGTCGACGATCGCGCCGGCCGGTCCGCGCTCGAGCAGGCGAGCTGCGGCAGGCCCATCGTCGCCCACGGCATCGGCCTGTCGATCGGCAGCGCCGGCGCGTTCGACGCGGCGCATGTCGAGCAGGTCGAGCGCTGGCGCCGCCGCCTCGGCTTTCCCTGGCACAGCGACCACCTGGCTTTCCATCTCGCCGAGCACGGCGACGCGCTGATGAACGTCGGCATCACCCTGCCGCTGCCGCGCGATCGCGAATCGATCGAGCTGCTGGTGCCGCGCCTGCGCGAAGTGCGGCAGCGGGTGCCGGTGCCGTTCCTGCTCGAGAACAACGTCTACTACTTCGACATCCCGGCGTGCGAGATGGACGAGCCGACCTTCCTCAACACGCTCTGCCGGGAAAGCGGCTGCGGCCTGGTCCTCGACCTGCACAACGTTTATACGAACGCGCGCAATCACGGTTTCGACGCCGCCGCGATGCTCGCCGAGCTCGAGCTCGAGCACGTCGGCGAGATCCATGTCGCGGGCGGCATGGAGCTCGACGGCTTCTATCTCGACGCCCACTCCGACACCATTCCCGATCCGGTCTGGTCGTTGCTGGAGTGGACCCTGCCGCGTTGCCCGAACCTCGGCGGCGTCACCTTCGAGCTGTTCGGCTCCTGGTTCGAGAGCGTCGGCAATGCGCGCATCACGGCGGACCTGCGCCGGCTGCGCGCGCTCTGGACGCACGTGGTGCATCCTGCCCCGCGCCGCTGCGCGGCGGAGCCAGTGAGCGCGCTCGCCTTCCAGACGGCGCTGGCACGGCTGATCGTCGACCCCGACTTCCGCGATGCGGTCCGCGGCGACGGCGTCGCGGCGTTGCCCGGGCCGCTGACCGCGCTGGAGGCTTCCCGGCTGGTGACGATCGCCCATGACCGGGGCGTCGACATGAACCGCACCCTGCACAAGGGCTTTCGCCTCGGCAAGCTGCGCGCGCTCCTGCCCCTCACCTGCGCCCTGCTGACACCGGCGCGCCTGGCGCGCGAGGTCGCGGCCTTCTGGCAGGCGAATCCGCCGGCGAGCTTTTCCTTCCTGCCCGAGGCGCTCGAGTTCTGCGCCTTCCTCGAGCGGCGCCGGCTGCGCTCGGCCTACCTCACCGAGGTGCTGGCCTACGAGCGCGCGACCCTCGAGCTCGAGCGTGCCCGGTTCGGTCCGGCGCCGCCGCAGAGCGTGTGCTTCCGCCATGATCCGGTGCGGCTGCTCGGCACCCTGGCGGCGGGACGGCGACCGCGCTCGGTGCCGCCCCGGCCCTGCCTGCTGCTCGGCAGCAAGGACGGCGACACCGCGGCGCGCTGGACCCTCGTCGATGCAGTGACTCCGACCGCTCGCTACGATCGTGCCCATGCCGCAGACACGGACAGCGGCGCGAAAGGCATTACGACATGAAAGCGACCTGGAACGGCGTCACCCTCGCCGAGAGCGACGACACCGTCGTCGTCGAAGGCAACCACTACTTCCCCGAGGCCAGCCTGAAGCGCGAATACACGACCTTCAGCAACCACCGCTCGATGTGTCCGTGGAAGGGCGAGGCGCACTACTACAGCGTGATGGTCAACGGCGACCTCAACCCGAACGCCGTCTGGTACTACCCCGAGCCGAGCGAAGCGGCCCGGGAGATCAAGGGCCGGGTCGCGTTCTGGAAGGGCGTGAAGGTTTCGTGATCGGGGCGCGCGCGGCGCCCGGGGTCACTTGCCTGCCTTGAAGTTGGTGAAGACCCGCGTCTGCGTCCGGCGGATCGCCTGCGGCAGGGCGTCGGGCGCCGTCATCCGCGCCTTGTCGGCGTCGGACAGGAAGATCGTCTTGTTGCTCGCCACGTCCTTCTTCACGAACTTCAGCGACGCGGCGTTCGGGTTGGCGTAGAAGACCTTGTTGGTGAGCGCGGCCGAGACCTCCGGTCGCAGGATGTAGTTGATGAAGAGGTGCGCGTTGGCGACGTTCTTGGCGTCCTTCGGGATCGCCATCGAATCGAAGAACAGGGTCGCTCCCCCCTTGGGGATCAGCGCCTCGATCGCCGCCGGCTGCTTCGGGTCGGCCTCGAGCGCGCGGGCGCGGGCGATGTTGATGTCGCCGGAAAAGCCCATCACCGCGCAGAGCGAGCCGCCGGCCAGGTCGTTGATGTAGCCCGACGACGAGAACCGCGTCACGTAGGGGCGCACCGCCTGCAGCATCTTCGCCGCGGCGTCGTAGTCGGCCGCGTTGGTCGAATAGGCCGGCTTGCCGACGTAGAGCAGCGCCACCGGCAGCACCTCGGAGGCCGAATCGAGGAAATTGACACCGCAGCTCTTCAGCTTGCTCGCGTACTTCGGATCGAAGATCAGGCTCCAGGCGTTGTCCGGCATCGGCAGGTCGCCCAGCGCGGCCTTGACCTTGGGGATGTTGATGCCGACCGTGACGTAGCCCCAGAGCCAGTCGACCAGGTACTGGTTGCCCGGGTCGACGTTGGCGAGTTGCTTCAAGAGCGCCGGGTCGAGGTTGTTCCAGTTGCTGAGCTTGGAGCGGTCGAGCTTCTGCAGCAGGCCGCCTTCGATCTGCGTCTTCGCGAAGTGCGCGCCGGGAACGACGATGTCGTAGCCCGTCTGGCCGGCGACGAGCTTGGCGTGCAGCACCTCGTTGGTGTCGTAGTTGTCGTAGTTGACCTTGATCCCGGTCTCTTTCTCGAAGTTCTTGATCGTGTCGTCGGCGATGTAGTCCGACCAGTTGTAGATGTTCAGCACCTTCGGGTCGGCGCCGGCAGCGGGGCCGGTCGCGGCGAGCAGCGCGAGACCGGCAAGCGCGAGCGCATGGCGCAGGCGGATCGAGGGACGACGAGCGGGCATGGCGGTGGCCTTCTGGCGGAAAGGGTGGCGCGAATCCTAACGTCGGCGGCGCCCGATTCGTTGAATCTTGGTAAGGTGCGCGGTTCGAAAATCCGTCTTCCCCATGCCTGACGGCCCTTCCTTTCCCTCGCTGTCGCTGGTCACGATCGGCGTCGTTCACCGCCGGCGCCTGCGCGACGTCTACCGCTCGGCGGGCTGGCCCTGCCAGGATGCGGTCGAGATCGAGTTGGTGGCGGCGGGCCTGCTGGTGCGCGAGCGCGGGCCCTTCGGCCACGAGACCCTGCGGGTGAGCGACGCCGGCATCGCCGTCCTGGCCGAGACGCTGGCGAAGAACCGCAGCCGCCGCGACGCCCACGAGCTGCTGGTCGAGCGCGTCGCCCGGGAGATGACGCGAGCCGGCCGGCTGGCCTGGCGCGGCCTGGCGGTGCGCGCCAAGGTCGGCGAGCAGTGGCAGATCGCCATGCCCGACGTGTTCTCGGTCCGCCACACCACGGTCGAGGCCTACCTCGAGCCGATCGTCCACGAGGTCAAGGTGCAGCGCTCCGACCTGCTCGCCGACCTGCGCCGGGCCACCAAGCGCGAGGCCTACCTGCAGCTCGGCGGCGAATGCTGGTACGTGGTCAAGGCCGGGATCGCCGAGCCGGACGAGATTCCACTCGAATGCGGCGTGCTCGTCGCCGATTCGGCCGGGCTGACGGTGGCTCGCCCGGCGCCGCGGCGTCCGGCACGGATGAGCTTTCCGCTCTGGATGGCGCTTGCCCGGGCGACGCCGGTCGAAGGCTGGCGCTTCGAAGACGCCCAGGCCGCGCTGGGCGACGGCGTGCAGGCCGGGCCCGGCCACCCAGGCGCGGGCGACGACGCCACGCCCGCGTGACGCCGCCGCCTGCCGCTGCCGCCACCGTCGGCCCGGCCCAAGCCGCGGTCGCCCGCGAGGACGGCCGGGCGCGGCGGGCGGTCTGGCTGGCGCTGCTGCTGATCGTTCTCTGGGGCGCCAATTTCACGGTGCAGAAGGCGATCTTCAGCGCCCTGTCGCCGGGCGGCTTCCTGTTCGCCCGCTACCTGATCATGCCGGTCGCCGCGGCGATCCTGCTCTGCTCGCGCTACGGTCTCAGCTGGCCGAAGGTCTCGCGCGCCGACGCCTTCGCCCTGCTTCGGCTCGGCCTCGTCGGCCACCTGCTGCACGTCGGCCTGGTGACCTACGGCATCCACTGGTCGACCGCTTTCTCGAGCTCGCTGATCCTCGCCTGCGGGCCGATCTTCACGCTCTTCATCCTGCACTGGCACGGACACGAGAAGCTGACCCGCGGCCAGGTGGCCGGCGTCGCCGTCGCCTGCTGCGGCGTCCTTGCCTTCCTCTCCGACAAGCTGTTCGGCGGCCACTGGCAGGCCGGTGGCGGCGACCTGGTGCTGCTGATTGCCGCCTCCTTCTTCTCCTATTACACAGTCGCCGCCAAGCCGCTGATCGAGCGGCTCGGCGGCGTCACGGTGATGACCTACGGCGTGCTGGCCGGCAGCGCGCCGGTCGTGCTGCTCAGCCTGCCCGCCGGCCTCGCGGTGTCCTGGCGCGATATCGGCTGGGCGATCTGGGCCGGCACTTTCTACGCGGTCATCATCTCGGCCTTCCTCGGCTGGCTCGCCTGGGGCTGGATCAACGCGGTTCGCGGCGTCGCCCGGACCGCGCCGCTGATGTACCTGATGCCGCCGGCCGCCGGCCTGGTTGCCTGGGCCCTGACCGGCGAGCGCTATTCGGCGGTCAAGATCGCCGGCGCGGCGCTGACGCTCGCCGGCGTCGCCCTGGCCCAGTTCGGCTCGCCGCCGCGCGACCCGGTGCGCGAGGCGCCGGCGCCGGTTGACTAGGGCCTTGCCCGGGCGGCGGTCGCGCGTCGGCCCGCCTTGGACGATGATGGCGGGCATGAAGCACGTCCCCCTGCCCGCCCTGGGCCTCGTCGTCGGCCTCGCGCTCGGGCTCGCCGCCTGCTCGAAGGCGCCGGACGGCGCCGCGACGGCCCCCTCCACGATGGCACCGACGGGCGCCGCCCAGACCGCGCCGGCCGTCTCCGACCACGCCGAGGGCATCGCCTGGAAGAAGGCGAGCAGCGAAGCCGACATCGAGTCCGCGTTCGCGGTCGCCCGGGCCGAGACCAAGCCGGTGTTCCTCTACTGGGGCGCGAAGTGGTGTCCGCCGTGCAACCAGGTCCAGGCGACGCTCTTCAATCGCCAGGACTTCATCGAGCGCTCGCGCGCCTTCGTGCCGGTGTACGTCGACGGCGACAGCCCGGGCGCGCAGAAGCTGGGCACGCGCTTTCGTGTCAGCGGCTATCCGACGATGCTGATGCTCAAGCCGAGCGGCGAGGAAGTGACCCGTCTGCCCGGCGAGGTCGACCCGGCCCGCTACATCGATCTGCTGAACCTCGGCATGAACGCCGCCCGCCCGGTCAAGGCGGTGCTGGCCGATGCCCTCGCCGGCGGCAAGGACCTGAAGGCGAACGACTGGCGCCTGCTCGCCTTCTATTCCTGGGAAACCGACCAGACCCAGGTGCTCGGCAAGGACCAGGTCGCCACGACCCTGGCCAGGCTCGCCGCCGCCTGCCCGGCCGACCAGCCCGAAGCGGCGATGCGCCTGCGACTCAAGGCGCTGGCAGCGCGCGATGCCAAGACGCCGGCCCCCGCCGATCTGGCCGCCCGCGCTGCCGTTCTCGCCGCTATCGCCGACCCGGCGGCGGCACGCGAGGTGGCCGATCTGCTCGTCAACAGCGCCGACGACCTCGTTCGCGCCCTGGCGGCGCCCGGCACGCCGGAGCGCGCCGAGGCGCTGGCGACCTTCGACACCGCCCTGCAGCGGCTCGAGGCCGACAAGACGCTCTCTCGCGCCGACCGGATGCAGGCGCTGATCGCCCGGGTCGCACTGGTTCGGATCGACCTTCCGGAGGACGGCGCCAAGCCGGCCCCGTCGCCGAAGATGCCGGAGGCCTTGCTTGCTCGCGTCCGCGAGGAGGCCGCCCGCGCCGATCGCGAGATCACCGACGGCTACGAGCGCCAGGCAGTCATCACCGCGGCGGCCTACCTGCTCGAACAGGCCGGCCTCGGCGCCGAGTCCGACGACCTGCTCAAGGCCAATCTCGCGAAGAGCCATTCCCCCTACTACCTGATGTCGGGCCTGTCGGGCAACGCCAGGCGGCGCGGCGACAAGGCCGAGGCGCTGCACTGGTCTCGCGAGGCCTACGAGAAGAGCGAAGGCCCGGCGACCCGGCTGCAGTGGGGCGCGAGCTACCTGAACGCGCTGGTCGAGCTGTCGCCGGCCGACGAGGCGGTGATCGAGGCCACCACCTTGCAGCTCTGGCGCGAGGCCGCGACCCTGCCCGACGCTTTCGAGCAGCGCAGCGGCCGCTCGCTGCAGCGCGTCGGCAAGAAGCTGCAGACCTGGGGCCAGGCGGGCGCCCACGCGGCATCGATGACGCGGCTGCGCGGCGAGCTCGACACGCTTTGCGCCTCACCGGGCCGCAGCGACGCCGACCGGGCCGCCTGCAAGTCCCTGTTGACGCCGACGGCGAAGGCCACCGCCTGAGCGCGCTGCTCGCGATCGAGCACCTGAGCGTGCGCTTCGGCGCCACGCCGGTGGTCGACGACGTCTCGTTCGAGATCGCCGCGGGCGAGAAATTCGCGCTCGTCGGCGAGTCGGGCTCGGGCAAGTCGATCACCGCGCTCTCGATCCTCGGCCTGGTCGACGGCGCCGAGACGAACGGTGCGATCCGCTTCGCCGGACGCGACCTGCTGCGGGCCCCCGAACCCGAGCTGCGCGCGGTGCGCGGCGGCGAGATCGCGATGATCTTCCAGGAGCCGATGACGGCCCTCAATCCGCTGCACACGATCGGCGCACAGATCGGCGAGGTCCTGGACCTGCATTCCAGCCTCGGCCGCGGCGAAGCGCGGGCTCGGGCGATCGAGCTGCTCGCCAAGACCGGCATCCCCGAGCCGGAGCGACGGGTCGATGCCTGGCCGCACCAGCTCTCGGGCGGACAGCGGCAGCGGGCGATGATCGCCATGGCGCTCGCGGGCCGGCCCAAGCTGCTGATGGCCGACGAGCCGACGACCGCCCTCGACGTCACCATCCAGGCGCAGATCCTGGCCCTGCTCGACGCCCTGCAGGCCGAGATGGGCCTGGCGCTGCTCTTCATCACCCACGATCTCAACCTGGTGCGCCGCTTCACCCATCGGGTCGGCGTGATGGAGCGCGGCCGCCTGGTGGAGACCGGGCCGACCGAGCAGGTGTTCGCGGCGCCGCAGCACGCCTACACCCGGCGGCTGCTGGCGAGCCGACCGCGCCGGCTGGTGCAGCCGATCGCCGCCGACGCGCCGCGGCTGATCGAGGCGAAGGGCCTGCGTGTCAGCTACGACATCGCCCGCGGCTGGTTTCGCCACCGCCGCTTCGACGCGGTGCGCGACGCCACCCTGGCCCTGTCGCGCGGCGAGACGCTCGGCATCGTCGGCGAGTCGGGCTCGGGCAAGACGACCCTGGGCATGGCGCTGCTCGCGCTGCAGCCGATCGCCGACGGCAGCATCGCCCTCGATGGCGCACCGCTCGGTGAAGACAACGAATCGCGCCGCAGGCTGCGCCGGCGGATGCAGGTGGTGTTCCAGGATCCCTTCGGCTCGCTCAGCCCGCGCATGACCGTCGGCAGGATCGTCGGCGAAGGCCTGGAGCTGCATCGGCCCGAGCTGTCGCGCGAGGAGCGCGAGCGGCTGGTGAAGGAGATGCTGGACGAGGTCGGCCTCGGCGCCGCCGCCGGCATGGACGACGTGCTCGGCCGTTATCCGCACGAGTTCTCGGGCGGCCAGCGGCAGCGGATCGCGATCGCCCGCGCGGTAGTGCTGCGGCCCGAGATCCTGGTGCTCGACGAGCCGACCTCGGCCCTCGACGTCTCGGTGCAGCAGCAGGTGCTCGCCCTGCTCGTCGACCTGCAGCGTCGCTACGGCATGAGCTACCTCTTCATTAGCCACGACCTCGCGGTCGTGCGCGCGGTGTCGCATCGCGTGCTGGTGATGAAGGACGGCGAGGTGGTCGAGGAAGGCGAGGCCGAGGCGCTGTTCGCGGCGCCGCGCCAGCCCTACACCCGGGCCCTGCTCGCCGCCGCCCACCTCGCCTGAGGTCGGCGCGCGGCGGGACGCCGCCGCTAGCGGCTGCCCGTCAGCCGCGGGCCGGGGCGGACCTCGTAGCGCGCCTGCTTGTCGGCATCGAGAAAGCTCAGGACGCCGTCGCGCCAGGCGTATTCGGCGCTGAACTCGTCGATCTGCATCCGCCCCTGCATGGTGGCGACGTCGACCTGCTCCGGCCGTAGGTGCAGCCGGTAGACGATGTCGGCGACCCGCACCTCGGCGCGCGAGCCGGAGCGGATGTCGAGCTCGGCCGGACCGCAGGAAAGCGGCGCCGACGCCGACGCGGCGACGCACAGGGTCGCCTGGTAGCGGCCCGGCGCCGGACCGGCAGCCGCGGCCGGCGCCGCGAGCGCGGCCAGGAACAGGAGGACGGCGCCGCGCATCCGGCGGCGGCTACTTGAGCAGGCCTTCGGCCTTGAGCGCCGCCTGCACCGCCGGCCGGGCGCGCATGCGCTCCATGAAGGCGCCCAGGTTCTTGAGCGGGCCGATGTCGATGCCGACGACCGGCACCCAGTTGGCGATCACGAACAGGTAGGCGTCGGCGACCGAGAACGAATCGCCCATCGTGTAGGCCTTTCCCTCGAGCTGGGCATCGACCCACTTCAGCCGCGACAGGCCCCGCTCGCGCATCAGCGCCTTCGCCTCTTCGGGCATGGCCGGATTGAACAGGCCACCGATGCCCTTGTGCAACTCGCTGGTGATGAAGTTGAGCCATTCCTGGAGCCGATAGCGCGGCATCGTTCCGGCCGGCGGCGCCAGCTTCTTCTCCGGCACCTGGTCAGCAAGGTACTGGACGATCACCGGGCCTTCGGTGAGGCGGGTGCCGTCGTCGAGCTCGAGCGTCGGCACATAGCCCTTGCTGTTGATGGTGTAGTAGTCGGTGCCGTCCTGGAGCTTCTTCGTCTTGGTGCTGGCGAGCACCGCCTCGAACGGCAGGCCGGTCTCCTGCAGGACGATGTGCGGCGACAACGAGCAGGCGCCCGGGCTGTAGTAGAGCTTCATGGCTGAGGGGGGTCGTTGCCGGAGGGATGGCTATTACACCCGCGTTCGCAGGCCGGCGCTGTTCGAGGCCTTGCAACGCTGCATGCAATCCGCCGCTGTTGTCGCCGGCCGCGACGGCGCTACATTGATCCAATGAACACCACCATCACCACCGCCTCCTCTCCCTTCCGCTCGCGCGGCGTCGAGCGCACCGTCCGTGGCCAGCCGACCTCCGACGGCGACGGCGTCCGCCTGACCCGCGTCCTGACCCAGCCGCTGCAGCGCCGGCTCGACCCGTTCCTGATGCTCGATGCCTTCGGTAGCGATGCCGCGGCCGACTACATCGGCGGCTTTCCCGACCATCCGCACCGCGGCTTCGAGACGGTGACGATCATGCTCGAGGGCCGCATGCGGCATCGCGACAGCGTCGGCAACGTCGGCCTGCTCGAGCCGGGCAGCGTGCAATGGATGACCGCCGGCCGCGGCATCATCCATTCGGAGATGCCGGAGCAGGAGGCGGGTCGCATGGCCGGCTTCCAGCTCTGGGTCAACCTCGCCGCCAAGGACAAGATGCAGCCGCCGGCCTATCGCGACATCGCCCCGGCCGGCGTGCCGGCGCTGACCACTGCCGAAGGCGTGACCGTCCGGGTGATCGCCGGCAGCAGCCACGGCGTGGGCGGCGCGGTCGAGCGGCCGACCACCGAGCCGATCGTCCTCGACATCGCCTTGCCCGCGGGCCGGGCGTTCTTGGCCGAGATCCCGGCAGGCCACAACGCCTTTGCCTACGTCTACGCCGGTGCGGTCGACATCGGCGATGCCTCTGCGCCGACCCGGGTCGAGGTCGAGCGCATGGCGCTTCTCGGCAACGAGGCCGGGTCGAACGGCGTTCGCTTGGTGGCGCCCGAGGGCGAGATCGAAGCGCGGGTGCTGCTGGTCGCGGGCCGGCCGCTCGGCGAGCCGATCGCCCAGCACGGGCCGTTCGTCATGAACACGACGGCCGAGTTGCATCGGGCGGTGAGCGACTTCCAGCGCGGCGTGCTCGCCACCTGAGGAGCCGGCGCTCCGCGGAGTCGCGGAGCGCGCCCGGGGTCGTCGCGGCGATGGTATGGTCGCCGCCAATCCGCGTACCGGACCGACCCCTCATGCCGCGCACGATCCTCGAAGAAGCACGACTCCATCCCGCCATCCGCGAGCAGGTCGCGACGCTCAACGCCGACATCGTCCACAACGTCCAGGCAGCCGCCGGCTCCAACACGGTGCTGGTGGTCGGGATGGCAGGCAACCCCGTGGTCCGCCGCGCCCGCAAGGCGCTGGCGGCCGCCGGAATCGCCCACCACTACCTCGAGTACGGCAGCTACTTCAGCGAATGGCGGCGGCGCAATGCGCTGAAGATGTGGACCGGCTGGCCGACCTTTCCGATGGTCTTCGTCAAGGGGAGCCTGGTCGGCGGCGGTAAGGAGATCGAGGCCCTGATCGCGAGCGGCGAGCTCAAGCGAACCCTCGGCGAATGAACTCGCGGCGCCTGCGTTCGCTTGCGGCGGCCGCAGCGATGGTCGCGGGCCTCGCGGGAGGGGCTGCGGCCATGGGTGCGGCCGAGGTGCTGCCCGCGGGCTTGAGCGAATGCCACATCTCCGGCTTTGCGAACGGCGTGCTGTGCGGCAGCGTCATGAGGCCGCTCGATCCCGAGCATACCGAGCGCGGCAGCTTGGAGATCCACTACGTCGTCGTCCCGGCTCTGGCGCGCAGGAAGCTGCCCGATCCGGTGTTCTTCCTCGCCGGCGGCCCGGGACAGAGCGCGATCGCCCTGGCGCCGCAGGTGATGGCCCTGTTCGGGCGGCTCAACAATCGGCGCGACGTCGTCTTTGTCGACCAGCGCGGCACCGGGCGCTCGGCGCCGCTGGCCTGCAAGGATCCTGAAGACGAGACCCTCGCCGAGCAGGCCGACCCCGAGCGCCAGCAGCGCCTGGTCGCGCAGTGCAAGGCGGCGCTGCTGAAGCAGCCTTATCTGAAATCGGAAAGCGACCTCGGCTTCTTCACCACGTCGATCGCGGTCCTGGACCTCGACGCGGTGCGCCGCCGGCTCGGCGCCGAGCGCGTCGACCTGATCGGCGGCTCGTACGGAACGCGGGTCGCGCTCGAGATGCTGCGCCAGTTTCCGCAGACGGTGCGCCGGACCGTGATCGACGGCGTCGCCCCGGCCGACATGGCCTTGCCGGCGAGCTACTCGACCGACAACCAGGCGGCGTTCGATCGCCTCGCCGAGTCCTGCGCCGCCGAGCCGGCCTGCGCCAAGGCGCATCCCGACCTCAAGGCCCGGTTCGCGGCGTTGCTCCGGGGCCTGCCGCGCCCGGTCAAGGCGCTGCATCCGCTGACTGGCGCCGAAGAGCAGTTCACGCTGACCCGCGAGCTGGTGCTCGGCGCCGTCCGCGGCGCCCTCTATTCGCCGGCGCTCGCCGCGGCGCTGCCCGAGGCGATCGATGCGGCAGCGCGCGGCGACTATGCCGGCCTGGTCGGCCTCAGCGCGACCCAGGGATCGTCCCGGGCGACGCGCCTCGCCACCGGCATGCATCTCTCGGTCGTCTGCGCCGAGGACATGCCACGCCTGGCCTCCGCCGTCGACAAGCCCGGCAGCGAGTTCGGCACCGCGTTCGCCGCGCTCTACGAAAGGCTCTGCGCGGTCTGGCCGCGCGGCGCGGTGCCGGCCGGGGTCTATTCGCTGCCGGCCAGTCCCTCGGCGGTGCTCGTGCTGAGCGGCGGTATCGATCCGGTGACGCCGCCGCGCCACGGCGAGCGCGTCGCCAAGGCCCTCGGGCCGCTCGCCCGGCATGTGGTCGTTGCCAACGCCGGCCACGGCGTGATGGCGATCGGCTGCATGCGCGACGTGATCTTCCGCTTCGTCGATGCCGTCGCCGATGCCGATGCGCTGGCGGTCGATGCCGGCTGCGCCACCAAGGTGCCGCGGCCGCCGGCGTTCGTGTCCTTGCGCGCCGCGCATGCGAAGGCCTCGGAGCCGGGCCGATGATCGAGGTCAGCGGCGTCGCCCGATCGTTCGTCGCCGCGGCGCCTGCCCAGCGCGGCCGGTTCGGATTCGCCGGCAAGCGCGCCGCGGCGCGGGTCATCCACGCGGTGCGCGACGTCAGCTTCAGCGCCCCCGGCGGCCACATCACCGGCCTGCTCGGCCCCAACGGCGCCGGCAAGACCACGACCCTGCGCATGCTCGCGGGGCTGATCACGCCGGAGGCCGGGCGCCTTTCGGTCGACGGCATCGACGTGGTCGAGCGGCCGCGCGAGGTGCTGGCGCGGATGGGCGTGCTCTCGGACTCGCGCGGCCTCTATCCGCGGCTGACGGCGCGCGAGAACATCATCTACTACGGCGCGCTCCAGGGCATGGCGCGCGACGCCGCCGATGCGCGTGCCCAGGACCTGGCGCGCATGTTCGACATGACGGCGCTGCTCGACCGCCGCACCGAAGGCTTCAGCCAGGGCGAGCGGATGAAGACGGCGCTGGCGCGGGCCCTGGTGCACGACCCGGCCAACATCGTCCTCGACGAGCCGACCAACGGCCTCGATGTGCTCGCCACCCGCGCCCTGCGCGACAGCCTGCGCTGGCTGCGCACGCCGGCCGGTGGCGGCAAGTGCATCGTCTTCTCGACCCACATCATGCAGGAGGTCGAACGGCTCTGCGACAGCGTCGTCGTTGTCGCCGAAGGCCGCACGGTCGCGCGCGGCACGGTCGCCGAGCTGCTCGAGCGCACCGGCCAGCGCGACTTCGAGGAGGCGTTCGTCCGCCTCGCGTTTCCGTCCGCGGCAGCGGTCGTGCCGGCATGAAGCCGAGCCTCGCCGCCGCCCTCACGGTGCTGCGCAAGGAGCTGACCGATGCCCTGCGCGATCGACGGACGCTGATGACGGTGCTGGTGTCCTCGGTGCTGCTCGGGCCGCTGGCACTGCTCGGCGTCTCCGGCCTGGTCGCCTCGCTGGAATCGCGGGCCGAGCTGCGCGAGGTCTACGTCGCCGGCCTGGCGAACGCGCCGACCCTGCAGAACTTCCTCGAGCGGCAGACTTATACGGTGAAGGCGCCGCCGGGCGACTACGAGGCCAAGCTGCGCAAGTCGGAATTCCTCGATCCAGTGGTGGTGGTGGCAGACGATTTCGAGACCGCGCTGGCGCGCGGCGACGCACCGGTCGTCGAGATCGTCTCCGACAGCGCCAACCAGCGCTCGGAAGCGGCGACGGCACGGATCGAGCGGCTGCTCAATGGCTTCAGCCGCGAGCGCGCCGTGCTCAACCTGGCGATGCGCGGCGTCGCGGTGCAGGTGCTCGAGCCGATGCGCGTCGAGGAGCGCGATCTCGCGAATCAGCAGACGCGGGCGACGCGAATCACCGGCATGATTCCCTACTTCGTGATGATGGCGGTGCTCTACGGCGCCCTCACCGCGGCGCTCGACACCACCGCCGGTGAGCGCGAGCGCGGCTCGCTCGAGCCGCTGCTGATGAATCCGACCGAGCGCTGGGCGCTGGTGGTCGGCAAGTGGGGGGCGGTGGCCTGCGTGAGCATGCTGATCGCGGTGCTCAGCTCCTTCAGCTTCCTGCCCGGCCAGTGGGTGCTGCGCAGCGACACGCTGGCGGCGATGTTCCAGTACGGGCCGCGCGAGGCCCTGCTCTTCCTGGCCGTGCTGCTGCCTTTCGCCGCCGCGCTGTCGGCGGTGCTGATGGCAGTGGCGATCCGTTGCAAGACCTTCAAGGAAGCGCAGGCGAGCTCGACCATCGTCATCCTCGCGACCTCGCTGCTGCCGCTGGTGAACATCTTCAATCTCGGCAGCCAGTCGCCCTGGCACCTGTGGGTGCCGGCGCTCGCGCAGAACACCCTGATGACGTGGGTCCTGAAGGGCGAGGACTTCAAGCTGGCGCAGGTGCTCATTCCGCTCGGCGTCTGCATCGCCCTCACGCTCGGTGGGGTCTGGTTCGTCGCCCGGATGCTGCGTCAGGCGGCGCTGAAATGAGCGCGCCCGCCGACCTCGCCTGGCACTGGTGTCGCTTCGACGACCTCGGCGTGCGCGAGCTGCAGCACATTTACGCGGCCCGGCAACTGGTCTTCGCGATCGAGCAGCAGTGCATCTATCTCGACGTCGATGGCTGCGACGAGTCGGCCTGGCACCTGGCGGCGTGGTCGACGGTGCAGCGTGAGCCGCTCGCCTACGCCCGCGTGCTCGATCCCGGCGTGAAGTATCCGGAAGCCTCGATCGGCAGAGTGATCACGCTGGGTGCCGGGCGCGGCATCGGCCTGGGCCGCGAGCTGGTGGCGCGGGCGATCGCTCGCGCGGCCGAGGTCTGGCCGGGCAGAGCGATCCGCATCTCGGCGCAGACGCGGCTCGAGCGCTTCTATGAAGAGTTCGGCTTCGTCGCCGTCGGCGCGCCCTATCTCGAGGACGGCATCGACCACACCGAAATGCTGCGCCACCCCGCGACCGTCTGAGAGGCGCGGAAAAAATACAATCGGCCCTCGCTGGAGCGGCCGCATGCATTTTCCCAAGCAGTTCGACGTCATCGTTGTCGGCGGCGGCCATGCCGGCGCCGAGGCGGCGCTCGCGGCTGCGCGCATGGGCGCGGCGACGTTGCTCCTGACGCATTCGCTCGAGACGCTCGGTCAGATGAGCTGCAACCCGTCGATCGGCGGCATCGGCAAGGGCCACCTGGTCAAGGAGATCGATGCGCTCGGCGGAGCGATGGCCGAGGCCGCCGACGAGGCCGGCATCCACTTTCGCATCCTCAACGGCTCGAAGGGTCCGGCAGTGCGGGCGACGCGTGCCCAGGCGGATCGGGTGCTCTATCGCGCGGCGATCCGGCGCAGGCTGGAGAACCAGCCGAACCTCTGGCTGTTCCAGGCAGCGTGCGACGATCTGATCGTCACAGGTGACCGTGTGACGGGCGTTGTAACGCAAGTGGGCGTTCGCTTTTCTTGCGCGGCCGTGATCCTCACGGCCGGCACCTTTCTCGACGGGAAGATCCATATCGGCCTGCAGAGTCATGTCGGCGGCCGGGCCGGCGACCCGGCGGCGGTGACCCTGTCCGCGCGCCTGAAGGAATTGAAGCTGCCTCAGGGACGGCTGAAGACCGGCACGCCGCCGCGCCTCGACGGCCGCACTATCGACTACCGGCGCCTGCTCGAGCAGCCCGGCGACGGCGCCGGGCCGGGCGAAGACCCGTCGACCGAGGTGCCGGTGTTCAGCTTCCTCGGCGATCCGGCAAGCCACCCGCGCCAGGTGTCGTGCTGGATCACCCAGACCAACGCCCGCACCCACGAGATCATCCGCTCCGGCTTCGCGGAAAGCCCGATGTTCACCGGCAAGATCGACGGCGTCGGCCCGCGCTACTGTCCAAGCATCGAGGACAAGGTCAATCGCTTTGCCGGCAAGGACTCGCACCAGATCTTCCTCGAGCCCGAGGGACTGACGACCCACGAGGTCTATCCCAACGGGATCTCGACGTCGCTGCCGTTCCAGGTGCAGCTCGACGCCGTGCATTCGATTGCCGGACTGGAGGACGCGCACATCGTCCGTCCGGGCTACGCGATCGAGTACGACTACTTCGACCCCCGCGCCCTCAGGCCGAGCTTCGAGACGAAGGCGATCGGCGGACTCTTTTTCGCCGGCCAGATCAACGGCACCACCGGCTACGAGGAAGCGGCTGCGCAGGGCCTGCACGCCGGCATCAATGCCGCGCTCGCCGTCCGCGGCGACGCGCCCTGGGTGCCTTCCCGTGACCAGGCCTACCTCGGCGTCCTGGTCGACGACCTGGTGAGCAAGGGCGTGACCGAGCCGTACCGGATGTTCACCAGCCGGGCCGAGTACCGCCTGCATCTGCGCGAAGACAACGCCGATGTCCGCCTGACGGAGATCGGCCGCCGCCTCTGCGTCGTCCCGGAAGCACGTTGGGCGGCCTTCGAGCGCAAGCAAGCGCTGGTTTCACGTGAAACCTCCCGGCTCCGCTCTGCCCGGGTGGGTCCGCTGCCGGCCGCGGACGGTCTGCCGGAATTGACGCGCGACTACGCGCTGTTCGATTTGCTGCGCCGTCCGGGGGTCGGTTTCGACGAGTTGACCCGGTGGCAGGCCGCGCCGGAAGATGTTTCACGTGAAACCCTTCGGACGGAAGTGGGACGGACGCTGGCCGACCAGGTCATTGCCAGCATCGAGACCAGCGCCCGTTATGCCGGTTACCTCGACAAGCAGCAGGAGCAGGTGGAGCGGAGCCGGAATGCCGACGACCTCGATCTGCCGGCATCGCTCGACTACGCCGCCGTCCGCGCGCTGTCTTTCGAGGCGCGTCAAGTCCTGGCGCGCCATCGGCCGGAAACGATTGGCCAGGCGGCTCGCCTGCCCGGCGTCACGCCCGCGGCGATTTCGCTCCTGCTCGTCCACCTGAAGAAGCTGCGCCGCGAGGCGGCCGCAGCCAACGACGGCGGCGCTCTGCGCGCAAGCGCTTGACCGCGGCGCCGTCCCAGCGGGCCGAACGGCCGGGTTTCGGCGAAACGCTCGGCGCCGCCGCAGAATCCCTCGGCCTGCGACTCTCGGTCGAACAGACCGGGAAGCTTCTCGACTTCGTCTCCTTGCTCGACCGCTGGAACCGGACCTACAACCTCACCGCCGTCCGCGACCCGGCGGAGATGTTGACGCACCACGTCATCGACTGCCTTGCCGCCGTTCCTGCACTGCGCCGGACGCTGCCCGGCCCGAAGCGAGTCCTCGACGTCGGCAGCGGCGGTGGCTTGCCGGGCATCGTCTGGGCGGTCGTCGAGCCAGTATTGGATGTGACCTGCGTCGACAGCGTCGGCAAGAAGGCGGCGTTCATCCAGCAGGCCGCCCTCGCCTTGCACCTGGACAACCTGCATGCCGAGCATGTGCGGGTCGAAAAACTTCAGGCCGCGCCCTTCGACGTCTTGACTTCGCGGGCCTTCGCCTCGCTGTCCGATTTCGTCAACCTGACCCAAGGATTGGCGGTGTCTGGCGGCGTCTGGCTGGCGATGAAGGGGAAACTGCCGCTGGAGGAGATCGCGGCGCTGCCGGTGGGCTTCCAAGCGTTTCACGTGGAACGTCTCAACGTCCCCGGGCTGGATGCCGAAAGATGTCTGATCTGGATTCGAAAGACCACGCCCATCATGGCCAACAACGAGAGTGGGCGCTTGCAATGATTCTCAGCCAGGAAATCCGATGAGCCGCATCTTCTGCATCGCCAACCAGAAAGGCGGCGTCGGCAAGACCACGACCACCGTGAACCTGGCGGCCGGGCTGGCCAAGCTCGGACGCAAGGTGCTGGTGGTCGACCTCGATCCCCAAGGCAACGCCACCATGGGCTCGGGGATCGACAAGCGCACCCTGGATCCCAGCGTCTACGACGTTCTCCTGGAAGGCGCCACGATCCTCGAAGCCCGGCGGCCCAGTCCGAAGGGCGGCTACGACGTCGTCGGCGCCAACCGCGAGCTGGCCGGCGCCGAGGTCGAGCTGGTCGGCCTCGAGCGCCGGGACCGGAGGCTGCGCAGTGCCCTCGCCGCGGTCGACGATGCCTACGATTTCGTCCTCATCGACTGCCCGCCCAGCCTCAGCCTCCTCACTCTCAACGGCCTGGCCTGCGCCCACGGCGTGGTGGTGCCGATGCAGTGCGAGTACTTCGCGCTCGAGGGCCTGAGCGATCTCGTGAACACGATCAAGCAGGTGCACGCCAACATCAACCCGGAGCTCGAGGTGATCGGCATCCTGCGGGTGATGTTCGATGCCCGCATCACGCTGCAGGCACAGGTGAGCGAGCAGCTCAAGGCGCACTTCGGCGACCGCGTCTTCGACACCGTGATCCCGCGCAACGTCCGCCTGGCCGAAGCGCCGAGCTACGGCATGCCGGGCCTGGTGTTCGACCCCGCATCCAAGGGCGCGCTCGCCTTTCTCGATTTCGCCCGGGAAATGGCGGCGCGGGCCGACGCGCGCAGCGTCCCGGCATGAGCCCGCCGGGCGGCCCCAAGGGCGAATACCGGAGTGCGCAGCACGAAGGTACTCCAGGGCGCCCAGCGTTCGCGCCCGGGCTGCTCAGCCAGGTCGAGGACGCCGGCATCAACGCCAGCGCGCCGCGCGAGCAGCTCTGGGTCGACGGCTGGCTGGTCCGCTTCTCGCCCGGCAAGGCGAAGCGGGCGCGCTGCGTCCAGGCGGTCGCCGCCGGACGCCTGCCGCTCGACGAGCGGCTCGCGCGCTGTCTCGCGATCTACGCCGGCGTCGGCCTGCAGCCGTTCTTCCGGATCACGCCGTTCTCCCTGCCGGCCGGGCTCGACGAGCAATTGGCAGCGCGCGGCATGGAGCGCATCGACGACACCCGGGTCATGGTCGCGCCGCTCGACAGTGCCACGTCTCCCGCCCTCGTCGAAGCGGGCGCCGCCCTGGATTCGATGTCGTTTCGTGCCGTCGACGGCGAGGCCTTCGCCGAGTGGATCGGCCTGCAGCGCGGCTCGTCGGCCGAGGCGCGCGCTGCCCATGCCGAGCGGATCCGTCATTCGCCGGTGCGCCATCGCGCGCTTTACGTCGTCGATGCTCATGATCGGCCGATCGCTGGCGGCCAGGTCGTCGTCGAGGGCGAGCTGGCGGGCCTCTACGACATCTTCAGCGTCGAGGCGATGCGCGGTCGAGGCCTGGCGCGGGCGCTATGCCGCCAGCTGCTTCGGCTGGCGGTGGCCGACGGCGCGCGGGTGGCGTATCTGCAGGTCGAGTCGAGCAACGCGCCGGCGCGTCGGATCTACGAACGGCTCGGCTTCGCCGACGCCTACGCCTATCACTACCGCTCGCCGCCAGCCGCTTGAGGCCGAGGCGCCGGGCCTCAGAGGCCGGTGCCTTCGTCGATGCCGAGGTGAACGTTCATGCACTGGACCGCGGCGCCGCTCGCGCCCTTGCCCAGGTTGTCGAGCCGCGCCATCAGCAGAACCTGGCTCTCGTTGCCGAAGACGAACAGCTCGGCCCGATTGCTGTCGTTGCAGGCCTGGACGTCGAAATAGTTGTCGGCCAGCACCGCCGGGTCGCGCAGCGGCATGACGCGCACGAAGCGCTCCCCGGCATAGCGCTCGGCCAGGGCCGCGTGAAGATGCTCGGCGGTCGTGCCGCGGCGGGTCTCCGCCAGATGCAGCGGCACCGTCACCGACAGCCCCTTCAGGAAGCTGCCGACGATCGGCATGAAGATCGGCCGGATTTCGAGCCGGCTGTGCGCCGTCATCTCGGGCAGGTGCTTGTGCGTCAGGCCGAGCGCGTAGGGGCGCGGCGACTTGAGGCGCGGGTCGCCGCCGGCCTCGTACTGCTCGATCATCTTCTTGCCGCCGCCCGAGTAGCCGGTGATCGACGTCGCCGAGAGCGCCGCCGACTGCGGGATCAGGCCGGCATCGACCAGCGGACGCACCAGCAGGATGAAGCCCGTGGCATGGCAGCCCGGGTTCGAGATCCGCTTGGTGGCGCGCAGCCGGGCGCGCTGGTCGGGAGCGAGCTCGGGCAGCCCGTAGACCCAGTTGCCGGCGGTGCGGTGCGCAGTGCTCGCGTCGATCAGGCAGGTGGCGGGATTCGTGACCAGGGCCGCCGCCTCGCGGGCCGCGGCGTCGGGCAGGCAGAGGAAGGCGATGTCGGCGGCGTTGAGCAGGCGCGAACGCTCGGCCGTGTCCTTGCGCAGTTCCGGCGCAGCGCGCAACACCTCGATGTCGCTGCGCTGGGCGAGGTATTCATTGATCCGAAGGCCGGTCGTGCCTTCCTGGCCGTCGACGAAAACGCGGGTGCTCATGGCGGTGCCTCTGGGCGAACGCTCGAAGCATACCGCCGCTGGCGCGAACCTGCCCGGCGCGGCCCGGGCCGGGCAGGTCGATCAAGGACAATCTGCCGATGGTGACGAAGAAACCCAAGGGCCTCGGGCTCGGCCTGGAAGCGCTGCTCGGGCCGACCGTTCGGGAGGCCCCCGAAGCCGGCTCCGCCGCGGCCGACGGCGAGCCGCGGACCCTGGCGCTGGAGCAGCTGCAGGCCGGCCGCTACCAGCCCCGCACGCGCATGGACGAGGCCGGCCTGAACGAGCTGGCCGAGAGCATCAAGGTCCAGGGCGTGATGCAGCCGGTGCTGGTCCGCCGCCTCCATGCCGGCAGCGGCGACCGCTTCGAGATCATCGCCGGCGAACGCCGTGTCCGCGCCGCCCGCCTTGCCGGCCTGGAGCGTGTGCCGGTCCTCGTGCGCGACGTGCCCGACGAAGCGGCCGCGGCCATGGCGCTGATCGAGAACATGCAGCGCGAGGACCTCAATCCGCTCGAGGAAGCGCGCGGCGTCCAGCGTCTGACGGAGGAGTTCGGCCTGACCCACGAGGCGGCGGCCCGCGCCATCGGCCGCTCGCGCAGCGCCACGAGCAACCTGCTGCGCCTGCTGCAGCTGAGCGAGCCGGTGCAGCATCTGCTGCTCGGCGGCGCGATCGAGATGGGGCACGCGCGGGCCCTGCTGCCGCTCGATGGTGCCGAGCAGATCCAGGCGGCGAACGAGATCGTCGCCAAGGGCCTGAACGTGCGCGAAGCGGAGAAGCTCGCCGCCCGGCGGGCGGCTGGCAGCGCAAGGCAGTCGCCGCTGCTGCGCGCGAAACGTCAGAAGTCGAGCGACATTCTTCGGCTCGAGCGACAACTCTCCGACGCCTTCGCCGCCACGGTCGAGATCCGTCTTCGTGACGGTGGACCGGGCAAGGAGCATCGTGGCGAGGTCGCGATCGCCTTCGCCTCGCTCGACGAACTCGACGGACTGCTGGGCAAGCTCGGGCACGAGCGAAGCTGACCCCCCCGCATGCGGGGAATCGACGTCCGCGACGAGAAACTTTGCACGCTGTGCGCTGCCCTCTTCGTTGCGTCTGCGTCAACCGGCTTTAATTGCGGCACGTTGCTTGCTAACCTGCTCGTGCCGGCGCATAAAGGAGATGCGCGTGAGCAACACCGCAAAGGCTGCTCTTTTCGAGCCTTCGCCTTTGGCACGATGATCGAAGCTTGAACTGACACCCTGCTGGTGAAAGGAAAGCTCTGATGGCGCCCCGCCGGGCTCCATCAGAACTTCCCCGGAAGCGCGGAGGCCACAAGCCTCCCGCCGCCGCCTCATCGCCACAGGAGATCAGTATGGATGTGATCAGCAACTTTGCCGCGCGCTTCGAGCGCAGCCGCGAAGAAGAGCTGTCGATCGAGGACTACCTCGCCGAGTGCAAGCGCAACCCGCTTGCCTACGCCACCGCCGCCGAACGGATGCTCAAGGCCATCGGCGAGCCGACGATGGTCGATACCCGCAACGACGTCAGGCTCTCGCGCCTGTTCGCCAACAAGGTCATCAAGATCTATCCCGCCTTCGCCGAGTTCTACGGCATGGAGGACGCGATCGAGCAGGTCGTCAGCTACTTCCGCCACGCCGCCCAGGGGCTCGAGGAGAAGAAGCAGATCCTCTACCTGCTCGGCCCGGTCGGCGGCGGCAAGAGCTCGATCGCCGAGCGGCTCAAGCAGCTCATGGAGCACGTGCCGTTCTACGCGATCAAGGGCTCGCCGGTGAACGAGTCGCCGCTCGGCCTGTTCGACCCGATCGAGGACGGGCCGCTGCTCGAGAACGAATACGGCATCCCCCGCCGCTATCTCAACCGGATCCTCAGCCCCTGGGCGGTGAAGCGCCTCGACGAGTACGGCGGCGACATCCGCAAGTTCAAGATCGTCAAGCGCCATCCGAGCGTGCTCAAGCAGATCGGCGTTTCCAAGACCGAGCCGGGCGACGAGAACAACCAGGACATCTCGGCGCTGGTCGGCAAGGTCGACATCCGAAAGCTCGAGACCTACTCCCAGGACGACCCCGACGCCTACAGCTTCTCCGGGGGCCTGTGCCTCGCCAACCAGGGCCTGCTCGAGTTCGTGGAGATGTTCAAGGCACCGATCAAGGTGCTGCACCCCCTGCTGACGGCGACTCAGGAGGGCAACTTCAAGGGCACCGAGGGCTTCGGCGCCATCCCGTTCGACGGCATCGTCCTCGCGCACAGTAACGAGAGCGAGTGGAAGACCTTCCGCAACAACAAGAACAACGAGGCCTTCCTCGACCGGATCTACATCGTCAAGATTCCCTACTGCCTGCGCACCTCCGAGGAGGTCAAGATCTACGAGAAGCTGCTGCGCAACTCGTCGCTGGCTGACGCCAAGTGCGCCCCGGGCACGCTCAAGATGATGAGCCAGTTCGCGATGCTGACGCGTCTCAAGGAGCCCGAGAACTCGTCGCTCTATTCGAAGATGCTGATCTACGACGGCGACAACCTCAAGGACACCGACCCGCGCGCCAAGAGCTACCAGGAGTACCGCGACTACGCCGGCGTCGATGAAGGCATGAGCGGAGTCTCGACCCGGTTCGCGTTCAAGATTCTGTCGAAGGTCTTCAACTTCGACCCGGCCGAGGTCGCCGCCAATCCGGTCCACCTGATGTACGTGCTCGAGCAGCAGATCGAGCGCGAGCAGTTCCCGGCCGAGCTCGAGCAGAAGTATCTGGGCTTCATCAAGGAGCACCTCTCGGCGCGCTACGCCGAGTTCATCGGCAAGGAGATCCAGACCGCCTACCTCGAGAGCTACAGCGAGTACGGGCAGAACATCTTCGACCGCTACGTCACCTACGCCGACTACTGGATCCAGGACCAGGAATACCGCGACACCGACACCGGCGAGGTGTTCGACCGGTCGCAGCTCAACGCCGAGCTGGAGAAGATCGAGAAGCCCGCGGGGATCTCGAACCCGAAGGACTTCCGCAACGAGATCGTCAATTTCGTGCTCCGGGCGCGGGCCAACAACAACGGCAAGAACCCGCTCTGGACGAGCTACGAGAAGCTGCGCACGGTGATCGAGAAGAAGATGTTCTCGAACACCGAGGAGCTGCTGCCGGTGATCAGCTTCAATGCCAAGGCGAGCGCCGACGAGGCGAAGAAGCACGAGAACTTCGTCAACCGGATGGTGGAGAAAGGCTACACGTCCAAGCAGGTCCGCCTGCTCTGCGAGTGGTACCTGCGCGTCCGGAAGAGTTCGTAACAGGAAGGCGCATGCTCCAGCAGATCATCGACCGCCGGCTCGCCGGCAAGAACAAGTCGATCGGCAATCGCGAGCGGTTCCTGCGCCGCTACCAGGGGCAGGTTCGCGAGGCGGTTCGCCGCGCCATCGACAAGCGCGGCATCCGCGAGATCGAGCAGGGCGAGGACATCCACCTGCCCAAGCGCGACATCAACGAGCCGAGCTTCGGCCACGGCAGCGGCGGCGCGCGCGAGATCGTCCATCCGGGCAACAAGGAGTACGTTCGCGGCGACCACATCGAGCGGCCGCAGGGCGGCTCGGGCCGCGGCAGCGGCAGCGGCAAGGCGGGCGATTCCGGCGAGGGCGAGGACGATTTCGTCTTCCACCTCACCAAGGAAGAGTTCATGCAGATCTTCTTCGACGACCTGGCCCTGCCGCGCCTGGTGCGCAGCCAGCTCGTCGAGATGCCCGAGATGAAGAGCCAGCGCGCCGGCTACTCCAACAGCGGCACGCCGAGTAACCTGAGCGTGATCCGCTCGATGCGCGGCGCGATCGGCCGGCGGGTCGCGATCGGCGCCGGTTCGCGCGCCGAGCTGACGGCGCTGCTGGCCAAGCTGGCCGAGCTGCCCGAAGGCTCGGTCGACCCGGCCGTCGTCCTGGCGCGAGAGACGCTCGAGGCGCAGATCGCCACCCTGCGCAACCGGCTGGAGCGCATCCCCTATCTCGACCCGATCGACCTGCGTTTTCGCAACCGGGTGCGCCTGCCGATCCCGACCGCCAAGGCGGTGATGTTTTGCCTGATGGACGTCTCGGGCTCGATGGACGAAGCGAGGAAGGACCTCTCCAAGCGCTTCTTCATCCTGCTCTACCTGTTCCTGACGCGGCACTACGAGAAGATCGACCTGGTCTTCATCCGCCATCACACCCAGGCGCAGGAGGTCGACGAGGAAAACTTCTTCCGCGCCCGCGAGACCGGCGGCACCGTGGTCTCGAGCGCCCTGGTGCTGATGGACGAGATCATCACCGAGCGCTACTCGCAGGGCGACTGGAACATCTACGGCGCGCAGGCGAGCGACGGCGACAACTGGCATCACGATTCCGGCCGCTGCCGCGAGCTGCTCACCGAGAGCCTGCTGCCGAAGTGCCGCTATTTCGCCTACGTGCAGGTGGCCGAGGAAGAGCAGAACCTCTGGGAAGAGTACGCCCGGCTGCAGGAGACCGAGCGCGGCTTCGCGATGAGGAAGGTCACCGACCCGAGCCAGATCTACCCGGTGTTCCGCGACCTCTTCAAGCGCGAGGAGGCGGCGGCGTGAAGCACCACTCGCCGCCTTCGGCGCTCGATGCGCGGGTCCTGCCGGGCGCCCGGCGGCTTCGCCCCGAGCGGAAGATCCCGCTCGCGCCGCTGTCCCCGGGGCCGCGACCCGAAAAGCCGCTGCCCGACCCGAGCGACTGGACCTTCGAGCTCGTCGAGCAGTACCACGAGAAGATCCGCGCCACCGCCCAGCGCTTCGCGCTCGACACCTACCCGAACCAGCTCGAGGTCATCACCGCCGAGCAGATGATGGACGCCTACGCCTCCGTCGGCATGCCGGTGAACTACCGTCATTGGAGCTATGGCAAGGAATTCATCGCCAACGAGCGCAGCTACCGCCGCGGCCAGATGGGCCTGGCGTACGAGATCGTCATCAATTCAGACCCCTGCATCAGCTACCTGATGGAGGAGAACACGACCGCGATGCAGGCGCTGGTGATCGCCCACGCGGCCTACGGCCACAACAGCTTCTTCAAGGGCAACTACCTGTTCCGCCTCTGGACCGACGCCTCGTCGATCATCGACTACCTGGTCTATGCCCGGAACTACATCGCCGAGTGCGAGGAGAAGTACGGGATGCAGCAGGTCGAGGACACGCTCGACAGCTGCCACGCCCTGCAGAACTACGGCGTCGACCGCTATCACCGGCCGAGCAAGCTCTCGCTGGCCGAGGAGCTGGCGCGGCGCAACGACCGTCTGGCCTATGCCCAGACCCAGGTCAACGACATCTGGCGCACCCTGCCCCGCCGGCCCGACCGGGTCGAGGACAGCGCCGAGGTGAAGCGCTTTCCGCCCGAGCCGCAGGAGAACATCCTCTACTTCATTGAGAAGAACGCGCCGCTGCTCGAGCCCTGGCAGCGCGAAGTCGTGCGGATCGTGCGCAAGATCGCCCAGTACTTCTATCCGCAGCGCCAGACCCAGGTGATGAACGAGGGCTGGGCGACGTTCTGGCATCACGCCCTGCTCAACGCCCTATACGACGAGGGCCACCTCACCGACGGGGTGATGATCGAGTGGCTGAAGTCGCACACCAACGTGATCTTCCAGCCGCCGGTCGGCCACCCGGCCTACGGCGGCATCAATCCGTATGCGCTCGGCTTCGCGATGTACACCGACCTGCGCCGGATCTGCGAGCACCCGACCGACGAGGACCGCGAATGGTTCCCGCAGATCGCGGGCACGCCCTGGCTGCCGGCGCTGCACCATGCGATGCGCAACTTCAAGGACGAGAGCTTCATCGGCCAGTACCTGTCGCCCAAGGTCATCCGCGACCTGCGCCTGTTCGCGATCCTCGACGACGAGCACGACGAGCACCTGCGCGTCTCGGCGATCCACGACACCGCCGGCTACCGCCACGTGCGCGAGGCGCTCTCGCGCCAGTACGACCTCGGCTCGCGCGAGCCCGACATCCAGGTGCTCAGCGTCGACCTGCGCGGCGACCGGGCGCTGACCTTGCGCCACACCCGGCACAACAACCGGCCGCTGCACGAGAGCGCGCAGGAGGTGCTCAAGCACGTCGCCCGCCTCTGGGGCTTCGGCGTCAATCTCGAGAGCGTCGATTCCTACGGCGACGTCACGACCCACTGGTCGGTCACCTCCTCCGAAATCGAGCGGATGTGAGGCCGCGGCGGGAAGAGGCGCGCCGGAGCGCGCGCCCGGAGGCACGCGCCGGTTTTTTCTGGCGCCACCTGGTCGGCGAGTATTCGCTCGCCCGTTCCTACTGGCTGCACACCGTCCTGCTGGCCTGGGGCCTGGCCGCATTCGGCGCCTGGGTCTTCCGCGAGCTCGGCGACCGCAGCTCGATGCGTTCGGTCTCGATCGCGGTGCTGTGCTTCGAGCCGGTGGTCGTGGCAGTGTGGCTGTGGTCGATGTTCGGCACCGCCATGTCGGCGCTGCGCCGCTTTCTCGACGGCTCGCAGATCGTCTGGTCGCTGCTCGCCCTGCTCTCGCTCGGCGTCGGCACGGTCGCGACGGTGCGCGAGCTGGGCAAGATGGGCCCTTACCTGAGGGAGCACTGGGCCGTCGCCCAAGGCAAGCAGCCGACCGAAGGCTTCGAGGTAACGCTGAGCAACGACGGCCGCGTGGTGACGTTCTCCGGCGGCATCAACGACGGCGCCGCCGCAGCGATCGACAAGGCCATCGGCGCGGCGCCGCGCGTCGGCACCCTCCTGCTTCATTCGCCCGGCGGGTGGCTGCGCGAAGGCAAGCGCATGGCCGAGGTGGTCAAGCGCTACCAGCTCAACACCCGGGTCGAAGGCGAGTGCTTCTCGGCCTGCACGCTGGTGCTTCTCGCCGGCGCCAATCGCTCGGCCGGCGAGCGGGCGCAGATCGGCTTTCACCGCGGCCGCTCGATCGGCGAATCGGCCGAGGACCGGGCGGTGCCGGCGCTGCGCGAGGAGTCGGAGCTCTACCGCAGCGCCGGGCTGAAGCCCGACTTCGTCAAGCGCATCGTCAGCACCCCGAACGACAACATCTGGATCCCCTCGCGCCAGGAACTGCTGCGCGAGGACGTCCTGACGCGCTGACCCGGCGACTCGGCCCGCTCAGAAGGCGAAGATCTTCCCCGGGTTCATGATGTTCTTCGGGTCGAGGGCGCGCTTGACGGTGCGCATCATGTCGATCGCGCCGCTGCCCGCCTCGCTGATGAGGAAGTCCATCTTGTGCAGGCCGATGCCGTGCTCGCCGCTGCAGGTGCCGTCCATGGCCAGCACGCGCGTCACCAGCGCCTCGTTGAGGCGCTCGGCGGTCTCGCGCTCGCCCGGGATGTTCGGGTCGACCAGGTAGGCGATGTGGAAGTTGCCGTCGCCGACGTGGCCGACGATGTAGTGCATCATCCCCGCCGCCTCGGCCTCCTCGGACGCCGTCACCACCGACTCGGCCAGGCGCGAGATCGGCACGCAGGTGTCGGTGGTCACGGTCCTGCAGCCGGGCTTCATCTGCAGGCCGGCGAAATAGGCGCGGTGCCGCGCCGCCCAGAGCTTCTTGCGCTCCTCGGGCGTGGTCGCCCACTGGAAGCCTTCGCCGCCATGCTCGCTGGCGATCTCCTGGACCATCGCCGACTGCTCGGCGACGCCGGCCTCGCTGCCGTGGAACTCCATCAGGAGCATCGGCGCCTCGGTCAGCGAGAGCTTGTCGTGGCGGTTCACCGCCTGCACCGCGTAGCGGTCGAGCAGCTCGCAGCGGGCGATCGGGATGCCCATCTGGATGATCTGGATCGTCGTCCGCACCGCCGCATCGATCGATGGGAAGGTGCAGGTCGCGGCCGACATCGCCTCGGGCAGCGGATAGACGCGCAAGGTGATCTCGGTCATGACGCCGAGCGTGCCCTCGCTGCCGATCATCAGCCGCGTCAGGTCGTAGCCGGCCGACGACTTGCGCGCCCGGGTGCCGGTGTGGATGACCTCGCCTTGCGCCGTGACGACGGTGAGGCCGAGCGCGTTCTCGCGCATCGTGCCGTAGCGGACCGCGTTGGTGCCGCTGGCGCGGGTGGCGCACATGCCGCCGATCGAGGCGTCGGCGCCCGGGTCGATCGGAAAGAAGAGGCCGGTGTGGCGGATCTCGTCGTTGACCTGGGTCCGGGTCACGCCGGCCTGGACGGTGACCGTCAGGTCCTCGGCGTTGACGGCGAGCACCTTGTTCATCCGCGACAGGTCGATGCTGACGCCGCCCTGCACCGCCAGCAGGTGGCCCTCGAGCGACGAGCCGACGCCGAACGGGATCACCGGCACCGCGTGGCGGTCCGCGAGCTTGACCACAAAGGCGACGTCCTCGGTGCTCTCGCAGAAGACGACCGCCTCGGGTGGCGGCGCATCGATCGGCGACTCGTCCCGGCCATGCTGCTCGCGCACCACGAGCGCGGTCGAGCAGCGCTCGCCGAACTGCGCCTTCAGCGCCTCGATCATCTCCTTGGGCACGGCCCGGGGCGCGATCTTGGGCAGCAGGTGGGCGGGCAGCGGCGCGTTCATGGCGATCTCCTCGGTGGCAGGCACCGTCGGCGCATTGTAGGAAGCTCGCGGCGGCGCCGACCTCGCTGTTAGCATGGCCACGACATGTCGAACCGCCTGACCCAGATCGCGACCCGCACCGGCGACGACGGCACCACCGGCCTCGGCGATGGCAGCCGCGTCCCCAAGAATCATCTGCGCATCGCCGCGATGGGCGATGTCGACGAGCTCAACTCTTGCCTCGGCGTGATCCTGGCGGAGCCCCTGCCCGACGACGTTCGCGAGCTGCTCTCGGTGATCCAGCACGAGCTGTTCAACCTCGGCGGCGAGCTCTCGATCCCCGGCTACGCGCTGCTGAAGAGCGAAGCGGTCGCCCGGCTCGACGAGGCGCTAGCCCACTACAACGCCGGCCTGCCGCGCCTCAAGGAATTCATCCTTCCGGCCGGCACCCGCAGCGCCGCGCTCGCCCATGTCGGCCGGACCGTGGCGCGGCGTGCCGAGCGGGCGGTGGTCGCGCTCGCCGCCGGCGAGACGGTGCGCGCCGAGCCGCGCCAGTTCCTCAATCGTCTAAGCGACCTGCTGTTCGTCCTGGCTCGGGTGCTGAACCGCGCCAACCTCGATGGCCTCGGCGGCGACGACGTCTACTGGAAGAGCGAACGGCTGGCGCGCGACGCCGACTAAAGGCGGCCCGCCAGTCTCGGCCGGCCGCCGAGTGTCAGCCGACGATCAGCGAGCGCTCGACCTGCCACATCACCGGGCTGCCGGCCGGCGCTCGCACCGGCCGCATCTCCACCGCCTCGCGGTCGGCCTCCGACAGGCCGCGATAGAGGACGTCGGCCGCGTTCCCCGGATCGCCGGCGACGAACAGCTGCGAGGTGAATTCGCCGAACGACGGGTGCCGAAGCTTGACGTGGATGTGCGGCGTCCGGCCGCTGTAGGGCACCGGCCGGATGGTGCGGAACCGGTAGCTGCCGCGGGCGTCGCTGCGGGTGCTGCCGAAGCCTTGAAAGCCCGCGTCGACCCGGGCGCCGGCGCCGCTCGGATGGCGGTAGCTGCCGTAGACGTCGCACTGCCAGATCTCGACCGTCGCGCCGTCGATCACCCGGCCGTCGCCGTCCTGGACCGTGCCGTAGAGGTCGAGGTGCTCGCCCCGGGCGCGCGGACGCGGCTGGCCGTCGGGGTCGCGGCCGCCGACCACGGTGAGGTCGGCGTCCCAGTCGAGGGCGCGGGCGCGGTAGGCCGGCGACGGATAGAACGGACCGTCGGTCATGCGCGGCAGGGCGTCGCGGCCGGCGGCGAGCGCCGGGAAGGCGACGACCGCGGCGCCGGCGCCGGCGCCGATCAGGAGGCGGCGCCTGCCGAGAGCCGGACCCGGCTGCGGCCCTTGTCGCAGCTCGACCGGTGGGCGACGCCGGGTCATCACGCGAGCACCGCCTCGCCCACTCGGCGGCGGGCCACCGCCTCGCTCAGGGTTTCGAGCACGCGCACCGAGTCGTCCCAACCGAGGCAGGCGTCGGTGATGCTCTGGCCGTAGGCGAGCTTGCTCGGATCGTCCTTGCCGGCGCTGAACTTCTGCGCTCCGGGCTGAAGATGGCTTTCCACCATGACGCCGAAGATACAGCGATTGCCCTTCGCCAGCTGGCCGGCAATGTCGCGGGCCACCTCGATCTGGCGCGCATGGTCCTTGCTGCTGTTGGCATGGCTGCAGTCGACCATGAGCGTGCAAGGCAGCTTGGCGGCCTCGATCTCCTTGCAGGCGGCGGCGATCGACGCGGCGTCGTAGTTCGGCGCCCTGCCGCCGCGCAGGATGACGTGGCAGTCCTTGTTGCCGCGGGTCTCGACGATCGCCACCTGACCGTTCTTGTGCACCGAGAGGAAGTGATGCGGGCGCGCGGCCGCCTGGATCGCGTCGATTGCGATCCGGATGTTGCCGTCGGTGCCGTTCTTGAAGCCGATCGGCGCCGACAGGCCCGAGGCCAGCTCGCGGTGCACCTGGCTCTCGGTGGTGCGCGCGCCGATCGCACCCCAGGCGATCAGGTCGCCCAGGTATTGCGGCGAGATCACGTCGAGGAACTCGCTGCCCGCGGGCATGCCGAGCTTGTTGATCTCGAGCAGCAGCTGGCGGCCGATGCGCAAGCCTTCGTCGATGCGATAGGTCTCGTCGAGGTAGGGATCGTTGATCAGGCCCTTCCAGCCGACGGTGGTGCGCGGCTTCTCGAAATAGACTCGCATCACGATCTCGAGCGTGCCGGCGAAGCGGTCGCGCTCGCGCTTGAGCTTCTTCGCGTACTCGACGGCGGCGAGCGGGTCGTGGATCGAGCACGGCCCCATGATCACCAGCAGGCGGTCGTCCTCGCGCTGCATGATCCTGCGGATCGCGCCCCGGGTCGCGCCGATCTGCCGCTCGACCGGCGTGCCGGCGATCGGGAAGAAGCGGATCAGGTGCTCCGGCGGCGGCAAGGGCGTCACGTCCTTGATCCGCAGGTCGTCGGTCTGGCTGGTGCGTTCGCCGTGCGCATACGCACCGTCGACGCCGCTGCTGCTCTTCACCATGACGGGTTTTCCCTTCGCAAAAAAGAAAACCGCCGGGGGGTGCCCGGCGGTTCTGGAGTTCGGTTGCGCTGTCTTGAGCTACGCGATCGCCTCTCCGTCCGCCGAGCGGTGCGAGAACGCAAAATACGCGTAAAACCAGGAGCGCGAAATCATGGCTGCAATGTAGCACGCCGCCTCTGGACCGCGTCAACCCCAAGCAGGAGACAAACGATGGATCGAAGAAAAGTGTTGTCGGCAAGCGCCGTGGGCGGCCTGGCCGCGCTCGCTGGCTGTGCCAGCGGCACGGCCGGATCGGCCAGTTCCGGCGGCACGCGCACCGTGTTCGGCGTCGCCCAGCCGATGCTGCCGATCGTCGGCACGAGCGACATGTTCCCGGTGCGGCGAATCTACTGCATCGGCCGCAACTACGCGGCGCACGCGCGCGAGATGGGGTCGGACCCGAACCGCGAGCCGCCGTTCTTCTTCCAGAAGCCGAGCGACGCGATCCAGTTCGTCGCCCCGGGCACGACCGCCGATCATCCCTACCCGACCCTGACCAAGAACTACCACTACGAGATCGAGCTGGTCGCGGCGCTCGACAAGGGCGGGCGCAACGTCTCCAACGAGCAGGCGCTCGACATGGTGTTTGGCTACACGATCGGCCTCGACATGACCCGGCGCGACCTGCAGCGGGCGATGGGCGACGAGAAGAAGCCGTGGGAGATCGGCAAGAGCTTCGACCGCTCGGCGCCGATCGGGCCGATCCACCGGGTGGCGCAGGTCGGCCACTTCACCAAGGGTGCGATCTCGCTCAAGGTCAACGGTGCGGTCAAGCAGAACGCCGACCTGAGCTACATGATCTGGAGTGTCGCCGAGCAGATCTCGCGGCTCAGCCAGGCGTTCGAGCTGATGCCGGGCGACATCATCTACAGCGGCACGCCGGAAAACGTCGGCCCGGTGGTGCCGGGCGACGTGATGCAGGGCTCGATCGCCGGGCTGCCGACGCTCGACGTGCGGGTGACCGGAACGCGCAACGCCTAAGCGGTTCCGCCCACCGTCAGCCGGTCGATCCGAAGGGTCGGCTGGCCGACGCCGACCGGCACGCTCTGCCCTTCCTTGCCGCAGACGCCGACACCGGTATCGAGCCGCATGTCGTTGCCGATCGCGCTGACGCGGGTGAGCGCATCCGGGCCGTTGCCGATGAGGGTCGCGCCCTTGACCGGGTACTGGATCTTGCCGTTCTCGACCCAGAACGCCTCGCTTGCCGAGAACACGAACTTGCCGCTGGTGATGTCGACCTGGCCGCCGCCGAAATTGGTGGCATAGAGGCCGCGCTTCAGGCCGGCGACGATCTCCTCGCGGCTCTTGCCGCCGCCGAGCATGTAGGTGTTGGTCATGCGCGGCATCGGCACCGCGGCATAGCTTTCCCGCCGGCCGTTGCCGGTGGGCTTGACCTTCATCAGTCGGGCATTCATCGAATCCTGGATGTAGCCGCGCAGGATCCCGTCCTCGATCAGCACGTTCCTCTGCGTCGCGTTGCCTTCATCGTCGACGTTGAGCGAGCCGCGCCGGTCGGGAATCGTGCCGTCGTCGAGCACGGTCACGCCCTTGGCCGCGACCCGCTGGCCGACGCGGCCGGTGAAGGCGCTCGCGCCCTTGCGATTGAAGTCGCCCTCGAGGCCGTGGCCGATCGCCTCGTGCAGCAACACCCCAGGCCAGCCGGGGCCGAGGACGACGCTCATCTCTCCGGCCTTCGCCGGCCGGGACTCCAGGTTGGTGAGCGCCGCGTTGACCGCTTGGTCGACGTACGACTCGATCACGTCCGGCTGGAAATAGCCGAAGCCGAAGCGGCCGCCGCCGCCGCCGTTGCCCGACTCGCGCCGCACCACGCCGCCCTGGGTCTGCTCGGCGATCACCGTTACCGAGAGGCGGACCAGCGGCCGCACGTCAGCGGCGATCGTGCCGTCCGCGCGGGCGATCAGGACCACGTCGTACTCGCCGGCGAGCCCGGCCATGACCTGGACGATGCGCGGATCGCGCGCCCGCGCCATGCGCTCCACCTTCTCCAGCAGCTCGACCTTCTGCGTGCTGTCGAGCGTGGCGATCGGGTCCATCGGCGCATAGAGCACGCGGCTGCCGGCCAGGCGCGGTGCCGGCTGCAGCTTGACGCGGCGGCTCTGGCCGGCGGCGGCGATCGTGCGCACAGTGCGCGCGGCGTCCATCAGCGCCGCCTCGGAGATGTCGTCGGAGTAGGCAAAGGCGGTCTTCTCGCCAGCGACGGCGCGCACCCCCACGCCCTGGTCGATGCCGAAGCTGCCGCTCTTGACGATGCCTTCCTCGAGGCTCCATCCTTCGCTGCGCGTGTACTGGAAATAGAGGTCGGCGTCGTCGATCCGGTGCGTGGCGATCGTCGCCAGTGCGCTGGCCAGGGTCGCCTCGCTGAGGCCGAAGGGCTCGAGCAGCAGCGAGCGGGCGATGGCGAGGCGTTCGATCGTCGGTTCACGGGAAATCATGGTCGTCGCAGCGCTCACGGAAGTCGAGGCGGGATTGTAGGAGCCCGCTTCACAGACCTTTACGCGCTCCGGCCTTGAGCTCGAGGGCGCGGGCGTAGAGCACATTGCGCGGCGCGCCGCCGATCTCTGTGGCCAACGCTACCGCTTGCTTGAGCGGAAGCGACTTGAGCAGGGGAACGAGCAAGGCATCGTGCCCTTCCTCGCCGTCGGCGATGCGGTCGATCTCGAGGGCATGCAGCACCACCACGAATTCGCCGCGGGCCCGGTTCGCGTCGGTGGCCAGCCAGGCGGCCAGGCCGCCGGCGGGCAGGGTGGCCACGGTTTCGAACTGCTTGGTGAGCTCGCGGCAGACGGTGAGCCGGCGGGCCGGGCAGGCCTCGCCGAGCGCCGCGGCGAGCGACTCGATGCGGTGCGGCGCCTCGAACAGCACCTGGGCCGGGTGCGCCGCAGCGCATCGCGCCAGCGCGCGGGCGCGCTCGGCGCCGCGCGCCGGCAGGAAGCCGACGACCGCGAAGCCCGACTCGACGGTGTCGCCGGCGACCGAGAGGGCAGCGAGGGCGCTGCTCGCGCCCGGAATCGGCACCACCCGGTAGCCGGCGTCTCGGGCCGCGGCCACCAACGCCGCCCCCGGATCGCTCACCGCCGGCGTGCCGGCGTCGCTGATGTAGGCGACCCGTTCGCCGCGGCCGAGCCGGGCGAGGACCGATTCGGCGGCGGCGCGCTCGTTGTGCTCGTGGGCCGCGAGCAGCGGCTTGGCCAGGCCGAAGTGATCGAGCAGGCGGGCGCTGTGCCGGGTGTCCTCGCAGGCGATCGCGTCCACCGTGGCGAGCACGTGCAGGGCGCGAAAGCTCAGGTCCGAGAGGTTGCCGATCGGCGTGGCAACGACATAGAGCGCCGGCGCGGGATACTGCTGGCCGCCGGCCGCAGCCGCAGCCGCCTGGACGAGCATCGAACGATCCGCGAGCACCCATGACCTCCGATGCAAGACCGGCCGCCTTGCGGACGACCAAGGCCCGAGGCGACGAAGCCGAGAGGCGAGCGCTCGCCCACTTGGCGGCGAACGGGCTCGTCCCGGTCGAGCGCAATTATCGGGTCGCGCGCGGCCCGCGGTCGCGCGGCGGCGAAATCGACCTGATCCTGCGCGACGCCGACGGTCGACTTTCGCAAGCAGCAACGGCTGGTCTTCGCCGCTCGGCACTTCCTTGGCCGGTTCGCCTCGCTGCCGCCCTGCCGCTTCGATGCGTCACGGTCGAAGGCGAACGGATCGAATGGCTGCGCGCGGCCTTCGACGCCTCGTGAAACGTTCGTGAACCGAGGCGCGAAACCCGTGTCATATCATCGGTGACCATGCTCGAACAGCGGATACAGCAGCAATTTTTCGATAGCGCCGACCTCAAGTACGCCGCGGCCGAAGTGCTGAGCAAGCCGATTGCCGACGCGGTCAGCGCGCTGGTCGGCTGCATCACCGGCGGGGGCAAGGTCCTGGCCTGCGGCAACGGTGGCTCGGCGGCCGACGCGCAGCATTTCGCTGCCGAGTTCGTCGGCCGCTTCGAGCGCGAGCGGCCCGGCTTGGCGGCGTTGGCCCTCACCGTCGACACCTCGATCCTCACCGCGGTCGGCAACGACTACGGCTACGAGCACGTCTTCTCCAAGCAAGTCGCGGCGCTGGGCTCGCCCGGCGACGTGCTGCTGGCCATGTCGACGAGCGGCAATTCCGCCAACGTCCTGGCCGCGGTCGACGCGGCCCACGGCCGGGAGATGACGGTCGTGGCGCTGACCGGCAACACCGGCGGGCGGATGCGCGAGCTGCTGACCGAGACCGATGTCCACATCTGCGTCCCGCACGAGCGGACGGCGCGCATCCAGGAGGTGCACCTGCTGGTGCTGCACTGCCTGTGCGATGCGGTCGACCTGCAACTGCTCGGCGAACAGGAAAACACATGACCTTGATTTCCCGCCGCGGCAGCCGCCGCGGCCTGTCCCTTGTCGTGGCCGGCGCGGCCCTCTCCGGCGCCCTGCTCTCGGGCTGCGGCGCGATCCTGGTCGGCGGCGCGATCGTCGGTGGCGCCATGGTCGCGACCGACCGGCGCACCACCGGCGCCCAGGTCGACGACGAGACGATCGAGGTCAAGTCGAGCGCGCGCATGAGCGAGACCTTCGGCGATCGCGTCCGCATCGACACCACCAGCTACAACCGGATGGCGCTGCTCACCGGCGAGGTGCCGAACCAGGCCGACAAGACCACGGCCGAGCAGATCGTCGCCCGGGTCCCCAACGTCAGCTCGGTGGTCAACGAGCTGACCATCGGGCCGCTCAACACCTTCACCGAGCGCTCCAAGGACACCTACGTCACCACCAAGGTGAAGGCCAGCCTGGTGGATGCGAAAGACCTGTTCGCCAACTCGATCAAGGTCACGACCCACCGCGGCGTCGTCTACCTGATGGGTCGCGTCACCGAGCGCGAGGCCACTCGCGCCTCGGAGGTTACGCGCGGCGTCAGCGGCGTGGTCAAGGTGGTCCGGGTGTTCGAGCTCATCTCCGAGGCGGAGCTGGCGAGCACCCAGCCCAAGACGCTGGCGCCGGCCGACCCCGCCGCCAGCGCCGCCGTCGTCCGGCCGTAGCCGCTCAGTCCAGGCGCTTGATCAGGCTCGAGGTGTCGGCGCGGTTGCCGCCCCGGGCCTGAAGGTCGGCATAGAACTGATCGACCAGCGCCGTCACCGGCAGACGGGCGCCGTTGCGCCGCGCTTCCTCGAGGGCGATGCCGAGGTCCTTCCTCATCCAGTCGACGGCGAAGCCGAAATCGAACTTGCGCTCGATCATGGTCGGGCCGCGGTTGTCCATCTGCCAGCTCTGCGCCGCGCCCTTGCCGATGACCTCGAGCACCGCCTTCATGTCGAGCCCGGCGCGCTGGCCGAAGGCGATCGCCTCCGACAGGCCCTGCACCAGCCCGGCGATGGCGATCTGGTTGACCATCTTGGCCAGCTGACCCGCGCCGCTCGGCCCGAGCAGGGTCATGGCCTTGGCGAAGGCCATCGCCACCGGGCGCGCGGCGTCGAACGAAGCCGCGTCGCCGCCGCACATGACGGTGAGCGCGCCGTTGATCGCGCCGAGGTTGCCGCCCGAGACCGGCGCATCGACGAAGCCGACGCCGCGGCCCGCGGCGGCCGCGGCCAGCTCGCGCGCCACCGCCGCCGAGGCCGTGGTGTGGTCGACGAAGATCGCGCCACGCTGCATGCCGGCGAAGGCGCCATCGGCGCCGACCGTGATCGAGCGCAGGTCGTCGTCGTTGCCGACGCAGGCGAACACCAGCTCGGCGCCGGACGCGGCGGCGGCGGGCGTTGCCGCGCTGGCGCCGCCGTGCGTCTTCACCCATTCGGCCGACTTGGCGGCGGTGCGGTTGTAGACCGTCACCTTGTGTCCGGCCGCGGCGAGGTGGCCGGCCATCGGATAGCCCATCACGCCGAGGCCGAGGAAGGCGACGGTGCGCGAGGGAACGGGGTCGTAGGTTCGGGGCATGAAAAGAAAACGGCCTCCGAGAGGCCGTTCGTGAGTGGCGGCGGGTGCCGTTTTTACACGATATGCAGGTGCTCCGTGCCGGCGGTCAGGTCACCGCCGCGCGCCCGGTGGCTGTGCAGCTTGATCTGCAGGCGCAGGTCGTTCACCGAGTCGGCGTTGCGCAGAGCGTCCTCGTAAGTGACGGTCTGGCTCTCGTACAGGTCGAACAGGCTCTGGTCGAAGGTCTGCATGCCGAGCTCGCGCGAGCGCTTCATGATCTCCTTGATCTCGGCCACCTCGCCCTTGAAGATCAGGTCGGAGATCAGCGGCGTGTTGAGCAGGATCTCGACCGCGGCGACCCGGCCCTTGCCTTCCTGGCGCGGCAGGAGGCGCTGCGACACCAGGCTCTTCAGGTTGAGCGAGAGGTCCATCAGCAGCTGGGCGCGGCGCTCCTCGGGGAAGAAATTGATGATTCGGTCGAGCGCCTGGTTGGCGCTGTTGGCGTGCAGGGTGGCCAGGCAGAGGTGGCCCGTCTCGGCGAAGGCGACCGCGTGCTCCATGGTCTCGCGGTCTCGGATTTCGCCCATCAGGATGACGTCGGGCGCCTGGCGCAGCGTGTTCTTCAGGGCGATGCCCCAGTCGTCGGTGTCGATGCCGACCTCGCGCTGGGTGATGATGCAGTTCTTGTGCGAGTGCACGAACTCGACCGGATCCTCGATCGTGATGATGTGGCCGAACGAGTTCTCGTTGCGATGGTCGACCATCGCCGCCAGCGAGGTGCTCTTGCCGGAGCCGGTGGCGCCGACGAAGATGACGAGGCCGCGCTTGGTCATCGCCACGTCCTTGAGCACGTGCGGCAGGTTCATCGCGTCGATGGTCGGCACGATCTGCGGGATCGTCCGCATCACCAGGCCGACGTTGCCCTGCTGCACGAAGGCGTTGACGCG
>Ga0068858_100000228_pt1 | contig 60736 bp, 62 predicted proteins | sample KBSSwiS12_FD_66589 | JGI IMG/M metagenome (GOLD analysis project Ga0068858, IMG submission 66589) | Switchgrass rhizosphere microbial communities from Kellogg Biological Station, Michigan, USA - KBS Switchgrass S1-2 | ecosystem: Host-associated > Plants > Roots > Rhizosphere > Soil ...
AGATGTCCGAAATTGCGGCCCTCGCCATAGGGCTCCGGATCCCAGTTGTGGGTCAGCTCGACCTGCGCGTCCTCGTCGCCCGGCGCGGCGAGGAAGATCAAAGTGAAGCGGCCCTTCTCATTGTCGAAACGGCGCAGTTCCTCGAGGCCCAGCAGTTCGAAGAAGCGAAGCGTCGCGTCCGGGTCGGTGACGCGGATCATGGTGTGGAGATATTTCATGCGCGGGCCTCCGGGACTATGCGCGGGAGATAGGCGCGCGGAGGCTTCGCTGCCAGTAGGCCAATACCCTACTTCCGTTGTTGCTCAGGGTGAACGGGGTTTGACGGTCAGCGTGCTGGCGCGATTGCCTTCCCGCTCGCGCAACCGCGCCCAGCCTGATGCCGTGATCGTTGTCACCACATCGCGGATATCGTCATCCAGCCCGTCGCGCCGGTGCCGCCCGCCGGGGTCGAACGGTTCCTGCCCCGCGGCCTTGGAATATTGCTGTCGCACCGCATCGAGCATGCCCGGCTCGAGCGGCCGGTCGTCGCCGAAATGGCGGCGTACCGCGGCGACGGTGGCGGCCGGGTCGGCGATCAGCGCGTCATAGCTCACGAACAGCGGCGTACCCGGCAGGGATAGCGCCGCCTCGACGATGCGGCTCCATTCGGTCGCGAACAGCCGCGCCAGCGCGACGCGGTCGTGCGGCGCCGGCATGTCGGCGGCCGCGTGATACCAGTCGGGCAGGTGCTGCAGCGACGACGCCACCGTCGCCCAGGGGTCGCGGCTGAGCATGACGATCGGCGTGGTGGGCGCCGTCGCGAAGGCATCGGCGAACAGCAGGTTCCACGAACTCAGCTTCACCGCGCAACGCCGCGTCGCGCCCGCCGCGTCGCGCCGCGTGCCATGCGCAAGGTTGTGCAGCACGCGCGCGACGAGCGCCGCGATCGTTACGCGGCGCGCTTCGTCGCGCTCGTTCGCCCGTCGCAGAAGCAGGCGGTTGATCACCTCGGGTTCCTTGATCGCCGCCCATCCGCCACCCGCCGCGAGCAAATTGCACAACAAAGTCGACCCGCAGCGCCCTACATGCGCGATGATCCCCGCCGGCCCGGCGGCGGCCGCGTCGGCGCGCAGCACGTCCCGCGCGGGCAGTCGGAACACCGCGCTCTCGGGCGGCGGATCGGCCCGGACATGGCGCTCGACCACATCGTCGAAGCGCGGCGCGGCAAAGCTGTCCCGCCCGATATCGACATAGGTCAGCGCGAGCTCGTCATCGACCCGGCACGGCAGCATCGCCGTGTCGGCAAGGTCATGTTGCGCCAGCAGTGACCGCAGATCGGCGGTTCCGATGCCGAGCCGCTCCGCCGCCTCCGTCTCGCCGAGCAATCCCGTCAGCGACAGCTTCACGATCGTCGCGACGTCGCCATTGGGAGGTGCGTTCCTGCGCACGCAGGAACCCAGGGCGACAGACGTCGCGCCTGGAACCCTGGGCTCCCGCGCGCGCAGGAGCGCGGGACCGGTCGGAAGGGAATGAGCCCCCATCTCAATGGGGCGATGGCGGGACGAGGAAGCCGTCGACGACGAGCTTGCGCGCCAGTTCGATCTGCTGCGGCCGGTCCAGCTCGGGCAGGTCGCCGACGCGGAACGGTGTCGTGCTGCGCGACAGGAACAGCATCGCCGCGCGGTGGTCGGCGCCGGCGGCGACCAGCGACTGGCCGAACTGCAGCGCCACGCCGTCGCCGGTCGCCAGCACGCGTGAATAGAGCGGGCGATATTTCGCTACCATCGTCCGCTCGTCGATCCGCTTGGTCTCGACCGCATTGGCGACCAGCCGCCCGACCGAATGGACGCGCCCGCGCCGCACCAGCGCATCCTGCACCGCGCCGAGCCCCTCGGCGATCACCTCCGGGTCGGCCAGCGCGGCGATCACGCCCTTCAGGCTGTGGTCGAGCTGCGCGCGCACCGCCGGGTCGTCGAGATGGCGCGGCGGCAACCGGCCCAGCACGCGGTCGTCCGTCAGGCTCAGCGCATCCAGCGCGCGGGTCAGCAGCGTCTTCACCGTCGGGGCGTGGATGCCGACCGTCAGGTGGATGCTCGACTCTTCATTGGCCTCCGCCGCATGCACCCGGCCGCGCGGAATGTAGAGCACGTCGCCCGCCTCCAGCGTCAGGGTCAGCGGTGTCGGCAGGCCGTTCGCGCTGAACGCGTCGCGGCGCGGCAGCGCGCGCGGCGCGACATCGGCATCCTCATAGACGAACCAGGTCTTCGACCCCTCGATCTGCAGGATCAGCACGTCATGGTCGTCATAGTGCGGCAGGAACGCCTGCGAGCCCGGCGGCGTGACATAGGCATTGACCTGGGTCTCGAAGTTCAGCTCGACCTCGAGTCCGTGCGCCAGCGATGCGATCGCCGGGAGATAGCGGTCGAGGCTGTTGAGCACGATCGAATAGCCCGCGGCGAACTCGTTGCGGATGCGCACCAGGTCGAGCGCACCGTCGCTCATCCGGTAGCAATCGGGGTCGCAATGGTGGTCGCCCCGCACCAGCCGCACCACGGTGGGCGGGGGGCGCACGAAATCGAGAAACTCCTCGACCCTGGCCGATCCGAACAGCCCGGCGAAATAGTCCGGACATCCGCGCCGCAGATGGTGGTGCGTCGTGCCCCACATCTCGGCGAGGAAGGTCTCCACCCCAATCGGCTCGAGCAGCCATGCCAGCGACGGTTCGGTCATCACGCGTGACCGAATTTGGCGGTGACGAGCTCGCGCGGATAGCCGTTGAGCACCAGCTCGTCGCAGACATGCTGGAACATCACCTTATAGGCATCGCAATAGACCGAGGGATTGTCGAAACCGTTCTTCGCCGAGAAGCGGTTTTCCAGGTCGCCGCCGCGGCACATCTTGCGCCACCGGCAATCGCCGCACGCCGTCGGCAGGCCGTTGGCGATCGCCTCGATCTCGGGGAAGATCGGGTCGCCGAGAAAGCTTCGCAGCGTGCTCGTGCCCGTCGCATAGACCGGCGTGTCGGCATACCAGTCGAGCGCCGGGATGAAGCTGTCGTCGATCGCCACCGTCCCGTCGCTGCGCGCGATGACGATCTGGTTGGTCTTGCGCGGCCGCCGGTAAAGTTGTGCTGAATCCACGCTCGGGCTGAAGTGCGTCAGCAGCTGGTCGAAGAACCTGATCTGCACCGCCGGATTGTCCTCGGCGAGCCATTCGCTGAACACCTCGGCCAGGCACGCGCCATAAAAGGCCGCCGCGCCCGAGGCGACGAATTCGGCATCGTCGACATTGCGGTCGGGCAGCAGGAAGCGCATCTCCTTCACGCCGAGCGACCGCAGATAGCGATAGATGGCGCGATAGTCGTTTCCCGGGTGCAGCACACTGATCGTCGAGGGTAGCGGGGCGCCGCGCTCATGCGCCGCGACCAGCTGGACGATCGCGTTCTCGGTATTGCCGAAGGTCGATCGTCCGCGCTTGTCGAGGCGGAAGCGATCATTGTCCGCCTTCGCCCCGTCGATGCTGATGCCGACCGCGACGTCATGCTCGATGAACGCCGCGACCCATTGCTCGTCGAGCAGCGTGCCGTTGGTCTGGATCGACAATGATAGATGGGCGACGGGTTCGATGATCTCGCGCAGCGTGCGACATGCCGCGGTGAACGCCTTCAGCCCGATCATCGCCGGCTCGCCGCCGTGAAAGGTGATGTTGACGCAGGGTATCTCCAGTTCGGCGCACCCTTGCGCGACCCACCGCGCCAGCGACTCCGTCACCGCGTGCGAGGCATTGGCCGGCCGCGTCAGCGCCGTGTCCTCTCCCATGTTGAAGTAATAGCAATAGGTGCAGTTGATGTTGCACCGTTCGGCGACCTTGTAGACGACCTGCAACGCCTCGATCGAACCCGGTGTGGTGTGGCTCCACATCGGGCTGACCCGATGTGAAGCGACACCGACATCGAGATCGGGCGTTGGCCGGTCCGCCAGGTCTGGCTGGAGCACGTCCATCGTCCGCCCTCGCTTACCGGCCGGCGATCGTTTTGCCGGCGGTGGCGACCTGCGTCGGCAGGGTCACCTGCTCACCGAAGTTGAAGGCCTCCTTCGGCGCCTGGTTATAGTTGCCGCCGCCCTGGGTATAGTTGCCGCCGCCGCGCTGGGTGTAGTTGCCGGACCCTTGCGCATAGTCCGAAATGGTGTCGATCAGCGACACCTGTCGCGGGCTGAGCACGCCATCGATGATCGCCTGCCCGATGACCTTGCGTTGCTCGACCGACATGGTCGAGAGGTGCTTCGTCGTATCTGCCATAATAACCTCCTAAGGTGTGAGAGTGATTAACCTAGAGGCATAGCGATCGGCGCCCGATGAATTGCGATATCTATGCGGTGCGGTCAACTATGGAGAGTCAAGTACGCGGTCTAGGAAGAATCCGACATCGCTTTCATTACTGAAGAATTAGGCATTGCGCGCGTCAATACATTCAATAGCCTAAGGTAACTATTAGCAATGTAGTATATTTGCGACATGATTGTACGATTGCGACATGAGACCGGGCGGGGCGCAGCCAGGTTACTGATTTCGCCGCGATCACGGCACATGTCGCCGCATGGTCCGGATCGGACCTTGTTCCGCTGCCTCAGCCGCGCATCGTGGCGGCTCTCAACGGGCCCCGACTTCTAGCCCTTTGCCGCGAAAACGCCGTAGCGCTCGCGCCACGCGGCGACTTCGCCCTGCAGGTGCGCAGGGGCAGGCTCTCCCGACATGACCAGGCCGGCGACGTCGTTCTCGGGATGCATCAGCATCTTCTTCGACCCGTCGCTGAACCAGACGGGGATCAGCTTGTCGCACAGGCTGTCGAGGACGGTCCCGGCCATGCCATTCTCTATCGCGTCGCTGCCGTCCATCGCGCGGACGTTGATCGAAACCCCTTCGAAACAGTTGCGCGGCTTCCGCTCGAAACTGAGCGACACGAGCAGGCCGGACCGGTCCGGCCGGGCGTCATCGGGCATGCCCGCGACCCTTCGCCAGGCGCAGAACCATGTCCGGCAGATATCGGGGCGCACCGCATGGATGGCGCATCCCTGTGCCGCAAGCTGCGTGCAGGGCGTTCCCGCCGGCTTCTTGAAATCGGGCGTATCCACCGTGAGGACGGTGCAGCACGCCGTGCAGTCGCCGCAGGCGCGATCGGCGAGGACCGGCCCGAGCAACATGGTTTCCAGGTCCGTCTCGCTGTGCATCCGCGCCGGGGTGCCTCGACCCCGGCGGGAATTCAAGAGGGCTGTCTTGTGTCACGCAAGCGGGCCGCGATCTTCGACCCGTGGACGATGACGCAGCGGATTTTCCGCTCAGCTGAGGGTGGCCAATCGGGACGGATGCGACCAGCGGGACAGCGCAAGGGCTTGCACATCTCGTCCGCATTGCGTAGATACTGAGCCATATGGTTCAGTGTTCAAGTCCCGCGCTCGATCTTTCCTTTGCGGCGCTGGCCGATGCGACGCGCCGTGGCATCATCGAGCATCTCGGCCGATCGGACGCGTCGATCACCACGCTGGCCGCGAAATTCCAGATGACGCTGACGGGCATGAAAAAGCACGTCCAGGTTCTGGAGCGGGCGGGGCTGGTGATGACGCGCAAGGTCGGGCGGGTGCGAACCTGCAAGCTCGGAGCGCATGGCCTTGAGGCGGAGGCGGCGTGGATTGAAGGCCACCGCAAGTTCTTCGAGGCCCGGTTTAACGCACTCGATCAAATCATCGAGGAAATGGAAAAGGAACGAAGCGATGAATCAGCAGGTTAGTTCTGCCGATGGGGCACATGACCGCACCTTGATCGAGCGCCGGGGCGACCGTGAATTGGTCGTCACGCGGACCTTCAATGCGCCGCCAGCGACCGTTTTCAAGGCGTGGAGCCAGCCCGAACTGTTTCAGCGCTGGTGGGTGCCGAAGTCGGCAACCGGCGTTTCGCTCGTGTCCTGCGAAATGGACGTCAGGACGGGCGGCAAATACCGGCTGGAATTTGGTGCCGGAGGGTCGGAGACCATGGCGTTCTACGGCAAGTATCTGGAGGTGGTGCCCGACCAGCGCATTGTCTGGACCAACGACGAGGGCGAAGAGGGGGCGATCACAACGGTGACCTTCGAGGATCAAGACGGCAAGACGCTGCTGACCTTCCATGAAGTCTATCCATCGAAGGAGGCGCTCGAAGAAGCGCTACAGGGCTCGGCGGCCGGCCTCCCGGAACAGATGCGGCAACTCGACGATCTGCTTGCGGGCATGGCCGAATAGCCTCGGTTGAAAGGCGAAGGGGCGGCATCGGCAAATGCCGGGCCGCCCTTCCCCTGAGGCGATGGTACCTCGCCGGCCGTGCCGATCATTGACAAACATCGTTCGTATGTCATTGTCATACACTCATTGAGAGGTAGCGACGATGCCGCGTTCATCCCCCGTGCTTAGTGTCAGGATCAACCCTGACGAACGCGCCATGCTCGAGGCTGCGGCAGCACAGGCGCGCACCAACGTCAGTGATTTCGTGCGCCGCAAGGCGGTCGAGGCGGCCGAGATCGATCTGCTCGATCATCGCCACGTCACCATTCCGGCCGAACATTGGGCGCGGTTCGAAGGCTGGGTGAACGCCCCGGCGAAGGAAAATGCGGCGTTGCGCGCGCTGTCCGCGACGCGCCCGGCGTGGCAGGACTGACGCCGCCCCGGCCGCTCGCCGGGAATGACGACCGTGATGGCTTCGACTGCGGGCGCGATGCGCTCAACCAATGGCTCCGCCGCCACGCCTGGCATAATCAGGAAAGCGGCACGTCGCGCACCAGCGTGCTGGTCGATCCCGCCACCGGCGCGCTCATCGCCTATGTCAGCCTCGCCGCGGCGCAGATCGATCGCGCCTTTCTTCCCAAGGCCGCGCAGCGCAACCGCCCCGCCGCGATCCCCGCGCTGCTGCTCGGGCAACTCGCCGTCGATCGCCGTTATCAGGGGCAAGGCCATGCCCGGTCGATGCTGTTCTTCGCGCTGACCACGGCGGTGCGCCTGTCGCGCGACATGGGCTGCTTCTGCGTCTTCACCCATCCGCTCGATGATGGCGTGCGCGCATTCTATCGTGGTTTCGGCTTCGAGGAGATGCCGTTCGATCCGCAGCGCAGCATGGCGGTGCGGATTGTGGATCTGGTGGCGAGTGGTTTTGGGTGATGGGTGGTGATGAGGATGAGGGGGTGAAGCGGTCGAGGATGGGCTGATGAGGATTCTGGTAAGTGCAATCAATTGCTGACAGCCAGCGTCGAACGGTGCCGAACGGGCGCAAAGTCGTCCAATCGAAGTCACCATCCCGATTCAACCGCCCGCCGACCCACGCTACACCCGCGCCCATGAAAAACGCCGGCCGCCCCACGAGCTACACCCCCGATCACGCTCGCACCGCGCGGTTGATCTATGAAACCGGCGCCACCGATGAGGTGGTCGCCCGTATCCTCGGCGTCCATGTCGAGACGCTGCGCCGCTGGCGTGATCGTTATCCCGAGTTCGACGAGGCGGCCCGTGCCGGCAAGACCGTCGCCGACGATCGCGTGCTGTTCAGCCTGTACCGCCGCGCCGTCGGCTACGACTATACCGAGACCAAGGCCTATATGCCGCACGGCGCCAAGGAGCCGATCATGGTCGATGTCACCCGGCACAAGGCCGCCGATGTCCGTGCCGCGATGCAATGGCTGCGTCAGCGTCGCGTCGGCGATTGGGCCGACAATCGCGGACGAGACCACAACGCTGACCTTGCCGATCGCCTCGCCGAGGCACTGGCCAATGTCGAAGCCTGGCGCGAGGGCGATGACAATGGCCTTGCGTGATCCGGGGCGAGGGAGCGTTCGACGATGCGCCGATCAGGACCGGCCTTCCAGATCCTCCCGCAAACGGCCAAGCTGATGCATCCGCTCGTGAAGCACGGTCACAATGCCGACCGTGCCGTCCTCGAGAACCTTCCAGTAAATGAAATGCCGCTCATATTGGCAGACATGGCCGTCGATGCCGAAAGGCGCGGGGATCGCACGCCACGGAACCTTGCGCGCCGCGATCTCGCCAAACCGCGCGAACAGTTCGCGGATATAGGCGTCAGCCTGAGCCTCGCCCCACCGTTCCCTGGTATAGCGATAGATGTCGTCGATCCGGTCGCCCGCGGCGTCGAGAACGCGATAGCTGCTCACATGCGCTACTGATGCGCCCGGTTGCGCGCGATCACATCGTCGGCGCTCAGCGCGCGATAGGCGCTGTCCGGTGCCCCGAAGGCGCGGTCCAGTTCCAGTTTCAACCGCTCGAACGCCTCACGCTCGCTGCGTTCCTTGTCCTTGCGGATCAGGTCACGGACATATTCGCTGACATTTTCATAGGCGCCGTTTTCAGCGATATTCGCCGCGACGAATTCTCCCAGCGTCCCGCTGACGCGTACGTTGAGGGTGATCGGCTTGTTCACGCTGAGCCTCCACTGCTGCGTCCTCAAGATAAGGGATATTGTGGACAACACAAGCGCGCGATGGCTCTTGTTCGCGCAACTCGCCCTCGCCATTCGCGCTGTGATCGGGTCTATTCTCTTGTCAGCGACGTCGCTCCCGGCCGGAGCGGCCGTCAGGCAGCTGTGAGAATATCATGAACTATAAGCATCAATATTCACAAAATGCGCAAGTCACGGGCCTGGCTCAGCCAGGGTCTGGCGTGCCGCCTTTGACCGCGCCGCATGACCTCGCCAAATCACCGCGCGCCACGATGCTCGACGATTACTGCTCACCCGTGTCCAATATCCCGCAAAAGAAAAGCGCCATACGGGGCCGCAAAATACCTGCCGCCCTCCGTCGTTACTGGTGCGCACCGCTCGCTTCATTGCCGCTGTTCCTGCTCGCCGCCGCCGCACCCGCCGCCGATACTTCGCCGGCCGCCACGCCGTACGACGCGGTCGACCCCTTCATCGGCACTGGCGGAGAGGGCCACACCTATCCCGGCGCGGTCGCGCCGTTCGGCATGGTCCAGCTCTCGCCCGATACCGACACGACCTGCGTCATCCGCGCCTGTTACAGCCACGCCGCCGGCTATCGTTACGAGGACCCGACGATCCAGGGCTTCAGCCACACCCATTTCTCGGGCGCGGGGCACAGCGATCTCGGCGATATCCTCGTCATGCCGGCGGTCGGTGCCGATACCGCGGTCGCGCTCGAACCCGGCGACGCCAAGGCGCCCGGCACCGGCTATCGCTCGCGCTTCGCCAATGCGAGCGAGGTCGCCCACCCCGGTTACTACGCCGTGACCTTGTCCGACTCCGACGTCCGCGCCGAGCTCACCGCCGGCACCCGCATCGGCGTCCACCGCTACACCTTCCCGGCCGGCAAGCCCACGCATCTCGTGCTCGATCTGCGCACCTCGCTCTACACTTATCCCGGCAAGATCCTGTGGTCCTCGGTCCGCGTCACACCCGACGGCCTCGTCACCGGCATGCGCGAGACGCGCGGCTGGGCGCCAGCGCGCAAATTATGGTTCGCGATGCGCTTCTCCGCGCCGCTCACCGGCCATGCCTTCCACAACCGTGAAGAGAATGTCCCGTACAAGGGTTTCCAGGGCCCCGGCCGCGGCGATGACGGCGTCGCCACGCTCGCCGGTCGCGCGCTGGTCGCGCGGCTCGATTTCGGCAAGCTCGCAGCACCGCTCGAGGTGAAGGTCGCGTTATCCAGCGTCGACGAGGCCGGCGCGCGCGCCAACCTCGCCGCCGAGCCCGGCGATTTCGATGCCGTCCGCGCCCGCACCCACGCCGCCTGGGATCGCGCGCTCGGCGCCGTCTCGCTCAGCGCGCCGCCGGCGATGCGCAAAACGCTCTACACCGCGCTCTACCACAGCCTGCTCGCGCCCAGCGTCGCGGGCGATGCCGATGGCCGTTATCGCGGCACCGATAACGAGGTGCACAAGGCGGCCGGCTTCACCTTCCGTTCGACCTTCTCGCTGTGGGATACTTTCCGCGCCGAGCATCCCTTGCTCACGCTGGTCCAGCCCGAACGCGCCAATGCCGATATCGTCAACTCGCTACTCGCCAGCCAACACGACAGCCCGTTCGGCATCCTCCCCGTGTGGCAATATCAGGGTCGCGAGACCTGGACGATGATCGGCTATCACGCGGTGCCGGTCATCGCCGACGCCTGGCTCAAGGGGATCAGGGGCTTCGACGCCAACAAGGCGCTCGACGCGATGGTCGCCAGCGCGACCTATGCGCCGTACGGTGGCCTCGGCGATTACATGAAGCTCGGTTACGTGCCGATCGACCGTGAGCCGGAGGCCGCGTCCAAGACCGTCGAATATGCCTATGACGACTGGTCCATCGCCCGCATGGCGCGCGCTCTCGGCCGGCTCGATGTGGCGGCACGGTTCGACAAGCGCGCGCAGAACTGGCGCAACAGCTTCGACGCGCAGTCGGGCTGGCTCCGCGCCCGCAAGGTCGATGGGTCTTTCCGCGTGCCGTTCGATCCCACCGCGATCAATTACGGCAGCGATTATACCGAGGGGAATGCCTGGCAATATAGCTGGTTCGCCCCACAGGATCAGGGCGGGCTGGTGCGCCTGCTCGGCGGTGACGCGGCGACGGTAAAGAAACTCGACGCGATGTTCGACTTCGACAATGCGAAGGTCGACTACAGCCATGCCGAGGACATCGCCGGCCTGATCGGCCAGTATATCCATGGCAACGAGCCGAGCCACCACGTCGCCTATCTCTATAACTATGCCGGCGCACCGTGGCGCACGCAGGAGCGCCTCAAGCAGATCGTCGACAGCCAGTACAAGCCGACCCCCGACGGCCTGGCCGGCAATGACGATCTCGGCCAGATGTCGGCCTGGCTGTTCTTCACCGCGCTCGGTTTCTATCCGGTCACGCCCGGCTCGGGCGAGTATGTCATCGGACGGCCCTTCACCGACGCGGCGACGCTCAACCTGCCCAACGGCAAGCACTTCCGCATCGTTGCTGCCGGCCTGTCGGAGGTGAACCGTTATGTCGGCGCGGTGACCCTCAACGGCAGGCCAATGACGCGCGGCTTCATCCGCCACAGCGAGATCGAGGCCGGCGGCGAGCTACGCTTCACGATGCAGGCGACGCCCAACAAGGCCTGGGCCAGCGCGCCGAGCGAACGGCCCTATTCGATGACGCCGTATCGGTAACTCCCTCTGCCTTTGGGAGAGGGAAGGGGCCCGCGCCGAAGGCGTGGGAAGGGTGAGGGCAGAAAGGATGAAGAACCGTGCAGACTACAACCTGCCCTCATCCGGCGCTTCGCGCCACCTTCTCCCACAGGGAGAAGGATTAGCTCCGCGGCAAAATAATCCGCGCTTCCAGCCCGCCCGTCGCCCGATTGGTCAGCTTGATGTCCCCACCGGCCTCCCGCACGATCGCGCACGCCAAGGCCAGACCAAGGCCGATCCCGCCGGTGTCCTTGTTGCGCGACGTCTCGACCCGGGTGAACGCCTCGAACACGCTGTCCAGCCTGTCCGCCGGAATGCCTGGCCCATGGTCCGACACCACGATCGCCACGCTGCCCGGCGCGCTTTCCAGCGCGACCTCGGTGGCGCCGCCATATTTGATGGCATTCTCGATCAGGTTGCGCACCGCGCGGCGTATCAGCGACGGGCGCAGGAACATCGTCAGGCGCGGCGCCTCGATGAAGGTTACGTCGGCGTCGAGGTCGCGGAAATCCTCGACCACCGCATCGACCAGCGCGGCGAGATCGACCTCGGTCAGTGCCTCGCTCGGCCGGCCGAGCCGCGCCAGCGACAGGATATCGTCGAGCGTGCGGTTCATCTCCGCGATCGTGTCGGCCATCCTGGCGCGGTCCTGCTCGTCCTCGACCAACTCGATCCGCACGCGCAGCGCGGCGAGCGGCGTACGCAAATCGTGCCCGATCGCGCCGAGCATGCGGTCCTTCTCGTCGAGCATCGCGGTGACGCGCAGGCGCAGCGCATTGTACGCGGCGATCACGGCGCGCACGTCGCCCGGGCCGCGCTCCTCGACCGGCGGGCCTTCGCCGCCCGGGCGGAAACGTCGTGCGTTGCTCGCCAGCTCGCGCAGCGGCCGCGCCAGCCGGCGCGTCGCGAACAGCACCGGCACCAGCACGACGACGTACAACACCACCGTCTGCCAGATCAGCCGCCACACGATCGGCGCGTCGCTGCGTTGCCAGGGCGTCGTGGTGACCAGCCAGCCCTGGCCGGGCTGCTCGATCGCGATGACCAGTTCGCCGCCGACCTTCATCAGCCGCTCCACGCGGCGTGGTGGCAGATGGCGCAGGCGGAAGTCGTCGGGGCGGATCGGGAGCACCTCGGTCTCGACCCGCCCGGTCTTGACGCCGGCCTCGTTCAGCGCGGCATGCAGCGCCTCCTCGATATCGGCGCGATGTTCGCCCTGGGGTCGCACCGGCGAGGCGGCGGTGCGTTGCACACGGCCGCCCTCGGTGTGGATCGGCCGTCCGGCAGCCTCGCGCTCGATCGCGTCGGCGATGCGGGTCACCGCCGGGCCGGTGGCGGCGTCGATCTGGTTGTGGCGCCGATCGTTGAGGAACATCGCGAAGTTGATGCCCTGCGCGACGAACAGCGCCACCGCGATCAGCAATGCCATCTGACCGGAAAAGCTGCGCGGCCACAGCCGCAGCCGGCTCACAGCCGTTTCACCTCGGCGGCGAGCGTGTACCCGCCGCCCCACACGGTCTTGATCAGTTCCGGGTTCTTCGCATCGGTCTCGATCTTGCGTCGCAGCCTGCTGACCTGGTTGTCGATCGCGCGGTCGAACGCCGCCGCCTCGCGGCCCTGGGTCAGGTCGAGCAGCTGGTCGCGGGTCAGCACCTGGCGCGGCCGCGTGACCAGCGCGAGCAGCAGGTTATACTCGCCGGTCGACAGCGGCACCGACACGCCACCGCGATCGACCAGCGCGCGCTCGCCCGATTTGAGCACCCAGCCGGCAAAGCTGTACGACGCGCTGTCGGGCGCATGCTGACGCACGCCCCCCGCCGCCGCGCGGCGCAGCACCACCTTGGCGCGGGTCGCCAGCTCGCGCGGGGAGAAGGGCTTCACGACATAATCGTCGGCGCCCATCTCCAGCCCGACGATGCGGTCGGTTTCCTCGCTCTTGGCGGTCAGCAGGATCACTGGGATATCACTGGTCTCGCGGACATGGCGGGTCAGGCTCAGCCCATCCTCGCCCGGCATCATGATGTCGAGCACGATGATGTCGATCGCATAGGCCGCGAGCCGGGTGCGCGCCGCCTCGGCATCGCCGGCCTGGGTCACGCGAAAACCCTGCTTGCCGAGATACATGGCGAGCGGCTCGCGAATCGAGCGCTCGTCATCGACCAGCAGCAGATGCGGCATTTCTCCCATGCGGGGGGTGTCTAGCATGCTGGATGCTCACACGTCAGGATCGAAAGATCCGGGAGGGGTTTGCCGGGCGGGCGAGGAGGGGGGAGTGCCCGCCCGGCTACCGGGCCAGGGGGATTACTGGCCAGGATTCTGTGGGGCTGGCGGCGGCATGTCGCCACCGCGCTGCATCATGCCCCTAGCATGTTCACGCATCGCCGTCATCTCGGTCTGGTCGAGAAAACCGTCGTGATTGGTGTCGAGGCGGTCGAAGCGCTCGGCGACGCCGGCGCGATATTCGTCGATGCTGATCATGCCGTCATGATTGGTGTCGAGCCGCTCGATCATCCGCGAGCGCATGCGACCGCCAGCGGGCGCCGCGGCGCCATCGGCGGGCGGCGGCGGTGCCATCTCGTCCGCCGACACCTTGCCGTCGCTGTTCTTGTCCATCTTGGCGAAACGCGCATCGGCGCGCGCGATATATTCCGCCTTGGATACGCGGCCATCGCCATCGCCATCGGCGCGGGCCAGGCCGCGCGGCGCGGCGCGAGGCGCCTCGGGCGCGGTCTGCGCAAAAGCGAGGCCCGCAATGGTCGTGCCGGCCAGCGCGGCGGCGAACAGGAGTTTCTTCATGCCTTCAAATCCTCACGTACGGGCGCAGCCAATCCGCGTGCCGTCCATGTCGTGCTGTGTCGCCTAGCTGTCGCCGCGCTATGTCAGCAACCCGATAAAGTGTCGCAATTTGTCGCATCCTTGTGGAAAGACGGTGCCAGCCCGCATCGGGTGAACAGCGCCCCGCGCTGTTCAGGCCATGCCGGGGGCATGGCCGACCCAATGCGCTCCCACCCGGCCTCCCATCCAGTATATTCTGTGGGAGGCCGGGTGGGGGAGCGGGCTGGCACTGTCAAAATGCGCTCTTCCGCGCATTTTCAAACGAACGTCGCATCAGCCGAAAATTGCGACGCTCTGCATGCCCTGCGCGACCGGTTCGCCGTCGGCGTTCCACATCGTCATCACCTGGCTCGAACAGCCATGGCGGGCATGGTCCGACACGGCCGACAGCAGCCACCAGCCGTCGCGCGTCGCAGGCGTCGGGGTCGGCAGATTGACGATCCAGGTCAAGGAGCTGATCGGCGCGGGCTCCTTGCCGAGCAGCTTGAATGCCGCCGGGGGGAGCGCGTCGCCGACCGCCATCAGCTGGACCATCGGGTCGAGGCCGTCATGGTCACGCAGCCGTGCCCAGCGCAGCCATTCGGCCTCGCCCGTCGCCTCCTCCTTGAGATCGAGAAAATTGAAGTTGCTCGTGAAGAACTCCTTCGGTCCGGTATAGAGTTTGGCGTCGGGCGCTGGCGGCTGGTGGGTGCCGGCCAGCGTGCCGGCGAGATCGATCCGCGATGGCTGGTCGGCCATGAACACGAAGGTCGCGCGAAAGCCCAGGCCGGCTTCCGAGACGATATCAGCCTGGATGAAGGCCGCGGTGCGCCCGCGACGCAGCTTGCTCGCGGTGACGGTCACCTCGCCCGACAAGGGTCCGATAAAGGCGATCTGCGCGCTGCGCAGCGGCGGCAGGTCAGGTTCCACGCCCTGCGCCGCGTGCAGCGCGAGGGCGCTCGACAGGCCGCCATAGGCGGTGCGGCCTTGCAGCCAGTCGGCCGGGATGGTCGCCCGGAAGCCGCCCTCGACCGCTGTCGTGGTGGCCAGGATGTCGCGCAGCGCGGTCATGCGGCCTGCGCCAGCCGGTCGCGCAGTTCGCGCTTGAGCACCTTGCCGATCGCGTTGCGCGGCAGCTCGTCGATCGCGTGCAGCGCGGACAGGCGCTGCGTCTTGCCGAGCTGGGCGTTGACCCAGGCGAGGATCGTCGCCGCGTTGTCGATGGTATCGGCGTGAGGGACGTAGAACCCCACCGGCGTCTCGCCCCAGGTTTCGGACGGCATGCCGATCACGCTGCAGTCGGCGACCGCCGGGTGCTGCGCCAGCACGGCTTCCAGATCGACCGGATAGATGTTGAACCCGCCAGAGATGATCAGGTCCTTCTTGCGGTCGAGCAGGGTCAGGAAGCCATCGGCATCGAAGCGCCCGATATCGCTGTGTCGGATGAAGCGATTGCCCGCGGCGTCAAACCATTCCGCCGCCGCGGTCGCGTCGCCGCGCCCGTGATAGCCGGTCATCATCGCCGGCGAGCGGCCGACCACCTCGCCGATCCCGCCTTGCGGTACCTCAGTGCCGTCATCATCGATCAGCCGGATGTCGTGTCCCTCGACCGGTTGCCCGACGGTGTGCAGCTTGTCGGGGAACTGGTTGGCGACCAGCATGCAGGTGCCGCCGCCCTCGGTCATGCCATAATATTCGACCAGCAACCCAGGCCAGCGGGCCACCACATCGGCCTTCAGCGCGGGCGGGAAGGGCGCGCTGGTGCAGGTCTTGAAGGCGAAGCTCGACAGATCGAAGGAGTCGAAGTCGGGCAGCGCCATGATCCGCTGATATTGCACCGGCACCAGCATGGTGTGCGTCGCGCGGTGCCGCGCGGCAAGGGTGAGATAGCCGCGCGCGTCGAACTTGTTCATCAGCACCGCCGTGCCGCCCCAGCCCAAGGTGGGCAGGAAGCTGACAAGGGTGGTGTTCGAATAGAGCGGCGTGGCGATCATCGTCACCGCCTCGGCAAAGCCGGCGGTGGCGTTGCGCCCGATATGCGCCCAGCGCATCGCGTGGCTCTGTACGATGCCCTTGGGGCTGCCGGTCGTGCCCGAGGAGTAGATGATGTTGAACCCGTCGTCGGGAGCGATCGTCACCGGGGCCGGCACGGCGTCTTCGGGCGCGAGCCATCTGGCGAAGGCGTCGGTATCCAGCCGGACCACGCGCATGTCGAAGGTGAAGGGCTTGAGCGCCTGGGCGGCATCGCCGTCGATGAACAGGATCGGCGCGCCGCAATCGGCGATCATCGCGGCGATCGCCTCGCCCGTCGCGGAAGGGGAGAGCGGCGCCGCGACGCAGCCCGCGCGCAGCGCGCCCAGAAACACCGCAGCATACTCGATTCCGGAACCCGCGACGATCGCGACCGCCTCGCTTTGCTTGACGCCGTCGCGCTGCAGCGCGGTGGCGATGCGATCCATCAGCCGGTCGAGTGCGGCATAATCGATCGCGCCGTCCTTCGCGGCCAGCGCTTCCCTGTCGCCGCGCTCACGCGCATGCGCGTGGATCAGGTCGGACAGGGTGGCGAAGCCGCTGGCCAGCATCGTAGCGGAATCGAGATCGGGCATCATCACCCGCTAGGCGAGGCTCTGGCGAAATGCCATACGCGATGTTCGAAAAAAGACGAGAGGCTATCGATGCTGTTCTATGATTCGGCCAACCCGGCGCCCAATCCGCGCCGCGTGCGCATCTTTCTCGCCGAAAAAGGTCTGCGCGTGCCGACCGCGCATGTGTCGATCCCGGCCGGCGAGCATCGCGGCGAGGCCTATCTCAAGGTCAATCCGCTCGGCCAGACGCCGAGCCTCGCTTTGGACGATGGCAGCGTGCTGACCGAGAGCATCTCGATCTGCCGCTATTTCGAGGAACTGCATCCCGAGCCGCCGCTGTTCGGTGTCGGCGCGCAGGACGTGGCCGAAGTCGATATGTGGATCAGACGGGTCGAGATGCGACTGACGGCGCCGATCGGGGCGGTGTGGCTGCACACCCATCCGTTCACCGCGCGCGTGGTGAAGCCGCAATTCCCCGAATATGGCGAGACGCAGCGCCACCGTGCGCTGGCGGTGATGGGCGAGTTCGACCGCGCGCTCGATGGACAGGAGTTCCTCGACGGACGGCGTTATTCGATGGCCGACATCGTGCTGCTCACGACGATCGATTTCGCGACGTTCATCGGGCTGACGGTGCCAGAGGAATATGAGGCACTGCGGGCGTGGCACGATCGTGCCACGGCGCGACCGAGTGCGGCGGCATGAAGGGCGGCGTCGCGATCGTCACCGGTGGCGCCACCGGAATTGGCGCCGCCGTGGTGCGCCAACTCGTCGCGCGCGAGGTGCGCTGCGTGATCAACTATGCCTCGAGCCGCGACGAGGCCGAGGCGCTGGCCGCGGAACTGGGCGACGCGGTGATCGCGGTGCAGGCGGATATCGTCGAGGACGATGCGTGCCGTTCGCTCGCCGCCGCCGCGGTGACCGCGTTCGGGCGGCTCGACTTTCTGGTCAACAATGCCGGCCGCACCAAATTCGCCAACCATGAGGACCTGGAGGCGCTGCAGGCCGATGACTTCATCGATATCTACCGCCTCAACACGATCGCGCCGTTCCAGATGATCCGCGCCTGCACTGCGGCGATGCGCGAGGGTAGCATGGGTGCGGTGGTCAATATCGCCTCGGTCGCGGGCGTGTTCGGTCACGGCTCGTCGGTTGCCTATGCCGCGTCGAAGGGGGCGCTGATCACCATGACCAAGAGCCTGGCGCGGGCGCTGGCCCCGGCGATCCGGGTCAATGCGGTCGCGCCGGGCTATGTCGGGACCGGCTGGTTCGAGAAGCGGCTCGGCAGCGAAGCGTTCGGTCGCCTCAACGAACGCATCGCCGCCGCGACACCGATGGCGATGGCGGCCGGGCCGGATGACATTGCCGGCCCGGTGGTGATGCTGCTCGACCCCGCGACCCGCGCGATTACCGGCGAGGTGATGCTGATCGACGCGGGCGCGCATCTCGATATCGGGCTGAGCAGGCGACCGGGTAAGGAGACTTAGATCGACATTCGATCGGCGGGTCACGGTTCGATTCAAGGTGCGAGCGGACAATGGCAGGATGAGATCGGACGGGCGCTCTCGCGGCGCCCTATCCCGCTCTTTCCCATTTTGAATGATGCATGATGGTCGTCGGCCTTGTCGCGCGCGGCTCGCCTCGTACAGCGGCTCCGCCGCGTATCCACGAGATTGTGATCGCTTCTAGATCGACCAAGAGCTTCGCAATATCTGCGCCGCCGCCCAGCGCGCTGGCCGACGGGATGACGGCGTTATAGCTCCGCTGCCCCTTGCGCCTGCGCGGGTACGCGCCGGAGCACGCCCGTCAGGATGATCGCCAGCGAGATAGCGGCGAGCAGCGCGGCGAGCAGGAAGGCCGCGCCGGGGAAGCCGTGATCGACGCCGGTCGCCAACGCCTGGGTCAGCATCAGCGGGCCGATGATCGAGGCGACGCTGTTCATGCTGCCGATCCCACCCTGCAATGCGCCCTGGCGCGTCGCGTCGACCATCCGCGACATCAACCCCTGCATCGCCGGGAAGATCGTGCCGGAGATCGCGCTGACCAGGAACAGCGCATAGGCCTGCCAGCTGCGCGTGATAAAAGCGAAGGCGAGGAATGACGCGCTGGCGCTGGTCAGGCCCACCACCAGCGCGCGGCGCTCGCCGATCTTCGCGATGATCCTGCCGGTCAGGCCGCCCTGCACCGCCGCCATCACCAGCCCGACAAAGGCCAGCGACAGGCCGATCGCGGTCGGATCCCAATGGAAGCGGATCGCCGCCCAGAACGACCATGTCGCGGGATAGACCATGTGCGCCAGCTGCCACACGAACCAGGCGACGAGCAACGGCGCGGCGTCCCCGGCCTTGAACAGCGGACGGAAGGCGCCGATGAAATGCGCTTCGTGCAAGCGGAACGGCCGGCGGTTCTCCGGCGCGAGCGTCTCCGGCATCGCCACCAGCATCACCAGCGCATTGGCCAGCGCGAGGATCGCCGCCGCGACGAACGGCGCGCGGTCCCCGAGATGGGCGAGCAAGCCGCCGATTCCGGGTCCGATGACGAAGCCGATGCCGAACGCCGCGCCGATATAACCGAACACCGCGCTGCGCTTGTCCGGCGGGGTCACGTCGGCGATCACCGAACTGGCCGGCCCGTACACCGCCCCCGCCATACCGGCGATGGCGCGGCCGAGGAACAGCCAGGCGAGCGTCGGCGCCACGGCCATCAGCGCATAATCCATACCAAAGGACAGCATCGAGGCGAGCAGCACCGGACGCCGGCCGAAGCGGTCGCTGAGATTGCCGACGATCGGGCCGGCGAAGAACTGCCCGATGGCGAAGACGACCAGCATATAGCCGCCGATCCGCGTCGCCTGTTCGAGATCGACCCGGCCGAGCGCGGTGATAAGTCTCGGCAGCACCGGCATGACGATGCCGAAGCCGATCGTGTCGATCAGCACGGCGGCGAGCACGATCGGAACGGCGGGGTGGGCGAAGCGCGGCATGGCGGGTTTGTGGCATGGCTCGCGCGGTTGCGACAGGGGTTGCGGTCTAGTTCCCGCGAGCGGGTGCTCCTGCGCACGCAGGAGCCCAGGGTTACAAGCGCACCGCCCGATACCCCGGGTTCCCGCGTGCGCAGGAACACGGTGCTATTGCGTGGGCGGCTGCGCGGGCGGCGCGCTCACTCCAGCCACGCCGTCACCGCCTCGATCACGCGCTTGGTCTCCTCGACGTCGCGGACCCTGACTGTGTCGATGCCGGCCGCCTTGACCGGATAGTCGTTGCCGCCGGGGAAGATCGCGTCGCCCAGAAACAGCATCGCCTCGCGCGCGATGCCGGTCACCTCGGACAGGCGGCCGATGGCATAGGCCTTGTCGATGCCTTGGCGGGTGACGTCGATCGACGAGGAGCCGCCGATATTGATCGAGAAACCGGGCAGCATCGGCTGGACGATCGCCTTCAATGCCTGGCGCTTCTTCGCGTCCGGATCCCATTTGTCCTTTATGGCGAGTGGTGCGCCCTGGCCCAGCGCCGAAAAGGTGATCTGGCTGCCGCGATCCTCGATCTGCTCGCCATAAGGCTCCGCAATGCGCAGGCCGGCCTCGTCAACCGCCTTGTTGAGGCTGTCGAGGATCTTCGCGCGCTCGGCGTCGCTGAAAAGCTCGGCATAGACGCGCTTCCATTCGCCCTTTTCGAAACGAAACAATTTGGTGCCCGTCGTCGGCATGACGAGGAAGCGTTCGCGGACCGCGTCGCCCGGCAGCGCGCCGACCAGTTGTTTTTCGAATTGCGGCCAGTCGCCGCCCGAGATCACGGCGACGGTCGTGACGCGGGTCAGCCGGGCGAGCAGGGCACCCATTTCGTTGTCGATGCGCTGTTTGCTCTCGGCCAGCGTGCCATCCATGTCGAACGCGATGAGTTGTTTCATGCGGTGCAAATCTCTCTCGTTGGGGTCGTGGTGGCCGCCGAACGCGCGAGGCCAGAGGGTCGTTGCATCGCAGCAACGATAATGCCGGCCGCTGGCGGCGGCGATCCACCGGTGGCCTGTTCGCAGGGCTTTTCGCGGGCGAAGATATGTGCCACAGCATTACCATACCCGATCTTCAGAATCGGTTTCCTTTGCAGGAGCGACCTCATGGCGACCGCCGCCGATCTCGACCGCCCCGCCGACGCCGCGGATGCGTTCCGCGCGGCGGTGCGTGCCTGGCTCGAGGCCCATTTCCCCCCCGACCTGAAAGGCAAGGACAATGCCATGTCGGCGATCGACGGGCCGACCAGCCTGTCCGCCGACGAAGCCGCGTGGAGGAAGGCGATGGGTGACAAGGGCTGGGGCGTGCCGACCTGGCCGGCGGCCTATGGCGGTGGCGGGCTCGACCCGCGCCAGGCGCGCGTGCTGCAGCAGGAAATGGACCGCATCGGCGCATGGAATCCGATCGGCGGCATGGGCGTGATGATGTTCGGCCCCACGCTGCTCGAATATGGCAGCGAGGCGCAGAAGCAGGAGCATATCCCTCCCATCGCCAGGGGCGAGGTGCGCTGGTGCCAGGGCTATTCCGAGCCGGGCGCGGGTTCCGACCTCGCGAGCCTGCAGACCTTCGCCGAGGACAAAGGAGACCATTATCTCGTCAACGGCCAGAAGACCTGGACCTCGGGCGGGCAATGGGCCGACAAATGCTTTGCGCTGGTGCGGACCGATAAATCGAAAAAGCATGAAGGCATCAGCTTCCTGCTGATCGACATGACCTCACCAGGCGTCGAGGTGAAGCCGATCCGGCTGATCTCGGGCTCGTCGCCCTTTTGCGAGACCTTCTTCACCGATGTGAGGGTGCCCAAGGGCAATCTCGTCGGTCGCGAGGGCGAAGGCTGGACGATCGGCAAGCGGCTGCTTCAGCACGAGCGACAGAATCTGTCGGGCGGTGGATCGACCGCGGCGCGGCTGTTCGGCGGCAAGTCGCTGTCGCAGCTGGCGAAGGAATATCGCGGCGAGGAGGATGGCAGGATCGCCGACAGCGACCTGCGCATGCGCATCGTGCGGCAGGAAATGGACAGCCGCGCTTTCGCGCTGACATTGCGCCGCGCCGCGCTGGAAGCCAGGTCGAACCAGGGGCCATCGGCAACGACCTCGATCATGAAGAATGTCGGCGCGCGCATTACCCAGGACAAGGCCGAGCTGGCGATCGAGATCTTGGGCATGAACGGTCTTGGCTGGGAGGGCGAGGGTTTCAGCGAGGCCGAGTTGGCGCAGACCCGCACCTGGCTGTGGGGCAAGGCGGTGTCGATCTATGGCGGGTCGAGCGAGATCCAGAACAATGTGATCGCCAAGCGCATTCTCGGGATGCTTGATCACCAGTGACGCAAGGTTAGCCCTCCGCAGGAGGTGGGCGGAGAGGGGAGCGTGGGGCAACGGCCACAGAGCCGACCCCACGCTTCGTTCCCCAATTTTAGCAGGGATCAAGGCAATGGCCGCACTCAACGACGAACAGGTGATGCTGCGCGACATGGCGCGCGAATGGGCCGACAATGAATCGCCGGTCGGCGCGTTCCGCAAGCTGCGCGACGCCGCGGTGCCGGCCGGTTACGATACCGATGCGTGGCGCGCGCAGGCTGAAATGGGTTGGGCCGGGATCGTCGTGCCCGAAGCCTATGGCGGGTCGGAGTTCGGCTTCCTGTCGCTCGGGCTGGTGCTCGAACAGCTCGGCCGCAATCTCGCCGCGACGCCGCTGGCCTCGACCGCCGTCGCGGCCATGGCGGTCGCCATGGGTGACGACGAGGCGGTGAAGCAGCAATGGCTGCCCAAGATCGCCGCCGGCGAGGTCGTCGCGACGCTGGCGGTCGATGAAGGGCCTGTGCACAACCCGACGAAGATCGCCACCAGCGTGTCGGGCGGCAAGCTCAGCGGCACCAAGGCGTTCGTCGCCGAGGGCGACAGCGCCGCGCTGTTCGTCGTAGCGGCGACCGATGGCCTGTATCTCGTCGCTGACGACGCGGGCGTGATGCGCGCGACGCGCCATATGGCCGATGCGCGCAGCCATGCCAAAGTGACCTTTGCGGGCGCACCGGCGACGCGGCTCGGCGGGCCTGACCTGACCGCGAAGATCATCGACCGCGCCACGGCGGCGACATGCGCCGAAATGCTCGGCATGGCGTTGCAGGCGTTCGACACGACCCACGACTATCTCAAGACGCGCGTCCAGTTCGGCCAGCCGCTCGCCAGTTTCCAGGCGCTGCAGCACCGCATGGCGAAGATCTTCACCGAACTGGAGCTGATGCGCTCGGCGGTCGAGGGTGCGCTCGAGACGATTGATGCCGGGCGTTCCGATGTCGACCAGGCGGTCAGCCTGGCCAAGGCGCTGGCCGGCGACACGCTGCACCTCGCCAGTCGCGAGATGGTCCAGCTGCACGGTGGCATCGGCATGACCGACGAACATGATGCCGGGCTCTACCTGAAGCGCGCCGCAGTGCTCCAGGCGATGTGGGGCAATGCCGCCTATCATCGCGAGCGCTTTGCGCAGCTCAACGGTTATTGAGCGGGCTGGCCTTTCCCCGCGGTTCGAAGATCGGTTCTGGCCATTCCGGATGTTTTTCCAATAATGGCATTTTGGCAACAGGCCCACTCATATGAGGTAAAGCGGCGCCATTCTCGCTTGACCTGGAGATGCGGGAGGAGCAATTTCGATCTTACGGTACGGTGGCTCATAACGCCACGACCCGGGGAGAGGGATTATGCTGAACTCGCGGTATCTTTCGATGAGCGCCTTGCCGGTGCTCGCCATCGCTCTGGCCAGCCCGGCCATCGCCAGGGAAGCGCCGGCCGCACAGCCGGCGCTACAATCCGCCGCCGCGCAGGACTTGCCCGACATCAGCCAGGACATCATCGTCACCGCGCAGGGACGTGCGCAGACATTGTCGAATGTTCCGCTCGCCGTCTCGGCGATCAACGCCGCCAGCCTCGAACGCTCAGGCGCCAGCGATATCCGTCAGCTCGCGCAGATCGCGCCATCCCTGCAGGTCTCGTCGACCGGCAACGAAGCGAATGGCTCGGCCCGGTTGCGCGGTATCGGTACGGTCGGTGACAATCCCGGCCTGGAAAGCTCGGTCGCGGTGTTCGTCGATGGTGTCTATCGCTCGCGGTCGGGCATCGGCCTCAACGAGCTCGGCGACCTGGAGCGGGTCGAGGTGCTGCGCGGCCCGCAGGGTACGCTGTTCGGGCGCAACGCGTCGGCGGGCATTATTTCAATCACCAGCAAGATGCCCGATCTCAACCGCCTCAGCGCGGGCGGCTCCGCGAGCTATGGCAATTACAATTACTGGCGCATCGACGGCAATGTGAACGCGCCGCTGAGCGAGTCGATCGGCGCGCGGATCGACGGCGTATACGTCAAGCGCGACGGCTTCTATCACGACGTCACCAACAATACCGACATCAACAATCGCGATCGTTTCTTCCTGCGCGGCCAGTTGCTGTTTCAGCCGTCGAGCAGCCTGTCGGTCCGGCTGATTGCCGACTACACCAAGCGCACCGAGGATTGCTGCGCGGCGGCCTATATCGACCAGACGGTCGCCCCGGCGAACCTCAACCTGCTGACCACGGCCAATTCGATCATCCCGGTGTTGACCGCGCTCGGCCAGCCGGTCGCGGCGTTCAGCAACCCTTATTCGCGCAACCTCTACGTCACCCCGGGCCGGACCTATGCCGGCAAGACGCAGGATTGGGGCGTGTCGGGCCAGATCGACTATGATCTCGGCGGCGCCAAGCTGACCTCGATCACCGCCTATCGCGGCTATTACAACTATCAGGCGTCCGACACTGACTATAGCTATGTCGACATATTGTACCGCGCGCCCGGTCCGGACGCGGGGCGCCGCGAGTTCAAGACCTTCTCGCAGGAACTTCGCCTGCAGGGCGAGGCGCTGGGCGGCAAGCTCGACTGGCTGGTCGGCGCGTTCTTCGCCAATGAAGACCTGCAGGTGCGCGACAATCTGAAGTTCGGGTCGCAATATGGCCGCTTCGCCTCATGCCGCATCATCAATGGCGGCGGCCTCGCCTTTGCCTATGACCCGACTGCCTCCGGCTGCATCCGCACCACGCTGCGTCCGACCGTGTCGGGCGCGTTCGGTGCCGCCGGCCCGCTGATTCTGGCGGCGTTCGACCGGCTCGACACGGTCAACAATGTCGGCGACACGCCCTCGGTCTATAACCAGAACAGCAAGAACTACGCCTTCTTCACCCACAATATCTTCGAGATCACGGAAGGATTGAAGCTGACGGTCGGCCTGCGCTGGACGCACGAGACCAAGAAACTCAACACGCTGTTCGGCAACAGCAACACGGCGTGCCCGGCGCAGCAGGCAGCGCTCGGCTCGTTCCTGACCAATCCGGGCCTGGCGGCGGTGGCCGGCGGCCTGATCGCGCTGACCTGCCAGGGCAACTCGACCTCGGAACTCAATGGCGTCTCGATCAACAGCGAGCGTAGCGAAAGCGAACTGACCGGCACCGGCATCTTGTCGTACAAGGTCACGCCGCGCCTGCTGACCTATGCCAGCTATGCGCGCGGCTACAAGGCGGGCGGCTTCAACCTCGACCGTTCCGCGCTCAAGAGCCCGCTGGTGAGCTTCGCGGCCGCAGGCGGTGCACAGGCGCTGGTCGGCAATCTGCAGTTCGCGCAGGAGATCAACAACGCTTTCGAGATCGGCGCGAAATACTCGTCGCCGACCTTCAGCCTCAACGTTGCGGCGTTCCACCAGGCGTTCAAGAACTTTCAGCTCAATACCTTCAACGGCTCGGTCTTCCTCGTGCAGAACATCAATGGCTGCAAGACCGACCTGGCCGGGGCTGATCGCGATCTCAGCGCGGTGACCGGCGCGTGCGCGGCCGGCGACGTGACGGCGGGCGTAATTTCGCAGGGCGTCGAGCTCGAGGCAGCGATTACGCCGATTCGCAACTTCAGCGTCAATGCCGGCTTCACCTATGCGCAGACCAAGTATCGCAAGAACCTGGTCGGCAATGCCAATGGCGCGCCGCTCGATCCGGCGCTGCGCATGCTGCCGGGCGACAATCTGTCGAACGCACCGGAGGTGGTGGTGACGACGGCGGTGACCTGGACCCCGCCGCTTGGCGACAGCGGCCTGTCGGGGCTCTTCTATGTCGATGGCCGCCTGTCGGGCGATTACAACTCCGGCTCCGACCTGTTCCCGCAAAAGGAGCAGGACAGTTTCTTCGTCATGAATGCCCGTATCGGTATCCGCGGCCCGGGGCAGAAATGGGCGATCGAATTCTGGGGTCAGAACGTGCTCAACGCGCAATACACCCAGGTGGCGTTCAGCTCACCGTTCCAGGCCGGCGGCGCCAACGCGACCTTCACGCCGGATTCGAAATATCCGGGCGGTGCGCAGATCTTCTCGGCCTTCCTCGCCGAACCGCGCACTTACGGCGTAACGATCCGCGGTAAGTTCTGAGGCGATAATTTGGTTCAGCGTCGCTGAACGGCGGTGCCAAACCAAACAAACGGATAGGGCGTGACGCCATCGGCGTCGCGCCCTATCTGTGTCCGATGCCCAAACGCACCCCTGCCGGCCTGCCCACCCGGCAGCAGATCCTCGATTTCATCACCTCTTCCGACGTGCCGGCGGGTAAGCGTGAGATCGCGCGCGCCTTCGGGCTGACCGCACAGGAGAAGATCGCGCTCAAGGCGCTGCTCAAGGATATGGCCGATGAGGGGCTGATCGATAGCGCCCCGGGCCGCGCCTTCCATCAGATGGGCGGCCTGCCCAAGGTCACTGTGCTGCGCGTCGTCGATGCCGATGACAGCGGCACGATCTGGGCAGTGCCCGAGCGCTGGGAGGCGGATGCGCCGCAGCCGCGCCTCAGGGTGCAGGAGCGCAAGCGCGGCAGCCTCGGCGTCGGTGACCGCATCCTGGCGCGGACCGAGGAGGCCGGCAAAGGCTGGATCGCACATCCGATGAAGCAACTCGCGCGCGGCGAGGAACTGGTGCTCGGCGTGCTGCGCGAGGAAGGTGGGCGGCTGTGGCTGACGGGGGTGGAGAAGCGCGAGCGGCGTGAGTTCCAGGTGTCCGACGCGGGCGGGGCGGAGCCGGGCGATCTGGTGCTGGCCGAAAAGGCCGGGCGCCCGCCGCGCATCACCGTGCGGGTGACCGAGCGGCTCGGCGACCCGTTCGCGCCGCGCAGCTTCTCGCTGATCGCGATCCACAAGCTCGGCATTCCCGACGTCTTCACGCCCGAGACGATCGAGGAGGCCGAGCGGGTTGCGAAACAACCGCTCGGCGAGGGGCGCGAGGACCTGACCCATATCCCGATCGTCGCGATCGACCCGGCCGACGCGCGCGACCATGACGACGCGGTGTGGGCCGCGCCAGACGACGACCCGGCCAATGACGGTGGGTGGAAGGCGATCGTCGCGATCGCCGATGTCAGCTTCTATGTCCGCCCCGGTTCCGCGCTCGACAAGGATGCGCGGCGGCGCGGCAACAGCGTCTATTTCCCCGATCGCGTCGTGCCGATGTTGCCGGAGATCCTGTCGGCGGACGTGTGCTCGCTGAAGGAAGGCGCGGATCGCGCGGCTTTGGTGTGTCATTTGCAAGTCGCGAAAGGCGGCGCGTTGAAGAGCTGGCGCTTTACCCGCGCGGTGGTGCGGATCGCGGCGAACATCGCCTATGAGGATGCGCAGGCCCTTATCGATGATACTCCCCTCCCCTTCAGGGGAGGGGTCGGGGGTGGGGACTATCCGCAAGCTCCACACCTCGAGAATGCGGATAGTCCCCACCCCAACCCCTCCCCTGAAGGGGAGGGGCTTAAGGAGATACTCAAGCCACTCTGGGCATGCTGGCGCGCGCTGTACACGGCGCGCGCCGCGCGCGCGCCGCTCGACCTCGACCTGCCCGAGCGCCGCGTCGTGCTCGACGAAAAGGGGCGGATCATGTCGGTCGCCCCGCGCGAGCGGCTCGATGCGCACAAGCTGATCGAGGATTACATGATCGCCGCCAATGTCGCCGCGGCCAAGGCGCTGGAGGCGAAGAAGGCGCCGGTCATGTACCGCGACCATGAGCCACCGAGCCGCGAGAAGCTCGTCGCGCTGAAGGATTATCTCGCGAGCTTCGGCGTCGAGTTCGCGCTCGGCCAGGTGATCCGCCCGGCGACCTTCAACCATATTCTCGACCGCATCGGCGATGCCGATTTCCGCCCGCAGGTGATGGAGCAAGTGCTGCGCACCCAGACCCAGGCCTATTACGCGCCGGTCAATGCCGGGCATTTCGGGCTCGCGCTGGGCAGCTACGCGCATTTCACCTCGCCGATCCGCCGCTATGCCGACCTGCTGGTCCACCGCGCGCTGATCAGGGCCTATAGCCTCGGTCCGGGTGGGCTGAGCGATGGCGAGGCGGCGGCGATGGAGCAGATCGGCACCAGCATCTCGACGCTCGAACGCCGGGCGATGGAGGCCGAGCGCGACACGATCGACCGCTATGTCGCCGCGTTCCTCGCCGAGCGGGTGGGCGAGACGGTGTCGGCGCGGATCACCGGCGTAGCCAATTTCGGCGTGTTCGCCACGGTCGAGGGCGTGGGCGGTGACGGCCTGTTGCCGGTCCGCGACCTGGGCGGCGAGTATTTCCGCTTCGACGAGGGCGCACGCACGCTGACCGGGGAAAGCAGCGGCACCGAATTCGCGCTCGGCCAGCGGCTCGAACTGCGGTTGGCCGAGGCCAATCCGGTGTCGGGCGCGCTGCGTTTCGAACTGGTCGATACGCCCGCCGCGCGGCCCGCGCCGGGCGGGAAAGCACAGCGCGCGATCAAGCGGCGCGGGCGGCCGAACAATATCCGCCACCAGGGTCGCAAGCGGTGAACGGGCCGCGGATCAGGTTTCAGATCCGCGATCGTGTCGCCGACCGGCTCGTGTTGCGCGGGGCGATCACACCGGGAAGTGCGGTGGCCTATCAACCTTCGGGCCGGTTCGAACGCTGGCTGTTCGATCGCCTGCGCCGACGCGGCGCGGTGATCGAGGCGAGGCCGGGGCGCTTCTATCTCAATGTGCACGCCGATCACGTGCATCAGACGAGGTGGCAGCGGCACGCCGTGCCGTGCGGGATCGGCGCGATCATCGTCGCATTGCTGCTGACGTTTCTCTACGTGTGAACCAAAGGGCCAATCGGGAGAGGCGAGATGGGCGGTGTCGTGGCAGCAGCGGGGGCGGCGCGCGCGCGGGCGCAGCGCGAGGTCGTCTCGCTTTTCATATCACGCAACGCGGTAGGTGCCGACAAGGCGATACCCTTCACGACAAGTCGCCACCTGGAGCAGAAATGCTTCGACCGGTTTCGCGACCGGGGTGTCATCCAGCCGGCGAGCAATGGCGGCTATTACCTCGACATCCCGGCCTATGATGCTTATCGACGGCGGCAGCGCAGGGTCATCGTGACGATCCTGCTCATCGCCTTGTTCGTACTGGCGATCGGGCTCGTCATCGGGCTGGTCGCGGACAACACGCCCTGAGCGTCAGCCGGCGCGGAAGCTCAGCCCGGCATTGGCCTCCAGCCGCTTGATCAGCACCTCGCCCATCAGCGCGCCTGGCGTCCACACCCCGCCTTCGCCGGCGACGTCATTGACCAGGCACTGCGCCGTCTCGGCGATCATCTTGCTGGTCGAGCCATAACCGGGATCGCGATCGCCGGTCACGACCGCCTCGACGCGGCCGCCATCGGGCATCTCGCCGATGAACAGGATGTCGTAATAGCCGTTATCGCGCTCTTCCTTCGACGGGCCCTCACCCGGTTTCGGGCCCTTGTCGCTGGCCAGCGGGTTGATCCTGGCGATCGCTTCGGCCGCCGCCTTGCCCATGTCGCCGAGCCCGGCGACCATCATCTCGTCATAGACGAAATCCTCGCCATAGGGATGGCCAAGCAGGAAATTGGTGCGGTGGACGTTCTTGGTGTTGATCGGCGCCATGATGAACGGCGCGACCCATGCCTCGATCGTCTTGTCATATTCGGGGAGCAGGCCCTTGGGCTGGCTGGGGCCGCTAAAGCCGGGGGCGAGCGCGAAAGGATCGACCAGCAGGCCGAGGATCGAGGGGTGCCTGGCGGCGGCGGCGAGGGTTGCCTTGAGGCTTGCCGCGGTGCCGCCGGAAAAGCCGCCCTGCATCTTGCGCACACGGCATTTCACGCGCGGCGCGGGCTTGCCAAACTTGCGCTTCGCCGCGTTCTGCAGCGCGAGCACGCCGAGATCGAACGGGATCGAGTCGAAGCCGCACGAGAAGACAATGCGCGCGCCGCTGGCCCGGGCGGCATCCTGGTGGGCGTCGATCATGTGGCGCATCCAGGCGGGCTCGCCGCAAAGATCGACATAGGCGGTGCCGGTCGCGGCGCAGGCGGCGACGAGGTCGCTGCCGTAGAGCTGGTATGGCCCGACGGTCGAGATAACCACGGCGGCGCGCTCGCACATTTCGGCCAGGCTGGCGGGATCGTCCGAATTGGCGGTGATCAGCGGGGTATCGGGATGGGCGGCGATCTCGCTACGTACTTCCTGCAACTTGCTCAACGAGCGCCCGGCCATTGCCCAGCGCGGGGCGTTGGTCTGGACGAGATATTCCGCCACCAGTCGCCCGGTGAACCCGGTCGCGCCATAGACGATGATGTCGAACTCACGGCTCATTCCAAATTCCCCTCCCGCTTGCGGGAGGGGTTAGGGGAGAGCCTAACCGGCTAGCGCAGCGCTAGCCGATCATGCCCTCCCAGTGTCGGCCACGCAATCGGCCGAAATGCGCCCCGCGCATTTCTTGATCATACCGGGGGTATGAGCAACCGATTGCGCGACCGACACTCCCCGCCCGCAAGCGGGAGGGGAGATCATTCGTTACGCAGCCTCATTGAATTGCAGGCTCGCCAGCCGCGCATAGAGCCCGCTGTCGCGGATCAGGGTCTGGTGCGTGCCGCTCTCGACGATGCGCCCCTCGTCCATGACGATGATCCGGCTCGCGGCGCGCACGGTGGCGAGGCGGTGGGCGATGACCAAAGTGGTGCGATTTTCCATCAGCCGGTCGAGCGCCTGCTGCACCAGCCGCTCGCTCTCGGCGTCGAGCGCGCTGGTCGCCTCGTCGAGCAGCAGGATCGGCGCATCGCGCAGCAGCGCGCGGGCGATCGCGACACGCTGGCGCTGGCCGCCCGACAGGCGCGCGCCGCTCTCGCCGAGAAAGGTGTCGAGCCCCTCGGGCAGCTTGCGCAGGAACTCGGCGGCGTTGGCGGCCTCGGCGGCGGCCCACAGTTGCTCGTCGCTCGCACCCCAGTCGCCATAACGCAGATTGTCGCGCGCCGAGGCGCCGAAGATCACCGTCTCCTGCGGCACCATGGCGATGCGCGCGCGGATTTCGGCCGGGTCGGCCTCGGGCAGCGGTACGCCGTCGATCAGGATGCGGCCGGATTGCGGATCGTAAAAGCGCTGGATCAACTGGAACAGGGTAGTCTTGCCCGCGCCCGATGGGCCGACCACCGCGACGGTATCGCCCGGCGCCACGACGAGCGAGAAGTCGTGCAGCGCCGAAACATCGGGCCGGCTGGGATAGCGGAACTCGACATGGTCGAATTCGAGTCCGCCGCGCGCCGGGACGGGCAGGGCGGTGGGGTTGGCTGGCGCGCGGATTTCCGGCACCTTGCGCAGCAACTCGGCGAGGCGCCCGGCGGCGCCGGCGCCGCGTAGCAGGTCGCCATAGACTTCGGTCAGCGAACCGAACGCGCTGGCAACGATAGCGCCGACGAACACGAAGGCGAAGATCGCCCCGCCTGTCATGCGGCCCGTCTGGACATCGATCACGCCTTCCCAGATCACCATCGTGATCGAACCGAAGATCAGGCCGATGACCAGCGCGGTCATGATCGCTCGCAGGCGGATGCGGCGCTTGGCGGCGGTGAAGGTCGCGTCCACGGCGCTGCGGAAGCGTGCAGCCTCGCGTTCCTCCTGGCCGAATGCCTGCACGATCTTCATCGCGCCGAGCGTCTCGACCGCGATCGACCCCACGTCCGCGACACGATCCTGCGAGGCGCGCGAATAGTTGCGCACACGGCGCCCGAGCAGCACGATCGGCATGATCACCACCGGAATGCCCAGCGCCAGCAGGCCGGCGAGCTTGGGCGACAGGGTGAACAGGTAGATCAGACCGCCGATGCCGGTGAAGGTATTCCGGAGCGCGACCGATACGGTCGTGCCGACGACCTGCTCGATCAGTCCGGTGTCCGACGTCATGCGCGAGGCGAGTTCGGACGGTCGGTTGTCTTCGAAGAAGCGTGGCGCGAGCGTCAGCAAATGGCTTTGCACCCGGCCGCGAATATCGGCCACGACACGTTCGCCCAGCCACGAAACGGAATAAAAGCGTACCGCCGTGGCGAGCGCTAGAATCACCACCACGCCGAGCAACAGGTAGAACCAATGTGCCACGGAGCCGCCCGTCCCGTGGCCGAAGCCACGGTCGATGACTTGCCTGAAACCCCATGGGATGGTGAGCGTCGCGATTGACGTGCAGATCAGCGACATCCAGGCGAAAGCGATCCGGCGCGGATATTTCTTCGCCGCGTCCCACACCATGCGCAGATTGCTCAGGCTGCGTTTCGTGGTTTCGGGCGGCGACGCGGGGACGGTTTCGGCCATGGCGCTGCGCCTAGCAGGCGCGTGGGCGAGCCTCAACACGCGTTCATGCAATATTCGCTATGTTGCATTGCACACCGAAAGGTATACGCAGACAAGAGACGTTTTCGGAAAAATCGGTATCTATGCTCTATAACGCTTATGAAATGCAGCGCTCGATGCTCGCCGGAGCCAGCGCGATGGCCAATTTCGGTGCCGGGATGTTGAGCAACCCGGCCAATCCCTTCTCCTATTTCGGCGGCGGACCGGTGCTCGCCTCGGCGCTGGAGGTGTTCGCGCACGCATCGGCGCCGCGCGGCAAGCCGGCCTTCGATATCGACCATGTCATGGTCGGCGACCGCGAGGTGGCGGTGATCGAGGAGATCGCGCTGCGCAAGCCGTTCGGGCAGCTCAAGCACTTCCGAAAATCCGGTGTCGCCGGTGGCCCGAAATTGCTGATCGTCGCGCCGATGTCGGGGCATTTCGCCACGCTGCTGCGCGGCACGGTCGAGCGCATGCTGCCGACTACCGACGTCTATATCACCGACTGGCGCGATGCGAAGCTGGTCCCGCTGAGCGATGGCAGCTTCGATCTCGACGACTATGTCGACTATGTGATCGAGTTCCTCGAGACGATCGGCAAGGCCGGTGACGGCAGCCGGCCGCACATGCTCGCGGTGTGTCAGCCCTCGGTGCCGTGCTATGCGGCCGCCGCGCTGATGAGCGCGGACAAGAATCCGCATCGCCCGGCGACCCTGACGCTGATGGGCGGGCCGATCGACACGCGTGAGGCGCCGACCGCAGTCAACACGATGGCGACCGAGCGGCCGCATGTCTGGTTCGAGCAGAATGTCATCGCGACGATACCGGCGACCTATCCGGGCGCCGGCCGGCGCGTCTATCCCGGCTTCCTGCAACTGGCCGGCTTCATGTCGATGAACCTCGGCAGCCACATGATGTCGCATTACGAGATGTTCAAACACCTGGTGCAGGGCGACGACGATAGCGCCGATGCGACCAAGGATTTCTACGACGAATATCGCTCGGTCTGCGATATGACCGCCGAATTCTATCTCCAGACGATCGACGTAGTGTTCCAGGACCATGCGTTGCCCAGGGGCACGATGGAGCATCGCGGTCGGCGGGTCGATGCCGGTGCCATCACCGACGTCGCGCTATTGGCGATAGAGGGCGAGCGCGACGATATTTCCGGACTCGGCCAGACCAAAGCCGCGCTGACGTTGGCGACCAACCTGCCCGAGAGCGAAAAGCATTATGTCATGGCGAAGGGTGCCGGGCATTATGGCATCTTCAACGGCAGCAAATGGCGCAAGACCATCGCACCGGTCGTCGAGCAATGGATCGCGACGCACGCGTGATTTGTTCCCCTCCCGCAAGCGGGAGGGGAGATTTACGCCGCCGTCGTACCGACATGGGCGTGGCTGCCTTCCTCGCTGGGGTTGATCTTGCCGCCGAACAGCATCTTGAGCTTGCCTGACAGGCTCATGTCGGTTTCCCACAACTCGGCGCTGTCGATGTCGAGACGCAGCAGCGTCAGGTTGGGGTCGTCCTTGCCACCGGGAAACCAGGCCTCGGCCTGCTTGTTCCACAATTTGTCGATCATCGCGAAATCGTTGTCGCGGGCGATCGTGCCTGACAGACACGCGAAGAAATCATGCCCCTTGGACACGAATTGCGCCATCACCTTGCCGCCGCCGGCGAGGCGGTTGTCCTTGCCGGCGAAGAAGAACAGCGTGTCGACCTGATCCTGGTCGAGCTGCGCGGTGAGCGGCTCGCTGTGTCTCGATCCATCAGCCGGGCCGACCATGACGAAGGGACTCGCCGCCATCTTCTTCCACAGATGCTGCTTGATCTCGCTGGTGCCGGCCATCGCGTTTCTCCTCGGGTTCGAGAGAGATAACGAGCGAGACGCCGGAGGTTTCCCACCGTTGTGGCAGTCGCGTCCAAAGCGGCCGCGATCATTGTCATCCAGCGGTGTGCCCGCGAGCCGGGGATGCGCGCGGGCGGCCTGATTACAAGACCTCGAACAACCCGGCCGCACCCATGCCGCCGCCGATGCACATCGTCACGACGACGTGCTTCGCGCCGCGGCGCTTGCCCTCGATCAGCGCATGGCCGGTCGCCCGCGCGCCGGTCATGCCGTACGGATGGCCGATCGAGATCGCGCCGCCCGAGACGTTGAGCAGTTCATTGGGAATGCCGAGCTTGTCACGGCAATAGAGCACCTGCACCGCGAACGCCTCGTTCAGCTCCCACAGGCCGATATCGTCCATCTTCAGGTTGAAGCGTTCGAGCAGCTTCGGGATGGCAACGACCGGGCCGATGCCCATCTCATCGGGCTCTGTGCCGCCGACCGCCATACCGATATAACGGCCGAGCGGCTGCAGCCCGCGCTTCTCGGCGAGCTTCTCCTCCATCAGCACGCTGGCCGACGACCCGTCCGACAGCTGGCTGGCATTGCCGGCGGTGATCGTCATGCCCGGGCCCATCACCGGTTGCAGCGCCTTGAGGCCCTCGAGCGTGGTGTCGGCGCGATTGCCCTCGTCTTTGGCGAGCGTGACTTCCTTGTAGGTAACCTCCTTGGTCTCCTTGTTGACGATCGCCATCGTCGCGGTGACCGGTACGATCTCCTTGTCGTAATAGCCGGCCGCCTGAGCGGCGGCAGTGCGCTGCTGCGACTGGAGCGCATATTCGTCCATCGCCTCGCGGCTGATATTGTAGCGCTTGGCGACGACCTCGGCGGTGCCGAGCATCGGCATGTAGATGTCCTTGTGCATCGCGATCAGTTCGGGGTCGGGCGCGAGGTTCATCTTGGGCGTCTGCACCAGGCTGATGCTCTCGACGCCGCCGCCGATGGTGATGTCCATATTGTCTGTGATGATCTGCTTGGCCGCGGTGGCGATGGCCATCAGCCCCGACGAGCATTGCCGGTCGAGCGACATGCCCGCCACGCTGACCGGCAGCCCGGCGCGGAGCAGCGAGGTGCGCGCAATGTTGCCGGCCTGATGACCCTGCTGCAGCGCGCAGCCGAACACGACGTCATCGACTTCGGCGCCGTCGATCCCGGCGCGCTCCACGGCGGCCCTGATCGCGTGGCTGGCGAGCGTCGGCGAGGGAAGGTTGTTGAACGCGCCACGATAAGCGCGGCCGATCGGCGTACGGGCGGTGGAAACGATGACGGCGGAACGCATGGGTGAGGTCCTTTCTCACGCCCTCCCGCGTTCAGGAGGGGTCGGGGGATTAAACGAAAATCTGGGTGATCCATTCAGCGATCATCGCGGGCTTGTCCTCGCCCTCGATCTCGACGGTGAACTCGACCGTCTGCTGCCACTGCCCCGGGCGCTTTTCGGCGAATTCGAGTAATTTGAAGCGCCCCCGCACGCGCTTGCCCGAGCGTATCGGCTGGAGGAAACGAACCTTGTTGCCTCCGTAATTGACGCCCATCTTCACGCCTTCGATCTGCGGCGCATCAGCGACCTTCGACGACAGCAGGGGCATCAACGACAGCGTCAGAAAGCCGTGGGCGATGGTCCCGCCAAACGGCGTCATTTCGGCCATTTCGGGATTGACGTGGATGAACTGGTGGTCGCCTGTCGCGTCGGCGAACTTGTCAATCATCTCCTGGCTGACCGTGACCCAGTCCGACACGCTCTCGCTGCCGATCTGTCGGGCGCGCTCCTGAGCGGTGATCGTCGACATGTCTTCCTCGATGTTCGCATACGCGCCAGCTGCGCGCGAAACCCCTTAGGCGCCGAGATTGTGCGTGCGCAAGTCTCACCCGACCGAAAACAGGAAATTGTTGGTTGATATAAGAGGTAGACGCCCATTTGCTAGTGGTTGAGACGATGACGGAGCGAACCCGACATTCTAAAATGGCCCGGCGGCACCTCGGCTTGACGCCTGAGGTTTTTCGCTGCCTGATCGCACCCAAGGCGATTCCCTCGCCGAATCGGGGGCTTAGGGACATGAAGATCAGAATGACGGCGAGCGCACTGGCGCTCGCGCTGGCTACGGTCACCGCGCCGGCCGGTGCACAGGACGGCAATCAGTCGGGGCCGTCGCCGGAACTGGCCGCGTTCGTGAAAAATCTGCACAAGCAATCCGGCGACGTCGCGATCCCCGCCGCACATGCCGTGATGCATCTCGGTACCCGCTATTATTTTCTCGGGCCCGAAGAGGCGAAGCGCGTGCTGGTCGATGTGTGGCACAACCCGCCCAGTGCGGTCAGCGACGTGCTCGGCCTGATCCTGCCGGCTGACAAGACCGTGGTCGACAATATCTGGGGCGCGGTCGTCACCTATCAGGACAGCGGTTATGTCCCGGACACCGACGCCAGCGGCCAGGATTACGACAAGGTGCTGAACGACTTGCGTGAGGGCGAGGCGGCCGACAATGAGGAGCGCAAGAAGCAAGGCTATCCCACGCTGAGCGTCGTCGGCTGGGCGCAACCGCCGTCCTACGACAAGACGAGCCATTCATTGATCTGGGCGCGCGACCTCAAGTCGGGCGACTCGCCGGTCGATAGCCTCAATTACGATGTGCGCTCGCTCGGCCGGCACGGCGTGCTGAGCCTCAACATGATCTGGGACATGCCGCATCTGACCGAGGTCCGCACGGCCGCCGCCGATCTCGGCAAGGCCGCCGGGTTCGAGAAAGGCGCGGCCTATGCCGATTATGACAAGTCGGTCGACAAGACCGCCGAATATGGCCTGGCCGGCCTGGTTGCGGCCGGCGTCGGGGTGGTCGCGGTCAAGAAGCTCGGCATGCTCGCGCTCATCCTCGGCTTCGGCAAGAAGCTGATCCTGCTCGTGGCGGTGGCGGGCGCCGCGGCATGGCGCCGGATCAAGCGGATATTCGTCAAGGAGCCGGACAGTCTGGAAGGCTGAGGCTGACAAGAGTCGGGGGACTTATCCGCCAACCTCCTGGTCGTTGGCCGATCGATCGCCCGAGGAGGGTGGCGCGCTGATTCTGCCCCGGCGCTTGCCGCCGGCGGGCGCGGGCGGATCCATGCCGGCCTCTGCCGCCGTGAGCCCGGTCTGGGTCGGATAGGCCAGGTCGATCCCTTCCTGGGCCAGCCGCCGGACGATCGCGAGGCCGACCATGTGTCGCCCGTCGAACGCATCCTGGAATGCGGCACCGGGCGAATCGAACTCGACGTCGAAATCATAGCTGCTCGCCCCGAACGCGATGAAACCGGCGCGGACAAACGTCATCTTCGCGCGCTCGATCTCCTCCTTCATCATGTCGGGCAACGCCTGGAGCTTGGCCAGCGGGGTCCATTGCGCAACGGTCAGGGTGAACTGGATGCGGCGATAGTCGCGCTGCGTGTTGTTGATGATCTCCTTGTCGAGCAGCTGCTTGTTGGCGATGATCCGCTCCTCGCCATTGGCGCCGCGAATCCGCGTCGACTTCAGGCCAATCGACTCGACCGTGCCCGACGATTTGTCATAGCTGATTGCATCGCCGCGCCGGAACGGCCGGTCGAAGATGATCGCCAGCGCGGCGAACAAATCGGCGAAGATGCCTTGCGCCGCGAGGCCGATGGCGATGCCGCCGACGCCCAGGCCGGCGATCAGGCCGCTGACATTCCAGCCGAGGTTGGACAGCACCACCACCAGCGCGATGGCGAACAACGCGAAGGTGACCAGCACGCGGATCAGGCCGACGGCATTGCCGAGTGCCTCGTTGTGATAATCGCTCGCCGCGGTCTTGTGCTCGACCGCGCCGAGGATGATCTCGCGCGCCCATAACGCGCCCTGAAAAGCGGCCGCGATGGTGAACAGGCCCGAGATGACGCGCATCACATTGTCGGGCGGGTTGGGGATGCGCGCGACCACCACAACCGCAAGCATGACGATGAAGAAGAAGCTGGTGCGTGTGACGGCGCGGCCGATCACCGTCCACCAGCCAGTGCCGGCGGTGTCGCGATTGCAAAGCCGGTGACCGAGCGCACGACCTGCGACGAGGACGGCAACGATCAGCGCGCCGATGCCGAGCGCGATCAGGATTTGCAGCCACTCGGCACGCAGCCAGGCAGCGCCGACATCGACGAGATGCTGAACCTGCGCATTGAGGTTGGTGACGGTGAAGGGCGGCGCGATCGGCGTCGCGGTCGGCTGCGGTGCGTTGGGCATGGTGTCAGGCGGCCTTTGCCGTCGGTGCGGCTTGCAGGAAGGCGATGAGGCCGCGCTCGGCGCGGCTCAGGCAGCGCGTCGCACGGGGTAGGCGCAATGCCCTGCGAAAGCGCGTCTGGCCCTGCTTGATCAGCGCGATGAGCCGGGGATGGACATAGGATTTGCGGGCGATCGCCGGCGTGTTGCCGAGCTGTTCGGTGACGGGTTCGAGCATCTCTCTCAGGCTAAGGTCATGGTGCGCGGATGCAAGCGCGTCGAAAGCGGTGACGCTCGCCGCCCAGGTGCGGAAATGTTTGGCGGTGAAATCCTCGCCGGTCGCCTCGCGGATATAGGCGTTGACGTCGGACGAGGTGACGGGGTGCGCAACGCCCTCGGCGTCGAGCCAGGCAAAGAGATGCTGGTCGTCGAGATCCTGCATCTTCCTGACGAAGCGGCTCAGCGCGCGATCGGTCATGCGCAGCGTGCACAGCTTGCCCGACTTGGCCTTGAACTGGAGCCTCAGCGTATCGCCGCTGACCCCTGCGTGGCGCTTGCGCAAGGTCGTTGCGCCGAAACTCTTGTTGTCGCGCGCATAGGCCTCGTTGCCGACGCGAATCCGGCCATCGTCGAGCAGCCGCACCACGGCCGCGATCGCGCGTTCCTTGCACAGCCCGCGCTTGCGCAGATCGATCTCGACCTGTTTGCGCAACGCTGGCAGCGCCAGGCCGAATTCGGCGCAACGATCATATTTGGCGTCGTCCTGCCTCGCGCGGAAATCGGGATGATAGCGATATTGCTTGCGGCCCTTGTCGTCCCATCCGATCGCCTGAATATGGCCGTTTGCACGCGGACAGAACCAGGCGTCGTGATAGGCCGGGGGCAGGCCGATGCGATTGAGCCGGTCGATCTCGTCGCGATCGGTGATGCGTTCGCCATCGGGGGTGAAATAGGCCCAGCCAAGGCGGAGCTTGCGACGTGTGATCCCCGGTTTGCTGTCGTCGCTGAAACTCAGTCTTGCCATGCCGCCTCAATTTTCCGTTCGTCGTTGCTAATGCCTGGCCCGTCGCGATGTTCCGGAACAGGCGGTCGGGCCGCGGGTTGAGCGGGCGTTCCACCCAGCGGAGTTTCGTATCATGGCCGACATTTCCCACGCCCGCGTCCTGATCCTCGCGACCGACGGGTTCGAGCAATCGGAACTGTTCGAGCCGCGCCAGGTGCTGCTCGATCTCGGCGCCAAGGTGACGCTGGCCTCGCCCGGGACGGATCCGATCCAGGGCATGAAGCACGACGAAAAAGGCGCGACGATCTCCCCCGACATCACGCTCGATCAGGTCGATGGCGATGAATACGACATGCTGCTGCTGCCCGGCGGCGTGGCCAATCCCGATGCGCTGCGGATGCAGCCGCGCGCGGTCGAGATCGCGCAGGAATTCGCCGATGACGACAAGCCGATCGCGGCGATCTGCCACGGCCCGTGGCTGCTGGTCGAGGCCGATGTCGTCGACGGCCGGCGCATGACCAGCTGGCCATCGGTCCGCACCGATCTCGCCAATGCCGGGGCCGAGGTGGTCGATGAGGAGGTGGTGGTCGACGATAATTTCATCACCAGCCGCAAGCCGGACGATATTCCCGCGTTCAACAGGGCGATCGTGGCGATGCTCGAGGACGTGGTCGTGACCGCCTAGATTGTGGCATGCGGGCTCAGCGGGCGGTGTGCCGCCGCTCCCGCGCCAGAAGCGGCGGGCGTTGGCGGTTGACCCATCTCTGCGCCGGTCGCTCGACCAGATGATAGAGCGTCACCGAGCTCATCAGCACCATTGCGAGATACAGCGCGATGAGGATCGGCGGGATGGCGCGCGCATCGCTGACCAGCGCCAGCTTGAACACCACGAACAGCAGGAAGTGTGACAGGTAGGTCGCGTAGCTGATCTCACCGAGATAATGCAGCCAGCCCGCCTCCAGCGGATTGCCCTCGCGCCCGCTCGACAGCGCGAAGGCGAGCAGGCCCGCCGCGAAGGCGCCCGGTATCGCCAGCGTCTCCGGCATGGTGCCGCCGGCCCAGAGCAGCAGTAGCGCCGCCGATAGCGCCGCCGCGGCCCATCCGCGTGCGCGCGGCGCGTCGCGCCAGCGCCACCACAGCGCGCCGATCGTCGTTCCGCTGGCGAATTCGAGCACGCAGCGCCTGAGGCCGAAGCGCGCAATGTCATGCCCCAGGGTGAGCGCGCCTCCTTCGGCCATCACCGCGTGGAGCAGAATCAGCAGCGCCGCGCCGGCGCCGATCACCGCCGCGGTCGGGACGCGCTTCCAGTCGATCGCCAGCGCGAGCAGCGGGAACAGCAGATAGGCGCCCAGCTCGCAGCTGATCGACCAGCTGGGGTCGTTCCAGCTCAGATGGTCGGTGAATCCCCAATTCTGCAGCAGCATGATGTGGAGCGGCAGCTGCGCGAAGGGATAGTCGTCCGGGTCGGCCCGGCCGGTCGCGGCGAGCAGCAGCGCCAGCGCCACCGCCCCGGCCAGCATGACAAGGTGCAGCGGCCAGATCCGCGCCAGCCGCTTGTGCAGGAAGCCCGGCACCGCCCGCCAGCGCTCCTTGCGCAGCCGGTCGCCCCAGCTCAGCCAGATGACGAAGCCCGACAGCAGGAAGAAAAAGTCGACCGCCAGATATCCCTTGGCGAAGAAGGCCACGGCGCCCGGCGCCAGGCCGGCGATCGACAGGCGGATGTGATAGAGCACGACGAACCACGCCGCGATGCCGCGCAGGCTCGTCAGGGTACGCAGCTCATGCTTCATGTCGCCGGCTCCAGTACGCAAGGCTGGGCCTTGCGCATCGGTCGCCACGCATCCTCCCGGCGCAACCGGGCGAGATAGGTGTCGAGGCCGATCTGTGCGCCGATCAGCGTGTAGACGAACGGCTGGAACGCGATGCCGATGAACGCCGCGCCGAGCAGATAGACGAGATGCGCGATCTGCAACGCGCCGGCCAGCGGTGCGACCCACGCTTCGTCTTCGGCCGCCTTGCGATAGCGCTGGCGAATGACCTCCATCCGCACCAGCCCGATGATGTTGATCGTCAGCCACAGGATCAGGCCGGGCCAGCCCTGCTCGCCGAGCATCTCGAAATAGGCGCTGTGAAAGGCGCGCGCCTTGTCGATCGTCAGCTTGTGATCGATCGATACATTGCCTTCGATGCCCTCCACCTTCTCGGTGTCGTAGCGCAGCTGGTTCTGGCGATACATTTCGAACCCGCCGCCGAACGGATGGGTCTTGGCATGCTCCCAGGTCCATTTCCACACGGCGAGCCGCGTCGAGGCGGATTCGTCCGCCTTGTAGGTCTTGATGGTACTCATCCGGTCGGTGAAGGACGAAGGCAGCAGCGGCACCGCCGCCAGCCCGATCGCGCCCAGGATGCATAGATAGAGCACCTTGCGCTTCGTATCGCGCAACAGCAGCACCGCGACGAGCCCGATGCACAGCAAGCCGGTGCGGGTCGAGGTGCCGACCGGGATCAGCATGCAGGCGAAGATCAGCGCGCCACAGAAGATTTTGACCCGCCAGTCCGGTTTCACGAGCGTGCCGTGGCGCGCGAACCACAGGATCAGCGGGATGATCGCGACCGCCACGGTCGAGATGGTCGAGCCCTCATAAAGGCCCGAATTGTTCGATACCATCAGGTTGAGCTCGCCATAGCCCCCGCCCGAGAACAAGGTCTTGACCCCGCCGACGATGATGATCGAAGCGGCGGAGGCGATCATGAAGAACAGCAGCGCCTCGATGCGCAGCCGCGTGCGCAACGTCAGTGGCAGGAAGGCGGCGAAGGCCAGGGCCTTCCACACCCAATCCCATTTCTCCGCCGCCTCGACCGGGAAATCGGCCCCGCGCGTGGTGATGTAGCAATAGAGCAGCAGCAGCAGGATCAGGATCTGGCGCGGCGCGACCCGCGTGTCGCGCTTGTCGTCGACCAGTGCCCAGCTCACCACCGCCAGCCCCACCGCGATCAGCGAAATCGGGATGCTGTTGAGCAGGAGATACGTCAGCCGCTGCGGCGACACGATGTCGATATAGACATAGGACAGCACGAACAGGAACGGCCGCCGCAGACCGGCGCCGAACAGGGCCAACAGAAAGGCGATGAAGACCAGATCACGCACCGCGCTGATCTCGCTTCGGATCGATGGCGTCACGGCGCGATGGCTCGCGATCGAGGTCGTCGCGGCGCAGCAGCAACCACATGGCCAGCAGCATCAGGCCATGGCTGACCGCCAGCGCGAAATTGTCGATCATTGCGCCGTCCTGCTCCGCCCGTGGTCGGGATGAGCCTTACGCTCTAGTCGCCCCGGGTTGACGTGCCGTTAAACACTGCTGTGGCAGGGGACGTGCACCATGCGCGTGCTCCATATCCTCGATCACGGTCTGCCGCTGCATAGCGGCTATACCTTCCGCACCCGCGCCATCCTGAAGGCGCAGATGCGCGCTGGGTGGCAGGTCGCGGCGGTCACCGGGCCGCGTCACGGCGCGTTCGACGCCGCTGCCGAGACGGTCGACGGCATCGATTTCCACCGCACCGACCCGCCGGCACCCCCCTGGCCGAGTCCGCTCGGCGAATGGCGCGAGATCGGCGCCTTTGCGCGACGCATCGACCAGGTGGCGAAGTCGTTCCAGGCCGATGTGCTGCACGCCCACTCGCCGGTGCTGGATGCGATGGCCGCGCTACGTGTTGCCAAGCGCCGCAAGCTGCCGCTGGTTTACGAGATTCGCGCCTTCTGGGAAGACGCCGCGGTCGGCAATGGCGAGGGTCGCGAGGGATCGTGGCGCTATCGTATGACGCGCTGGCTGGAAACACGGGCTGTCAACCAGGCCGACGCCGTGGCGGTGATCTGCGAGGGCCTCAAGCGCGACCTGCTCGCGCGCGGCGTCGATGCCGGCAAGATCATCGTCTCGCCCAACGGCGTCGACCTGTCGCTGTTCGGCACGCCCGCGCCGCGCGACGGCGCGCTGGCGCGCGAACTCGGCCTCGACGATGCCGAGGTGATCGGCTTCATCGGCAGCTTTTACGATTATGAGGGGCTCGACGACCTGATTGCGGCGATGTCGACGCTCGTCACCTCGCGCCCCGCCGCGCACCTGCTGCTCGTCGGTGGCGGTCCCGCCGAGCAACGGCTCCGCGCCCAGGCGGCGGCGTCATCGGTGGCCGACCATATCCATTTCATCGGCCGCGTGCCGCACGACCAGGTCGAGCGCTATTACGGGTTGATCGACATATTGGCCTATCCGCGCAAGCGCATGCGGCTGACCGATCTCGTCACGCCGCTGAAACCGCTGGAGGCGATGGCGCAAGGTCGCCTCGTCGCCGCGTCCGACGTCGGCGGGCACCGCGAGTTGATCCGCCATGGCCAGACCGGCACCCTGTTCCCGCCCGATGACCCCCGTGCGATGGCCTGGGCGCTGGCCGGACTGCTCGCCGATCGCGGCGATTGGGATGCCCGCCGAAACCGCGCACGCGCCTTTGTCGAAGCCGAGCGCGACTGGGCGCGAAATATCGCGCGTTATGCTCCTGTTTACCAAAAACTCACGGATGGCGTGGCATCTGTCGGATCATGGTCGCGTTCCTCCGTCGTCAGCGCCTGAATCTTCCCGTCGCGCCGCTTGCCGGCGGCGTGATCGGTTTCGTCGCGGCCGCGCTCTTCGCGCTGATGCCGACCGAGATGCTCGAGGATCTGGTGGTCGATTCGGGAATCGCCGCCGTGCTCTCCGCCGCCGAGCCGCCACTTGGCTTCACCGCGCGCTTTGTGCTGATCTTCCTGGTCGGCGGCGGTGTCGGCATGGTCGCCTGGTTCGCACTGTTCCTGTTGCTCGGCAGCCGCTCGATCGTCGTTCAACCCGGCTTCGACGACGCCAGCGACGACGCCATGCCGAGATTGCGCCGCGCCGATGCCCATCCCGATGCGCCGGCCCGCCGACCGCTTTCGGCGGCGCGTGACCTTGGCACGCCGTTTCTCGAAGTTCGCGCCGGGCGCCCGGTGCATATGAGCGTCGACGAGACCGAGGACGAAATCGTCGAGATGGTGCCGGTCGAACCAGCGGTCGAGGCGACGGTCGAGGCCGAAGTCCCGGTCGATCATGAAACCCCGCAATCCAGCGACGACAGCTGGCTGGCGCCCGAGGAGCGCCCCCTGCCGGTCGATCTCGATCAGCCGCTCGCGGCGTTCGATCCGGCATCGATTCCCGACGATCCGGCCGACTGGTTTCCGGCGCCGGCGCCGTTGCGCATGACGCCGCGCCGGCCGGTATTCGACGCCGGTGAGCGCTTCGACACGTTCGACCTGGCGCCGCAGGTACCGCGCCCGTCGCCGCCGGCGCCATCGGCGTTCACACCGTCGGTGCCGCCGATGCCACGCGCCGACCCCTCCGCGACGATCCACGCATTGCTCGACCGGCTGGAGCGCAGTGTCGCCCGGCGCGACGTCGCCGCAGCGGCGCCTCCGCCGCCACCGCCGATGCCCTTGCCGATTCGCCGCGAGGAATCGCTGGAGGAGGCGCTCGATTCGCTGCGTCGCCTGGCCATTCGTCGCTAGGCCAGGCCTAGCGCTTCGTCGCGAACCAGATCACGTGGCGCGGGCCCTTGCCGTTCGACCGCGCGCGTACCGCGACCTCGTCGACCGCAAAATCCGCGTCGCGCAAGCGTCGGGCGAATGCCTCATCTGAGGCCGCCGACCACACCGCCAGCACGCCGCCGGGCCTGAGCGCGGCACGCGCCGCATCGAGTCCACGCGCCGAATAGAGCCTGTTGTTGCCGGCGCGGGTCAGGCCGTCCGGACCATTATCGACGTCGAGCAGGATCGCGTCATGGTCGCCGGCGCCCGCCGCGATCAGTGCCGCGACATCGTCCTCGACCACCGTCACGCGCGGATCATCGAGGCAGCCGGCGGTCAATCCCGCCATCGGGCCGCGTGCCCAGTCGATGATCTCCGGCACCAGTTCGGCCACCGTCAACCGCGCGTCCTTGCCCAGCGCGCGCAACGCGGCGCGCAGCGTGAAGCCCATGCCATAACCGCCGATCAGCACATGCGGTGCGGCGCGTTGCCCGAGTCGCTCGCACGTCATCGTCGCCAGCGCCTCTTCGGAACCGCTCATCCGGCTGTTCATCAACTCATTGCGTTCGAGCACGATCATGAAGTCACCGCCGCGCCGGAACAGCCGCAGCGGTTCGCCGCCGGGTACGGCCGCCGTGCCAATCAATTCACGCGGGGTCATGCCGGGTCACTCCATCGCGACATCGGGGCGGTCGCCATGACGCGCTGACGCAGGTCTCGCACTATGGCAAGCGCCGCGGTTAGTCGGCGACGAGCGGCAGCGGCCCTTTCACCGCGTGGGAAGCGCCGAAATCGACCAGTGCCGGGCGGCCGCCGAGATACAGCGCACCGGGCGCATCGAACGCGAAGCCGCTCGCGGCGAGGCGTGCGAAAATCTGCGCGGTGCGTTCGGCCATGATCCGGGCACCGACGATCTGCGAGGTGGTTTGCATCCAGTCGGTGGCGACCATCACGCCGCCCTCGCGGCGCGTCAGCCGTCCATCCGCCACCATCCGCACGATATGCCGCCCGACGGTCGAGTAGGGCAGATGAAGCGCACGGGCCAGCGCGGCGGTCGCGATCGGCAGTCGCAGCCCTTCGGGCGGCACGGTATCGCTCTCGCTGTAGATGTTCGCCAGCGCCGGGTCGTAGGAATAGGGTCGGGCATTGGCGATCATCACCGCGCCATAGATGATCACCTCCAGCCAGTCGGGATGCTGCGGGCCGTGAAACTCGATCGCGGTGAGCAGCATGTCGATCGCGGCGGCGACCGTCGCCCGCGCGTCATGCGCATCGCGCGGCCGCGCTGGCGGCAGCGGCAGGCCGAAACTCGCCATGTCCTCGACCAGCCGCACCATGATGTCGTGCAGGTGCGGCAGCACGCGGGCGATCGCCTCGCGTCGGGCGGCATCCGGTGCGGCGCGGACATATTGGCCGTCACGCACGCACAATCCGGCCTCGATTAGCGCATTGACGTGCCGCCTGACCGTTTCGAACGGTCGCGCCAGCGACGCGGCCAGCGCATTGACGCTCATGCCCGGGCGCTGGCAGGATTCGGTGACCACCGTACCGGTAGCGCAGCGGCGTATCTCGCTCGAATCGCGCAACAGCGCAAAGAAGATGATCGCGCGGTCGAGATTCCCACCGAACGCGCCGATCAGCGCTGCGGCGCCGGCGACCTGCATTTCCAGGATCAGGCGCGTCGTGATGCGGTTGCGCGGTCGCATCAATACGCCTGTCATGGGCGAAACCATATTCATGCGCACAGCCCCCACTGTGTCCGCCGGTGTGACCAGTTCCCCGTCCGGTGACGAAGGCATCAATCATCGTCTTGCGAGCAACAACTGGCACTGACCATGCCAGATTGGCGCATGCCGACGGGCGACGCAAGCCGCGATCATGCCCGCTGGCCCCCGTCCGTCTCATATTCCGACGGTCAGCGCCTCGATCGCCACCGTCACCAGCCCGGCTTCGCGCGAAACTTGCCTGACCGTCAGGTCGGCGACGAGCTGTGCCCGCACCGGCAATTCGGCCGCGGGCAGGGCATCGAGCCAGGCGTCGAGTGCGGGCGAGTCCGTCGCCTCGACCGTCAGTTCGTGCCGCGCGCCAGTGAAGGTCGCGCTCGACCAACGCGTCGACGCAGCGCGCGCCAGGGTTACGGCGCAGCCGGCGCGGCGGGCGTCGGCGTCGATCGCGCGCATCAGCATCATCATCGGATCGGCCTCACGCGCCATGGGCCTGCTCGGCCGCGAGGAATGCCTCGATCCGCGCGGCCATGGCGGGCCGTGGCTCGCGCCCGTTGCGGATGTCGCGCACCAGCCGGGGGTCGTTGGCCACGCAGCGCCCGAATTTGGTTTCCGGCATTTGCGTCGCGCGCAGGAACCGGTTGATCTTGCCCAGCAGTGACATGCGGCCTCCTTTTTTCGAGTCTCAATCAATGTTCATGTTCTGTTCCATCATTTCCAACTTGTCTAGGAAAAATCCTAGGTTATCATGTCCGCTATGGAGGCAAGTGATCCGCGCCCCGCGCTCGACGCGCTGATTGCCGCACGCGGCGTCGGCTATGCCGCGCTGTCGCGCATGATCGGACGCAACGAGGCCTATCTGCAGCAGTTCATCAAGCGCGGTACGCCGCGCTCGCTCGCCGAGCGCGACCGCCGCCTGCTTGCCGCCTTCCTGCGCGTCGACGAGGAAGTGCTGGGCGGGCCGCCCGGCGCCATGCCGCTCGCGATTCGCCGGCTCGATGTCGCTGCCTCGGCCGGACCGGGTGGGCTGGCCGAGGACGATCGGCTGGCCGGCAGCATGGTGATCGATCCCGCGATCCTCGCCGGGCGCGACCGGGCACGGTTGTCGCTGCTCCCGGCGCGCGGCGATTCGATGCTGCCGCTGATCCACGACGGCGACATGATGCTGGTCGATGAAAATGACCGGCGCCCAGGCGGGCGGGGCGGCGTCTATGTCGTGCGGCTCGACGGCGCGCTGGTCGTCAAGCGGGTGGGCATCAAGGCGGGGCAGGCGACCATCGCCAGCGACAACCCCGACTTCCCGCCGATCGCGCCGCGCCCGGCGGGCGAGGTGGAGGTCGTCGGCCGGGTGGTGTGGCTGTCGCGATCATTGGCATAGTATGTCGTTCGCGCGGTTGGCGCGAACGCGGCGGATGCGGTGGGCGGCGCTTGCTACTTGCAGGCGCCGACCTATCCTTGCGCATCGACCAGCGGGAAGGCGATAGGTGGATACGAAACCGGGGCTGATCGCCCGCGTCATTGCCTATGTCCGGAAGAACGGCGCGCAGATGATTGTCGAGGCGCTGGTCAATGTCATTTTGCCGTTCGTCATCTACAATTACACCGAGGCTCCGCTGGGCGAAGTCGGCGCGCTGGTCGCCTCATCGGCGCCACCGATCATCTGGAGCCTGCTCGAATTCGCCTATCACCGCCGGGTCGACGCGCTGTCCGTGCTGGTGGTGAGCGGTATCGCGCTGTCGCTGCTGGCGATGCTCGGCGGCGGCGGAGCCCGGTTCCTTCAATTGCGGGAGAAACTTGTCTCCGGCGTTATCGGCATGGCGTTCGTCGGTTCGGCGCTGATCGGCAAGCCGCTGATATACGAACTGGCGCGCGCGAGCATGCGACGCAAGTCCGACGATGACGCGCGGCAGTTCGAGGCGCTGCAGGTCCATGCCGGCTTTCGGCGGACGATGACGGTGCTGACCCTGGTGTGGGGTCTGGGCCTCCTCGCCGATGTCGCGGTATCGGTGACGCTGGTGTTCGCGCTGACTATCCGGGCGTATCTGATCGTCAATCCGATCCTGGGCTATGGCACGATGGGTGCGTTGAGCTTGTGGACTTTCCTCTACGGCCAACGAGCCAGGCGCCGCGGCGCGGCACGTCAGGCGGCGGCAGCCGGGCTTGCGGTTGGTCAGGATGACTAGGTCGGCCTGACGGCCGGTATCGTCCGTTGGTGCAGCCCCGTCATCTGCTTTCGGTTCGTCGCGCCAGGTCAGAAGCTCACCAGCACCGAACCGAACCCGATCATTCCCAGCAACATGATCGCATAGGCCGTGCAGCAAATGAGCTGGTGCAGCGGGTTGCGGATGTCCACGGCGATCCCGGCGAAAGGTTCGGCGGCAAGATAAGCGACGGCACGGAGATATTGCCAGGTGAACAGCGCCAGCGAGCCGATCCCCGCCGCGATCATCAAAAGCCCGACGTTGCGAGGCAGATGCGGCCCGAGAATCAGGAACCGCGGCGGCACGGCCGCTTTCATGTTCTGAAACACCTGGGCGACGGTGAAGCCGAAGGCGATGAGCGTCACCGCCGTCCGCTCGGCTGACATGAACGTGCGTTGCAGGCCCAGCATCGCATTCATCCAGGCGAGATGATTGCTGGCGTTCGGTTCGACGGCAAAGGTGACATTCGCCTTACTCATCGCATACACCCGACGGCATACCGAGGCGTGAGCTTGGTTTCCGCGCAAGGCCGCGCCACTACGCCCCCTATCGCGGCGGTCATTCCTGCTCCTCATCCGCTTCAGGCGGCATCGCATAGACCTTGAGGAAAGCGTCCGCGGCTGCCGTCGCGGCGCTGACAATGTCGTTGTCGTTCGCTTCGACGCTGGCGCAGAGCAGGTATTTTTCGAGCATGTCCCACTCGTTGAGGCCCTTCCAGTGCATCGCCGCGATCCAGGGGTCGGCGAACAACAATCGCCCGTCCTTCATCATGGTGGCGAAGCGGTCGGCCAGGCGCTGCCACGCCGGCCGGAGCGCCTTGTCGTAGAACTCCTGTGCAATCGGCTGGTTGGCGATGGTCCGGATGGTCGCGGTGCGCGCCTGGTAACCCGTGAGATAGGCGATGCCGAGGCGGATGAGGCCGCTGCGCAAATCCTTTTCGGACAGCAACTCCTGCATCAACCGATCGGCTTCCTCGCTGACGTCGCTATCGAGTACGGCCCGGAGCAACTCCTCCTTGGACGCGAAATAGCTGTAGATCGTCGTCTTGGATCCGCCGAGGCGCCCGGCGATTGCCGACATCGACGTGCGGTCATAACCGTGCGCATCGAACAATTCGGCCGCCATGCGGATAATCGTGTCTCTCTTTTCTTCCCTGCGCGCGCGCATCTGGTTCCTTCTTTCCGGCCGGCTGGATTTGATCAGTGGTGCGCACCGACCTGCAGGTCGCCGGTCGCCGAAAAATAATGGTCGAGCAGCTCCCGCCCGCGTGCGGTGAGTGCGGCGATGAGCTCGCCGGTCCAGCGATGTGGCACGCCCGTGATGAGCTCGCGCTCCTCGAGCTGGGCGAGCCAGATATCAAGCACCGTCTTCGAGATGCTCGCGCGGGAAGCCAGTTGGGTCAGACCAAGCTCATGGCGGCGGTCTGTGTGCAGCGCCAGGAGGATGTCCCAGGCGGCTTCCTCGACGGCTGGCGGCGGCACCGAGACGAGCGGGAGCGACGTCAGCAATGTGGCTGGATAGGGCACGTGATTCACGGCGGACTCCTTCGACGCGGGGGGTCTATCGGTGCTCTGCCCGCGCCGGGGGGGAGGCGGCGCGGGCAGAGCGGGGACGGGAGGCCGGGGGGGGTGGAGGAGTTGGCCTTCCCGTCCCGAGCTTATATCGGCTGCCCATCGAGCCGAGGCGCGAAGCCGCGGCAGCCGGCGATGTGTACCAGGATCCGGGTCGCATCGGACGTGGCATAGCCGGCCTGGACCAGCGCGCTGACGTCCTGTCTGCGGATAACGTCACGATGCCACGCCTGCACGCAGAAGCGGCGCAGGGCCTCGAGTCGCTCGCTGGCCAGCGCTGGCGCCATCGGTAGCCCGAAGAATCGCATCAGGAAACGCGTCAGCCGGCCCTCGGGCTCGGCCGAGAGGCGCTTCTCCGTCCGGGCGATCGCGACGACCGCCCAGTCGAGATAAGTGAGCGATCGTTCCTCTTCAGCTGCTATGGAACTCATATCGATTCTCTGGTTTGAACTAATACCGTACGGTCTAGTCCATTATATTCCGCTCGTCAACCTAAAAAGACCGCACCGTACGGTTTTGCTTCAGCTGACGGTCGAATGTGCCCCGAGCGCGCTTTCCCGGCTCTCCGGGGACGGGCGACTTGAGGCCGGATGGGCGCGGCTGTGGAGGCGGCGACGAAATGGCGCCGCGCGCCGGCAGGAAAGATTCGGCTTTGCGCCCTATGCGCGCGGACCGTAAATCATCAGGAAGGCGTCCGCCGCTTGCCCCGCTGCCGCTTCGACCTCCCCTGGATCGATTGCGTCTGCGGCGCCGAGCAGCTGCCTTTCGAGCAAATCCTGCAGCACCAGCCCTTTGAAGTGCATCGCTGCCGTCCATGGATCGCTGGGCCTGAGCTTCCCCTCGCTCATCAGCGCGCGGAACAGATCTGCGACCTGTTGCCACGCGGCACAGAGGATATCGCGGTAGAATTCCTTGCGGATTCGCGATTCGGCCGGCTGCGTCGCGACGATGCGAAAGCTCGAAATCGCCATCGGGGCGAGCTGGCGTTCGAGATAGACGTGTCCAAGACGGGCCAGACCCTGGCGCAGATTCTTTTCCGCGCGGAACTCGCCAAGCGCCTTGTCCGCGACATCGGCGACATCGAAGTCGAGCACGGCGCGCAACAAATCTTCCTTGGACGGGAAGTAGTTATAAACGGTCTGCTTGGACCCCCGCAGGCGTTCCGCGATCGTCAGCATCGACGTGCGCTCATAGCCCAGCTCCTGGAAGGCCCGCGCCGCAACGCGCACGATGTCGCGGCGCTTCTCGTCGGATTTCATTCGCGCCACGCTGGCTAACTCCCTCGAATATAGGCAGTACCGTACGGTCCATTTTTTCCGTTGACAAGCGTTTCTATGATGGACTAGACCGTACGGTACCAAATCATGGAACAGGACATTCGGAAATGATCCGCTTCATTCCCGCGCGGCGCCGCCGCGTGGCTCTACTCCTTGCGCTCTGCACCAGCGTCAGCGCATGTGCCGCGGTGCCGCACCTCGGCCCGGCTGCGGTCAGCCGCGCCGACACCGTCACGGCCGAGGCGAGTTCGCTGAACGGCACGGCCGCCGATTGGCCGGCAGATGGCTGGTGGGACCGCTACGCGGATCCCCAATTGTCGCAACTGATGGGCGAGGCGCTCGCCCAGTCACCCGATCTCGCGGCGGCGGCTGCCCGCATTCGTGTCGCCGACGGATTCGCCAGGCAGGCCGGTGCGGCGCTGCTGCCGTCGGCCACGGCCATTGGCACGGTGGGCGCGACGCGGGTCGGCACGCCTGATGGGCTACCCGCTAATATTCTTCCCGGCGGATGGAACGATTCCGGCGCGGCCGGCGTCGGGCTGACGTTCAATGTCGACCTATGGGGCAAGAACCGCGCCGCGTTGCGCGCCGCGAAGCTCGACGCGCAGGCTGCCCGTTACGACGCCGCCGAGGCCCGGCTGGTACTCACCACCGGCATCGCCTCAGCCTATGCCGAACTCGCCGCGCTCTACGCCCAGCAGGACTCCATCGACTCGGCGATCGCCATCCGTACTCAGACATTGAGTCTGGTCGATCAGCGCGTCGCCCAGGGCCTCGATACGCAAGCGGCGCTGCGCCAGGCGCGGGCACGGCTCGAACAGACCCAGGCCAATATGGCGGCAACCGTGGAAGCGATTGCGCTGGCCAAGCACGCCATCGCGGCGCTGGTCGGGGCCGGCCCCGACCGGGCCCTGACCATCACGCGGCCCGATATCGGCGCGCTGGTCGTGCTCGATCTGCCATCCAATGCGTCGGCCAACCTCATTGGGCGGCGCCCCGATATCGCCGCGGCACGCGCCCGGCTCGAGGCCAGCGCCCAGCAGGTCAAGGTGGCGCGTGCCGCCTTCTATCCTGATCTAAGCCTCAACGCCCTGATCGGCGTGCAGTCGATCGGGCTTTCCAACCTGTTCACCAGCGGCTCGGTCCTTGGCAACGCCGGCCCCGCGATCAGCCTCCCGCTCTTCCGCGGTGGCGCGCTCCAGGGCCAGTACCGCGCTCGCCGCGGTCAATATGACGAGGCCGTCGCGCTCTATGATCGCCAGGTCATAGAGGCGCTGCGCGAGACCGCGGATGCCGTGACGAGCCGCTCGCTGCTCGCCTCGAGGCTGGCGAAATCGCGCCAAGCGCTGGCCGATTTCGAAGAAGCCAACCGGCTTGCCCGGCTGCGCTACAGCCAGGGGCTGTCGACTTATCTCGACGTCCTCACGGCCGAGGAAGGGGTGCTCGACTCGCGCCTCACCGTCGCGCGTCTGCAGACCCGCGCCTTCACCCTTGATGCCTCCCTGATCCGCGCCCTCGGCGGCGGCTTCCATTCATAAAAGGAACCCAATCCATGTCCGTCATTGAACATAATTTCGACGAGATCGATCCTCTCCAGGCCGAGCGGGAAGCCGCTACAAGCAAGGCGAAACGCAAGCGACTGTTCGGCGGCTTCGCCGCGGCGCTCGCGCTGCTCGGCGGCAGCTATTACGGCTATGACAAGCTTGTCGCCTCGCATCATGTCGAGACCGACAATGCCTATGTCGGTGCCGACGTCGCCCAGGTCACCCCGCTGATCGGCGGCCCGGTCAGCCAGGTCCTCGTCCAGGACGCGCAGCAGGTCCGCCGCGGCGATGTGCTGGTTCGGCTCGACGACACCGACGCGCGCATCGCCGTCGCGCGCGCCGAAGCGGATCTCGCCATGACGATCCGCCGCGTGCGCGGCCTGGTTGCCAATGACAGCGGCCTGAGCGCGCAAATCTCGGCGCGCCACGCCGACGAGATGAAGGCGGAAGCGGGGCTCGTCGCCGCGCGTTCCGATGTCGAGAAGGCGCGCACCGACCTCGCCCGCCGCGAAGGGCTGGCCAATTCGGGCGCCATCTCGGGCGAGGAGCTGACCAGCATGCGCAACGCCTTCAACACGGCGTCCGCCAACCTCCGCTCGGCCGAGGCCGCCCGCGCCCAGGCGGCGGCGACCCGCGATGCCGCGATCGGCAGCCGCGAGGCGAACCGCGTGCTGATTGCCGACGCATCGGTCGACAACAATCCGGAAGTGCTCGCCGCCCGCGCCGCGCTCGATCAAGCGCGGGTCGATCTCGAGCGCACCGTGCTGCGCGCACCGGTCGACGGCGTCGTCTCGCGGCGTCAGGTCCAGGTCGGCCAGCGCGTTCAGCCCGGTGCGATGCTGATGATCATCGTGCCGGTCGCCGCCGCCTATGTCGATGCGAACTTCAAGGAAGTGCAGCTTGCCAGGGTGCGCCCCGGCCAGCCGGTCGAGCTCAGCTCTGATCTCTATGGCGAGGATGTCGTCTATCACGGCACGGTGATGGGCTTCTCCGGCGGCACGGGCGCGGCGTTCGCGATCGTGCCGGCGCAGAATGCCACGGGCAACTGGATCAAGGTGGTCCAGCGCCTGCCGGTGCGCATCCGGCTCGATCCGCGTGAACTGGCGCAGCATCCACTCCGCGTCGGCCTGTCGATGAACGTCGACGTCCGCGTCTCGGGCTGACCTCCGCATCCAGGAAAGCAAAAGCCATGGCAGCAGCTATAAAGGCACAGCAGGACTCCGCCCCGTTGACCGGCGTGGCGCTGTATATCGCCGCGATCCTGATCGGGCTCGGCAACTTTCTCGTCGTGCTCGACACCACCATCGCCAACGTCTCGGTGCCGACGATCGCCGGCAATCTCGGCGTATCGTCGTCCCAGGGCACCTGGGTGATCACCTCCTATGCGGTGGCGGAGGCGATCACCGTGCCGCTCACCGGCTGGCTCGCCAGGAAGTTCGGCGCACAGCGTACCTTCATCACCTGCTATCTGGCATTTGCGGCGGTGTCGTTGCTCTGCGGCCTGTCGAGCTCGCTCGGCATGCTGCTCGGCATGCGCGTGCTGCTCGGCCTGTTCGGTGGCCCGATCATGCCGCTGTCGCAAATGCTGCTGCTCCGCGTCTTCCCCAAGGAGAAGGCGACACTGGCGACCGTCATCTGGGCGATGACGACGCTGGTCGGGCCGGTCGCCGGGCCGATCCTCGGCGGCATCATCTGCGACAATTACGGCTGGGCCTGGATCTTCTTCCTCAAGGTGCCGATCGCGGCGGCCGGCGGCTTTGCGCTGATGATGCTGATGAAGGGGCAGGCCGATCCGAAGAGCCAGGCGTTCATCGACAAGGTCGGTCTCGTGCTGCTCATCATCTGGGTCGGTGCGCTGCAGATCATGCTCGACGAGGGCCGCAACCATGACTGGTTCGCCTCGGCCGAGATCCGCACCCTGGGCGTGGTCGCGGCGATCGGCTTCGTCGCTTTCCTGATCTGGGAATTGACCGAAAAGAACCCGATCGTCGACCTCAGGATCTTCCGCCACCGCGGCTTCGTCGGGGCCGCCCTGACCTACGCTGTGGGTTTTGGCGGGTTCTTCGCCAGCATCGTCATCGTGCCGCTCTGGCTGCAGTCCAACATGGGCTACACCGCCACCTGGGCGGGCTACGCCACCGGCATCATGGGCATTCTCGCGGTCGCCTCCGCACCGTTCGTCGGCAAGGCGTGCGAGAAGTTCGACCCGCGCTTCATCGTCTGCGCCGGCGTTCTCGGGCTCGCGCTGATCATGGTCTGGCGCATGTGGACGTTCACCCCCGACGTCACCTTCGCACAGATGGCCGTGCCGATGCTCGTCACCGGGGTCTTCATGGTGATGTTCTTCGTGCCGGTCACCGGCCTGGCCATGGCCAGCGTCAAGCCCGACGAACAGGCCAATGCTGCGGGCCTGTCGAACTTCATGCGGACCCTCGCCGGTGCCTTCGCCACCTCGCTGATTCAGAGCGGCTGGTCGAACGCCACGCGGTCCAACCAGACCGAGCTGGCCGGCGCGATGACCAATGGCTGGCATCTGCTCGACGTCAGCGATGCCGCCGGCCTGCCGCACGATGCCTCGGTCAACCTGCTGTCGATGGTCGTCGAAGGCCAGAGTGTGATGCTCGCCACGCTCAACATGTTCGGCGTGATCGCGATCTGCCTTGGCGCCGCCGCCACCCTGATCTGGCTTGTCCCCAAGCCCAAGGGTCCGATCGACACCAGCGGCGCCCACTGATTTCCATCAACCATGGCAAGGAGAACAAATACGCGGCGACCATGTCATTGCATGAACACCAATTTCTTCAACAAACAATTGCGCCACGCACAGTCTGATCGACTCCCCCGGCGCGCACTATCTCAAGGTATATTGATATGAGTAAGGTTTCTGTATCGTTGTTCGCGCTGCTCATTGCGGCAACCATCCCGGCCGTGGCGCAGGCGCAGAGCTTCGATGGTCCGTCGGTCGGCATCCAGGGCGGTTGGGTCGAGAACAAGGTGCGCAACCCGACCACGGCACTTGGCCCGGTCGCGGTCGATGCCTCGCACGACTCCGCCGTGCTCGGTGGCTATGCCGCCTATGACAAGGAACTCGGCAAGTTCGTGCTCGGCGCGGAGGTCGGCGCGAACATTGGTACCAGCGACACCGTCAGCGGCGGTACCGGTACGAACCGCGTCATGCTCGACTCGAAGCGCTCGTTCGATCTCACCGCACGCGCTGGCTATCTCGTGACCCCGGCGACGTTGGTCTATGGCCGCGCCGGCTACACCAACGATCGCGTGCGCACCACATTGGTGTCGCCGACCGGCACGATCAGCGCCTCGGATAACCGCGATGGCTGGCTCATCGGCGGCGGTGTCGAGCGCAAGCTGACCGACCACGTCTCCGCGCGGATGGAATATCGCTACGCCGACCTCAGCGAAGGCGATCATCGCTATGATCGTCATCAGGTCCTGACCGGGATCACCTATCGCTTCTAGGTCGCGACGTCACATTCCACCTGCGGCGCGGGCGTGATGGGCCTCGGCCCCACGCCCGCGCCCGGCTTCCGCCGGGGCCGCACCCCGGCTCGTGATCCAGTCAGGTTCAGCACAATGTTCCACACCGACCGCCACCGCGCCCGACGCGCCCAGCCAGACCGCGGGAATTCCCTGCTTACCCGGCTCTGCGTCGGAATTCTCGGCCTGTTTCCGATGGTCACCGCAGCACTCATGCCGGTCGTCCGCAACCTCACCATCGCGGCAGTGATCGCCGGCTTGGGCGCCGTTACTTTTATGAGCATCCTTCCGCGCGGGGACGGGCGAAGATCGTGACGCTTCGTTACATCGCCCGCGCTCGGCTTGTGCGCGGAGCGCAGGAGGTTCCTCTCAAGCATCCAAAATAACAGCCCGCGCCGAAAAAGGGCAATTCCGCAAAGATCGCGGGCGCGGCGATCGGCCCTATCAGTCGCGACTGACCAGCCACAGCAGCACCGACAGCGCCACCGCAATCCCGGTCCCGATGAGCAGGCCGATCGTCGGCTGGCCGCGATCGAGCCCGATCACGGCGCCGATCGTCGCGCCGAGCGCGATCAGGAAACCGCCGGCGAGCGGCGTCTTGCGAGGGGGCTTGCTGGCCATGTCGCGCCACTGCCACGTCCCGTCCCGGGATGCCAGCGTCCCCGTGCGGGACGGGCGGGGCACGATCGGGCGGGGCGGGGAAGGGGCGTTTACCACTGTCATCCGCCGATCCGCGTCGATCCGCCATCGTGGCACGCGGCTTGTACCTTGTTTTGTGTCCAAGGGCGGGGAATTGTCGATGTCGTTCATGCCGTTTCTCGCCGATCGTCGCGCCATCGCCGATGCCGATACGTTGATCGCGATGTTCGGCGACGAGGCCGGGCTCGAGGCGGCGGCGCGCGCCGACCATAGTCGCGACGTCGGCAACCATGTGCATTTCTGCCATTGGCGCCAGATCGAGCGGCTGATCGTGCTGCTTTCGGTCAACCGGGCCGTGGGCACGATACACTGATCGCGACAAACTGATCGCCCCTGCTTGCCGTAGACTCGGCACGATCCTAGGACGGGACATGTTCTCGTCCCCCGGGTGGCGTCGCGCGTTGTTTTGTGCCGCCACCAGCGTCTTCGTTGCCACCCCGGGCTGCGCCTCTGCGCAGGACAAGGTCGCGCCACCGCCGCCGGCCGCCGCTACGGCCGCCACGCCCGCGCCGCCTCCCTCCGCCGGCCAGCTCGATCCGCAGTCGCCGCTTGCGCCGATGCCCGATCTCGGCGTCGCCTGGCCCGATCTGTCGTCGCTGCCGCCCGAGCCGGTCGATCCCAACGCCTCGCCCGAAATGGCCGGTGAGGTGCGTTACGAATATCGCGTCGACGGCATCGACGATGTCGCGACCCCGCTGCTGCGCGAACGCTTCAAGCAGCTCTCGACCCTGGCCGCCCATGACGGCGACCCGGCCAACGCCGCCCAGCTCGATCGTCGTGCGCGCGAGGACTCGGCGCTGCTCGTCGGGTTGCTGCGCGCGCAGGGCTATTACGATGCCCGCGTCACCTCGCGGCTCGAGCCGCGCAAGGGCGTCCGCCCGCTGGTGGTGCTCGAGGCCGAGCCCGGCGTGATCTACAAGTTCGACAGCGTGAGGCTTGCCGGCCTGTCCGGCGCCGGCGACAAGGCGCCGGGGTTGAGCGAGGCGTTCGGCGTCAAGCCCGGCGCCCCGGTCGACGCCGACGTCATCACCGCCGGCGAGGCGCAGTTGCGCACCGCGATCGGCAATGAGGGCTTTCCCTTCGCCAAGGTCGATGAACCGCAGATCGTCATCGATCATGCCACCCACATGGCAACGCTCGATATGACGGTTGCGCCGGGTGGGGCGAAGCGTTTCGGCAAGATCACCACGAACCCGCGCAACCGCGTGTTTGGCGCGAAGCACATCCAGGAAATCGCGCGCTTCTCGCCCGGCCAGCCCTATGACGCCAATGCGCTGGCTGATCTGCGCCGCGCGCTGATCCAGACCAGCCTGGTCTCGTCGGTCGACATCACGCCGGTCGATGCCGGAGGTGGCCTGGTCGACATCGACGTGAAGCTGGAGCGCGCACCGCCGCGCACCATCGCCGGCGAAATCGGTTACGGCACCGGGGAGGGCCCGCGCATCGAGGTCGACTGGACGCACCGCAATCTCTTCCCGCCGGAGGGCGCGCTGACCTTGCGCGGCGTGCTCGGCACGCAGGAACAGCTCGCAAGCGCAATCTTCCGGCGCAACAATTTCCACGGCCGCGACCGTATCCTGACCGGCCAGTTCGTCGTCTCCAACCTGGTGCGCGATGCCTATCGCGCCAAGTCGGTGTCCTTGTCGGGCAGCCTCGAACGCCAGACGACGATCTTCTTCCAGAAGAAATGGACCTGGTCGCTCGGTGCCGAAATCACCGCGAGCGACGAGCGTGACGTGATCCTGGCGACCGGCGCGCCGCGCAAGCAGATCTATTATATCGGCGCGCTGCCCACCTCGCTCAGCTATGACGGATCGAACGATCTGCTCGATCCGACACGCGGCTTCCGGCTCAGCGGGCGCTTCTCGCCCGAGGTGTCGCTGGAGGGCAAGGCGTTCGGCTATGCCCGCGTCCAGTTCGATGCCAGCGCCTATCAGCGGGTGACCGGCCGCGTGGTCATCGCCGGGCGGATGCGACTCGGTACCATAGCCGGGGCGCCGCGCGACGCGATCGCGCCGTCACGACGCTTCTATGCCGGCGGTGGCGCCTCGGTGCGCGGCTATGGCTATCAGGATATCGGGCCCAAGGACCCCAATGGCGCGCCGGTCGGCGGCCGCAGCCTGACCGAATTCTCGCTCGAGGCACGGGTCAAGGCGTTCGGCAATTTCGGTATCGTGCCATTCCTCGATGCCGGCAACATTTACACCGCCGCGCTGCCGAAATTCACCGGCATGCGCTACGGCACGGGTCTGGGCCTGCGCTATTATTCCAACTTCGGCCCGATCCGTATCGATGTCGGCACGCCGATCAACCGCCGTCCAGGCGAACCACGCGTCGCGGTCTATGTCTCGCTGGGACAGGCCTTTTGAACGACGAGGCGCCGCCCGTCGTACCAACCGCCGCGCCGGTTTCCGCGCCGCGCCGCCGCTGGCTGCGCTGGCTCGGCGGCGTGTTGCTCACCCTGTTCGCGCTGGCCGTCGCGGCGCTGCTGATCCTCGATACCGATATCGGCCATCGCTGGGTCGCCGATCGCATTGCCGCGCAGCGACCCGCCAACGGCCTGCGCTACCATGTCGGGCGGATCGACGGCTCGCTCTATGGCAATGCCGTGCTGGTCGATGTCCGGGTCAGCGACCGGCAGGGCGTGGTGTTCGCCGTGCCCCGCGCCGAGCTGGGCTGGTCGCCTTTCGCCTGGCTCGACAACCGGCTCGAAATTCGTCGCCTGCACATGGCGCGAGCCAGCTGGATGCGCCTGCCGAACCTCGTGCCCACGGGAAAGACCGGTCCGATCCTGCCCGGCTTCGACATCCACATTGGCGAACTGGCCATCGATCGTCTGACAGTCGGTGCGGCGGTGGCGGGCACGACGCGCACCGGCCGGTTGCACGGCACCGCCGACATTCGTAGCGGCCGCGCCAAGGTCAGCCTCGATGCGATGGTCGGCGGCAGCGACACGCTCAAGCTCGCGCTCGACGCCGAGCCCGACCGCGACCGCTTCGACATCGATCTGCATGCCCGCGGCACGGCGAGCGGCGTCTTCGCGCACCTCACCGGCATCGCCCGCCCACTGTCGCTCGACATCGCCGGCGATGGCAAGTGGCACGCCTGGCGCGGCACGGCGACCGCCTCGGCCGGCACAGCGCGGATCGTCGATTTCGCACTGACCAACCAGTCGGGCCGCTATGCCCTGTCCGGCACGCTGGTCCCGTCAGCGATCAGCCAGGGCAAGCTCGCCCATCTCACCGGCCCGCGGATACGCGTCGTCGGCAATGCCACGCTCGCCGATCGCCGGCTCGCCGGCCAGTTGCAACTGCGCTCCGCCGCGCTCGCCGCCGAGGCG
>Ga0068858_100000229_pt1 | contig 60583 bp, 54 predicted proteins | sample KBSSwiS12_FD_66589 | JGI IMG/M metagenome (GOLD analysis project Ga0068858, IMG submission 66589) | Switchgrass rhizosphere microbial communities from Kellogg Biological Station, Michigan, USA - KBS Switchgrass S1-2 | ecosystem: Host-associated > Plants > Roots > Rhizosphere > Soil ...
TACCTGATCCCGCATACCCTGCGGGCGATGGCGGCCCATCTCGGCACCGATCCGTCGATGCTGGCCGCGCAGATCAGCTCGAACACCGAGCTGGTCTACGGCCACTGGGACGACGAACCGGTCGACCCGCCGACCGGGCCGTTCGAGCCGCACCCGTGAGCGGTCTCTCGTGACGCTGCTTGGCCCGGCCGAGATCCGCGACCTCGCCGAGCAGCTCGACCTGCAGCCCACCAAGAAGCTCGGCCAGAACTTCGTCGTCGACGCCAACACGGTGCGGCGCATCGTGCGGATCGCCGGGGTCGAACCGGGCGACGAGGTGCTCGAGGTCGGACCGGGGCTCGGCTCGCTGACGCTCGGGCTGCTCGAGGCCGGTGCACTGGTGACCGCGGTCGAGATCGACCCGCGACTCGCGACGCAGCTGCCGCTCACCGTCGCCCAGCTGGACCCGGATGCGGCCGAGCGCCTGACCGTCCTCACCGCCGACGCGATGAAGGTCGCCGACCTGCCGGGCGCCCCGACCCGGCTGGTAGCGAATCTGCCCTACAACGTGTCCGTGCCGGTGCTGCTGCACCTGCTGCAGACCGTCCCGTCGCTGCAGACCGCCCTCGTGATGGTGCAGGCCGAAGTGGGGCAGCGCATCGCGGCCGGACCGGGCTCGAAGGTGTACGGCTCGCCCAGCGTCAAGGCGGCCTGGTACGGCAGCTGGTCGACGGCCGGGCAGGTGAGTCGGCAGGTGTTCTGGCCGGTTCCGAATGTCGACTCGATCCTGGTGTCGTTCGCGCGTGCGGCGGAGCTGCCGGGCTCCGAAGGTGAGCGCGCCGAGGTGTTCGCGCTCGTGGACGGGGCGTTCGGACAGCGCCGCAAGATGCTGCGCCAGGCGTTGGCCGAGCAGCTCGGCGGCTCGGCCGCCGCATCCACCCGCCTGGAAGCGGCGGGCGTCGACCCGACGCTGCGCGGCGAACAGCTGAGCATGCCGGACTTCTTGGCGATCGCCCGCGCACGGTAGCGGCAGGCGCCGAAACAGTCGGGTAACACGCGTCGCCTAGGGTGGAGGGATGAACTCCCGGGCGTCCTCCCGCACGGTGCACGTCAAGGCCCCCGGCAAGATCAACGTCTTCCTCAAGGTGGGTGCCCGGCTCGACGACGGCTACCACGACGTGGCGATCGCCTACCAGGCGGTGTCGCTCTACGAAGAGGTGCGGGTCTCGGAGTCCGACGATTTCCAGGTCACCGTCGGCGGCAGCGTCGAGCTGAGCCGGGTTCCGACCGACGGCGCGAACATCGCGATCAAGGCGGCCCGCCTGCTGGCCGCCAAGACCGGGTACCGGGGTGGAGCATCCATCGAGATCAGCAAGCACGTGCCGGTCACCGGCGGCATGGGCGGCGGATCGGCGGATGCCGCAGCCACCCTGATCGCCTGCGACACGCTCTGGGGCACCGAGTTGCCGCGCGAAGACATGCTCGACCTGGCGCGCAAGCTCGGAGCCGATGTCCCCTTCGCGCTGACCGGCGGCACGGCCATCGGAACCGGACGCGGCGACGAACTGTCGCCCGCCCTCGCGCAGGGCTCGTTCCAGTGGGTGCTGGCCCTGGCCGACTTCGGGCTGTCGACGCCCGAGGTCTACGCCGAGCTCGACCGGCACCGCGAGCGGCACGCGCAAGACATCTTCCCGGTCGACCCGCGGCCATCGGTCGACACCGACGTGCTGCAGGCGCTGCGCGCCGGAGATCCGGCGATGCTGGCGGCCGCGATGCACAACGACCTGCAAGCGGCGGCGCTGCACCTGCAGCCCTCGCTCACCGAGGTGATCGAGTTGGGCGAGCAGAACGGCGCACTGGCCGGCATCGTCTCGGGCTCGGGCCCGACGGTCGCCTTCCTGGCCGCCGACCTGGATGCCGCCCTCGAGCTGCAGGTCGCCCTCTCGGCGGCGCGGCTCAACGTGGTCCGCGCGACCGGACCGGTGCACGGGGCGCGGCTGGTCGGCGACTAGAACGACTGCGGCTGCGTGAAGAACCCGGTCGGGTCGTACTGCTTCTTGATCGCGCGCAGCTTCGGCAGGTTGTCGCCGTAGTAGGCGGTGTCGGGATCGTTGAGCGAGCCGTCCGCGTAGTTGACGTAGGCGTGGTCGCCCCAGTGCGGCGTCATGGCGGCGCGGAATCCGCGCACGTAGGCGTCGATCGTCGCCGGATCCCGGCCGTCGTCGAAGGTGCCGGTGTACTGCACGGTGTAGAGCGCGGCGCGATGAGGGAAGGCGGTCGCGTCGGGGGTGAGCTTCGCGACGGCGCCGCCCAGGGCATCCATCGAGATGCCGCCCTCCCGGATGCCTGCGACCGACTGGGCCGCCTGCGCCTGCGCGATCACCTCGGCGATGCCGGCGCTGTCGAGGGCGGTGTATCCGATGCTCGAGGTCCCCGAACTCGACTCGCGCACCAGCTTGCCGCCCGGGCCGGTGGTGCATTCGGCGATCGCCAGGCCCAGGCATCCGGCGTAGTCCATCATCGAGTCGTGGTAGCTGCGGGTGACCAACCCGTGCGAGAGCGGGGCGGGCAGTCCGGCCAGCAGCGGTGCGAGCTGCGCACCCAGTTGTGCCGACGGTCCGGTCCAGGTGCCCGAGACGCTCAGGCTGGGCCCATTCGGGTGCTTGGCCAGGCCGCCCAGCAGCTTGAGCGTCGACCAGTTGCGCGGATCTGACCCCGGCGCCCAGGCCTGCCAGTTCGCGATCAGCGCGGCGGCCGCCGCGAACGGGAAGTGGTACGTCCACTCGGTGACGGTCGGCGCGGCCTGCGTCGCGAAGGTCAGTGACGTGACGACACCCAGGATGCCGCCACCCCCGCCGCGCGACGCCCAGAACAGCTCGGGGTCGCTGTCCGCATTCGCGGTGTGCACGGCGCCATCGGCGGTCACCAGTTGGAGCTCGGTGAGCTGGTCGCACGCCAGTCCGAACGACCGCACGAGCACGCCGACCCCGCCGCCGAGCGTCAGGCCGGTGACGCCGACGGTCGCGCACGATCCCCCCGCCACCGCGCGACCGGCCTTGCCGACCGCGTCGTACACCTGCGCGAGAGTGGCCCCGGCACCGACGGTGACCGTCGAGCGGTCGGCGCTGAGCGCCACCGTGTCGAGGGCGGCGGTGCTGATCACAAACGACCTGGGCACCCCGCTTCCCGCGGCGCCACCCGCCGACCAGCCGGCGTAGTTGTGGCCGCCGGCGCGCATCGCGACCGGCAGCCGGTATTTCTTGGCGAAGGCAAGAGCGGCGGTCACGTCGGCGGCGCCGGCGACCTGCAGGATCGCGAGCGGCTCGGCCGCGTCGAAGCGCGGATTCTCGGTGAGCTTGGCCGTCGCGAAACCTGGGTCGGCGGGGAGCAGGAGCTTGCCCGTCACGCGTTGCGCGAGGCCGGCCCAGTCGGGCGGGCCGAGCGGCGGCGAGCTCGAGGGAGGTGCGGTGGGATGCCCGGTGGGCACGCAGCCGGCGAGCAGCACCATCCCGGCCGCGCCCGCTGCCCCGCCGACGAAGCCGCGCCTGCTCAGCCCGGTCATGGAGCCGAGCCTAGAACCGTAGGCTCGAACCATGGCACACCTGCTCGGCGCGGAGAGCATCTCGCTCGAGTACCCGACCAAGGTGGTCTTCGAGGACGTCACGGTCGGCATCAACGAAGGCGACCGCATCGGAGTGGTGGGTCGCAACGGCGATGGCAAGTCGACCATGCTGCGGCTGCTGGCCGGGCGCCTGCAGCCCGACTCGGGCCGCGTCACCCGCCGGGGCGGCGTCACGCTCGGGATGCTCGACCAGTCGGATGAACTGGCGACCGGTCTGACCGTGGCCCAGACCGTGGTCGGCGATCGCCCGGAGCACGAGTGGGCGGGCGACGCGCGCGCCCGCGACGTGATCGCGGGGTTGGTCGGCGGAACGGCGACGGGAAAGGGGCGCGGCGGCGACATCCCGTGGGATGCCCTCGTCGACGACCTCAGCGGCGGCCAGCGCCGCCGGGTCGCCCTCGCGGCACTGCTCACCCACGACTGGGACGTCATCCTTCTCGACGAGCCGACCAACCACCTCGACGTCGAGGGAGTCGCCTGGCTCGCCCAGCACCTGAAGACGCGCTGGCCGGCCAACCAGGGCGGGCTCGTGGTGGTGACGCATGACCGCTGGTTCCTCGACGAGGTCTCGACCGATACCTGGGAGGTGCACGACGCGACCATCGAGCCCTTCGAGGGCGGGTATGCGGCCTACATCCTGCAGCGGGTCGAGCGCGATCGGATGGCCGCCGCATCCGAGTCGAAGCGGCAGAACCTGCTGCGCAAAGAGCTGGCCTGGTTGCGGCGCGGGGCTCCGGCCCGTTCGACCAAGCCCAAATTCAGGGTGGATGCGGCTGCCGCGCTGATCGCGGACGTCCCGCCGATCCGCGACTCGGTGTCGCTCGCGCGGCTGGCCGTGAACCGGCTCGGCAAGGACGTCGTCGATCTGCTCGACGTGAGCGTGTCGTTCCCGGTTGCGCCGCCTTCGCCCAGCGCGACTTTCGCCGAGGGGTCGCACATGGTGGCGTCCGGCCCTTCAGGGGTCCCAGCTGGGACCACTCACCACGCGACGCTGCCGGTGCTGCGCGACATCGAGTGGCGGATCGCGCCGGGCGAGCGCACCGGCATCCTGGGCGTGAACGGCGCCGGCAAGTCGACCTTGCTCGGCCTGGTGGCCGGCACCATCCCGCCCACCACCGGCACCGTCAAGCGCGGCAAGACCGTGAAGTTGGCGATCCTGGATCAGCGGCTCGACGAGCTGACGGCGATCGCCGACGACCGGGTCAGCGCGGTGATCGCCCGCCAGCGCTCGTCGTATGTCAGCGGCGGAGTCGAGCTCAGCCCCGGCCAGCTGCTCGAGCGCCTCGGCTTCTCGACCGCGCAGCTCTCGATCCCGGTGAAGGATCTCAGCGGCGGTCAGAAGCGCCGGCTGCAGCTGCTGCTGATCCTGCTCGACGAGCCGAACGTGCTCATTCTCGACGAGCCCACCAACGACCTCGACACCGACATGCTCGCCGCCATGGAGGACCTGCTGGACTCGTGGCCGGGCACCCTGCTGGTCGTGTCCCACGACCGGTACCTGCTCGAGCGCGTGACCGACCAGCAGTACGCCGTGCTCGACGGGAGGCTGCGGCACCTGCCGGGCGGGGTGGAGGAGTATCTGAAGATCCGCGCCCTTGCCGGTCGAGTAGGCGCCGCAGGCGCCGTATCGAGACCCACCACGGGTGACTCGGGAGCTGGTTTCGACACGCCGCCGAAGGCGGCTGCTCAACCGGCGAGTGGGCTCACCGGCGCCGCGAAGCGCGACGCCGAGAAGGAACTCGCCGCCGCCGACCGCCGGCTCGCCAAGTACGCGGAGCAGATCGCCGCCAAGCACGCCGAGTTCGCCGCGCACGACCAGAACGACTACCTCGGACTGGGCGCGCTGCAGACCGAACTCTCGGCGCTCGAAGACGGCGCGGCGGCGCTCGAGGAGCGCTGGCTCGAACTGAGTGCCCTGCTCGAATAACACTTGCGTTATATAACACAGCATTGATACGATCGGGCCATGGAGGCTCTCGACGCGCTCGGTGATCCGGTCCGACGCCGGATGGTGCAGTTGCTCGCGCACGGCGAGAGCACGGCGGGCGAGCTGGCGCGCGCGGTCGGCGACGAGTTCTCGATCAGCCAGCCGGCGGCATCCCGGCACCTGCGGGTGCTGCGCGAAGCCGAGCTGGTGACCAGCGAGGTCGACGGCGCGCGCCGCATCTACCGGCTGCAGCGCGCGGCCTTCGACGAGCTGGATGACTGGCTGCACGAGGTGCGCGCGTTCTGGGACCACAAGCTCGACGCACTCGAGACCGAGGTGGCGCGCGGCAGGCGCGCACGGATGAAGGAGACCGACTGATGCAGCGCTGGCTCGACCTGACCGCCGAGGGAGCCCGGCGCGTCGTGACCTTGGAGCGCGAGTTCCGCACCGATCCGGCCGACCTGTGGCAGGCCATCACCGACCCCGAGCGCGCCGGGCGCTGGCTGGCCTCCCTCACCATCGAGGGGGATGACGTCGCCCTCGGCTTCGACGGCGGTGCGGGCCGCTCGGGCAAGATCCTCGAGTGCGAGGCGCCGCACCGGCTGCGGCTCGTGCTGGAACCCGGCCTGATCGACGAGTCGCACCTCGTCGTCACGCTCGAGCCGACCACTGCGGGCACGAAGCTGGTCATGCAGCAGGACGGCCTGCCGCCGATCCGCGCCGCGCTGTTCGCCGGCGGCTGGCAGCACCACGCCGAGCGACTGGATGCGGCGCTCGGCGGCTCGGCGCCGCAGACGCCGCTTGCCGAGCTGGTGCCGCCCTATCGCGAGGCCGAAGCCGCGTCGGTCGCCGGCTGGATCACGAAGACCGACGACGGCACCCAGGTCGAGCTCGAGCGCGTCATCGCCGCTCCGCGCGCAGAGGTGTGGGATGTGCTCACCAATCCGTCGCGCATCGGCAGCTGGTGGTGGCCGGTCGTCGAATGGCCGGATGATCCGGCTCGGTCACGCAACATCCGGGCCGGCGACCGATTCGCCCTGGGCGACGCCAACATGGTTGAGCCGCAGCGCTTCGAGGTCGCCGACCTCGACGAGGAACGCGAGCTGACGCTGCGGTGGCGGGATAGCGAGGTCGAGCTCGTGGTCGCGTTGAGCGATCACCCCGGCGGAACGATGTTGCGGCTGCGGCAGTCGCCGACGCCCGACCGGATGGCAGGGGGCATCCTGCGCTCCGGCGCCGACTTCGGCGCGGGCTGGCACTCTATCGTCGACGCGCTGGTCGGGTACCTCGCCGACATCCCGATGCCGGACGGCGACGCGATGTGGCGAGCGGCCTACGCGATCTACCTGGCCCAGCAGGCCGGCTGGGGTTAGGCGGCCGGCGGAACCGGCGTGTCGGGCGGCGCGTTCAGGAGAGCCTGGCGGGTGGCGGCGTCATCCGCCTGTTTCGTCGCGGCGGCGAGTTGCCAGTCGAAGGTCGGGTGACCTGCGAGCAGCAGCGCGACCTCCTTCGTCCCCGGTCGGTAGCCGGCCGGGACGGTGTCGCCCTCCATCGGTCGGCCCGGCCAGGAGACCCAGCACTGCACCTCCGCGCGGATCGCGGGATCCGTGCCGTTGTCGGGGTGCACATCGACGATGAACGTCTCGCGCTGCAGCGCGACCGTCTGCGAGTTCTCGGCCATCGAGTACCCCTCATCGGCGACGATCTTGGCCGTCGCAGGCAGCATGCCCGGGTGGTCGGCCAGGCTCTGGGGGCTCGCGCCGCCGCTGACCGCACTCAGGATGTCGCCGAGCGCACCGAACACTCCGTGCTTGCTGGGGCCGCTCTCGCTGTCACTCATCAGATGCCGCCTCCGCCGCCGCCACCACCGCCGCCGCCCGACGATCCGCCGCCGCCGGATCCGCCGTCCGACGAGAATCCGCCGGAACTCGACGATGTCGAGGTAGTGGAGGCCGACACGGCGCTGAAGGCCGCGATGCCCGTGCTGAAGGCCGCCACGTTGAAGCCGTCCATGCTGCCCGAGTACCAGTCCGGAGACGTCGTGCCGTAGTACTTCGCCAACTCGGCCGCCCATTCCTTCTCGAGCCCGAACAGGACCGCGTAGGGCAGCAGGCGCTCGTAGATCTTGACGATCTGATTGCCATCGCTGGTGGTCACCTTGTCGGCGCCCGAGATGCTCTGCAGCATCTGCAGGCGGTCCGCCTCGGCCATCTTGATGTAGAGCTTGAGACCCATCAGCTGGTCGTAGAGCTTCGAGCCCTGCTGGGTGAGCGGGCGAAGTCCCGACACCAGGCCGAAGACCAGCACGGCGATCCAGGCCCCGGCGTTAGCGCCGATCACGCCGAACGCGATCCCCGCGCCGTTGTCTCCGCTGGCGAACGCGGTGAAGAACATCAGGAGGGCTCCGACGATGGCAAGGATGCCGATGATCGTGACGATCGCCGGATGCCGTGCCTTGCGCAGTCCGTTCGCTTCGGCATTGGTCTCGACCGTGGCGGTGAGCGTCTTGACGTTGTCGCCGAGCATGGTGTCGCTCTTCTCGAGCCACTTGATGTTGGCGTCGACGGGGTCGGCGGACGTCGCGCTCACCGGCGTGCCGCCGATGACCTTCAGCCCCGGAGGAAGGGCGCCCCCGGTGAACCGGCTGATCATGGCTCCGATGTCGCCGAACCCGGTGAACGCGAACAGCGCGTTCATCACGCCTTCCTCATCGGGGAGCAGCCCGTCGACGTTCAGCTGCTGCACGCCGAACTTGGCCGCCTGGAAGCCCTCCTGGGGCTTCTCGATGATGCGCACCTTGCCGCGCACCGCGAGGTCGACGATCGAGGCCGCCATCCCCTTCTTGGGCTTGCCGACGATGTTGGCGGCGAGCATCACGCTGACATCCTTGGGCGGCTCGTACTGGGCGATGATCGGGTCGCCGCTGCGGCGGCGCCAGAGCTGGTTGTGAAGCACGATGGCGCCGACCACGGCGATCACCTCGGCCAGGAGTCCCAGCAGGAAGCTGAGCGGGACGATCTCGAGGACCTTCTCGATCAGGTTGAACGGCGCACCGGCGAAGGTCTTCGGTGCGAAGCCGATCGCCAGCGTCATCCCCTCATAGGGGCCGAGCTTCTCGACGTGGGCCGTGATCGTGCCGTTGTCGGCGGCCAGGTCGCATTTCTGGGTCGACCCCTCCGATCCCTGGTAGCAGGCGTTCTGTCCGTTGAGCTTCGACGCGAGCGAGCCCGCCACGGTGACCGTCGCGCTGACCTCGCCGAAGGGCTGCGACCATCCGGTGCCGTTGACGTCCCAGTAGAACTCGTCGTCGTTGGTGTCCTTGAAGTACTTCGTCACGTCGGTCTGGGTGTAGTCGATGACATAGGTCTGCTTGCCGTGGACGTAACTGCCCTCGGGCACCGCGATCGTGATCGTGGTGAAGTCGCCGTTGGTGCCCATGCTGAAGCTGCGCGGCTTGCCGCTGCCATCCGTGACGCTCGTCACGCTGATGTGCGTCGAGTGCCCGTCGTACTGGGTCGGGATCGACCGGATGATGCCGCGGTTCTGGTTGAAGTCCGGGAACTCGGCGACCAGTGTCTCGTTCGTGTGCAGCATCGACCGCTTCGAGGAGTCCTGGCTCAGCGCGTAGGTGGCGTCGAAGGAATCGAAGGTGAAGTCGTTGACGTCGGTGGGGAGCCCGGCCGCGTCGAGGACCGCGATCGAGTCGCCGCGGGGAGCGGGGTGCGGCGCGGCGACGGCCGCCGCCGGGATGCTCAGGGCCGCAGCGATCGCCAGAACCGCAATGCCGGTACCCCAGGTCGATGCACGCACTAGATGCCTCCTCCTCCGCCGCCTCCGCCGCCACCGCCGGAGCCTCCACCGCCTCCGGATCCGCCGGAGCCCGACGAACTCGCCGAGCCCGAGTAGGAGCTCGAGGCGCTGCTGCTGAACGACGAGATGCCCGAGGCGAACGCGGCCACCTGGAACGTGCCCAGGTTTCCCCCGTCGTACCAGTCAGGTGGGTTCTGGTCGTAGTACTTGCCCAGGGCGCCCGCCCACTCCTTTTCAAGGCCGAACAGCACGGCGTACGGCAGAAGCTTCTCGTAGATCTTGACCACCTGCGTGCCGTCCGGCTGGCCTGTCCGCTCGGCTCCGGTCACGCTCTGCAGCATCTTCAGCCGATCGGCCTCGGCGAGCTGGATGAAGAGCTTCAGGCCATCGAGGTTCTCGCGCAGGAGCGCGCCGTCGTGGGTGAGGGGCCGGGCACTGGTGACCCGGCCGAGAGCCAAGAGGCCGAGGAATCCGCCGATGAAGCCGCCGACGGCGCCGAAGCTCGAGGCGACGCCGTTGGTGGCGCCGGTGGCCGTGAGGATCAGCAGCAGCACCCCGACACCGGAGGGCAGCAGCACGGTCAGGAAGGCCCAGCGCGGCGGCTTCCGCCGCAGTCCGCGCTTCTCGGCCTGCTTGGCGACCCGGGTGGTCAGCGAGCGAACGAACATGCCGAGCGTGGTGTCCTTCTTCTTCAGCCAGGTCACGCCGCCGTCGCCCGCGTCGGCGAACGACAGGGTGGCCAGCAGCGACTGCTCGTTGTCGTCCAGGCCGGAGTCGTTCAACTGCCGGATGCCGAACTGCTCGGCTCCGAAGAAGCCCGCCTTGCGCTCGTAGAGCTTGAGCTTGCCGCGCACGGCAAGGTCGACGATGGAGGCCGCGAAGCCGCGTTTGGTCTGATCGACCAGGTTGGCCGCCATCACAACATCCACATCGACCGGAGGCTCGTACTGGGCGACGACGATGCCGGTGGCTTTCGCACGCCAGCCGAACCGGCCGAGAACCCACCCGAGAATGATCCCGAGCAGGGCGAGCAGCGCCCCGACGATCGGCAGCCCGCTGAGATAGGCGAGCGGGTTGGACGACGCCGCGGCGAAGGTGCCCTTCTCGAACCCGAGCGCGACCGTCACGTTCTCGTAGGGGCCGATCTTCTGCTGAGTCGCGCTGAACGCGGAACCCGATTTCGTGATCGTGCACTGCGTGGTCGAGCCCTCGGGGCCGTAGTAGCAGGCGGTCTTCCCGTTCAGGGCGGAGGCGAGCGCGCCGGTGAGCGAGACCTTCGCACTGACCTCGCCGAAGGGCTGTGCCCACCCGGTGCCGTTGACGTCCCAGTAGAACTCGTCGTCACCGGTGTCGGCGAAGTACTTCGTGACGTCCTGCTGGGTGTAGCTGATGACGTAGGTCTGCTTGCCGTGCACGTACTGCCCCTTGGGCACGGCGATGGTCACGTCGTAGAACGAGTCGTCGTTGCTGTCGATCGCTGCGTCGTAGCTGCGCCTGGCCCCGGTGCCGTCGGTGACCGACACGATGTGGATCTGCGTCGGATGCCCGTCGTAGTTCACCGGGATCGCGCGGATGATGCCGCGGTTCTGGTCGATCGCCGGGAACTCGGCGACGAGCGTCTCGACGGTGCGGAGGGTGGAGTGCTGATCGGCGGTGCGGCCCAGTGTGTACGCCGCGTCGAACGAGTCGAAGGTGAAGTCGGAGGTGTCGCTCACCCGCGACGGCAGCCCGTCGGCGGCGACGGCGCTCACCGGCGCCGGGCGGGCATCCCGCAGCGGTGTCGTCGCGGTAGCGGTCGCCGGGGCGCCGACGATACCGGCCGCCAGGGCAAGGGCGGCGGCCGCCGTGAGCAGGCGTCGGGTCGTGGGCATCGGGGCGAGCATATCGTCAGGCGAATGGCCCGGGGGAGGGAGATTTCTGCTGCCGCTAGGCTCCGAGCGTGACCCTGTCCAGCCGAGTCGCCGCGCTGGGCATCCACCTGCCCGAGCGCACGCGCCGCACGGCCGAGACCGAGCGCGAGCTGCGGGAGCGCAATCCCGGGCTCCGGCTGCCGACCGGCCTGATCGCCCGGATGACCGGCGTCGAGGCCGTGCACGTCAAGCCCGATGACTGGCAGGCCTCCGACCTCGCCGTGGCGGCCGCGCGCCGGGCGCTCGAGGAGTCGCCCGAGCCGGTCGACCTTCTGCTGTTCGCCAGCGCCAGCCAAGACCTGGTCGAGCCGGCGACCGGTCACATCGTCGCCGCGAAGCTCGGCATCGACGCTCCCGTGATGGACGTGAAGAACGCCTGCAACTCGGTGCTCAATGCGATGCAGGTGGCTCACGCTCTGATCCGGTCGGGGCAGTACCGCCGGGTCCTCATCGCGAGCGGCGAAGGCCCGAGCGTCGCGGTGCGGTGGGAGCTGCGCGATCACGCCCAGTTCATCCGCTCGTTCCCGGGCTACACGATGAGCGACGGCGGAGCGGCGGTCGTGCTCGAGGCGTGCTCGGAGCGTCAGGCCGGCATCCTCGAGACCCGGTTCCGCGCGGTCTCGCGGCATTGGTCGATCGGGACCCTGCCGGGCGGGGGCACCATGCGGCCGCACGACCTGGATGCGGCCTTCTTCGACATGGACGGCCGCGGCCTCCAGCGCGCCTTCCTCGAACTCGGCCCCGAGCCCGTGCTCGAGCTGTTGGCCGCGCGCGGACTGAGCTGGCGGGACTTCGCGTTGGTGGCGATCCACCAGGTCGCGGTGCCCTATCTGCCCCCGATCTTCGAGCGGCTCGGGGTGCCGATGGACCGCACGATCGTGACCGTCGCCGAGCACGGCAACCTGGCCTCGGCGACCCTGCCGCTGCAGCTGTCGATGGCGCGCGCCTCGGGCATGATCGAACCGGGCGGCCTGGCCCTGCTGATCGGGCTGGCGGGCGGAATCAGCCTGGGGCTGGCGGTGGTGCGGCTGTGACGCCCCGTCGCGCCGGTCTTGGTGGTCGAGTAGGCGGCGCGGCCGCCGTATCGAGACCTCTGCTCGCCGTCATCGTCCCGGTCTTCAACGAGGCCGCCGGCGTCACTCCCACCCTGGACGCGCTGGCCGCTCAGACCGACGCCGACTTCGACGCGTGGTTCGTCGACAACGGTTCGACCGACGGGTCGGCAGGCATCATCCGCGACTACGCGTCGTCGCGCGGGATGCGCCGCTGGCGCGTGATCGACGAACCCGAGAAGGGCACGGGCGCCGCCGCCGACACCGGGATGCGCGCGGCGATCGCTGCCGGTGCCGCGCTGCTGGCGCGCACCGACGCGGACTGCCTGCCGCGCGCCGACTGGACCGCCTCGGTGCGCCGCGCCCTGATGCCGCGGGAGTCGGGCGGACTCGGTCTGCGCCTGGTCGGCGGCGAACTGGTCCCGCGGCACGATGAGGGACTGGGCTGGCCGACCCGGGTCGCGCTGCGCGGCGCGGTGGAGCTGGCGGAGGCGTTCGGGCGGGTGCGGTCGGGCAACCGCGACCCCGCCTACCTGGGGCCGTACATGATGGCGGCGGGCTGCAACGTGGCCATCACGGCCGAGTTGTACCTCGCGGCGGGCGGCTTTCCGCGCACCCGAATCGAGGATCTGCACGAGGACCGCGCCCTGGTCAACGCGGTGCGCCGCCTCACGCGTGACTACGCACGGCGACGGGATGTCGTGGTGGAGGGCTCGAGCCGGCGCGTGCAGGCCTGGGGGCTGAAGAACACGCTGCTCTGGTACAAGGACCACGCCTACCGGCCCGAGCACGTGGATATCCGCGCGGTGGAACTGAAAGCGAAGGCCATTTCTGGCCTTCGCCGCAGGGCCGGCCACGCCCGTCCCAGCGCCGACGACCGTCTCGGTCGTCGGTTGTCACAAGCCCGCCGTTGGGAGGAGCGCGTCCTCCGCGCCGCGCACCCCGTCGCGTATCCCGCCCTTCGCGCCCTACCCGGCCCCGTGCGCCGGGTGCCCGGCCTCGGGGTCGTGGTGAAGGACGCCGCCCTGCTGCGCGCGACCCTGATGGATACCGCGGGCTTCAGCAAGAACGGCCCGGGCGCTCCGAGCGAGCTGTGGACCCCGGTGCTCGGTCCGAGCGTGCTGCTCAATATGGAGGGAGCCGACCACGCAGCGCTGCGGCGCAAACTCGGACCGCTGTTCGCGCCGGCGTTCGTCGACGGGCTGGTCGCGGCATCCCTCGGGCCGGCGACGGCCGAGCTCGGGGCGGCGCTGGATCGCGGTGAGACGGTCGACCTGGTCGCGCACGCGCGCCGATCGGCCAGCGCCGTGATCAGCCGGCTGGTCGGGCTCGCCGATGAGGATGGGCTCAGCCAGGTGGTCGACGACGAGCTGTTCGCCCGGGTCTCGGCGATCACGGGATTCGTGTCGCTCGCGCGTCCGCGGCTGACGCCGCCTCAACTCGCCGCCGCTCGCGGCATCCTGTCCGAGCTGGGCGCGCACGCGGTCCGGGCCTATCACGGCGACGAATCGACCGTGCCGGGCCGGATGCGCGCCCTCGGCCTCGACGAACGGGAGGCGATGGGTGCCGTCGGCGCATTCGTGCTGACCGGAATCGAGACCATCGTGTCGTTCGTGCCGCGGCTGGCGGCGATCCTGATCGACAGCGGCTGGCTGCCGCGGCTCGCTGCCGACCGTTCCCTGGTGGATGCGGCGATCGCCGAGGCGCTGCGCGTGACCACGCCCTCGCCGGTGATGCTGCGCTCGACGGTGCGGCCCGGCGCGATCGGACGGGTCGCGGTGCGGCCGGGCGACCGCATCGTGCTGGCGACCTTCGCGGCGAACCGCGCACTGGGCGAGTTCGATCCGTCGACCAACGCCGCCGCGCAGCTCAAGCAGCTCTGGTTCGGCGCGGGCGTGCACTACTGCCTCGGCGCGCCGCTGGCGATGGCGCAGATCCGGATCACGCTGGATGCGCTGCTCGCGCGTCCGGCGGTTGGCATCGGCGCGCGGCGCGCGGCGCGCGGCGTGCTGATCCCGTCGTACTCGTCGCTGCAGCTGCGGGTCCCGCGGCTCAGCGCGGCAGCGGAGGGGGCCCGTCCACGAGTCGTGGCTGGCGGCGTCGATGGCCGCTCGCAGCCGCGGGGGGTCGAGTGACCGACCTGGTGGCAGCGGTGCTGGCGAGCTGCGACGAGCGCCCCGATGCCGCGGCCCTCACGTTCGGACGCCGCACGCTCAGCTACGGCGAGCTCGCGCGGCGGGTTCGCGCCACGGCCGCCTCACTCGTTCGCGAGGGGATGCGGTCCGGCGACCGCGTGCTGTTCTCGGTGCGCCCGCGACCTGATGCGGTGGTCCTGGCGCTCGGCATCGTGGAGGCGGGCGGCACGGTGGTGTTCGCGGATCCGGGGGCGGGCGAGGCGCTGTTCCGTGCGCGCGCCGCGCTGGCCGCGCCGCGCTGGGTGGCTGCCGAGTCGGTGCTGTATCTGGCATCCAGCGGTCCGTTGCGCGGCCTCGCCCGCCGTCGCGGCCTCGAACTGGCGCCGTACCGGCGGCTCGTTCCGGAGGCGCGGCACCTGCGTGCCGGGCGGTGGTTGCCGGGCGTGCCGCGGGGTGCGCTCAGTGTGCGTCGGTTGAGTAGCGGCCGACGGCCGCGTGTCGAAACCGAGCCGAGCAACTCGACCGGTTTCGACACGGCCGCTGCGCGGCCTACTCAACCAGCGGGGGAGCAAGACGCGCTCGTCATCTTCACCAGCGGCACCACCGACGCGCCCAAGGCGGTCGTCCACTCGCGCGAATCCCTTGGAGCCGGCCTCGCCGACTTCGCCGCGGGGGTCGGGCTGCGCGCCGGCCAACGCGTGCTGACCGACCAGCTGATGGTGGGCATCCCGGCCCTGATCGCCGGCGCGCACTGGACCATTCCGCCCGCCGGCGCCAACCCCGGGGCTCGGCCCGAGCAGTACCTGGCCCTGCTGCCCGATGCCGGGGTGCTGTTCGCTGTTCCGGCGTCCCTCGACGCGATGCTGCGCGCGCTCGACGCCCGGCCGTCGCTGACGCCGAAGAACCTGCAGACGATCATCCTCGGTGGCGCGCCGGTGCTGCGTCCGTTGCTGCAGCGCATCGCGACGCGGTTCCCGGATGCGGCGATCCGCGCCGTCTACGGCATGACCGAGATCCTGCCGGTCGCGATCGCCGACGGGCGGGCCAAGCTCGACGCGCCCGCGCAGGATGGCGACTGGGTCGGCCGCGTGGTCCCGAGCGTGCTCGCGACTCTGCGCGAGATCGCCGACGGCGGCAGCGAACTGGTGCTGAGCGGCCCGGGACTGGCGCGCGGCTACCTCGCCGAGCTGCCGGAGTATCCCCTCGCCGAGCTCGCGACGGGAGACCTGGCGCGCCTCGACGGCGACAGCCTTACGCTGCTCGGCCGCCGGAAGGACATGTTCATCCGCGGCAGCCAGAACGTGTATCCCGGGTTGTACGAGCCGATCATCGCCGGGATGCCGGGGGTGAGCGATGCGGCGATGGTGGGCATCCCGGATGAGCTCGGCGACGACCGCATCGTCGTGGTCGTCGTGCCGCAGCACGGAGCGCCCGCGGGAGGCCCGACCGCCGAGCATCCGGTCGCCCGCTCGGTCGCCCGCGCGCTGCCCGGGCTGCTCGACGCCGGCGTGCTTCCCGATGCCGTGCTCGCGGTGGCCGAGCTTCCGCGCGCCGGGCGCGGCCGCAAGCTCGACCGCGTCGCCCTCACGGCGCAGGTGCGCGCGGCGACGGAGCGGGCTGTCGCGGAGCGGGCCGTCACGGAGGGGGCCTCGTGAGGATCGCGGTGACCGGCGCGTCCGGGTTCATCGGGGGTGCGGTCGCCACCGCCCTCGCCGACGCCGATCACGAGGTGGTGGGGTTCGGCCGCCGGGCGGACGGCTGGTCGCATCCATCCGGCCGCTCTCGCGTGTGGGACATCACGAGCGGCCCCTTGCGCGGCGACCGCGACTTCGACGCCGTGGTGCACGCCGCAGCGCTGGCCGACGACTGGGCTCCGCTCGCCGAGGCGCTGCGGGTGAACCGCGATGGCACCCGCAACGTGGTGCGCAGCTTCGAGGGCGCGCGCATCGTGCACCTGTCGACGTCCAGTGTCTACGACGCGTTCACGCCGACGGTCGAGGCGAGCGAGAGCACGCCGATCGCACGCCGGTTTCTGAGCAGCTATTCGGCGTCGAAGACGGTGGCCGAGCTCGAACTGGCGGGGGTGGATGCCGCGATCCTGAGGCCGCACGCCGTCTACGGCCCCGGCGACACCACCCTGCTGCCGCGCCTGCTCGCGGCGGTGCGTCCCGGCCTCTCGGGTCGGCGCCTGGTGCTGCCCGCGGGAGCCGAGGTGCGGCACAGCCTGACGCACATCGACAACCTGGTGCTCGCCGTGCGGCGTGCGCTCGACCCGGCCAGCCCGGTCGGCACCTACAACATCGCCGACGACACCCCGGTGCTGCTGTCGGTCGTGCTGCGCGAGTTCTTGGAACGCCGGGGCGTTCGCGCCCGCCTCGTGGCCGTGCCGTACCGCCGGGCCTTCGCGCTGGCCGGCGCACTCGAGCGCGCGGCTCGGGTCACCGGACGCCGCCCCCGCCTGACGCGCTACGCGGTGAGCCAGCTCGGGCTCGAGCGCACCCTCGACCTCACCGCCGCGCGCACGCGGCTCGACTACCGGCCGGCGCCGACGAACCTGGTGGGTGCGGAAGCTTGGTGATCCTCGCTGGTTGAGTAGCCGCGAAGCGGTGTGTCGAAACCAGCCGCACTGACGGGGTTTCGACACGCGGCCCTCGGCCGCTACTCAACCAGCCTTCCGCACCACCAACGACTCGTACGCCGGGATCAGCACCTTGCGTCCGTACCGCCGCGACACCACCTCGAACGGCCGCCCGTCGCCGAGCAGCAACTCGACCACGGCCTCCAGTTCGGCGCGCGCCAGTGGTCCGCCGAGGCACAGGTGGCGCCCGGCGCCGAACCAGAGCTGGCGGTGCTGCGGCAGGTAGGGCCGGTCGATGCGGAAGCCGCCCGCCAGGTTGTTGGCCGTCCAGGTGAGCACGACGACGCGCTCGCCGGCACGCAGCGTGCGACCGCCGATCTCGAGGTCGGCCAGCACCGACCGGCCGATGATCGGCGCCGGGCTGGTGACCCGCAGCGCCTCGCGCACCGCGTCATCCGTATGCTTCGGTGCGGCCAGCAGCCGGTGCTGCTCACCCGAGTCGTAGAGCAGGGCGGCCGTGCGCGCCATCGCCGAGGCCGCGGTCTCGGTGCCGGCGACCATCAGCAGCGTGGACAGTCCCTTGGTCTCCTGCAGGCTGAGCCCCAGCTCGCGGCAGCGGCCGATCACGGTATCCGGATGCGCCGTGCCGAACACCTCGTCGATGTGCCCGGTGAGCCGCTCGACGATGATCCGCGCGGCCGCGATCTTCTCGGGCGGGAGCACCGTGTCGGAGGTGGTTCCGAGCGCCGTCGCCGCGAGTTGCTCGCCGGTCTCGAAGATCTCGCGGTAGGCGTCGTCACCGCGCGTTCCGTCCACGGCGAGTCCGAGCAGGGTGATCACCATGTGCCCGACCAGCACGCGGCTGAGGTCGGCGAGGTCGAGCTCGTCGCCCGCCTCGAACGACGCGCGCGCCGCATCCATCCGTTCTGCCCACGCCTTCTTCACGAAGGCCGCGCTGGTCTTGGCGGTGAACAGCTCGCGGCTGCGCGTGCGCAGGTCGTAGTGGCCGGGACCGTCGAACAGCTCGTAGACCCAGTCGCCGAGAATCTGCGCCCACAGGTGCCCGACCCCACCCTCGCTCAGCAGCGTGAGGTGCTCGGGATCGTTGAGCAGGGCGCGGGCGGTGCGCGGGTCGGCGGTGATCCAGCCGAGCCTGGGGACCTTGAGCAATGGATGCGCGAACTGGCCCAGCCAGTTGAGCAGCGGCAGCGCGGGGCGGGCCGCCCGCAGCAGGCGGTGCTCGTGCGCCGTCGCCGAGCTCCCCCACCCGTCGCGGAGCAGCGACAACCGCCGCTCGACGACGGGGGCGTCGAGGTCTTCGGCAACCGGCATGGGGTCAGACTAGAACGCGGTCTCGATACGCACCCTCGAAACGCGCCCGCTGCGCTGTTCGACCACCGGACCTCAGTCGTAGTCGAGGCTGAGTTTGCGCAGCAGCGAGCTGAGCCGCTCCTGGTCGGCCGACGAGAGAGCCTGCAGCAGGCGGGCCTCGTCGGCGAGCAGCTCGCTGATCGCGTCATCCACGGCACGGCGCCCACGCGCGGTCAGGGTGACCAGCACGCCGCGGCCGTCGTGCGGATCGGTGTGACGCTCGACGAGTCGGCGCTCGACCAGTCGGTCGATGCGATTGGTCATCGTTCCGCTCGACACCAGCGTCTGCTGCAGCAGCGCCTTGGGGCTGAGCTGGTACGGCGCGCCGGCGCGGCGCAGGGCGGCGAGCACGTCGAACTCCCACGGTTCGAGATCGGATGCCTCGAAGGCCGTGCGCCGCGCCCGGTCGAGATGCTTGCTCAGCCGCGCGACCCGCGAGAGCACCTGCATCGGCGCGAAATCCACATCCGGGCGCTCGCGCGACCAGTCCTCGACGATGCGGTCGACTTCGTCGGAGGTGGGCATCTGCCCATTATCGCGGCTGAGCTCGAGCCCCCGACCGTCTGGCAGACTTGAGGGGCGCCCCGGACGCCTCGTCTTCCGGTGCGCGATCCGCTGTGGTGTAACGGCAGCACTTCGGCCTTTGGTGCCGTAAGGTCCGGGTTCGAATCCTGGCGGCGGAGCTCATGCGCCTGCACGGTTCGAGCCCGGCGCGCTGACGAACGTGCCGGGCTCGAAGCTTTCCTGGCGTCAGGCCGTCTCGAGAAGCGGCGATTCGACCACGACTTCGTCGAGTGGCGTCTCCCCGGTCACGGTCCCGGTCGGCTGCGACGCGCGCCCCCGCCGCAGCACCGGAAGGATCAGCCCCGCGACGACCGCACCGAGCGCGAAGATCGCGAGCACCAGGTAGCCGTTCGTGTACCCGGATTCCCGGGGAAGTCCACCGGGCTCGAGAGCGCTCGTGACGATCGCGGCCATGATCGTCGAACCCAGTGCGCCGCCGATGGTGCGAATGTTCGCGTTCATCCCGCTGGCGACGCCGGTCTGTGATGAGGGCACGCCCTGCACGATCAGCGAGGTCATCGCGGCGTAGGCGATCCCCAGCCCGAAGCCGGTGATGCCGGCCTCGATCGAGATCGCGAGTGTCGTCGCATGCGCGAAGGCGAATCCGAGAGCCGACCCTCCGATCAGGGCGGCGCCTCCCACCAACTGACCGGTGAACCCGACGCGGCGCGCGAGCGGACCGCTGATGAATCCGGCGGCCGCCATCGCGATCAGCATGGGGAGCATCAGAATGCCAGACTCGCCGACGGTCGCCCCGAAGCCGTACCCGGCGAAGCTCGGCGTCTGCACGAAGCGCGGGAAGAAAGCGAAGATGCCGAACATCGCGGCGCCGACGAAGAGCGCGGCGAGGTTGACCGTCCACACGCCCGGCAGGCGCATGATCCGCATGTCGATCAGCGGGTTGGTCGAGCGCACCTCGACGACGATCCAGGCGGCCAGGAGCGCGGCGGCTGCCACGAACAGACCGATCACGAGGGGCGATCCCCACCCCCACACCATGCCCTCACTGAGCGGCAGGAGCAACGCGACGAGCCAGCCCGCGAGCAGGGTCGCGGCCAGCCAGTTGATCCGGCCGTTGGTCCGCGAGGCCGACTCCGGAATGGCGATCGCAGCGAGCACGCCGCCCACCACCGTGGCGATCAGGGGGATCCAGAACAGCCAACGCCATCCCAACCCCTCGACGATCGGGCCGGCCAGGATGGTGCCCAGCCCGCTCCCGACTGCGATGACGGCCGAAAGGGCGCCGATCGCCGCGGGAACGCGCGCGGCGGGCAGGTTGTCGCGGATGATGCCGAATCCGAGTGGGAACATCGCGCCCCCGAGGCCCTGGATGACGCGACCGATCAACAGGACGCCGATCGTCGGCGCCGTGGCGGCGATCAGACTGCCGAGGGCGAGTGCGGCAAGCACGACGAGCAAAGTGCGGCGCTTGCCGACCATGTCGCCGACCCGTCCCAGGATCGGGGTCGCGATGGCCGCCGACAGCAGCCATGCGGTGAGCGTCCAGGTGATGAGGCTCGGCGAGGTGCCGAACTCCTGCTGGAGCGCCGGGAGCACCGGCACCACGAGGGATTGCAGCATGGTCAGCGACGCGAGGCTGATGGCGAGCACGCCGAAGATGACGAGGGGAGAACGACGAAGCACGAGGATTCCGTTCGAGATTTTGTGGGGCGAGAAGGGATGATTTCGGAGGTTGCCTCCGTTACAGTGGAGGTAGGCTCCATTCGGAGGGAGCCTCCGGTTCTACGACAATACCGGAGGGTGCCTCCGTTTCGCAAGTCTCGCTCCGACTTTTCCCTCCGATTCAGAAAGGCGGCCGCCGTGCCCGTCGAGATCGCCCCGTCCATCACGGTGCAGCGACCCCAGCGCGCCGATGCCCGCCGCAACTTCGACGCCCTGCTCGAGGCGGGTCGCGCGGCATTCGCCGAGAACGGCTCGAGCACCTCGCTCGAAGACATCGCCCGTCGCGCCGGTGTCGGCATCGGCACGCTGTACCGCAACTTCCCGACCCGCGAGTCGCTGGTCGAGGCCCTCTACCTCGACGAGATCGCGCAGCTCGTGAGCGTGGGCGAGGCCTCCGCCGCGCTCGAGCCGTGGGCCGCCTTGACCGCCTGGCTGGACCGATTCGTGCAGTACGCGACCACCAAGCGGGCGCTCATCGAGGGGCTCAACAAGGACTCAGACATGTTCGCCCAGTGCCGCAGCGTGATGTACGCGGCGGGCGAGCCCGTGCTCCAGCGCGCTCAGGCGGCGGGCGCTGCGCGACGCGACATCGAGATCTCGGATGTCGTGCATCTGGTCTCTGGCGTCGCCGGCGTCAACTTCGTGGACCCGGCCCAGCGCGAGCGCGTGCTGAAGCTGGCAGTCGACGGCCTGCGGGCGTAGCTCACTCTTTCGAGACTGCCGCGGCCGGCATCCGCGCGCCGCGGAACAGCGCGGTGACGACCACGGCCGGCCACAGCGACTCCGCGTCGGCGGCGACCCGCTCAACGAGTCCGACGACGGGCGAGGAGTGCGAGCTCCAGATGATGAGGAACCACACGCACAGGCCCGTGAGGATCGCGGTGCCGAGAATCGATCCGAGCGGGCGGACCAGCCAGGGGACGTCGGCCCGGAAGCGCATGCCGAGCAGCGGCCACGCCGCCAGGGCGATGAACCCGACCATCGCGAACGCCGTGTGCGTCGCCGAACTGCCCGCAACGGTAGGCAAGGGGAACGCGGCGACGCCGAGAGTCGCGATCGCGCCGACGAGGAAGGCGACCCGGCCGGCGATTCCGATGCCGCGCGCGAAGGTCACGGTCACCAGGTGGCACAGCCCGGTCAGCACGAAGAACACGGTCATCAGCACCCGGGTGGGCGCGTCTCCGGCCGCCAGCTCGCTGATGGTCTGGCGCACCGGGTCGTACCCGGGCCACAGGGCTCCGGCGACGAAGGTTCCGCCGATCAACAGCACCGGCGCGAGATACGAGGAGACGATCGCGGGGCGTCCGATCAACTCACGCGCGGTGGCCACGATGCGACAATAGCGACATGACCGACCCCCGCCTCGCCGTCATCGTTCTCGCCGCCGGCCAAGGCACTCGCATGAAGAGCTCGCGGGCCAAGGTGCTGCATCCGCTGGCCGGCGTCCCGTTGATCGGGCACGTGCTCGCCACCGCCCGCGAGTTGGCGGCCGCGCACGTGATCGTGGTCGTGCGCCACGAGCGCGACGCGGTATCGGCGGCGGTGCTCGACCTGATGCCGGAGGCGACCCTGGTCGACCAGGACGAGGTGCCCGGCACCGGTCGCGCCGTGGAGCTCGGGCTCGGGGCTCTGCCGAGCGGATTCGACGGCGACGTGGTCGTGGTCAGCGGCGACGTCCCGCTGCTCGATGCCGGGACGCTCGCGAGCCTGGTCGACGCGCATCGCCGGGCCACGGCATCCGCCACCGTGCTCAGCGCGATGGTCGGCGACGCAACGGGCTACGGCCGCATCGTGCGCGACGCGAGCGGGGCGGTGGTCCGCATCGTCGAGCAGAAGGATGCCACCGACGACGAGCTGACCATCCTCGAGATCAACTCCGGCACCTACGTGTTCGCGGCGACCGCCCTGCGCGGCGAACTGCCCCGCCTCACCACCGGCAACGCCCAGGGCGAGAAGTACCTCACCGACGTCATCGGGATGCTGCGCGCCGCCGGACAGCTCATCGACGCCGTGCCCGCGCCCGAGGCGTGGATGGTCGAGGGCGTGAACGATCGCGTCCAACTGGCGGCGGCAGCGGCCCGGCTCAACGCGATGATCGTGCGCGGCTGGCAGCTGGCCGGCGTGACGGTGCAGGATCCGGCGACGACCTGGATCGACATCCGCTCGTCGCTCGCCGAAGACGTCGAGCTCCTGCCCGGCACCCACATCGCCGGGGCCACCAGCGTCGCGCGCGGAGCCCGCATCGGGCCGCAGACCACCCTGGTCGACTGCGAGGTCGGCGAGAACGCGACCATCACCCGCAGCGACGCGACGCTCGCAGTGATCGCGGCCGGGGCATCCGTCGGGCCGTTCGCCTATCTGCGCCCGGGCACCGAGCTCGGCGAGAACGGCAAGATCGGCACCTTCGTCGAGACCAAGAACGCCAAGATCGGCGCGGGCAGCAAGGTGCCGCACCTGAGTTACATGGGCGATGTGACCATCGGCGAAGGCACCAACATCGGCGCAGGGGGAGTCACCGCCAACTACGACGACATCGCCAAGCACGCCACGGTGATCGGCTCGCACGTGCACACCGGCGTGCACAACGTCTTCGTCGCGCCGGTGACGATCGGCGACGGGGCGAAGGTCGGGGCGGGCGCCGTGATCCGCAAGGACGTCCCGCCCGGCGCCCTGGCCATCAGCGTCGCGCCGCAGCGCAACGTCGAGGGCTGGACCGAGAAGAACCGCGCAGGCACGGCGTCCGCCGATGCCGCCTCGAGAGCCGCAACCGAAGGCACGGATTGACCGCGCCGAGGGCGCACCTCGACTCGGTAGACTGATCGTCCAGAGCCCCGACGGCGGAAGGCGGATCGTGTCGGCGATCAAGATCGGCAGCCAGAAGAGACTGGTCATCGTGTCGGGGCGGGCGCACATCGAACTCGCCGCACAGGTCGCCGCAGAACTCGACACCGACCTCGTGCACACCGATGCCCGCACCTTCGCGAACGGCGAGATCTACGCCCGTTTCGACGAGAGCGTGCGCGGCACCGACATGTTCGTGATCCAGTCGCACACCAAGCCGATCAACGAGTGGCTCATGGAGCAACTGATCATGGTGGATGCCGCCAAGCGCGCCAGCGCCAAGCGCATCACCGTCGTCGCGCCCTTCTATCCCTACGCGCGTCAGGACAAGAAGGGCCGAGGTCGCGAGCCCATCTCGGCGCGTCTGGTCGCCGACCTGTTCAAGGCCGCAGGCGCCGACCGGATCATGAGCGTCGACCTGCACGCCGCGCAGATCCAGGGCTTCTTCGACGGACCGGTCGACCACCTCTTCGCCATGCCGGTGCTGCTCGAGCACTTGCAGGCCAAGCTCGACCCGGCCACCCTCACCGTCGTCTCGCCCGACCTCGGCCGCGTGCGGGTCGCCGACGTCTGGAGCGACAAGCTCGGGGCGCCGCTCGCGATCATCCACAAGCGGCGCGATCCGCTCATCCCGAACCAGGTCAGCGTTCACGAGATCGTCGGCGAGGTCGAAGGGCGGGTCTGCCTGATCGTCGACGACCTGATCGACACCGGGCGTACCATCGTCAAGGCGGCGCAGGCGCTGAAGGATCACGGCGCGATCGGTGTCGTGGTCGCGGCGACGCATCCGGTGTTCTCTGATCCCGCGGTCGAGATCCTGCAGAGCGAGTTCATCGACTCGGTCGTGGTCACCGACACGCTCCCGGTCCCGGTCGAGAAGCGCTGGGACCGTCTGACCGTTCTCTCGATCGCGCCGCTGCTGGCGCGCGCCATCCATGAGGTGTTCGACGACGGCTCGGTCACCTCGATGTTCGACGGCGCGGCGTAGTCCCTACTTCTTGATGGATGCGGCGGCCTGAGCAGCCACGAACGCCATCGACTCGGCGGCCAATGCCCGCCAGTCCGTCGCCGGAGTCACCACCACCCATTCGTGCATGACCCGGTTGCCGCCGGTCGAGAACGGCGCGCCCTCTCCGTTGGCGATCAGCTCGGCGACGCGCGCGGCAGGGACCTTGATCAGCAGCCCGCCGTGGCCCGCCGAGGCGAACAGCTTGCCGCCGACCATGAGCGAGATGCGGCTGAACGCGCGCTCCAGGGTGACGCCGGGCTTGGCGAGGAACTCGACGGTGAGATCGTCCCAGCGGGCGGCGTCGGCGGGGCTGGGCTCGGGACCGGGCTTCACGGCGTCATCACCACAGCCGCGCGCCTCACGCCGGTGTTCCCGAGGGCCGGTAGTTCAGCCCGGGGATCATGCCGAGCGCGCGCAGCATCACCTCGGAGCCGTCGAAGCCGCGCGCATAGCAGTACCAGCCGGGACCGTTGCCGCCCCAGAGCTGCAGGCGCGCGTCGGGCGTCGCGGTCGGCGCCCCCGATGAGACGACGATCGCGCACGCCGCGCCCGCCGTCTCGACCTGCACGCTGATCGTGTAGATCACGCCGGGCAGGATGAGCGCGACGACCGCGATCACGATGACGACCCGCATGATCTTCAAGGTCAGCGGACGCCGAATGGATCGCCCGTCACCGGGCACGTACTCGGCGAGCTCGGGGTGGTATTCGTCGTCCGACATGGTGCATCCAGTCTCGCACGAGGCCGTTCATGCGCTCCGGCTACGATCCGACCGTGACCCAGCTGCAACGCCGTCTCGGCGTCCCCGCCGCGACCGCGGTCGGCGTGGCCTCGATGCTGGGCGCCGGCATCTTCTTCGTCTGGGCGCCGGCGGCCGCGGATGCCGGGGCCGGCATCCTGATCGCCCTGCCCCTGGCAGGCGCGGTGGCCGCCCTCAACGCGCTGAGCACGACGCGGCTCGCCATGGCGCATCCGGTGTCGGGCGGTGCGTACGCCTACGGCCGGGCCGAGCTCGGCCCCGTGCCGGGGTTCGTTGCCGGCGTGCTGTTCCTGGTCGGCAAGTCCGCGTCGGTGGCCGCGATCGCGTCGATCGCCGGCGCGTACCTGTGGCCCGAGTTCGCGCGGCCGGTGGCGGTCGCCGCGGTGGTCGTGCTCGCGATCGTGAATGCCACCGGCATCCGCAGCACGGCGGTCGTGAGCATCGTGATCGCCTCGCTGGTGGTCGCGATCCTCCTCGCCGTGCTGATCGTGACGGCCGTGCAGGGGGCCGGAGCCGGGCCGCGCTCGCCGATCGCACTCACCGGGGGCGTGCTCGGCGTGCTGCAGGCCGCCGCGCTGATCTTCTTCACCTTCGCCGGCTACGCGCGCGTCGCGACGCTGGGCGAGGAGGTGCGCGATCCCGGCCGCACGCTGCCTCGGGCGGTGATCGCCGCCCTGGCGATCGTGCTGGTGCTGTCGGCGGCCACCGCCGCCATCCTGCTGGTGCGCCTCGGTGCGCATGGTCTTGCGGCCAGCGGCTCGCCGCTGGCGGATGCCGTCGGGCCGGGCGCGGCGACGTTGATCAGGATCACGGCGGCGGTGGCCTGCCTGGGTTCGCTGCTGAGCGTGCTCGCGGGATTGAGCCGCACCGCTCTGGCTATGGCCCGAGACGGAGAGTTGCCCGGGGGCCTCGCCGCGATCTCGGAGCGGACCGCCGCCCCGGTGTTCGCCGAACTCGCCGTCGCGGTCGTCGGAGTGGCCGCGGTGCTGCTTCTCGACCCGACCCGGTTGGTCGGGGTATCGGCCTGCGCGGTGCTCGGGTACTACGGCATCGCGCACCTGGCGGCGATCGCCAGGGCGCGTCGACTCGGCGCGCAGCCGCCGGTACTGCCCCTTCTCGGCCTGCTCGGGTGCAGCGCGCTCGCGCTCTCGGCGCCCTGGCCCGCGATCGTCGGGGTCGCAGTGCTCGTGCTTCTGGCCGTCGGTGTGCGCGGGCTCGTTCGCGCGGCTCAGCGGCGGCGGTAGTAGTCCCGCCAGATCAGACGGTGCAGAGGGATCACCCGGGGGATGGCACGGAGCCCCGGGATGAAGGGCACGAGCATCAGCGCCAGGGTCAGGATCGCGACCAGCACGACCACGACGATGTCGGCATTCGGCAGCGAGGCGAAGGGCTCGATCTGGTAGAAGAACGAGAACAGCCACAACCAGGATTGCCCCGGATAGTTGCCCGTCTCGTTCATCATGCCCCACTGGTCGCCGCTGAGGTGCAGGCCGGCGGCGAGGTCGTTGAGGTAGGCGCCGTCGCCCATGAACAGGATCGCGGGCGTGTAGTCGAGGTTGTAGAACTTGCCCTGCGCCGAGATCACACTGTCGAGCGAGCCCTGCTTGGCCATGGTGAGCAGGGTGCGCATCATCGCCGGAACCGGGCCGTAGTCGCCGCTGGCGACGTTGGCGAGGTCATGGTTCTTGGCCTTGTCGAGGGCCTTGGCGTAGGCGTCGGTCCAGGCGGTGCGCTGGTCGGCGCTCGCGGCCTTCCAGGTCGCGACGCCCGACGGCGGGGTCGGAAGGCTCGACAGCGGCCCCAGCACGAAGGCCTGCGCCGTGTCGATCGGCAGCTTCACGCCAGCCAGCGTCTGCAGGTCGATCGGTCCGAGGGTCTGGGTCGCTCCGGGGGTCGAGTTGTACGGCGGGCCGTAGCCGGCGGTGTCGCTGGTCCCGGCGAGCTCGGCGGTGGCGGTCGCCACGAAGTCCGACGGCTGGGCGACCGCCCATGACTTCAGGCTGACCGCCTTGTCATCGGGGGAGCCGAAGAGAGCGGATGCCGCGAGCACCAGCAGGATCACGGCGACGAGCCCGATCGTGAGCTCTTTGAAGAGGTCGTACTCGCGCACGGCGCCCGTCCACGGCCGGCCGGCGATGCCCGTGCCGGTGCGCCACGACATCGGGTTCTCACGTCGGGTCGGCTTGGTGACGGTCATTTCGAGGCCTCCTTCGCGTTCGCGAGCTGGCTGTCGGTCTCGGCCGCGTCGATGGGCGAGACCACGCCGTGCATGCGCACCAGGATCACGTGGAACGCCACGATCGCCCCGACGCCCAGGGGCAGCAGCACGATGTGCCAGGTGAACATCTGGCCCAGGTTCGCCACGTTGAACCAGGCGCCGATCCCGGCGGCGTTCAGCGCGTCCTTGGCTTCGAACGCGATCCACTGCGATTCGAAGTTGGTCTGCAGCAGGTAGCCGGTGAAGGCGGCGGCGATCGAGACGGCGAACGAGAACACGCCGGTGATCCAGGTGAGCACCCGCCCGCCGCGCCAGGATGCCATCCAGAACTTGCCCCACAGGTGCACGACCATGAAGAGGAAGAAGAACTCGACGCTCCACAGGTGGGTGCTGTTGACGAAGCGCCCGAGCCCCGAGAGGTGCCACCAGCTCGGCCCGTTGAGGCTGAGCACGAGGCCCGAGGCGATGACGACCGCCAGCGAGGCGATCGCGCCCATGCCGAAGACGTAGATCCACGAGGCGACGTAGCTCGGTTGGCTCTCGGGAAGCAGCTTGTCGGGCGGGAGCTTCTTCAGCATCCAGCGCCGGGCACGGCCGGTCCAGGTGGAGAACGGTTCGATCTCGTCGGGCCCGCTCTCGGCCGCCCGCTCTTTCGTCGGAGTGCTCATGACCGCTTCCGTCCCTTCGGGAAGGGCAGCACCAGGGCGAGCACGAACAGCACGACCATGGCAGCGATCACGATGAAGTTGCCGAGTTGGATGGTGAAAGCGCCCCAGCCCAGGTAGACGGTTCCGCCGTCCTGGGCGACGAGTGCGAGCAGGGGGACCATCATGACCTCCGTGAGGACGGGTCGATGTCCTCGTGGCCGACGCTAGGGGCGCGCCTGCTGCGCCGACAGTGCCGAAGGTCCTAGGTCTCGATACGCGGGCTTCGCCCGCTACTCGACCGGCTCGTGCCGGCTAATGGGCAGCCGGCTCCGTCTCGATTTCGCTGCGGTCGCCGCTCCAGAGGGTGTGGAAGATGCCGTCCTTGTCGACGCGCTTGTAGGTGTGCGCCCCGAAGAAGTCGCGCTGGCCCTGAATGAGGGCGGCCGGCAGGCGATCCGCGCGCAGTCCGTCGTAGTAGGCCAACGACGACGAGAAGGCGGGAGACGGGACGCCGGCGTGCGCCGCCATCGCGACGACCCGGCGCCACGACCCCTGGGCGCGTTCGAGCGCCTCGACGAAGTACGGCGCGGTGAGCAGCGCGACGAGACCGTTGTCGGCGGCGTAGGCCTCGGTGATCCGGTTGAGGAATTGCGCACGGATGATGCACCCGCCGCGCCAGATCTTGGCGATGTCGCCCTTCTTGATGTCCCAGCCGTACTGCGCGGCGCCCGCCACGATCTCGTCGAAGCCCTGCGAGTAGGCGACGATCTTCGAGGCGAACAGCGCGAGCCGCACGTCTTCGATGAACTCGTCGACATCGGTCTCGGTCCAGCTGTCGTCCGGGCCGGGCAGGGTGCGCGCGGCGGCGCGCTGGGCGGGCTTCGACGAGAGGCTGCGCGCGAAGACCGCTTCGGCGATCCCCGAGACCGGAACGCCCAGATCGAGCGCGGTCTGCACCGTCCAGGCCCCGGTTCCCTTGGCGCCGGCCTGGTCGAGGATGACGTCGACAAGTGGCTTGCCGGTGTCGGCATCCACCTGCTTCAGCACCTCGGCGGTGATCTCGATCAGATAGCTCTCGAGTTCGCCGCGATTCCACTCGGCGAACACCTTCGAGATCTCGGCAGGCGACTTGCCGGTGCCGCGCCGGATCAGGTCGTAGGCCTCGGCGATCAGCTGCATGTCGGCGTACTCGATGCCGTTGTGCACCATCTTGACGAAGTGGCCGGCTCCGTCGTGTCCGACGTGGGTCACGCAGGGCTCGCCCTCGGCGACGGCGGCGATCGACTTCAGGATCGGCCCGATCGTCGTCCACGCCTCGTCGGATCCGCCGGGCATGATCGACGGGCCGTTGAGCGCGCCCTCCTCGCCGCCCGAGATGCCGGCGCCGACGAAGTTGATGCCCGTCTCGCGCACCGCCTTCTCGCGGCGGATCGTGTCGGTGAACAACGCGTTGCCGCCGTCGATGATGATGTCGCCGGGCTCGAAGACCTTGACGAGCTCATCGATGACGGCATCGGTGCCCTTGCCGGCCTGCACCATGATGAGGGCGGTGCGTGGCTTCGAGATGGATGCCGCGAACGCCGCGTAGTCGGGGCTGGGCACGAAACCGGCTTCCGGATGCTCGTCCATCAGTGCCTGCGTCTTCTCGTACGTGCGGTTGAAGATCGCGACCGTGTTGCCGGCCCGGCTGGCGAGGTTGCGGGCCAGGTTGGAGCCCATCACCGCCAATCCGACAACGCCGATGTTCGCCTGGGGGGTCTGCTCAGCCATAGCTCCCAGGCTACCGTTGGCTCGATGCCGTTCTCGCGCCCCGTCGTCGTCATGGGGGTCTCCGGCTCCGGCAAGACGACCGTCGGAGCGGCGCTCGCCGACGCGCTCGGGCTGCGATTCGTGGATGGCGACGCCATGCATCCGGCGGCCAACGTCGCGAAGATGGCGGCCGGCATCCCGCTCGACGATGCCGATCGGGCGCCCTGGTTGGACGCGATCGGAGCCGTGCTCGCCGACGGTCCGGTGGTGGTCGCCTGCTCGGCGCTCAAGCGGGCTTATCGCGACCGCCTGCGGGCGGCCGCTCCCGATCTGCAGCTGGTGTTCCTCGACGGCGCCCCGGCGCTCCTCGCATCGCGCATGGCCGCGCGGCCCGGGCACTTCATGCCGACCTCGCTGCTCGATTCGCAACTGGCGACCCTCGAGCGGCCGGATCCCGACGAGCACGCGTTGACCGTCGACATCGCTCGCCCGGCCGACGAGATCGTGACCGCCCTCGCAGAAAGGATGACGAGTGCCTGATCCTCTGCGGGTCGTCGTCGCGACCGCCCAGACGCCCGAGAACGTCGAACTGCTGCGCAGCCGTGAGCCGCGCCTCGAGGTGGTCTACGAACCGTCGCTGCTCGGACCGGCCTCGGACAATTGGATGGTGCGGCATCAGCGCACTCCCGACGAGCAGGCCCGCTTCGAGCAGCTGCTCGACACCGCGGAGGTGCTGTTCGGCGTGCCCGACCACTCCGGCGCCGCGCTGGCGCGCACCGTCGCGGCGAATCCAGCGCTGCGCTGGGTGCACACCATCCCGGCCGGAGGTGGCCAGCAGGTGAAAGCGGCGCACCTCGACGATGACGCGCTGGCCCGAATCCTGTTCACCACCTCGGCCGGCGTGCACGCTGAGCCGCTCGCCGAGTTCGCGGTGTTCGGCGTGCTGGCCGGCGCCAAGCTGCTGCCGTACCTGCGCACGGCGCAGATCCGGCACGAGTGGGCGCCGCGCAAGGCGATGCCGCTCGCGCCCGACCTGACCGTCGCCGTGGTCGGCCTGGGCGCGATCGGGCGGTTGACGGCATCCAAGCTGGCGGGCCTCGGCTACCGGGTCGTCGGCGTGCACCGCAGGCAGGTCGAGGTGCCCGGCGTCGCGCAGGTCTACCTGACCCACCAGTTCGCCGAGGTCGCGGCCACGGTCGATGCGATCGTGCTCGCCCTGCCGGGCACCACTCAGACCGAGGGGATGCTGAGCCGCGAGGTGCTCGCCGCCATCAAGCCGGGCGCCTCGGTCGTGAACGTCGGGCGCGGCAGCACGGTCGACGAGCCGGCGCTGATCGAGGCCCTGTCGGAGGGACGTGTCGGGTTCGCCGCCCTCGACGTGACCGCCGTCGAGCCGCTGCCGCCCGACAGCCCGCTGTGGGATCTGCCGAACGTGCTGATCAGTCCGCACACGGCCGCGATCAGCGTGCACGAGTCGCGGCTGATCACCGAGCTGTTCGCGCGCAACGCCACCGCGTTCCTCGACGGGAAGCCACTCGAGAACGTGGTGAACACCGTCGAATTTTATTGACGTAGACTGGCGGGCGAACTTCGGCGAGGGATGCCACGTGGCATCCGTGATCGACGCGGTGGACGGCTTCTGTCTGTTCGACGTGCGTGCTCCCGACCACTCCAGACGAAAGAAGACACCTCATGGCTGACGACAACAAATTGGTCGCGGAACCGCGCGACGTGTTCGGCAAGGGCGCTGCCCGCAAGATCCGCGCCGCCGGCAAGATCCCCGCGGTCATCTACGGCCACGGGTCCGACCCGCAGCACGTGACCCTGCCGGGCCACGAGGTCGCGCTCATCCTGCGCAAGGCCAACCAGGTGCTCGACCTCGACATCTCGGGCAAGAGCCAGCTCGCGCTGGTCAAGGACGTGCAGAAAGACCCGGTGCGGCAGATCATCGAGCACCTCGACCTGATCGTGGTCCGCAAGGGCGAAAAGGTCACCGTCGACGTGCCGGTGCACGTCGAGGGCGAGGCGGCGGCGGGCACGACCGCGGCTCAGGATGCGAACACGATCTCGCTCGAGGCGGAGGCCACGCACATCCCGGAGCGGATCATCGTCAGCATCGACGGTCTCGAGGCCGGCACGCAGATCCTCGCCAAGGATCTCTCGCTGCCCGAGGGCTCCATCCTCATCAGCGACCCTGACACCCTGGTCATCAACGTCACCGCGCAGGCCGAGCAGGACCTGGGCGAGACCGAGACCGCCGAGGAGTCGGCAGCCGAGGGCGAGGCCGCCGAGGGCGGCGCCGAGGCCGAGGCTCCTGCCGACGCCGACGCCGCGGAGTAGCTCGACCCCCTCGTGACGGACGACAGCTGGTTGGTGGTCGGGCTCGGCAATCCCGGGCCCGGCTACGCCGGCCATCGCCACAACGTCGGCCAGATGGCGTTGGCCGAACTCGCGCACCGCACCTCGGCCACCTTCAAGAGTCACAAGGCCAACGCGGCGGTCGCCGAGGCGCGCCTGTCGCCCGGCGGTCCGAAGCTGATCCTGGCGAAGCCGAACAGCTTCATGAACCTGTCGGGAGGTCCGGTCGCCGCGCTGCTGCGCTTCTACGACCTGGATGCCTCGCGCCTGATCGTGTTGCACGACGAGCTCGACATCCCGTTCGACACGATCCGCCTCAAGAGCGGCGGCGGCCACGGCGGCCACAACGGCATCCGCGATATCGCCTCGGCGATCGGCACCCCGGATTTCGTACGGGTCAGGATCGGCATCGGACGACCGCCGGGCCGTCAGGACGCTGCCGACTTCGTGCTCAAACCCTTCACCGGCGCCGAACGCGAGGTGCTGCCCTCGCTGCTGTCGGATGCCGCGGATGCCACCGAGCTCGTCATCACCGACGGGCTGCTGGCCGCGCAGGCCCGCTTCCATTCACCCCGGGAGTCGGGCGATGGATGACGGCGATGGATGACTTCGTCGAGGTGGATGCCGGGGCGCCCGCCGCGCAGGCGGCGATGACGGCGTACTTCGCCGAGCTCGCGGCGCGGTTTCCGACCGGATTCGACCCCACCGGCTACCTCGCGCCCGACGACTACAACCCGCCGCGCGGCCGGTTCTTCCTCGCGATGGACGGCGATGCGGTCGCGGCCTGCGGCGGGGTGGTGTGGATCGACGATTCGGTTGCGGAGATCAAGCGGATGTGGGTGGATCCGGCCGCCCGCGGTCGCGGCCTGGCGACCCGGCTGCTGGCCTTCCTCGAGGCGACGGCCCTGGAATCCGGCCGCTCGACGGTTCGGCTCGATACCAACCCCGTGCTGCTCGAGGCGATCGCGATGTACCGCAAGAACGGCTACGCCGACATCGACCGCTACAACGACAACCCCTACGCGGGCCTCTGGTTCGAGAAGCGGCTCGCGGAGTAGCGCAGGCCGGCCCGCGGAGTAGCGCAGGTCGCCTCGCGCAGAGGAGGCCGGCCTGGCACCGCCCTCCACGCCGGCGTTCCCGTTCCCTCGCCCGTTCTGGCTCCCTCTGGTCGCGTGGAACAACCGGGAACGCAACGGGCGACAGAACGGGAGTGCGCGCTGCGTGACCGCCGACCCACGGGATCGGCTCACCGGTCAGAGCGTCTCGGCGATGGGCGCCGAGCGCAGAGAGCGACGAGGCACCACGGTCGGGGGAGGCCCGTAGACTTCCGCGAGTGGCATTCGCGCGTTTGATCACCAGGCTGACGCACGCCCGCACGCTCGAGACGGCGCTGCACGAAGCAAGCCACGACGCGGATTTCTCCCTGGTCGACGGCATGCGCGTTCCGCTTATTGCAGCCTTGCTCGAGACGCGCGCGGCTCGCCCGGGCGCGGCGGGCGGACCGCAGGCGCTGCTCGCGATCACCGCGACATCCCGCGAGTCGGAGGGCGTGCGTGCGGCCTTCCGCAGCTACCTGCCGGGCGCGACGGTGCTCAACCTGCCGGCCTGGGAGACGCTCCCGCACGAGCGCCTCAGCCCGAGTGCCGAGACTGTCGGCGCGCGCCTGAAAGCCCTGCGCGCGCTCGACGCCTGGCAGAAGCAGACGCCGAGCGAGCGACCCGGGCACCTGATCGTGGTGGCGAGCGTGCGGGCGGCGCTCCAACCCCTGGCCGCGGGGCTGGCCGCGGTCGAGCCGATCGTGCTGACCGCGAAACGGCGCGGCTACGATCTGGCGAGCCTCAGCATCCGGCTCGTTGAGTTGGCGTACGTGCGCGTCGACCTGGTGACCCGGCGCGGCGAGTTCGCGGTGCGCGGCGGCATCCTCGATGTGTTCGCGCCCGACGCCGAGCATCCGGTGCGCGCCGAATTCTTCGGCGACGAGCTCGAGCAGTTGCGCGCCTTCTCGGTGGCCGATCAGCGGTCCCTGCCCGGCGAGGTCGAGAGCGCCGAGCTGGCCCCGAGCCGCGAGGTGCTGCTCACCGATGCCGTGCGGCAGCGCGCGCGGGAGATGGAACGCGAGTTCCCGACCCTGGCGCCGATGCTCGCGAAGATCGCCGAGGGGATCCCGGTCGAGGGCATGGAGGCGCTCGCTCCCGCGCTGCTCGACAGGCTGGTGCCGCTCACCAACTACCTGCCGGGGGATGCCGCCATCGCCATCCTCGGCCCCGAACGCGTCTCGACCCGGGCCGTCAATCTCGCCGAGACGAATCGCGAGTTCCTGGATGCCGCCTGGAACGCCGCGACGGCCGGCGCGCAGGCGCCGATCGACCCTTCGACGTGGCTCAGGACAAGCCTGGGCGCCGGCGACTTCCTCACGGTGTCCGGCCTGAAGCAAGCCGCGGGCGACCGCGCCTGGTGGACGCTGAGCCCCTTCGACGCGAATGACGACGACGTGATCCGGATCGACGCCGACGCCGTGCCGAGTTTCGCCGGTCAGCCGGACGGCGCCGTCGACCACGTCGCCCAGCTGCTGCGCCGGGGTTGGACGGTCGCCATCGCCGCCGCCGGCCCCGGCCTCGTGGAACGCGCCGCCGACGTGCTGGCCGGCCGCGAAGCCGCGGCGCGCCCGGTCGAGGCCTTCCCTGACGACCCGGAGGCGGGCGTCGCCTACCTCGTGATGGGCTCGATCGAGGCCGGCTTCGAGCTGGCCGAGACCCGACTCGCCGTGCTCAGCGAGGCCGAGTTCTACGGACGCGCGGCCGGTATCGACTCGCGTCAGGTGAAGCGGCTGGCGAGCCGCCGCAAGAACGTCGTCGATCCGCTGCAACTGCGCGCCGGCGACTACGTCGTGCACCAGACGCACGGCATCGGACGCTTCGTCGAGCTCGTCCAGCGCGAGGTCGCCAGCGGGCAGCGCACCGCACGCGGCCCGCTCGGCACCACCGTCACCGCCGACAAGGTGCTGCGCGATTATCTGGTGATCGAGTACGCGCCGAGCAAGCGGGGCATGCCGGGCGACAAGCTCTACGTGCCGACCGACCAGCTCGACCTGCTGACCCGCTACGTCGGCGGCGAGAGCCCGGCGCTGAGCAAGATGGGCGGATCCGACTGGGCGGCCGCCAAGGGACGGGCACGCAAGGCGGTGCGCGACATCGCCGTCGAGCTGGTCAAGCTGTACAGCGCGCGGATGGCCAGCGTCGGCCATGCCTTCCCGCCCGACACCCCGTGGCAGCGCGAGCTCGAAGAGGCGTTCCCGTTCGTCGAGACCCCCGATCAGCTCGTGACCATCGACGAGGTCAAGGCCGACATGGAGCGCCCGATCCCGATGGACCGCCTGATCTCGGGCGACGTCGGCTACGGCAAGACCGAGATCGCGGTGCGCGCCGCGTTCAAGGCCGTTCAGGATGGCAAGCAGGTCGCCCTGCTGGTGCCGACCACCCTGCTGGTCCGCCAGCACATGGAGACCTTCGCCGAGCGCTTCGCCGGATTCCCGGTGCACCTGCGTGCGCTCAGCCGCTTCCAGTCGGCCAAGGAGTCGAAGGAGACGATCGAGGGCCTCGCGCGCGGCGAGGTGGATGTCGTGATCGGGACGCACCGGCTGCTCAGCGAGGGCATCCAGTTCAAGGATCTGGGCCTGCTGATCATCGACGAGGAGCAGCGCTTCGGCGTCGAGCACAAGGACGCGCTCAAGAAGCTGAAGACCAACGTCGACATCCTGGCGATGTCGGCAACGCCGATCCCGCGCACGCTCGAGATGGCGGTCACCGGCATCCGGGAGATGTCGACGCTGGCGACGCCACCGGAAGACCGGCATCCGATCCTGACCTATGTCGGCCCGTACAGCGACAAGCAGGTGGCGGCCGCGATCCGGCGCGAGCTGTTGCGCGAGGGCCAGGTGTTCTACGTGCACAACCGGGTGGCATCCATCAACCGGATCGCGGCGCAGGTCTCCGAACTGGTGCCCGAGGCGCGCGTCGCCGTCGCCCACGGCCAGCTGCCCGAGAGCGTGCTCGAGCAGGTCATCGTGGACTTCTGGGAGGGCAAGTTCGACGTGCTCGTCACCACGACGATCATCGAGACCGGCATCGACATCGCCAACGCCAACACGTTGATCATCGACAGGGCCGACAAGTATGGGCTCAGCCAGCTGCACCAGATCCGCGGCCGGGTGGGTCGTGGCCGCGAGCGGGCGTACGCCTACTTCCTGTACGACGACGACAAGCCGCTCAGCGAGCTCGCTCAGGACCGCCTGCAGACCATCGCGGCCAACAACGAGCTCGGGGGCGGCATGCAGATCGCGCTCAAAGACCTCGAGATCCGCGGCGCGGGCAACCTGCTCGGCGGCGAGCAGTCCGGTCACATCGCCGGCGTCGGATTCGACCTCTACCTGCGGATGATCGGCGAGGCGGTCAGCGCCTTCCGCGGCGACGTGGCCGAGGGGCAGACCGAGCTGCGCCTCGAACTGCCGGTGGATGCGCACATCCCCGAGGAGTACGTCGAGAGCGAGCGGCTGCGGCTGGAGGCCTACCAGAAGCTGTCGACCGCCGCCGCGCCGTCGAGCCCCGAGGATGCCATCGACTCGGTCGTCGAGGAGCTCACCGACCGCTACGGCGAACCACCCGAGCAGGTGCAGAACCTGGTCGCCATCTCGCGGCTGCGCCGCATCGCGCAGAAGGCCGGACTCAGCGACGTGGTCGCGATGGGCGGCAACCTGCGGGTCGCTCCGGCCGAGCTGCCCGACTCGATCCAGGTGCGTCTGCAGCGGCTCTACCCGGGAGCGCGGCTGTTCGCGCAGGCCAACGCGATGAGCGTGCCGCTGTTCGCCGGTCTCGCGAACGCCGATCAGAGCGACGCCGAACTGATCGACTGGGTCGCGGGCCTGCTGGCCGCGATCTTCCCCGTGAAGGAGCCGGTCGCCCCGAAGGAGCCGGTCGAGCCGAAAGAGCCGGTCGAGTAGCGCCGAAGGCGCGTATCGAGACCCCCCGGCGAGGCCGACTAGCCCAGCGGCGCCACCAGGCAGATCACGTGCCCGTCGATGTCGTGCAGCACCGACTGCCGCTCGCCCCAGGCCTGATCGGCCGGTTCGTCGATGATGGTCGCGCCGGCCAACAGCGCGTCAGCCGTGGTCGCGTCGACGTCGTCGACCCGGAACGTGGGCGCGATGCCGGCGTCACCCGGGGTGGGCGACCGCTCGTGCAACAAGACCTCCACGTCATTCGCGGTGGCGAGCATGACGAGGCCGGGCAGCGCGTAGCGGCGGGTCAGCCCCAGCACGTTCTCATAGAGGGGCAGCGAGCGGTCCAGTTCGGCGACCGAGATGGTGAAACGCGAGACGGAGGAGGTCACGTCATCCAGGCTATGACGCCGGCGCGGCCGGTTCCACGGTCGGAGCCGGGCGCGGCGCGCTCCACACGCCACCGACGACGACCGGGATGAGCACCAGGGTGCGCAGATCCACGAGGGCGTGCAGCACGATGGGCGCGGCGATCGAGCCGGTCAGCACGTACAAGGCCGCGAACACCGACCCGAGCAGGGTCGCGAACAGGATGCCGAGCAGGCCCTGGTAGAGGTGCAGCATCCCGAAGATGATGGCCGCGATCGCGAACGCCAGCGGCGCGAGCCCGGTGATGCCGAACAGCAGGGCCGGGATGCCGAGGCGGAACAGCAGCTCTTCGAAGATGCCGGCCGACAGCCCGAGGCCCACGCCGTACTTGAGTTCGGCCCGCACGCGCGGCAGCAGCGACCGGATGTCACCGACCGCCGGGATGCCGTCGACCCCGCGCTCGCCGACCGTGCGGCGCAGCAGCAGGACGGGCGCGATGAGCGCGGCCGCCACGATCACCACCGCGACGACGGAGACCGCCGTTCCGGTCGGCGTTCCGAGGAACTCGCGCACCGCCGCGACCGGCGCCCAGCTCTGCGTCCCGGCCAGCACGCGCGGCACGTCCGGGAACGCCGCGAGCAGCACGGCCGCTCCCAGCCCGCCCATGACGAGCGCCGACTCGAGCAGCCAGCGGCCGTAGACCTTCTGCCGTGCGCGGGTCGAGGTCAGCCGCTTGAACCGCCGGAAGGTGTCGCGGCTGCGGGTCGCCGCACGCCAGACCAGCAGGCCCAGCACGACCAGCAGGAGGGCAAGCAGGGCGAGTCGCATCCGGCCATTCTGCCCGGGCCGGGAATGCGGCGCTGCGAAACGGTCTTAGGGTCCATTGTGACGAATGCCAACGGGATGACCGCGGTCGGGCTCCGCTCGGAGCGCGGGCCGGTGCTGCTGGCCATCATGGTGAGCACCGGACTGGTGGCGATCGACGCGACGATCCTCGCGACGGCGGTGCCGTCGGTCGTCAAGGACATCGGCGGCTTCTCGGCATTCCCCTGGTTGTTCTCGATCTACCTGCTCGCCCAGGCGGTCACGGTGCCGATCTATTCGAAGCTGTCGGATGTCATCGGCCGCAAGCCGATCATCATCATCGGCATCGGCCTGTTCCTCCTTGGCTCGGTGCTGAGTGGATTCGCCTGGAGCATGCCGGCGCTGATCGCGTTCCGCGCCGTGCAGGGACTCGGCGCCGGTGCGGTGCAGCCGATGGCGATCACGATCATCGGTGACATCTACACGGTGGCCGAGCGGGCGCGCGTGCAGGGGTACGTCGCCGGGGTCTGGGCGGTCTCGTCGGTGGTCGGCCCGACGCTCGGCGGGGTGTTCTCGCAGTTCATCTCGTGGCGCTGGATCTTCTACGTGAACGTGCCGATCTGCATCCTGGCTGTCGTGCTGCTGCTACGCGGCTTCCACGAGAACGTCGAGAAGCGCTCGCACCGCATCGACTACGCCGGGGTGGGGCTGCTCGCCGTGTCGACGTCGCTCATCGTGCTGGGGATTCTGGAGGGCGGGGTCGCCTGGGCCTGGAACTCGGCCACCAGCATCCTGATCTTCGCGATCGGTGCGGTGGCTCTCGCGGCGTTCATCCTGGTCGAACGCCGGGCCGCCGAACCGGTGCTTCCGCTCTGGGTGTTCGGCAGACGCCTGCTGCTGACCACCTCGCTGGTCGGATTCGGCGTGGGCGGCGCGCTGATCGGGCTGAGCAGCTTCGTCCCGACCTACCTCGAGGGCTCGATCGGTGCGACCCCGCTGATCGCCGGCCTGGCCCTCGCGGCCCTGACCCTGGGCTGGCCGGTGGCGGCGACCTTCGCGGGGCGGCTCTACCTGCGCATCGGATTCCGGCTCACCGCTGTGATCGGCACCGCTTTCGTCGTCGTCGGCACCCTCGTGCTCGCGACCTTCGGGCTCTCGCCGTCGCTGATCATCGTGGCCGTCGCGTGCTTCGTGATCGGCTTCGGATTCGGCTGGTCGGCCGTGCCGACGCTCATCGCCGCACAGGCGAGCGTCGGCTGGGGTGAGCGCGGTGTCGTCACCGGCGCCAACATGTTCGCCCGCTCGATCGGCAGCGCGGTCGGGGCGGCGATCTTCGGGGCGGTCGCCAATGGCGTGATCGCGGCGCACGGCGGCAACGAGAAAGACCCGTCGACGGTGGCATTCGCCTCCACGGGGGTGTTCATCGGCATCGCCATCACGGCCGCCCTCATCGTGCTGGCGGTGCTCGCCATGCCCAAGACGCCGGTGGCGGCATCCGCCCCGGCGGCTCCGGCTGCCGACGCGGTCGCGGCGGGCTGACCCCGGCGGGACCAAGGTCGGGCGGTCCCGGCGCGCGCCGGGCCAGGATGGGCGCATGACGACGGCCTACATCGCCCCGCCCCGCCGCATCCCGCTTCTGCTGCGGTTCGGGCTGTGGATCTCGCGGCGCGTCACCGGAGACGATGTGCTGGGCGCTCGCCTGCTCACCTGGTATCCGCGGTCTGCGGTAGGGATCGGAGTTCTCGAGTCGCTGGTGGCCCGCGGCGAGGGACGCGTCGATGACCGGATGCTGCAGTTCGTGCGCATGGCCGTCTCGTTCGCCGTCGAGTGCCCGTTCTGCATCGGATTCAACTCGCGCGGCTGGGAGCAGCGGATGACCGAGCCCGAACTGCACGCGGTGCAGGGCATGACCGAGCTCGACCAGGTCGAGACCCTTACGGCGCCCGAGCGCCTGGCGATCGAGTACGCCCGCAAGGTGAGCGAGACGCCGCTGTCGTTCACCCCCGAGTTCGGGCACCGGCTGACCGCAGTCTTCGGCGAGCGCGAGATCGTCATGCTCGCGACGACGGCGGCGCAGGTGAACCTGTGGGCACGCACCATTCAGGCGCTCGGCTGCCCGCCACTCGGCTGACGGGGGATCATGGGGGGATGACCGACCCCCTGGTGCCGACCACCCCGCATCCCGAGCTCGACGAGCTGATCGCGGTGCTCGAGAAGTTGCGCGCGCCGGGCGGCTGCGTCTGGGACCGCGAGCAGACCCACGCGAGCCTGGTGCAGTACCTGGTCGAGGAGACCTTCGAGTTGGTCGACGCCATCGAGGCAGGCGATGGTCCGAGCCGCCGCGACGAACTGATCGAAGAACTCGGCGACGTGCTCTACCAGGTGATCTTCCACGCCGACATCGCGGCCGAGGCGGGCGAGTTCACGCTCGAGGATGTCGCGCGCCACATGCGGGAGAAGATGGTCGCCCGGCATCCGCATGTCTTCGGCGACGTGACGGTTGAGACCTCGGATGACGTGGTCGCCACCTGGGAGAGCGTGAAGGCCGTCGAGAAGGCGCACCGCACGAGCGTGCTCGAGGGCATCCCGCAGGGGATGCCGAGCCTCGCCCTCGCCGACAAGACCCTGGGTCGCGCGGCCAAGGTCGGGGTCGTGCGCGAGGCGGCCGTCATCCCGGGCTCCGAGGCGGAGTTGGGGGAGCAGCTGCTCGCCATGGTGGCCGCCGCGAAAGGCGCGGGTCTCGACGCCGAGCGGGCGCTGCGTGGGGCGCTGCGCGTCGTGCAGGAGGAGGTGCGGGCCGCGGAAGCCGGCGGATGAGCCCCGCGCGTCAGGCGATCCGGCTGCCCGCCGCGAGTCGACCCGACGGAGCCCGCGTGAGCCGCACGGCCCCGAGGAGCAGGGCGCCGGCGAACACCAGCTGAAGCAGCAAGCCGACGAACCAGCTCGGCACGGTGCTGTCGATCACCTCTCGACCCGTCGGGCGCGAGTACTCGTGCTGGTTCGGGCCGCAGTCGCTGTAGCTGTAGCTCGCAGGGTCGGGCGCGATCTGTGCGCTGCGCACGCCGAGCTTGATGAAGCCGAACAGGTCGCCCGGCTCGTCATCCGTGCCGTACTGGGTCGGCACGGCGTCTGCGAGCACGACGTAGGGGTTGCCGGCGAGCATCCACCACACCTTCTCGAAGCCGGGGACCGTCGTCGTGTAGCTGGCTTGCGCCTGGCAACTGCCCGATCCGTCGTCGTAGTACGACGTCGGGACGGTGACTCGGCTCTGCAACGCGACGCCTCCGAGGCCGAATCCGATCAATGTGCCCACGCTCAACGCCGCGACGATCAGATAGGTCACCACGACCGAGAACAACGGTCGCCGGATGATCCCCGAGAGTCCCACCCCGATCGCCGAGACCACGCCGAGCTCCACGGCGAGCACGATCAGCGAGACACCGATCGTCGACCCCGCGACGCCACCCAGGATCTGCGCCACCAGCAGGAACGGCACCGCAACGCCCAAGAAGGCCAGGGCGGTGAGCCAGGCGGCGAGGAACTTGCCGAGCACGAGTTGCGAGGTGGTGACCAGGGTGACCTGGGTGGTCGCGAGGGTGCCCGATTCGCGGTCCCCGTTGATCGCGTTGCCGCTGAGGGCCGGCGCGACCAGGGTGCCGAGCAGGAGCACGAAGTAGATGATCGTCGAGAAGATCGGCGCGCCCGACTGAGCTCCGCCGCCGCCGGCGCTCGCAGCCAGGTTGAAGGTGATCGCCAGCAAGACCGTGACGATGAGCAGCAGCACGACGAAAACACCCAGCAGCACGTACCAGGCGACCCCGCGCACCCGTTGCCGCAGCTCGATGGCCGCGATCAGCCAGAGACCTCGCCAGAAGCCGATCACCGTGCGCCTCCGAGGTCGAGGAAGGTCTGCTCCAGGTCGCCCACCGACGGGGCGAACGCCGACACCGGAACGCCCGCCGAGACCAGTCGGCCCAGGAGTGCCGCCGCCTCGGCCTCGCCGGACAGCATCACCACCGCCTCCGCGGGGTCGGGGCCGGGCTCCGGCACCAGCGACTCGCGGGCGAGAGCGGTCGAGAGGGCGGCCGCGTCGAGGGTTCGGATGCGCCATCCGCGCGACTGGGACCGGGCGGCCGCCAGGCGCGCCCTATCGACGGTCGCGCCGGCTTCGAGAAAGACGGCGTCGTCGGCGACCTCCTCCAGTTCGGCGAGCACGTGGCTGGCGATCAGGATCGTGCGCCCGTCGCCCGCGAGCCGTCTCAGCAATTCTCGCAGCGCGACCCGAGCGCCCGGGTCGAGCCCGGCGGCGGGCTCATCGAGCAGCAGCACGCTCGGATCGTGCACGAGCGAGCGCGCCAAGCTGAGCCGCTGCTTCTGACCGCGACTGAGCACGCGGGTGGGCTGGTCGGCGAGGTCCCCCAGGTTCACGGTGCCGATGAGTTCGACGGCACGTGCCGACGCCGCAGCCTTCGTCATCCCGTAGAGCCGTCCGGTCAGCTCGAGGGTGGAGCGCACGCTCAGGGCGGCCCACGATCCGAGCACATCGGGCATCCATCCGAGGCCGGCGCGCACGGCGCGCGACTCGGTGACCGGATCACGTCCGTCGATGCGGATCGTGCCGCGGTCGGGCACGAGCAGCGTGGCCAACATGAGCAGCAGGGTGGTCTTGCCCGAGCCGTTGGGCCCGACGAGCGCGGTGACCCGGCCGGCGACGGCCTCGAAGGTGACGTCGCGCACGGCATCCACGGTGCCGAAGGACCGGGCCAGTCCCGAGACGACGATCCCGCGAACCGGTTCCTGCTCGCTCATGGCGCGACCCTAGCATTCCGCGAGAACACCTCACGCACGCTCGGTCGAACAGCGCGAGTCCGTGGTGCGCCACACTGGAGGCGTGGCAAACCAGGTCAACCCTCCGCGCGGCATGCGCGACTTCCTGCCGGTTGAGAAGGCGCGACGCGAGATGCTGCTGTCGGTGATCCGGCGCGCCTTCCGCGCGCACGGCTTCGACGAGATCGAGACGCCGGTGATGGAGGACAGCGACCGGTTGCACGCGGGTCTCGGCGGCGACAACGAGAAGCTCGCCTTCGGGGTGCTGAAGCGCGGGCTGACTCACGAAGATCTGCAGGCCGCCGACGAACCCCTCGACCTGGTCGATCTCGGCCTGCGCTTCGACCTGACCGTGCCGCTCGCGCGTTTCTATGCGACGCATCGGGCCGAGCTGCCGACCGTGTTCCGGGCCATCCAGATGGCGCCGGTCTGGCGGGCCGAGCGCCCGCAGAAGGGCCGCTACCGGCAGTTCGTGCAATGCGACATCGACATCATCGGCGAGCCGGGCATCCAGGCCGAGGCGGAATTGCTGGTCGCCACGCTCGCGACGGTCGATGCGCTGGGGCTGCGCGACAGCGTGATCCGGATCAATGATCGCCGTCTGCTGACCGGCATGCTCGACTCGCTCGGGTTCGCCGCCGGGGAGCGGGATGCCGTGCTCATCACCGTCGACAAGCTCGACAAGATCGGCCAGGACGGCGTCGTCGCCGAGCTGCGCGAGCGCGGGGTCACACCGGCCGCCGTGGACGCCCTCGAGTCCTTCTTCCGCCGCCCGATGACCATGGAGTACCTGCCGTTCGGCGACCGGGCGATCCGCCGCGCGTTGCCCGAGGGAGCCGACGAGGCCGTGATCGCCGAGCTGGCCGCACTGGGCGACGCGGTGCGGGCAGCCCGCCGCAGTCCCGACCTCGGCCACGCTTCCGAACAGGCGACCGAGCTCGAGATGCAGTCGGTACTGCTCGAGTTCGATCCCTTCCTGGTGCGCGGCATGGGCTACTACACCGGTCCGATCTTCGAGCTGGCGCACCCGAGCGTGCCGTACTCGCTGGGCGGCGGCGGCCGCTACGACGGGATGATCGGCCGCTTCCTCGGCACCGACATGCCCGCGACCGGCTTCTCGCTGGGCTTCGAGCGGCTGGTCGACCTGCTGGAGATGGATGCCGAAGACGGCGCCCCGGCGACCGCCCTGCTCTACGACGACGACGTGCCGCTCGCGACGCTGCTCACGCTCAAGACCGAGCTGCTTGCCGGCGGGGGGCGCGTGCGCCTGGTCGGCCGGCCGAAGAACACCAAGAGCCTGCTCGAGGCATTGGATGCCGAGGGATTCACCCGCTTCGCGTTCGTCGACGCGCAGGTCGACGGCGTGGCCGGCCTCGAACTGCGCCCGCTCGGATCGCGACCGGGCGCCTGACCGCGCCCCACTAGAATTTCGATCACACCACCACGCTGTTCTGAACCGTTCTGAAGGAGACCCCATGTCGGCCATCGAGGCAGTCGGCGCCCGCGAAATCCTGGATTCCCGGGGCAACCCCACGGTCGAGGTCGAGGTGCTGCTCGAAGACGGAACGGTGTCGCGCGCTGCGGTGCCGTCCGGCGCATCCACCGGGGCCTTCGAGGCCTACGAACTGCGCGACGGCGACAAGGGCCGCTACCTCGGCAAGGGCGTGCTGAAGGCGGTCGACAGCGTGCTCGACGTGCTCGGCCCGGCGGTCGAGGGCTTCGAGGCCAGCGACCAGCGCCTGGTGGATGCCGAGCTCATCGCGGCGGACGGCACCGACAACAAGTCCAAGCTCGGCGCCAACGCGATCCTCGGTGTCTCGCTCGCGGTGGCACGGGCCGCAGCCGATTCGGCCGACCTGCCGCTGTTCCGCTACCTGGGCGGACCGAACGCGCACACCCTGCCGGTGCCCCTGATGAACATCATCAACGGAGGCGCGCACGCCGACAACGGCATCGACGTGCAGGAGTTCATGATCCTGCCGATCGGCGCCGAGAGCTTCGCCGAGGCGCTGCGCTGGGGCGCCGAGACCTACCACGCGCTCAAGGCCGACCTGCACAAGAAGGGCTTCTCGACCGGACTCGGCGACGAGGGCGGCTTCGCGCCCGATCTCAAGTCGGCGCGTGAGGCCCTGGACTTCATCGTCGAGTCGATCGGCCAGGCCGGGTTCACGGTCGGCACCGACATCGCGCTGGGCATGGATGTGGCATCCACCGAGTTCTTCAAGGATGGCGTCTACAAGTACGAGGGCAAGGACTACTCCTCGGCCGAACTGACGGCGTACTTCGAGGGCCTGGTCGCCGACTACCCGCTGATCACCATCGAAGACCCGCTGGCCGAAGACGACTGGGACGGCTACGTCGCGCTGACCGAGTCGCTGGGCTCGAAGATCCAGATCGTGGGCGACGACCTGTTCGTCACCAACCCGACCCGGCTGCAGAAGGGGCTCGATCTGGGCGCCGCGAACTCGATCCTGGTCAAGGTGAACCAGATCGGCACGCTCACCGAGACCCTGGATGCCGTGGCCAAGGCCCAGCGCCACGGCTACACCGCGATCCTGTCGCACCGTTCCGGCGAGACCGAGGACACCACGATCGCCGACCTGGCGGTCGCGGTGGACGGCGGCCAGATCAAGACCGGCGCCCCGGCCCGCTCGGAGCGCGTCGCCAAGTACAACCAGCTCCTGCGCATCGAAGAGGAACTGGGCGAGGCCGCGGTCTACGCCGGCCGTTCAGCCTTCCCGCGGCACAAGTAGCGCCCCAGGCATCGTCCCGTCAGCGACGCATGCCCTGGCGCCCCAGGCATCGATCTGACGCACTCGCGCAGTACCGACTCGCGTGACGTGACGATTGCGTCACGCCGCACGGTGGGGGTGCCTCCATTTGTCATTTCACTTCGCGCTCAATTCAGCGCGAAGTGAAATGGCGAATGAGGGGTCTCACCCGCGGGTTGCGCCGGCCGCCGCACCTTGGCCCCGCGCCTCGCGCCGCACCTGCGCCTGCGCCGAGTCGGCGCGCGTGCCCGCTCGTGCTAGCCGGCGTCGATCGCCGTGACGATCTGCTTCGCGACCTCGGGGTCCACGGGGTAGCTGAACGCGAAGGCCAGCCGCGTCGCGATGCCGGTGAAGCGCGAGCGCAGTTGGGCGGCGACCTCTGCCGGTGACCCGACGGCGCTGAACTCGGCGAGCATCTCGTCGGTGATCAGCTCGGTCATGGCGTCCCACTCGCCGCGGCGCGAGCCGGCGTTGAGCTGTTCGGCCACTCCACCCCAGCCGTGCAGCTCGAGCACGCTCGCGTAGGCGGGCGTGCTGCCGTAGAACGCGATCTGCTTCTTGGTGGCGCGGATCGCGGCATCCAACTCCTGCTGCGAGGTGCCGACCGCGACGAACGCGGGCAGGCTGATGTCGAACGTCGAGGCGTCGCGCCCCGACTTCTCGAGGCCGCGGTGCAGGGCGGGCAGGCTGACCTCGCGCAGGAACAGCGGCGTCGTGAAGGTGTGAGCGAGCCAGCCGTCGGCCACCTCGCCCGCCACCTCGGTCATCAGGGGGCCGACGCCGGCGATGGCGATCCGCGGCACGCCGTGCGGGTTCGGCCCCGGCGCGAACATCGGCGTCATCAGCGTGTGCTGGAAGAACTCGCCGCGGTAGTCGAGCTTCTCGCCGGTCTGCCAGGAGTGCTGGATCGCGCGCACCGCGAGCACGAAGTCGCGCATCCGCGCGGCGGGCGACGACCACGGCATCGAGAACCGGCGTTCGATGTGCGGCTTGATCTGCGATCCGAGTCCGAGCGTGAACCGCCCATTCGAGAGCAGCTGCAGGTCGTTGGCGGTCTCGGCGACCGACATCGGGTTGCGCGCGAAGGCGACCGCGATCGAGGTGCCGAGCTCGATGCGCGTCGTGCTGCGCGCCGCAACCGCGATCGAGATGAACGGGTCGTGCTGCAGCTCGGTCGCGCCGATGCCGTCGTAGCCGTCGGCCTCGGCCCGCACCGCTGTCGCCTCGAACTCGATCGGCCCGTCGTGCACGTCACCCGCGGTCTCGAGGGCGAACGGGCGGTTGGGGTGGCGCGGGTGGGCAGCGGGCGCAGACGGCGGTGTCATGGCTCCAGGCTACGGCGAGAATCTCGCCTACCCTGAATCCATGGCGAGCAGAACGCAGCGGCAGAAGACCGTCAAGGTCCCCGTCGCCATGCCCGAGGAGTCGCGCCCCGCCGCCTGGCTGCGCAGCTTCCGTCTTTCGGGCTTCGCCCTGTCGCTGCTGCTGTTGATCGTGGCGGCGCTCGTCGTGCTCGCACCCGGGCTGAAGACGCTGGTCGAGCAGCGTCAGCAGATCGCCGAGCTCCAGACCGAACTCGACCAGGCCCAGGGCGCCGTGAAGGATCTGAAGGGCGAGGTCGACCGCTGGAAGGATCCGGCCTACATCGAGTCCCAGGCGCGCAACCGGCTCTACTACGTGTTCCCCGGCGACATCAGCTACCTCGTGATCGGCGAGGGCAGCGGCACCACGACCGCAGACGGCCAGCCGATCAGCGACCAGATCCAGACCACCAAGGTCGACTGGATGCGCTCCCTGCTCTCGTCGATCTACACCGCGGGCCTCACCGAGCAGACCCCGAGCCAGCTGCAGGCGCCGACGCAGGGAACCGGAGGCGCACCCGCGCCGACCCCGACGCCCACCGCGTCCGCGACTCCGGGAGCCGGCGGATGACGCGCCCGCCCTTCGATCCGCCCCGGGACATCGACGTGGCGGTGGTCACTTCGCAGCTGGGCCGGCCCGCGCGGGGGGTCGTGGGGATCGCGGCGCGCTGCATCTGCGGCAACCCCACCGTCGTAGCCACCGCTCCGCGCCTGGACGACGGCACGCCCTTCCCCACGCTCTACTACCTGAGCCACCCGGCCGCGACGTCCGCAGTCTCGACACTCGAGGCCACCGGGGTGATGGCCGAGCTCAGTGAACTGCTGGTCGACGAGACCGGCGCTCCGACCGAGTTGGGCAGGGCATACCGGGCGGCGCATGACAGCTATCTGGCCGATCGCGAGAGCCTCGAGGTCGTCGAGGAGATCGCCGGATACTCGGCCGGCGGCATGCCCGATCGCATCAAGTGCCTGCATGCGCTCGTCGCCCACGCGCTGGCGGCCGGACCGGGCGTCAACCCGATCGGCGACCTCGCCCTGGCGCGCGCCGACTGGACGCCCGAGCGCTGCGAGTGCGCGCAACCGGGGCCCGGAGCCCCGGAGTGAGACACCGAGCACGCGCGGCCGCCGCGGCCGCGGTGGCGGCAGTGCTGGCGGGGGCGTTGCTCGCTCCGGCGGGAGCGGCCGTTGGGGCGCCGCGTGCCACGGGCGACCTGGTGCGCAGCAAGGAGTACTGGCTCGACAGCTACGGCATCCGCTCGGCGTGGAGCGTCACCAAGGGCGCAGGCGTGACGATCGCGATCATCGACACCGGCGTCGACGGCTCGGTCGCCGAACTGCGCGGCGCGGTCACCGCCGGTGCCGACTTCTCGGGGGCCGGCACCGCGGGGGCTCCGGAGGGCGGCGACGGCGACGAGCACGGCACCATGGTCGCCTCGCTCGCGGCCGGTCGCGGCGCCGGCACCAACGCGGGCGTGCTCGGGGTCGCCCCCGCGGCATCCCTGATCTCGGCCTCGGTCGGGTTCGGAGCGAGCGACGAGAACTCCGACCAGGAGATCGCGGATGCCGTCACCTGGTCGGTCGACCACGGCGCGAAGGTGATCAACCTGTCGCTGACGCGCAACACGCTCGACTGGCCCGAGAGCTGGGACACGGCCTTCCTCTACGCCCAGGACCACGACGTGGTGGTGGTCGCCGCGGCGGGCAACCGCGGCAGCGGCACCGAGGAGGTGGGAGCCCCCGCAACCATGCCCGGCGTGCTCGGAGTCGGGGGCGTCACCCAGAACGGCATCTCGAGCACCGATGCCTCGGCCCAGGGCATCACCCTCGGCATCTCGGCACCCAGCGAGAACCTGGTCGGCGTGATCCCGGGCGGCAGCTATGTGCTGTGGGATGGCACCAGCGGCGCCGCCCCGATCGTGGCGGGCGTGGTCGCGTTGGTACGCGCGGCGCATCCCGAGCTCAACGCGGCGAACGTCATCAACCGGATCGTGGCCACCGCCCACGACAAGGGCGCCCCCGGCCCCGACGACCTCTACGGCTACGGACTGGTGGATGCGGCCGCCGCCGTTCGCACCGACGTTCCGGCCGTCACCGCGAACCCGCTGGGCGACCTGCACGAGTGGGTGCGCGTCAACCGCCGGGCGGTCGCCACGCCGGCCCCCGCGGCATCGGGAGGCACCATCGTCGCGCCCGCCCCGGTGGCCGCCGCCCAGCCCGCCGACCCGGTCGGCACGCTGCTGCCGAGCCCCGTACTCTTGCAGGTGGTGGGACTGCCGGCGCTGGTGGTGCTGCTCATGCTGTTCGTGCTCGGCGGGCTGATCGCCGGAGCCGTGCTGCAGCTCAGGGGGCTGCGCGAGAGGGATCGCCGCACCCGGTAGATTGGTCCCGCCACTTTCCGAGCGAGGAGACCCTTCAACGTGCGCAAGATCCTGATCGTCGGCGGCGGCTACGCCGGTTTCTACACGGCGAAAAAGCTGGAGAAGTGGCTCCGACGGGGTGAGGCGCAGGTCACGTTGGTCGACCCGCTGCCGTACATGACGTATCAGCCGTTCCTGCCCGAGGTGGCCGCCGGATCCATCGAGCCGCGTCACGCGGTGATCGCGCACCGCAGGCACCTCACGAAGACCCGCGTGATCACGGCCGCGGTCAGCAAGATCGACCACGCGTCGAAGACCGCCGAGATCACGCCGGCGGTCGGCGAGCCGTGGACGGTCGACTACGACATCGTCGTGGTGACCGCGGGCGCCGTGTCGCGCACCTTCCCGATCCCGGGCGTCGCCGATCAGGCCGTCGGCCTGAAGAACATCGAAGAGGCGATGTGGATCCGCGACACGATGACCGACAACTTCGCCAAGGCGTCGAACCTGCCGCCCGGACCGGAGCGCGACCGCCTGCTGACCACGGTCGTCGTGGGCGGCGGCTTCGCGGGCATCGAGGTCTTCGCCGAGTTGCGCAGCTTCGCCAGCTCGCTGGTGGGCAGCTACCACCAGTTGGAGATGGATGACACCCACTTCCACCTCATCGAGGCGCTCGGCCGCATCATGCCCGAGGTGTCGCTCAAGACCAGCCTCTGGGTGATCAAGGATCTCGAGCAGCGCGGCGCCCAGGTGCACCTGAACACCCAGCTCGCCAGTGCGGTCGACGGCAAGGTCGAGATGTCGGACGGCCAGACCTTCGAGTCGGACCTGATCATCTGGACCGCCGGCGTGATGGCCAACCCGGTGATCCGCAACACCGATCTGCCGATCGAAGAGCGCGGCCGACTGCGCGTGCAGGCCGATCTGCGTGTCGTCAACGATGACGGCGTCGTGCCCGACGCCTGGGGCGCGGGCGACGTCTGCGCCGTGCCCGACCTGACCGGCAACGGCGTCGGCGGATTCACCGTGCCCAACGCCCAGCATGCGGTGCGCCAGGGCAAGCTCATGGCGCGCAACCTGGTCGCCGATCTGCGGGGCGAGTCGCCGCGCGAGTACTTCCACAAGAACCTCGGCGCTGTAGCCGGCCTCGGTCTGTACGACGGCGTGTACCAGAACGGCCCGATCGCCGTGAAGGGACTCATCGCCTGGTTCATGCACCGCGGGTACCACGGCCTCGCGATCCCGTTCTGGGACCGCAAGATCCGCGTGTTCGGCAACTGGTTTCTGAACTTCTTCCTGCGCCGCGACCTGGTCGGCATCCCCGACCGCGACGTGCCGCGCGCGGCGTTCGACAAGTGGGCGGCGCGGCCGAAGGGGTAGGACTCCGGATGCCGCATCCGTTATCTTGACGGCGTGCCCGGGTTCTTTCGCAGGTTGTTCCGTCTCGGTGTGCTGCCCGACGCGGTGCGCGCCGAACTCGCCCCCGAGGGCATCCTCGCCGTCTTCGAGAACATCCCCGTGAGCTACCGCTTCAGCGGCCACGTGCCCGGGCTGATCTCGGCGGGCGAGGTGCGCGCGTACAGCGGCGCCCTGGTCGTGACCGGGGCTCGGCTTGCCGGAACCCTCTCGGTGCTGCCCGGCTCCGCCGGGCGTGCCATCGACGTGCCCTGGACGACGGGGGATGACGGGGCCGTACGGCTGACCATCGACGAGAGCGGCGTGCACATCGCGATCGACCTGGCGCGGGTCTCGCCGGCGGAGTTCACCGGGACGCAGGCCCTCGACTACCGGCAGCCCCTGCCGCCCGCGGTGCGGGCCGCCATCCCGAAGCGCTCGTTCGGGTTCGACATCCCGCGCGAGTACGCCCTGCGGCTGGCCGGGGTCCCGGTGCGGCCGCCGAAGGCCCCCGCTCGTTAGGGTTGCCGAGAACGCTCCCGTAGCCCAATCGGCAGAGGCAGGCGACTTAAAATCGCCTCAGTCTGGGTTCGAGTCCCAGCGGGAGCACGTGGCTGACTCAGGGGACACAGGCACGGAGGCACTGAACCAGAGCTGATGGGGGAGAGATCGCCTTGAGAGTTGGAGCCATTGTTGGCCTGGTCTTGCTGCCGCTTGTCGGAGTGGTTGTCGGAGCGATGACCGGCATCTGGGTCGTTGCGACCTACAACGGAACGTCATTGCTGAACGGGGCGGTCTTCTGGGAGGGCGCGCTCTTGTTCCCCTTCCCCCTGAGCGGTGCTGTCGGAGGGTTCGTGGGCGGGTTGATCAGCGTTGCCGCTGGAGTGGGTGTCGTCCGAGTGAGTGCGAGAGCGCCGCGAATTCTCCTCGCCGCTGTCATCGACACAGTGCTGATCGTCGGTGGGGCATTCGGCGGAGTCGCGCTGATTGCAGGCACGGCTGATCACGGTCAGCCCGACGCTGCATCAATCGCACCGGGGTTCGTGGCCGGTGGGGTGTTGGGCCTGGTACTGGTCCTGTTGGTGAGTAGTGCGAGCTTGTGGCGTTCGGGACAGAGGCCAGCAACACCGCACGACCTGGTGGGGACAGGAGAAAGCTAGCCCGGGTTCCCCAGGCACTTGCCAAAACCTGAGGCGTCTCGAAAGGATCCAGACATGGCCGACGTCTCTCCTCCCTGGTCGAAGCAGGGTCCCGCGTCGTACTTCCCCTCCATCGAGAAGAAGTACGGGCGATCGATCCCCGAGTGGCAGCAGATCATCGCGGCGGCTCCCACCACCAAGCACATGGAGATCGTCAACTGGCTCAAAGCCGAATACGGCATGGGCCACGGCCACGCCAACGCGCTGGTCGGCTGGACGCTCGCGGGCAACGTCGCCGTCCCCTGAGCACGCGGCTGAAGGGGCCCCGACCCGTTTCGGTCGCTGACCACATGCCTGTCGTTACTCCCGCGACAGGATCCATGCCAGCAGATAGCTGCGCGAGTCGGCGCCGTCGATGAACTGCGAGGGCAGCGCCCGAGCCGCGGTCAGCGCCTTGGCCGCGGCGTCGCGCCCGCCCAGCGCCGAGTACATCAGCAGGTAATCGCCGAACTGCACGTCGACGCCGGTCGGGGCGGCCTCGGCGACGTTGCGGGCGATGCGGTCGGGGTCACCGGCCAGGTAGTGCGAGGCGGGACTCATCGGGATGAGCTGGATGCCGAGCTTGGCGTTCGGCTCGGCGCTGAACCAGGTGGCGTCATCCCGTTTGCCGCCCCAGTTGACGCCGACGACTCCGTGCCGGTATCCCGCGTAGGCCGGGTCGCGGGAGTCGAAGTCGGTCCAGTAGGCCGTCGCGGATGCCGCCTCGGCCGACAGCATCCAGGTCGCCTCGGTCGACAGCCCGCCATCGCCGGTCGCGGCGGCCCACAGCCCCAACCCGTTCCACGCGTTGACCGCCTCAGAGCTCGACTCCTGGTTGTTGCCGTCGGCGAACGGCGCATAGCCCGATGCCCAGGAGTGGCCGGCGTAGGCGTCGAACCCGCGCCGGGTCGGGAACGCCGGCGACGCACCCGGGCTCGCGATGTCGGCGGCGAGCAGGTTCATCGTGGGCTTCAGTCGGGGGATGAGCGACGGCTCATATCGCGCGGCGACGCCGGCCGCGTATAAGAAGTAGCCGTAGTGGAAGGCGTGGTCGTTGAACTGGTCGGATCCGAACGACGCCGTCAGCCCCACCATCCCCTTCGCCGTCGGGTCGTAGACGAAGCACTGGGTGCCGCGCGCCGCGCAGCCCTTCGGCTGCGTCCACCGCGTGAGGGCGGTGTCGAGCTTCGCTTGCACGGCGTCTGCGGTGTCGGTCGCCCCGAGCTGGTGGGCGATCGTGAGCAGATTCGCCAGGCGGTACAGCGCCTTGCCCCCGAAGTACGAGTCGCCGGGCAGGGCCGGGGTGTGCTGCAGATCGTCGGCGAGCTGGGCGCGCAGTTCGGCTTTGTCGTCGGCCGAGATCGCATCCAGGTTGAGGGTCGCTTCGGGGGCGACCTTGGGCGAGGTCCACGACAGCTCCGCGCCTGAGCACAGGGCGAGGGTTCCGTACACCGAGGGATAGCTGCCGAGGTCGCACTTGCTCGGCGAGACGAGTCCGGCCCGCTGGTGCGGCATGGCCGCGACCAGCGTCTGGCCCGTCGAGTGGTAGTTGAGGGTCGTCGTCACCCGGGATGTGTCGACCCGGTAGCTCGCCGAGACCCCGGTCAGGGCCGACACCTGCTCGCCGAGCTTCGACGGAGCGACGCCGGTCGGCGCGGCGAAGAGTTCGACGGTCTGACCGGCCTTCAGCGTCAATCGTGCGCCCGACAAAGAGCCCGAGGTGATCAGCCCGTACCCGGTCCCGTTCACGGTCGCCGATCGCACTCGGCCGACACCGTCGAATCGCGTGCCCAGCGTGAGCGTGCCGTTGCGCTTGGCTGTGTAACTGACCACCGGCGAGCCCTCGGCGATCACGACGGTGCCGATCGCGTGGCCGGCGGCATCCTTCTGCTCGATGGTGACGGATGCCTCGTCATAGGCGACGATCTCGCTCGAGGCCGACCCGTCGTCCACCGTGATCGCGGCAGCGTACTCGCCGCTGATTGTGTCGGCGCCCGAGCTGACGCGGGGCACCCCGAATCCGAAGCCCGAGCCGGTCAGCGCGAACGACAGCGGCAGCGGGAACACCGGCTGCGGCTGCGCGCCGAAGACCAGCCCCGAGAACCAGCGGTTGGTGGGCGGCACCAGGTTCGCCGCGAGCCGCGCCGCGGGCATCGGGGTGACCGAGCGGTGGGGAACATCGCTCAGGCCGGCTTGCAGCGCCGCCGCACTGTCGGCTGCCGAGCCGCTCGCCGGCCCGCTACCGCCCGACCCGGCGCCCGTGGCGCATCCCGCCAGCAGCGCGACCGCGAGCGCGGCGCCCGCGCAACTCAGCACCGTTGCCCGACGTCGTCGGATCACAGGTGCAACTTGTGCAGCAGCTCGACGAACAGCACACGCAACCCACCCAGGGGGCCGTCGTCGCGCAGGTGGAGGGTCGCCTGGATGGGGGTGCCCGGAACCGCCAGCTCGCGGGATGCCCGCTTGGCGAGTTGCGAACTGGTCACCTTGATCTCGGCGCTGGCCGCCCCGCCGCTGGTGGTCGTCACCTTGACCTGCGACACCTCGCCGCTGAGCTGCTGCTGGTCGGGCAGCACGAGATCCACTCGAGCTCCCTTCTGGATCCGCGAGAAGTCGTAGGGGTCGAGCCGGAATTTGGCTTCCACGTACAACGAGCCGGCCTGATCGATGGTCGCGATCGCGCTGCCGGCGCTGACGAATCCGCCGACCTGGGCGCCCAACTTCTCGATGACTCCGGGTTGGGTGGCGGTGAGGGTGAGCATGCCGCCGGGCGCGACGGTGTACGACTCGTTAGCGGGGATCCCGCCCTTGATGGCGGATGCCGTGGCCACCGCCGCGCTCTGGATCGTCAGCAGGGGTTCGCCCTTCGTCACCGTGTCGCCCTGCTTCACCTTCTCGTCGACGACGGTGCCCGCGTAGTCGGACCCCACCGAGTAGGTGACCGCCTTCACCGAGGCGGTGCTGCTGGCGACCTCGGTCTGGCGCACGCTGAGCACCAGCGTCGAGACCAGAACGACCGCGACAACGGCCATCAGGCCGAAGAACAGACGGAATCGATTCGCCCAGGTCATGGGATGGTCCTTCCTGCTCCGTCGAACACCGGGATCAGGCGCTCGGGTTCGGTTGCCGCGCCCGCGCGCACCGGGATCGGCGTCGGAGCCTGATACACCGGCGGATCCGATGGAGAACGGCCGAAGGTCGCGTAGACCGTGGTCGCCGGCGCCACCGCGACCCGCGCGCGGTGGGACTCGCGGAATGCGGTCACGACGAACACGCCGAGCACGATCGTGTTGGTGACGTTCCACGCGGTCGCCAGGGTCAGGGTCTGGTGCCCGTAGTCCTTGACGATGCCCACCACCGAGGTGAGCAGCACGAAGACGAAGAACAGCACCTGGGGAATGATGAAGTTGAAAGGCGAGACGCGTTTGGTCTGCGATCCGGTCGCGACCCACTTCTGCTCGCGGCCGGCGAACACGTTGACGAACGCGCGCACGTAGATCGGGAACGACACCGCCGCCATGATCAGCGTCTCGGGGCGGAACGATCCCATGGTGTGGAACGCCAGCAGCACCTGCACGCCGTAGAAGCCCGCGTAGAACAGCAGCCAGGTGATCCAGGTCACGGTGAGGTTCACCGGCCGTAGATCGAAGTAGATCTCGAGCGGCGGCACCAGGATCAGCAACAGCGGCGTGATGCCGACCAGGTAGTGGGTCGCCGTCACGAAGTACTGCACCCGTTGGTCGATGGTGAGCTTGGTGCGGGGGCTGAGCGGATTGCGCTGCATCAGGATCTCGAAGCCGCCTGACGCCCAGCGCAGCTGCTGCTTCGAGTACGCCTCGATCGTCTCGGGAGCGTCTCCGACCGCGAGCGTGACCGCGATGTAGATCGACCGCCAGCCGCGCTCGTGCAGCCGCAGCGAGGTCCAGACGTCTTCCGACTTGGAGTCGGTGCACATGCCCCCGACGTCGTCGATCGCGGTGCGCCGGAAGATCACGTTGGTGCCGACGCAGAACGCCGCGTTGAAGCGATTGCGGCCCGGTTGGATGAAGCGGTAGAAGACCGACTGCATGAAGCCGGCACCGCGCGAGATCAGGTTGGTCATGTTGCCGTAGGCCTGTGGCGTCTGCACGAAGGCGACGTTGTCGTCGATGAAGAACGGCACGGTCTCGTAGAGGAAGCCCGGATCGGGCACGAAGTCGGCGTCGAAGATCGCGAAGTAGTCGCCGGTGGAGATGGTGAGGGCGTGGTTGACGTTGCCGGCCTTCGCGCCGTTGTGCGAGAGCCGCCGCACGTAGCGGACCCCGAGGTCGGCAGCCAGGTCACGCACCGCATCCGATTCGCCGTCATCGAGGATCCAGGTGGTGTGCTTGCCGCGCATGCCCACGGCTGCGATCGCGGTGGCGGCGATCTTGTCGATGGGCTCGCCGAAGACCGTGATGAAGACATCGATCTCGACCGGCTTGTCTTCGATGTGCATCGGCCAGAGGGTCGGCTTCTCGGCGAGTCCGGAGCGGATGTTGGTGGCGGCGTCGAACAGCCGCTCCTGGGAGTGGTGGAACGCGAAGGTCCGCGGGTCCTGGCCGCCGGAGAGGATGGTCCACATCGACACCAGCGACTGGACGACCAGGAGCAGCTCGGCGGTGAGGACGATGCCGTACGGCAGCCAGTCGCCCCGGTTGGCGGGGGTCAGCAAGAAGCCGGTGTAGGCCAGCACGCCGACCGCGGCGAGCAGCACGAAGAGCAGGAGAGTCGGCGACTCGACGGCCGAGTTCTCGACCTTGCGGGCGAGCGGAACGTCGTCGGTGCGGCGCGGGCCCCGGTACGGCTTGTTCTTCCAGCTGGTTGCCATGGGCGGTTCTCCTTTGCGTGACGGGATGGCGCATGCCCGGGTGGGCGGCGGCATCCCTTGGCGCGGGGACGTTGGATCGGATGATCCGATTCATCGGCGACGATGGCGGCTTCGGCTGGTCAGAGAGCCCCGCGTGATGAGCGGGACCGAGCGGTCGATGCCAGGTGGTGAAGCATCCACCCAACCGTGAGGTGCGAGGCCGGCGCCAGCGTTCGGAGGGAAGGCGGAGGGAACTCGGATGGAACGCACAAGCCCGGGCGCGACCCGCGATGAGGGCACTTGCAACTGGGCCGTCCGTCTGGGACAGTTGACCCACTTCGCCGAAGCGGCCCCGAACGCGGCCCGAGCAGAGAGGGCCGCCGATGTCCCGCATCCCCGCCACCGAACGGCGCGCCGCCCTGGCGCAGGCCGCGATGGCCGTGATCGCGCGCGACGGCGTCGCCGCGGCCACCACGCGGGCGATCGTCGCCGAGGCCGGGATGCCGCTGGCCAGCTTCCACTACGCGGTCGCCTCCCGCGATGAGCTGTTGAGCGACGTGATCGAGCTCGTCGTCGAGGGCGAGGGGAGCGTCACCCTCGCGTCGCTCGACATCGACGCCCCCGACCTGCGCTCGGCGGTCCGCGCGACCTTCGGCGCCTACCTCGATCTGGTGCGCTCCGACCCGGGGCGCGAGCAGGCGATGTTCGAGCTCACCCAGCACGCCCTGCGCACCCCCGCCCTCGCGGACCTGCCGCGCCAGCAGTACGCGACGTACCACGAGCTCGCGGCCCAGCTGCTCGCGGCCGGTGCCGAGCGCCACGGCGCCGAGTGGAGCATCCCGGTCGACGACCTCGCGCGTTTCGTCATCGCCATCACCGATGGCTTCACCCTCTCTTGGCTCGCCGATCGTGACGACGCCGCCGCCGAGCGCCTGCTCGACCTCGCCACCGACGCCGTCATGGCGCACACCCTGAATGGAGCACCCGCATGACCGCTGCACCCTCGGTACAACCCGCCGCGCCGCTCTCGCCCTTCGCCGAACCGACGCGCCGGGTGCCCGGCGCCTGGATCGCGGTCTTCGCCACCGCCTGGCTGGGGATCTGGATGGCGCAGCTGGTGCCCATCCAGCTCCTGCTCCCGCTGCAGGTGCAGGCGCAGCTCAAGGGCAACTACTGGGTCGACAGCGTGGTGGCCTTCGGTGTCATCTCGGCCATCGCGGGAGTCTGCGCCCTCGTGGCGTACCCGCTGGCCGGCGCCCTCTCCGACCGCACCACCTCGCGCTTCGGACGGCGCCGCCCGTGGATCCTCGCCGGCGCGGTGATCTTCGCGCTCGGCCTGCTGCTGCTCGGCCTGCAGCACTCGCTGATCGGAGTCGGCATCTTCTGGTGCGTCGCGCTGATCGGCTTCTGCGTGCTGAGCGCCGCGCTCACCGCGACCATCTCGGATCAGGTGCCGGTCGGCCAGCGCGGGCTGGTGTCCGCGTGGATCTCGGCGCCGCAGGCTGTCGGCCTGATCGTGGGCCTGCTGCTGGTGACCTCGCTCGCCCTCAGCCAGCTGCTGGGCTACGCGCTGATGGCGCTGATCGTGGTGGTGCTCGTGCTGCCGTTCCTGTTCGTCGTGAAAGACGCGGTGCTGCCGGCCGAGTCGCGCGCGCCGATGACCCTGTCATCCCTGGTCGCGGGGTTCTGGATCAGCCCGCGCAAGCACCCGGACTTCGGCTGGACCCTGCTCGGCCGCATCCTGGTCAACCTCGGCAATGCGCTCGGAACCACCCTGCTGCTGTACTTCATCATGTTCGGCCTGCACCGCCAGAAGACCGCGCAAGACGACCTCACCTATCTGACGCTGGTCTACATGTTCTTCGTGATCTTCGCGTCGATCCTGCTCGGCTGGGTCTCCGACCAGTCGGGTCGCCGCAAGATCTTCGTCATCGTCGCCGCGGTGCTCCAGGCGCTCGCGGCCGTGCTGCTCGCCTTCGTGCCCGACATCGGCGTCACCTATGTCGCGGCCGGCCTGCTCGGACTCGGCTACGGCTGCTTCCTGTCGGTCGACCAGGCCCTCGCCACCCAGGTGCTGCCCGATTCGCACACCCGCGGCAAGGATCTCGGCATCATGAACATCGCGACCGCCGTTCCGCAGGCGATCGCGCCGCTGTTCGGCGCCTGGGTGGTTGCCGCCCTGGCCGGATTCACCGGGCTGTTCGCGCTCTCGGCGATTGTGGCGATCCTCGGCGCGCTGGCGATCGTGCCGGTGAAGGGCGTTCGTTGATCCCGTTGGACCGCCCGGGCTCGGGCCCCGAGTCGACGCCGTGGCGAGATCCCGCGCGCTGGTGGCCGCAGCTCGACGCGGCGACGGCCCAGCTCGATCCGCCGTTCGCCACGATCTCGTTGGAGGCGCTGGCCTGGAACGCCCACGCCATGCTCGACCGTGCGGCCGGCTCGCCGATCCGGGTCGCGAGCAAGTCGGTGCGGGTGCGCGCGGTGCTGGATGCGGTGCTCGCGCTGCCGGGGTACCGCGGCATCCTGGCCTACACGCTGGCCGAGGCGCTCTGGTTGGCAGAGACCCACGACGACGTCGTGGTCGGCTATCCGAGCGTGGACCGCGCGTCGATCGCCCGGCTCGCGGCCGACGAGAAGCTCGCCCAGCGCGTGACGATCATGGTCGACGACATCGCCCAGCTCGATCTGGTGGATGCGGTGGTCGCCCCGAGCGGGCGCGCCCCGATCCGGGTCTGCCTCGAGCTCGACGCCTCGTACCAGTCGCGCGTGCTGGGCTTCGTCGGAGTCCGTCGCTCCCCGGTGCGCGAACCGGCCGCGGCCCGCGCCCTGGCGGCCGCCGTGGTCGCGCGCCCGGGTTTCACGCTGGTCGGCATGATGGCCTACGAGGCGCAGATCGCCGGCGTGACGAATCGCGGCACCGGCCGCGGCACGATCATCCGCTCGATGCAGCGCGCCTCGGCTCGCGAGTTGGCCGAGCGACGGGGCGCCGCGGTGGCCGCCGTGCGCGAGGTCACCGACCTCGAGTTCGTGAACGGGGGAGGAACCGGCTCGATCGAGTCGACCCACGCCGACGCCTCGGTGACCGAGATCGCCGCCGGATCCGGGCTGTTCGGCCCGCATCTGTTCGACGGCTACGTGCACTTCAGCCCGGCCCCGGCGGCTGCCTTCGCGCTCGGCGTGGTCCGGCGTCCGACGCCCGAGGTCGCGACCCTGCTCGGGGGTGGCTGGATCGCATCCGGCCCCGCCGGTGCCGATCGCCTGCCGCAACCGACCTGGCCGCAGGGACTCCGGATGCTGCCCCGCGAGGCCGCCGGCGAGGTCCAGACCCCGGTCACCGGCCCGGCCGCGCGCGACCTCATGCTCGGCGACCGGGTGTGGATGCGCCACACCAAGGCCGGCGAACTCAGCGAGCACGTGAACGAGTTCGCGGTGGTGCAGGGCGGATCCGTGGTCGACACGGTACCGAGCTATCGAGGCGAGGGAAAGG